>Ga0209639_1000111_pt1 | contig 130076 bp, 95 predicted proteins | sample EPASupsiteHSE605_FD_187268 | JGI IMG/M metagenome (GOLD analysis project Ga0209639, IMG submission 187268) | Bioremediated contaminated groundwater from EPA Superfund site, New Mexico - Sample HSE6-05 (SPAdes) (version 2) | ecosystem: Environmental > Aquatic > Deep subsurface > Groundwater >...
AACAACTCTTTTAATTCATTTTCTGAAAAGTTTTTAGTTGTCTTGTATTGAATATTTTTCATTTCTATAAAGTTGTTTTATTATATATACTCTCTACATGTACTTGGTCAAAGTAGTGTAGATAGACTAAACGTCCTAATCCTTTATGGCTTTGTTATTCAGGATCAATTAGTTTGCCAAATTTACTGAAAATTGTTTTAAGTTTGCAGTCAATTCCATCGAATTAATTTATTCTTCAAAATAATAAGCCTCCCAGGCTTGCCATTTGATAGCATACTTAGGATCACTGTGCAGCAATTCTGCTCATAGTTGAACTAAACTGGTAGTTAATTCTGTTTTGTGAGGTAGCAGCTTTACGAAGTAAAAACCCCCTTCCAACCTTTAGAGCGGAAGGGGGGGGGGTAAAAACAATAGATAACCTAAACGGAAACGAAACGAAACGAAATGAAAGCTAATCTTTTTGTACCTTAATACCACACTTTGGGGCGGTTTAGTTGTTTGGCTATTTGTTTTAGTTGGCTGTGGAGGTTCATTAGGTCGATGTTTAGTTGGATGCGGTCGGGGCCGGATCCGGTTATGAATCGTTTGGTGTATAACTTATCTATTTGTTGCTGTAGTTCCACTTCGCGGGCTTCCAGCCGGGGGCGGTCGCTTGCCAGCATTACTTCTTCTTGCACTTTCGCTTCCGTTTCCACTTTGGACTGAAGTATTTCCACGACTTTGGGGGTGGTGGATTGGATTTGGTCTGTTAGTTGAGACTCGCGGATGATGGCGCGGAAGGACTTGCGGCCCAGGCGGCGGAAGAGGGAGTCGGGGTCTTCGCCGGGAGGGAGTACCAGGTCGCAGGTTTGGATACCGTTCTTTTGTAATACCTTGATGGCTTCGGCGGCTATGTTTCGTCCGCGCTCGTCGGCATCCATTAATACGGCTACGCGGCTGGTGTACTTTTTTAGCAGTAATGCCTGGTCATTGGTAAAGGCTGCTCCGCATTGGGCTACCGAGTTGGGGTATCCTGCCGCCACCATGGCCAGCACATCTTTGTATCCTTCGTTTAGGAAACAGAATCCTTCGTTGCGGATGGCGTTGCTTGCCTGAAACAGTCCGTACAGGGTTTCGCTCTTTTTATATAGTCCGTCGGAGCTGCTGTTCAGGTACTTTTTAACGTACTTTTTCTGTTCTTGCGTGGGGTTGAAGGTGGTTCGTCCGGCAAAGCCCACTAGTCGGCCGTTGGCATCGCGGATGGGGAAGATAATTCGTCCTGCCATGGCCGCGAAGCCGTGGGGGACTGATCTTCTTGCCATGCCGACTTCGAAATCAACATAGGTTTGTGTTATACCCCGGCAGTCAGGGTGGTACTTCCCGGAAGGCTCAATCGCCTTCACTCCAGTCAGGGTTGAAATGGGGTGGGTGGTATCCAAACCAACCCCATTAATAGAATCCAATTGGGTGGGAGGGAGTCCTTCTGTTTGCAGGGGTGTTGTTGGGGTATCCGTGGTGATATCCCACTCTCCAACATCTGCCAGTTCGGGGTGGAAGCAGTAGAGGGTTAGCAGGAATCTGTGGTTTTGGGCCTCGAGGGCTTCCTGTTGGGCAGGGGTAAGTTCCAGCTTTGGCTTGCTTTGTACCTTGACGGGGGTGTGCATTATCAACGGCACAGAGCCGCCGGCAAAGCGTTCGCGCAGTATCTTTACCGCATCGACAAAGCTGCACTGCTCGCGTTTTTGGATAAAAGCAAACACATCGCCCCCTACATCGCACGAAAAACACTTAAAAATCTGCTTCCCCTTGTGCACACTCATTGAAGGATGGCTGTCGTCGTGAAAGGGACAAATTCCCAAGCACTTGCCGCCTGCCTTGTGCTCCAGGTGCACGTATGCGCCAATCACATCTTCGATGCGCAGCGAATCCTTCAGCTCGTTTATTTTTTCCTTGTAATCTGTACTCATTGTATTGTAGTTTATTAAGCAAGTCAGCACGCCACCGAAGTGGCGGCCAACAAGCTATGGGTTAATAGTCGCTCAGGCGAGTCATGTTCGAATTGTAGCGGAAGCGAGCCATCCCTGTGCTACCGTTTCGGTTCTTGATTATTGAAATAAAACCAATACCCGCCAGCGATTCGCCGTTAACATCCTTCACCTTGCCCTGCGTTTCGGGACGGTTTATAATCATCACGATATCCGCCGCCTGCTCCAACACACCCGAGTCGCGCAAGTCGGTCATCTTGGGCTTTGAATCGTCCGTGCGCTTCTCAATCTCGCGGTTAAGCTGCGAAAGCACCATGATGGGAATATTCTCCTCTACGGCAAGGTTCTTGATCCGTTTCATGGTATTACCCAACACGGTGGCATGGTTGTTTTTGTTGCCTTCTTCATCCACTTCCATCTGATGCAGGTAGTCGATCACCACAAAATCGCACTGGTTGCGGTTGCGGGCCAGCTTAACCTTGGCGCGGATATCCTCCACCCGGGCCGAAGAGATGAAGTCGATGTACAAAGGCAACTCCTTCAGCGTGCTCTCGTTCAGACTTTTTACCGCCTCAATCTCGGCAATAGTAAGACCATGCTGACGCAGATTATCGGCCGACACCTCGGTAAGCGACAGCAAGATACGCCCGTACAACTGCTCGAGACTCATTTCGAGGGTGATAAAATAAACCGGATGCCCCGTCCGGGCCACACTCAGGGCGATAAAAAGAGCAAGAGCCGATTTACCTTGTCCGGGTCGGGCGCCGATACAAGGCACCTCGCCGGGAATCAACCCCCCGATAACCTTATCCAACCCCTTAAGACCGGTAGAAAAGCCCACCGCATCAACACCCTGTTCCAGCATTTGCTTGTGCTTGGCAATCACCTCGTCGCCAATCTGCGAAACCTGGCGGATGGTCGAGTTATCCACACCCACCTCGGTAATCAGCTGCAACTTCTTGGTTCCATCGTTCAGTAATTGCGGCATCGGAATATTGAATTGCCCGCACTTGGCCTGCAATTCCACCGTAAGCATGTACAGCTTGCGCCGCTGATAACTCTCAATGATATGATCGGCATACATGCTGGCATTGCTACCATCCAGCACCGAAGCGAACCCCTCCCTTACGGCATCGATACCATTAATTTCGTTGAAATACTCCGGATCCATGCGTCGCATCTCTTCCTCCAGCAAGGTAAAATCCATGGCAATACCGTTGTTGTAAAGGTTAGTCACCGCATTGTACACAAACGCATTGGCCTTGTTGCCAAAATGCTCACCCTTAAGCCTTGGATACACGTCGCCCATGTCCACCTGCCCCGTAAGAAGGGCACATAAAATAGATAATTCCTGTTTAATTTCCAGTGTTTGATTCTTCATGATAATTGAATTTTTTTTGTTAGATGCTGATTGTGATACTCCTCCAAACTGTTACTTGTTGTCGTCTTCCGGAAACATTTCCTCCATGTTGATGTTTGCCACGTCATCGTCTTTTTTAGGCGTCTTGGGGGCAGACACCTCCCTAAGCTTAGCACCAATCAGCTTATCGTAAGCAATCAAAGTGATGCGCGTGCCATATCTGAGACGCTCCACCTGGATTACATTCTCCTCTTTCAGGTCCTTAAAATACCGCTCCCAATCCCTTGTGTTAATTTTCAGCTCGAGGGTAAGCTCCTTGTGATTGGTAATAAGCTGCCCCCGCATGCAAGGGTAGGCTGACTCCTTTATTACTACGATTCCCTGCTTAAAGTAAGCATCACGAAAAAAGATAAACAAAGCCCTTGCAATAGTCCGGATCTGCTTTTCCGGATGATCCAGGTTTTCGATTACAGCCCTTGGGAACGAACAATAGCCGCCCTTGATCAGATTTTCCATTGAATAAAATTTAGACATAACGAAAGTTTTAAAATGATTAACACCCCCTTTTTTCAAATTTGCGGCACACTTTGCGGTAACTTTTCCCTGGAAACAAGCGGGTTTCGAGGGGGTGTTTGGCAGATCTTGTGGCGGAACGTATCTTAATATAGTATACATACTTTTAATACTCTTTCTAAATTTTTCCAATTTGAAGACCAATCAAGTGATTGGCCGGGGCAAAAATGGTTAACATAACGGGAACATAGTACGACCTCCCGTTTTGGTCTTAGTATAAGCCGGCTCCGTTTCCGGAACCGGCTGAGTGCTTTTCAAGGTGTGGTCGTAAAAAGGTTGCTTTTTTTGATCACGGGACAAAAGTAAAAAGGATTAATTTGGCCTATTAAAAAAGATGGGTTTGCCATTTGCTTATAAGTGATTGAAAAAGAACCTTATAATCAAAAAGATTGGACCAATAATTTTTGTTAACACATGTATTAAAAAGTGAAAACATTCATTTCTAAAGACTATTTGTATTTGATATTATGAGCCTTAATTACTTCATTTATAGACTCTATCAGATCAATAGCACACTCGTATGTCATGCAATCCATCATTCTTTCCAATCTTTTTTTGCCCTCCGGAAACATAAAAAAGATGGAGCAGTTGTTAGCGATTGATTTTGAGGAATATGACTCAAAACTTTGGAGTTGGGAACAGGCGGCAATAACCAATCCCATGGTATCGTGATGCTTTGAAATTTCCAGCATGATGGCTTTCTCCGTATTCTTACGTTGCTTAGTTTTGTACCTGTTTAGTCTGCCTTCGTAGTGTTTTAAACAATTACGAATAAAGCGACCCCACAAGTCTGTTTGTGCTTCAAGTGGATCATTCAAAAGATTATCAATGCCAAGTACCAGTTCCATTTCATCTTTACGACCTTTTATCGCAAGGTGAAATTTTTTAAAAGAGGGCTTTCCCGGGCCCGTATACTTTAAAACTATCTCTTTTTCTTTTTGTATAGTATTCATGGTCTATATAAATGAGAATTTATGTCTGTATCAGACAAATTAGTTTTGTGTAACAGATAGCTGTTACACGAATTCATTGATTTTTTTTATGTTATAAGCGTTCAGGATCAGGGATGTTCACTGGTAATTGGGTTTGAAAACGGGTAAAAAATTGCAGGTACTTTTAGGCAAAAAAGTATATACTTTTTGGTCGAAAAGTACTAACAATCCGTTCCAAAAGTCCCTGCAAATCTATAGTGTTCAAACCTCTTCCTGATCTGTTTCCGCTTTTGCCGGAGTAACAGGGAAAAGCCGGAGGCCCCCTTAGTGGGGAGATACTCATGGTTCGCCCAGGTAGCTTATTATAATTCTAACCTGCATGGACGTGAGTCGTCGGTTTCCCTTTACCCAACCATCCCGGGCAAGCGCTTCACTGAGTTGGGGATGGTTTTTTATCCACCGTAACAACTGTTTGTTTTGTGCCGAACTGCTTAAAGAAGGCGAATAAAGTTGTGCCAGTTCGTTCCATCCGTACGGATGAATGGGCAAAGTATAGCTGTTCATAAGGCAAAGGTCGCTTTTTTAAGGTTCCTGTAAATTGGTCTGCGAAAGGTGTTTTTCATGGTGCTGAACAGTTATATGATGGTTTTATTACATTCATTTAAATAATAATCAAATATACTATATTTCTTTTAATTCAGCAAACATTTAGTCAAAAAAATAACTTTGTAGTGTAAAATAGTAGCCATTTTAAGACACTATCGGGAAATATCGCGCCTTATCGCGCCCTTTCGGGACACAGCCGGACATAGCAGGCAAGGAGGGGGTGCCGAGGTTGTACTTTTGCATTGTTACGTAACAAAAGCAATTTTTACAAACTCTTTAAAACAAAAATGTATGGCTTTATCTTATTCTTTAATTAAGCGTAGAAACATGGAGAAAGATGCTCCTGTAGGAAGTAAACTGGTTTATGGTTCAACCAGAGCAACATCGCGTATGGACCTGAACAAGCTTTGCGCTGCTGTGGCGGCACACAGTACGGCTTCCCGCGGAGATGTGATGTTGGTATTAGAGGGGTTGATCTATGTGTTAACCACTAATCTCGAGCAATCCAGCGTTGTAGAGATGGGTAACTTCGGAAGTTTCCGCATGGTGGCCGGCTCTCATGGTGTTGAAACGGAGGAGGAGTTCTCGACTTCGCTTTTCAAAAAACCACGTATCGTCTTCAGACCGGGTATTTTGTTGCGTGATGTAACCAACAACGCAAAGTTCGAAAAACTGCAGACTGTTACCGTTACGGTAGCCGAAGCGTGCACCAAGGAACACGTGATTTAAGCATTCCCTTCACATTGAGCCCCGGTGTATTGTGCTCCGGGGCTCAATCTTACTTGTAATAAATTGGATTAATCAACGCAATATAGTTTTATGATAAAAGAAATATTTGTTCAAACATACTACCCCACGGTAAAGGAAGCCGGTCTGAAGTTCAAGATCAACCCCGTGGTTCTGCTGGCTCAAATAGCCATCGAGACCGGTTGGGGAGAGTCCCGCCTTTGCACGGAGCATAACAATTTCGGCGGACTAACAGGTTTTGGCAAACCCACCGAATTCTGGCCGGGCACAAAGATCCAACTCAGCGAAAAGAGTCTGACGTTCCGCAGTTACCCCGATGCCCACAGCGGCATATTCGACATGGCCCGCCTGCTACGCTCCAGCTATGGAAATGCCTGTAATGTAAGCATGCTGCCTGCTGCCTATGCCCAGGAGATAGCATATAGCAAGTATATCAGCGAAGTAAATGGCGATAATCGGGACAATTACAAGCGGTTGCTTGTCAAAATATCAGCCGATTTAGCTCGGCTGGTAATCTTACAGTTTCCCCGGCAAGCCAGTTAGGGTTGCTTGCTATCCTGCCTTGATGGCATGCTATCCAGTCAGATTTGCTTGCTACCCTGCTTTGATTCTTGAAGCTGTTTCAACGGGGTTGGTCGTGCGGCACTTTTTTCTTGACAAAAAAGTACCCAAAAAGTCAAGGCTTACGCTTCGAGGACTAAAAATACTCCGGTCTGCCGCGCGGAAAGAACTCGCTTCGCTCAAACAGCTTTCCGCTTCTCCGGCATCCCGAAGTATTTTTTTAACGCCCTCTCCGCTGATGCCAAGGTGTCGCTTCAAAGAAGCGATTAAGTTTTGCATTTTCTTCAGTTTAGGGGCAGAGGTAGTGCAAAGCAGGATTGGCCTCGTCGGAGCAAGCGTTAAGAAACTGCCTTCCGGAGGCGATTAAAACGGAAAGCTGTTTGAGCGCAGCGAGTTCTTTCCGTTCAGCCTCAGGGAGGTAGTTTTAGCTTGCGCAGGCGCCTGCCTTGACCTTTTGTTTCTTTTGCGTCAAGGCAAAAGAAAGTAAGAAGAAAAGCTATAAGAAACAAACAACTTTAAAGTAAAAAAGAAAGCGAGTATTAAGAAACTATTAACAACAAAAAAATAAAGAAAATGAAACAAGTTAAACAGATTATCGAATTTATATTAGTTTTGGCAAGCTGCTTTTTTCGGAGCAAAAAACAGCAAAAAGGCAACTATTACCTTCCTGAAGATCCTTATCCTCCTGGCACTTGTAATGGAAGAAAAGGAGATTGCCCTTGCGGCCCTGGGTGTTCTTGTAACATTGAGCCAGCGCAGCCCCCCGGACAATCCGGAGAACGATACCTACCAGCCGTCGTCCCCAAACAAGGAAACACTTCACCAGGCAACAACCCCGAAGAATCCAGCAACTCCGCAAACGGAGCAGCCACCTTGTTAGGTTGGTGTCTTATCGCTGTAGCCGGTACCAGCTATTTGTACAAATTATTGGTGTAAGCACTTCACCCCGTTAGCCTTTTTAGGGTTAGCGGGGTTTTTGCGATAGGACAATTCGTCTCTCTTAATATATTAATGTACGTGTGATATAATTTTCTAATATTGCAATTTAATCATTGTGTTATACAACATCGCCCAATTCTTTTACATTTACGCAGGAAGTCCTATCTTTGCAGAATAGTTAATTGTTATAGAAATAACTAAAAGAAAGTCTGGCCCGTGAGAGTCGGACTTTTTTATTCGTAGTCAGAGAGCGATGTTATTAAACTTACAATTAGGTATGGCCTCGATCGTGAGCCATTAAATGATACTATAAATGATACTATAAACGGACCTGTAAATGGACCTGTAAATATGATTCAATTAGTTGATCTGCAAAGTGATGCTTTTTTTTGTTGTCGATGGTGAATTAAATAATGGACCTATAAATGAGCCATTAAATGAGCCATTAAATGAAAATGATATTTCATTGATTTCGTATTTGAAAGAGATACAGGGGCAAATTCGGAAGTTATCTTTGTCATATATATATTGGGGTTATCAAGCATTTAATGGGAATGTGAAATGACGTTCTCAATCTGTAGCTATGAATAATGAGTGAATTAGGCGGAAAATTATTATATAATTAGTATCTTGCAGGCTTATTGAAGATTATTTTTCTGGTAAGCAAAAAAACTGAATATTAAATAAATATCATATTATTATTGTTATTATGAAATCGGATAGTAGAGAGAAAAAAAAGTGTAATTTAGAACACAACGAATTAAGTAAAGGAATGATGTCATTAGATTTTGAGAATGCATTGATTGTGAACGATAAGCAAGAAAATATAATAAAAAATGAGGTTCCTGTCTTTCATTATAATGTAAAGGCTCCTACTGTTTTGAATAGTAAATCTGATAAATCGGAAGAGAATAGTAAAAAAAAGCCGTTAGTATATTTAGTTTTCTTGTTCAATAAAGTGCTTTCTATAGATTCGGATGGAATTATCAATAAAGATTTTGATAAATTTGTTTCATGTGATTTGTCTTCATTTGTGTTCTGGTTTGACGAACATTTTATTTATGTTTCCAGGAAAGAGAGTGGCGGTCATAAAATTTATTACAAGATTTTAATTGACACCATTTCCCGACAGTTTAAGAAACAACTATTATTATTGTATTCGATCCATTATACCTTTTTCCAATTTTCGGTAGAAAGTTTTTTTCTTCAGGAGTATATTATTTCACGGAAGGCTACAAATTTTTCAAATTTTAAAGAAGAGGTTCTACTTGAAGAACTTTTGATAATAATAAAAAGATATTCAGCTGATTATAATTATATATTGAAATACAAGGAAAAAAATAATAATCTTCCGCAACCAGAAAATGAAGAATCCATTTTTGATTCGCCAAAAATCAGAGATGTATACTATTATTTGTTAAGTAAAGGTTTTAAAGTAAGGTCCGTTTTAAATTGTATAAAAGAGCTTTCTCCCAATGATTATTACGCTGAAATAAATAAGATTGAGAATTTGCTTTCGGAAGATGCTCATCTTCATAATCTGCCACAAGATTAGAAAGCAGTTCAAGTTCGATAAGATTCTTATATTATCAAAATTTACGCTTCCAGTTTTACCAGGTAAAGAGTAACCCGGGTGTTGTTGCTTGGGGTAGTTGCAGCGGCCGATGGGGTGGTTATGCTGCAATAGTAGTAGTTCTTGCCTTGGATGTCCAGCGGTTTGAATTCGGCTATCCGGCCTGTTTGGTAGTAATCGTCCACCAATCCTCCTTTGGCAAAGTAGGCAATGTTGTTTCGGCGATCGAAACAATAGGTGTAGCAGGTGTCGGCATCCTGGGTGTTGTTGTAGCTTGAGATAAGGAACCGGTTGCTAAGCTGCAAGGGTAATATCTTAGCCGTTTGTTCGGTTTGAAAGAGTTCGGCGTCCAGCTGGTTGCTTTCGATCAGGTAGAGTGTGTCTTGTACAAGGCTATCTGTACACAGGGAGGGCGAATAGGCGTACATGTTTCCTTCCGAAACTGCAACCTGTGGGTCGAAATCTGCCGCCAGGTAGAAGCGCCCCAGGTCGGCCTGACAAAGTGTTTTGTGACTTGTTTGCTGTAATTCTGTTGTAAATCCGCATAGCCTTTTTTCGATCCGTGTAGTTGTTTCGCCGGGAACAACCTGTTCGGTTGTTGCCCAGAGTTGTTCGTTGTAATAGGAGAGGTGGAGGAGTTTGGTGTCCGGCAGACTTGCTTTCAGGTCTTTGACTTTTATCAGCACTCCGTTGTAATCGTAAAAGTAGGCTATCTGGTTGTTTGCAATGGCAACCAGTTGTTTGCCGACTGTATTTAAGGTGAAATGGGTTACCGAAATGGTTTCTGTTCCGGCTTTATGGATGGAGATCTTGCCCAGACAGGCGCCGCTTTTGTCGAAATGAAATAGTATATGATCGCAAAGCACAAACAGGTCGTTGCCGTCTTTTTGAACCGAATGGATGCGGTGGGGGTTGTATCCTGCCGGAAAGGCCAGGGGGATGGAGGATACTTCTTCGGCAATGTCGGACAGTTTGCCATCTACGCAGCGGGGGGCATTCTGGGCTATATACCAGGGGATATACAGGTATCCGATAGTCAGCACAAACAGAAACAGAAGAAACTTAAATCCTGATTTCATACAATTTGCTACGGTTTGTTTATTCTGTTGCAAATGTATGTCTTTGGATTGTATAATCAAAGGGATAAGGCGTAAATAGGAAGTGGATTCGTTCGTGGTGTCAAAATGGCATAAATTTGGTCTGGCACTTCTTTTGCCATACTATACATGAAACAAGGATTGAAACAAGAAAAGAAAGGAGATATAAATATATGAATTTAAACAACTTTACGATTAAATCGCAAGAAGCAGTACAACAGGCTGTTCAGTTGGTTTCGCAGCGCAACCAACAGGCTGTGGAAACAACTCATTTACTTAAGGCTGTCATAATGACCGGCGAAAGTGTTGTGAATTTTTTGTTCCAGAAGTTGGGCGTAAACGTTCAGAACCTGCAAATGATTCTGGACCGTCAGCTGGATTCTTATCCCAAGGTATCGGGCGGCGAACCTTACCTTAGCAACGAGTCTAACGCGGTTTTGCAAAAGGCCATCGATTACTCGGGCAAGATGGGCGACCAGTATGTTTCGCTGGAGCATATTTTGCTGGCGTTGCTCACCGAAAAGAGTGTGGCTTCGAGCATGCTGAAGGATGCGGGCGTTACCGAAAAGGAGCTGCGTTTGGCTGTTACGGAACTGAGGAAGGGAAGTAATGTTACGAGTCAGTCGGCCGAAGATACGTACAACTCACTGAACAAGTATGCCATCAATCTGAATGAACGGGCCCGTTCGGGAAAGTTAGATCCGGTAATTGGCAGAGACGACGAAATACGCCGGGTGCTTCAGATATTAAGCAGGCGAACCAAAAACAATCCGATTCTTATTGGCGAACCAGGGGTAGGTAAAACAGCTATTGCCGAAGGGTTGGCCCATCGTATTATTCGTGGGGATGTGCCCGAAAACCTGAAAAGCAAACAGCTGTTCTCGTTGGATATGGGTGCTCTTATCGCCGGAGCAAAGTATAAGGGAGAATTCGAAGAACGTCTTAAATCCGTTATAAACGAAGTTGTAAAAGCCGAAGGAGAAATCATCTTGTTTATTGATGAAATCCATACGTTGGTGGGTGCCGGTAAAAGTGAGGGCGCCATGGATGCGGCTAACATTTTGAAACCGGCCCTGGCACGTGGCGAATTGAGGGCTATCGGGGCCACAACTTTGTCGGAATACCAGAAGTATTTCGAAAAGGATAAGGCTCTGGAACGTCGTTTCCAGCTTGTGAATGTGGCCGAACCCGACGAGCTTAGTACCATTTCCATCCTTCGTGGGTTAAAGGAAAAGTACGAGAATCACCACAAGGTTCGTATCAAAGATGATGCGATTATTTCGGCTGTTCATTTGTCGCACCGGTATATCACCGACCGGTTCTTGCCCGACAAGGCCATCGATCTGATGGATGAAGCGGCAGCGCGCTTGCGTTTGCAGATAGATTCTGTTCCCGAATCGCTGGACGAGGTGAGCCGGCGCATTAAGCAGCTGGAGATAGAACGCGAGGCCATTAAAAGGGAAAACGATACTTCTAAGCTCGAACAGTTAAACAAAGAAATTGCCGAGCTGAAGGATGAGGAAAAGACGCAGATGGCGCAGTGGCAAAACGAAAAGGAGCAGATTAATAAGATTCAACAGAATAAGATTGATATCGAAAACCTGAAGTACGAAGCGGATAAGGCCGAACGTGAAGGCGATTACGGACGGGTTGCCGAGATTCGCTACGGCCTTGTTAAAGCCAAGGAAGAGGAGATTAAATCTGTGCAGGAGCAATTGCATAGTCTGCAGGGTGGTTCTGCCATGATTAAGGAAGAGGTGGACAGCGAAGATATTGCCGATGTGGTTTCGCGTTGGACGGGTATTCCGGTAAGTAAGATGCTTCAGAGTGAGAAAGATAAGTTGCTTCATTTGGAAGACGAACTGCATAAACGGGTAATTGGGCAGGAGGAGGCCATCACCGCGATTGCCGATGCGGTAAGACGTAGTCGTGCCGGATTGCAGGATCCGAAGCGTCCCATTGGTTCGTTTATTTTCCTGGGCACAACGGGTGTAGGTAAAACTGAGCTTGCCAAAGCGTTGGCCGAGTATTTGTTTGACGACGAAAACCTGATGACGCGTATTGATATGAGTGAGTATCAGGAGAAATTCAGTGCAACAAGGCTTATTGGTGCTCCTCCGGGATATGTTGGATACGACGAAGGCGGACAGCTTACCGAGGCTATCCGGCGTAAACCGTATTCGGTTGTATTGTTCGATGAGATTGAGAAGGCGCATCCCGATGTATTTAATGTGTTGTTGCAGGTGTTGGACGACGGGCGGCTGACTGATAATAAGGGTCGTGTGGTGAATTTCAAGAATACAATCATCATAATGACTTCCAATATGGGTTCTTCTATTATCAGAGACAGTTTTGAAAAGATTACGGCTGCAAATCATGATGAGATTATCGAGCAGACGCGGAATCAGGTGATGGAGTTGCTTAAAAAGACCATCCGTCCCGAATTTCTTAACCGTATCGACGAAACCATTATGTTTACGCCGCTAAACGAAACTGAAATTCGTCAGATTGTGAATCTTCAGCTTCGGGGTGTATCCGAAATGCTTGCATCCAATGGTATTACGCTTACATTTACCGAAGAGGCTCTTTCATTTATTGCACGCGAAGGGTACGATCCGCAGTTTGGTGCGCGTCCGGTTAAGCGGGTAATTCAACGTTATGTGCTAAACGAACTGTCCAAAGAAATACTTAGTCAGCGGATCGATAAGAATAAAGTCATAACGATCGACAAAAAAGGACAAGAGTTGGTTTTTCTGAATTAATCCAATTTTATTCGGCAGGAGAGACGTAAATTTTACGTTTCTCTTGCTGATTGTCTCGACCGAAGTGTTACCTTTGCGTTATCTATACAACTAAACAAGGAATGTTATGAGTGAGAAAGACGATTTGTTAATTTACGACGAGGACGATTCTGTGAAGTTTATCCAGAACTTCCTGCCGCAGGATATGAAAGGTAAGTTTAGCAATGACGATATAAATTATATCGTTGATTTAATTTATGATTTCTATGAATCCAAGGGTTTCCTGAACGAAGATCCCGATAAAGACGGAGATGTGGAAATTGATGAAGACGAGCTTATTAGCTACGTTATCAAGAACGCTAAAAAAGACGGCGTAGGCAAGTTTGAACCTGAAGAAATTAGTTTTATTGTACAAGGAGAATTGGAATATTGCGAATCTATCAACATGTTTGACTAATTTACTGTTATAATGATGTTGATCAGAATTTAAAATTATTTATATTAACTTAACTATTTGATTTATGAGAAATTTTAAGATGATTTCGGTTTTTATGCTGTGCGTTGCAGTATTATTTTCGGGTTGTGGAGCTAGTAATACGGTAAAAGGTACTGCTATCGGTGTTGGCGGTGGTGCAGCAGTGGGTGCCGGAGTTGGTAAAATAGCTGGTAATACTGCCCTTGGTGCTATTATCGGAGCAGCAGTAGGTGGAACAGCCGGAGCTTTGATTGGCAAGAAAATGGACAAACAGAAAAAAGAACTTGAATCTACTCTTCCAGATGCTACAGTTGAATCTGTAAATAATGGTGAGGCTATTAAAGTTACTTTTGACTCAGGTATTTTGTTTGCAACCAATTCAAGCACAGTAAGCGAAGCGTCTAAGTCTGCTTTGCGTAACTTTGCAACCAGCTTGAATACGAATCCAGATACAAACATCAAAGTTATTGGTCATACCGATAATACAGGTAAAGTGGATTACAACCAGACATTGTCAGAAAAACGTGCTAAGAGCGTTTATGATTATTTGTTGAATCAGGCTGTATCAAGCAACCGTATGGTTTACGAAGGTAAAGGTATTTCTGAACCTGTTGCAGACAATTCAACTGTTCAGGGAAGACAACAGAACCGTCGTGTTGAGATTTTAATCCTTGCTAATCAGAAGATGATTCAGGAAGCTCAACAAGGTACGCTCAAATAAATTTATTTTATTTTTTTTACAAGTCCGGACAACAAATCAGGTTGTCCGGACTTTTTTTTGCTATTTATTCCTTACGTTTGCAGGAAATTTATACATCTTTATGAAGGCATGCCATCTCGGATTTAATTTTTTCTTTCTATTACTAATTATTCTGGTAACTCCTCTTTGCAGCGCTCAGATTCAAGATAACGTATTTATGTCTGATTACAAGCTCGATCCCGCCAAAAAGGGTCAGCTTTCTGTCGAAATAGATAATATCAGTTTCTTCCAAAATAATGAATTTAGCAGCGACCTGGTTAAAGGTTATACGCTTCCGGGAATGTGGCTTCAGCCAAAAGCTGTTTTTTATCCGCTCGACAATATCAAGCTCGAAGCCGGATTGCACCTTTTGCGTTACTGGGGAGCAAATAAATACCCAAGTTTTGCTTATACCGATATAGCCAAATGGAAAGGCAATCAATATCAGTCAGGAGTACATCTGTTACCCATTTTTCGTGTTCAGGTTGCTTTGTCCGATCATCTTGATTTAATTCTGGGTACTATCTACGGAGGTGCAAATCATCGGCTTATCGATCCGCTCTATAATCCGGAACTTAATTTGTCTGCCGACCCAGAATCGGGTTTACAGTTAAAATACACATCGAAGGTTTTGGATTTGGACACCTGGGTAAACTGGGAAAGTTTTATTTTTGAAACAGATACCCACCAGGAGGCATTTACATTTGGGGTGTCGTCAAAAATCAAACTTAATAATTCGGATGCCAGACTTCATTTTTACCTGCCTGTCCAGGCTTTAGCTCAGCACAGGGGAGGCGAGATTGATACCATTTTCACCAACTCGATTCAAACCAACATGAATGCTGCCGCTGGAGTTGGAGTAACTTATGCCATGAATTGCGGGGCGCTGAAACAAATTAACTTCGAACTGATGGGGTCCCTGTATTACCAGCAAGCGGGAAATATCATACCTTTCGAAAAGGGTTATGGTATTTACCCCAAACTATCCGTCGATGTTTCGGATTTTCGCTTCAAGGCGGCTTACTGGCAATGTGATAAGTTTGTATCACTTTACGGGAGTCCCTTTTTTGGCTCACTATCAACCGCATACAAAGACAGAACATACACAAAGCCCGGATTCATTTCGGCAGGCTTGGAATACTCACGTAGCTTTGGAAAAGGCTTTTCCTTAGGCGCGGATCTTGATATATACAAACACTTTGCCGTTGATACATTTGATCCGGCATTGGGACCACTAAAAGAACAATCGGCCATGAGCTTTTCTGCCGGTGTATATCTTCGAATAAATCCCTCATTCCTAATCAAGAGTTTTTGAATAATGAAATACACTTGCTAATTTAAAAATATTAACAAAATATTTGTAATAGTAAATTAAATAAAAATCCTTAATTTTGCAGCTTGTACCTTGAGAACTATAAATGGTTAGAAGATTAACTTAATGAGCATTAAGTCTGATGATAATACACTTATGAATATTCAACTTGTTAACCGCGATGCGTTTGATGAGTTGTTTAGTTGTTATTATCCGCGATTGATCTCTTATATATCTTCAATACTTGATAGTAAAATTGCTGAAGACATCGCCCAGGATGTTTTTCTCTATGTATGGGAAAATAGAAAAAAAATTTACTTTGGTCAGGGTTTCCAATCGTATCTTTTCCAGTCGGGTTATACTCGTGCGATGGATTATTTAAGAAAACAGCATACGGTTATGGATTATGCTCAAAATGTTCAGACGGACTTTCTTGAGATTTACGAAAAGTTGGCAAGAAATGAAGATAGCATTCTTGACCATTTGTATTCAAAAGATTTTTACCAGACTCTTCATCAATTACTTGATAAAATACCAGAACAACGCAGAAATGTATTTCTGTTGGCTTATGTGGATGGCTTGAAATCTAAAGATATTGCAGAGCAATGCAATATGTCGCAGCGAACAGTTGAAAGCCACATCTACCTTACCTTAAAGTTTCTCAGAGAACGCCTTTTGAAAAAAGATTTTTATATTTTTCTGCTATTATTCTACTTTTCTTTAAAATAATACTGTTTTTGCTCCGTAGTTTTTGTTTGTAGTCCGTTATGCTTATATATTATATAATGGCATCTATGGATTTTGACTATAAAATATTAGCGAAATATATTACAAATGAACTTACGCTTGAAGAACAAGCCAGGTTGAGAGAATGGAGTAGCCTTTCAGAAGATAACACGCGGTTATTGGAAGAGGTTATTCAAATGCGCATGTTGAAAAAATTCAATTTTGATACAGATAAAGAGAAAACAGAACTTGCTTTGGCATCTATCCATTCAATAATAAGTAAAAAATCTGTTCGATCAATTGTTCGTCCTCTTTTCAAATATGTGGCTATTCTGTTTGTAGTTGTTTTGTCGGCAACTTTGGGTTGGTATATTTTAAACCCGGCGGAATCTTATGTAAGTATAGTTGTAAAACCCGGCGAAGCAGTAAAGAAGATAATACTGGAAGATGGTTCGGTTGTTTGGCTGAATAGTTCATCTACACTTCGCGTGCCGGAATCTTTCTCTTTTAGAAAAAGAGTGGTATCCCTGGAAGGAGAGGCTTTCTTTGATATAACTAAACACAAAGGATCTTCATTTAGAGTCCAGACTGAATATGTAGATGTGAAAGTGTTGGGTACCTCGTTCAATTTAAATACTCATACAGAGAATAATGAACTGAAGGCTGTGTTGGTGTCAGGGAAAATTTCACTTCAGAATAAAGAAGAAAAAGAAATTCTACGAATGTCTCCTTCCGAAATGGTAACCTTTAATCCGCTCAGAAACGAATACAGTATCGAGACAGTAAATACAAATATAAGCTCTGCCTGGCATCTTAATCAGATGACATTTGAAAATTCGACTTTAAGAGAAATTGTAAATAAACTATCAATGATTTATGATGTAAATATAAATCTTGAATCGAAGGAGCTGGCAGACAGAAGGTATCGCTGCGTAATCAATAGAGAAGAGACCTTGGAAGAGGTATTGGATATATTAAAGCTTTTAGCGCCAATCAATTATAGAATAGATGAAAATGAAGTGTTTATAAACAATTAATAAAATAGATTGCCTATGAATAGATAAAAAAGTGACAAAAAAAGCCGGGAAAATGTTGCAGCATTTTACCCGGCAAGAGAATTAATTATTAAGAATTTTACTAATAACTAAAAATCATCCAAATGTATGAATAAACCTATAACACTCCAAGAATTTGTATGTAATTCTTGGAGCAAAAGATCTGTAAGAATTATGAAAATCTCGTTGATTTTATGCTTGATGGCTCTTCAGATTACTGCGAGTAATGTTTATTCGCAGTATGTGAATCTAAAACTCTCAGTTAAAAACACAACTGTAGCTGCCGTTATAAGTAGCATTACTCATCAAACCGGTTATGAATTTTCTTATGATGCTGAATTATTAAACAAGCAAATTAAGAATGTATCTGTAAGTGCGAAAAATGAACGCATAGAAAATGTGCTAACGGAACTATTTAAAGATACCGGTATCGGTTTTAAAATATTAGATAACCGGGTTTTTCTGATTGAGAACTTTGAAAAGAATAAAACTTCGGAAAATAAAACCGCGGAAGTACAACAAAAACAAAAAACTGTTACTGGTACAATCTTAGATCAGAGTGGCGTTCCTGTTATTGGGGCCAATGTTGTAGTAAAAGGATCCTCGGTTGGTACAATTACAGATTTGGACGGGAATTTTACGTTGAACAATGTTCCTGATGGAGCTTCTTTGTTAGTTTCATATATTGGTTTTTTGGAACAGACAATACTCGTTACAAACAAAACATCTTTCAATATTACGCTGAAAGAAGATACTCAGAAATTGGATGAAGTTGTTGTTGTTGGCTATGGAACGCAGAAGAAAGTTAATCTGACTGGATCTATTACAAATGTTAAAACAGACGAACTGAGTTCGATCGCTACGTCGAATTTGTCAAATACCCTGGCTGGACGTGCACCGGGTATGACCATTACAGGAAACTCAGGATTGATGGGCTCGTCTTCTGAAATCCGTATGCGTGGTGGTTTTGGTGATCCTCTTTTTGTTATTGATGGTGTTATCCGTGATAAAGCTTCTTTTGATGCTTTGCAGCCAAATGAAATTGATCAGTTAAGCTTCTTGAAAGATGCTGCTACCGCTTCAATTTACGGATCATCTGCAGGTAACGGGGTTGTGCTTGTAACAACTAAAACTGGTAGTAAAGATAGCAAGCCTGTATTTGATTATCAAGGTAGTTATTCTTTTAGTAAACCAACGAAGACTTTATTTTCTGATATGTTTACAGCTACAGATGAGCTGACTTATCAGAATCGTGTAGCCGAATTTCAAGGTCTTGCCATACCTAACGGGGATGACGAATTTGAATATTTTAAAGATCGCAGTTATAATGTGAATGATTATATCTGGCAAAACCCGTGGAATACAAAACATTCATTGAGCGTATCCGGTGGTAATGAAGATGTTCAATACTATGTTTTGGGTAGTTATTTGGGTGAAGAGGGGTCGTATGTTAACCTGAAGAACCAGAAGTTTAGTCTTCGTTCAAACCTTACTACCAAGTTGTCGAAATACCTTACCATGAACCTCAACTTGTCGGCTTATCAATCTGACGACAAGCGTTTCTTTTGGCCTTATTCCGACGATGATGAATTTGGAGTTTATGACTTGTATCGTTGTACGTTCAACGCTTTGAAAACGATTCCTTTTTATGCAAATGCAGATGGGACACCTTCTACTACGCGTACAGACTATCCTATTTATCCGGCAATTGGTAGCTGGCAAAGCTGGAATGTTGTAGACCAGGTTATTGGTGATCGTTACATAAAGACTCGCAAGAGAAATATGAATGCCATTTTATCATTCAACGCTGATTTGAGTTTCCTGCTTCCGGGATTATCAACTAAAGTGTTGGCTAACTATATTGGCAACGACTACACCCGTAAAAAATACATGACTCACCAGAAGAACTATAAGTTCCAGCAAGCTGACCCAAAAGGCAATCGTTTCCTTCCGGGACCAATTGATGAAGATCAGGTTAATATCTTTACTTTTGGTAATGCATACGAAAACTTGCAATATGGTATGAATACGTTGTGGAGCGAACAGTTTAACTGGTTCCTGAACTATAACTATAGCTTTGGAAAACACGATGTTGCTGCTACTGTAGTATTCGAGCAATCGTCGAACGGTGGTGAATATGTATATGCAAAGGCTGATAATCCTTTAACTTCTTACGACCAGATGTTTGTTTATTCGACAGATGCTGAAATGAGAACAGGTGACGCTTCAGAAGAGACTGGCGGTCGTCTTTCGTGGATTGGTCGTTTCAACTATAGCTACGCTCAGAAATACATTGCAGAATTTTCTTTCCGTTATGATGGTAACACCTTGTTTGCTAAAGATCAGCGCTGGGGATTCTTCCCTTCTGTGTCTGCTGCATGGCGGTTAAGTCAGGAAGATTTCATGGAAAACACGTCAGACTGGTTGAGCGATTTGAAGATTCGTGCTTCCTATGGTACAACGGGTAACGATCTGGATGTATATGGAAATAAGATCACTCCGTTTTCGTACATTGAGAAATATGTTTCTGGTTCTAGCTATATCTACGGTGATGCACTTGCTAATGGTATTACACCGGGTGATGTTCCTAATCCTTACCTTACTTGGGCAACTTCTACAACGTACAACGGAGGTCTGGATTTTGGTTTCTTAAATAACCGTTTGTCTGGTACATTGGATGTGTTCTACCGTAAAGAAAAAGATATTCTTGGTACCCGTGTTGTTACTTTACCAAGTACTTACGGACAGTCGCTTGCTCCTGAAAATTATGCCGCCAGATCATGGAGAGGTGGCGAAATGTCATTGATGTGGAGAGATCAGGCAGCCAATGGAAAGATCAAATATTCTTTGTATGCTAACGTAGGTTATTCAAAAGATCAATGGGATGTACTGGATCAAAGCGCTGTTTATACAACCGGAAACTTGTCTTATTTGTCACAAATAGGTATGGCAGATAGTCGTGTTGTAGGATACAAGGCAGTTGATATTATCCGTACACAGGAACAAGTTGATGCCTTAAAATCTTCTGGATTTAAGCAGTGGGGTCGCGATCCATACCTTGGTGGTATCTTGTATGAAGATACACACAGTGATGGTTACGTGGTAGGTCCTGATGGAAAGGTTGACAGCAATGACTCTTACAACCTGTTGTCGGATAACGCAACTCCGCGTATTAATTACGGTTTCGGTGGTAGTTTGAATTTTAAAGGGATTACGCTGGATCTTCACTTCCAGGGTGTAGGAGGTTACGATCGCTTTATGGGAGGCCCTTCAGGTGGTTTCTATCAGTATGGTAGTACAACTCGCCCATATTACCCAATCTGGACAAGCGACGACTGTTGGAGAACAGATAACGTTGACGGTAAATATCCGCGTGTAATTGGTAAGAGTTGGTACGAATCAGGAGCTGGCAGTTCAACATTCTGGAAGAGAAACGGAGCTTACCTGCGTTTAAAGAATGTTAATCTTGGATATGATCTTCCTGCTAATTTATTACGTCCGCTAGGATTGACTAAAGTTCAGGTATTCATGAATGCGACAAACTTGTTCTCTATCTCAGCTGTGAACGAGTTTATGGATCCGGAACAAGAGTATTACGACTCTTATCCTTTGATGAAAACGTTCACATTTGGTCTTAACTTCACATTTTAAACACTATCAATATGAAGAAAATGAATAAAATAAAATATATTTTTCTTAGTGGGTTTGCAGCTTTGATACTCAATAGCTGTGACTCACTGGATATTGAAAATACGACAAGCTATGATGCTAATCTGGTTTGGAACGATGATGCATTGGCTACCGCTTATGTTACCAATTTGTATGCTAATGTATTTGACAACTGGTCTTGTTCTGCAGATTATGCTTCTGAACAGGTTCACGGGATGCCATTCTATGATACGTCGATTACTTTGACAAGCGGAAATTTTAAGAAGTTTGACTATACAACGATTCGTTTGATTAATGAAGCAATTGTAAAGATTGAAGCTGGTGGCCTTGATCAATCTGTAAAAGATGAACTTCTGGGACAGGTATACTTTATGAGAGCTTATGTTTACTCGGATATGGTATTTTATCACGGAGGAATACCTTACATCACTGTACCTCAGGATAAAGACAAAGATGATCTGTATGTTTCCAGAAACTCAACAGCAGAATGCTTCAACTTCCTGATTGCCGACCTGGATAAGGCTATCTCTATGCTTCCCGAAAAAGTTTCCGGAGCTTCTAGTGAATACGGACGAATTGACCAATGCTTTGCAAAAGCTTACAAAGCAAAGGTGTTGCTGTACAAAGCATCTCCTCAGTTCAATCCAAAGAGTATGTATACCAACAGCCATTGGCAAGAAGCTTATGAAGCGGCAAAAACTGCCTATGAATTTTGCGTGAATAAGGGTGCTGCTTTGACGCCAAGTTACAGCGATATTTGGTTACAGGAAAAGGGTGACGAAGTAGTTTTTGCTGTAGTAAACTCTTATCCGAACAAAGTAGCATACTGGGATTATTATGTACGTCCGGGATCTCTAAGCCGTAGTACAGCACAGAATCCTCCGACATGGAATCTTGTAAAAGCATTTCCGATGCTTGATGGTAAATCCTACAACGATCCGACGGGTAAGTATTATGTTGGAACTGAAGCTGATTTACTACAAAGTTTTTGGAAAAACAGAGATCCTCGTTTTGCAAGTTCCATCCTTTATAATGGAGATCTTTATCCTGTTCAAGGTACAAAAAGTGGTTACCGCCAATATACAGCATTGGGTATAGCCGATCAGGATGATTCTTACGGAACGAATCCGAAAGCAGGGGTAAATGCTACAAACAACGACTTTAATACAGGGTTTTTTGTTCGTAAGGGTTCTGACTTATCTTTATCGCAGGATTTGGTTGCCACATATAGTATAGACTATATTTTGATGCGTTTTGCCGAAGTGATGCTAACTTATGCTGAAACTGCCAATGAAACCGGTCACCAGGATGTAGCTTTGGAAATGTTGAAACAGATCCGTAAACGTGCCGGTATCGAAGCCGGTAGTGATAACATGTATGGTATTGCCGGTACAGATCGTGAAACACTTCGTAAAGCTATTCTGGACGAGCGTAATGTTGAGTTTTGCTTTGAAGGACATCGTTTCATGGATTTACGTCGTACCCGCAACATGATGAAATTAAATGGTCTTGAAAAATTTGGAGTTGAAGCGATTGCGATTAATGCGGACGGAACGGATATGAACTTGAACGAAGCAAAGGAAAAAGCAGTAAAATTCGAGTTAAAACCTGAAAATTTCCGTTATAAATTGCAGCAGGTTCCTCTGAGCAAGAATTCTGAAAAGCAATTCCTGGTTAAAGAATCCTACTATTTCTTCCCGATTCAGCAATCTAAAATTGATGAAAACCAAAATCTTCAGCAGAACATTGACTGGGGTGGAACATTTAATCCGGCTTTGGAGTAGTCTGACCGGGTTTTAATTAATAGCAAAAGAAGCGGTCTGTTATGCGGACAGCTTCTTTTGTTTATTAGGCTTGATTGAAGTAAGTAAAAGCAAAAGAATAATATATTCGGTCGAAAAAGTTCCCGGTTTGAGTATTTTTTAATGAAAATACCGTTATATAGGGAAAGCTGTAAGATGAGTTCATATTATTAATACAGCTAAAAATTAAGTAATTTGAACGATATTTTTGTAATAACAACATTTATAGTGTTCTTTATGATAATAAACAGAATGGATTTATTAAATATAATATCTAATTTTGCAAGTGTTAAAACTTATAGTCTAACATATTTCATACTATGAAAACAAACAGAAGAGATTTCTTAAAGACTCTGGGAGGTGTTGCGGCATTTTCAATTGTACCGCGACATGTACTGGGGAATGGGTTTATTGCCCCAAGTGATCAACTAACAAAAGGTATTATAGGTACTGGTGGAATGGGACGTGGTCATGTTGACTACGAGGGTACCCGTTTGGTGGCCGTTTGCGATGTTGATAAGAATCATTTGGAACTAGGTAAAAATCTTGTAAAAGACAGGATTGCAGCTTATACTGATTTCCGTGATTTGATTTTAGATAAAAATGTGGATATTGTGCATATTGCTACTCCTCCTCACTGGCATGGAATTATGTCGGTCGAAGCAGCTAAAGCAGGTAAGGATATATGGTGTGAAAAACCAATGACCCGTACCATTGGCGAAGGAAAACGTGTGATGGAGGCTGTAAAGCAATATGGTAATATGTTCCGTCTGAATACCTGGTTCCGCTTCAAAGATCCTTTCTATGGATTGGGAACTCCTGTTAAGCCGCTCAAGAAGCTTGTTCAGAGTGGTATGTTGGGTTGGCCTTTAAAAGTAACCATAAGCAAACATACTGGTTTTGACTGGAAATTTTACTGGGTTGGTAAAGAATACCTTGAACCACAACGTGTGCCTGCAGAGCTTGATTACGATATGTGGTTAGGCCCGGCTCCTTTCAAACCTTACAATGAGCATCGCGTTCATCAGACTTTTCGCGGTTACTGGGATTATGATGGCGGTGGACTAGGGGATATGGGGCAACATTATATTGACCCGGTTCAATATTTCTTAGGAAAAGACCATACTAGCCCGGTTAAAGTTGAAGTAGACGCTCCGCAACAACATCCTGATGCTGTTGGTACATGGCGTTCTATTACTTATACATACGAAGACGGATGTCAGATTGTGCTTTGGGGTGGCGATTACGGAGATCCGAATACACCGTATATTGCCGGTCCTAATGGAAATGTTTATAAGAACTTTGTTTGTGATATTCCTAACTGGGAAAAGAAGTTGGCAGATTATCCCGAGCCAGAACCACAGATAACAGAATTCCTTACCAGCGTAAAAACACGTCAGAAATTTGCATTGAACGAACAGAACGGATTCCGTTCGGCAACCATTGTTAATATGGGAGCTGTGGCATTGCGTTTGAACCGGACTTTGCAATTTGATCCGGTGAAGCTTGAGTTTATTAACGACGAAGCCGCTAATCGTTTGCTGGATCAGCCGATGCGCGCACCTTGGAATATTTAATCTTATTAATTGAATCCTAGATGAAAAAAATATATTTACCAATAGGTGCCTTGTTATTATCAGCCTCATTGTGGGCTCAGCAGCCTCAGGGCAGAACGGCAAGCACTATTGTAGCTGATGTTTTGGCACAGATGCCTGCTCAACAACAGGCCGAATACAATAAAATGTTGGAATCTCTTAGTTCTTCGGGTGAAGAGGGAGTGACTATGCTTGTTAAAATGATCAAAGAGCCAGGCAAAGGAAGTAATGCTCAGGTAGATTATGCCCTGAGTGGGCTGACATACTATGTAATGGCTACTGGAAAAGAGGAAGCTCGGTTAACAACTGCCAAAGCTTATGCAAAGGTATTGGATATGGTTTCGGATCGTGAAATGAAGGCCTTTATAATCCGTCAGCTTCAGTTTCTTGGAAAAGAAGAAAGTATTCCTGTTTTAACAAAATATCTTTCTCAGGAAAACCTTGCTGGTCCTGCTACCCGGGCTTTAGTAGCTATAAATTCGGACAAAGCAGATCTTGCACTTACGGATGCGCTTAAAAACACAAAGTCGAACGTAACGATACAGAAAGATATCGTGCTGGCGATTGCCGAAGCGGATGCTTCCGGTGCAGAGCAAGCAATTAAAGACTTGTTGAACAGTTCTGATGAAAATACGAGGAAAGTTGCCCTCTATGCGCTTAGTCAGATTGGCTCGGTTGGTTCTTTGAGTACCTTGGGTGATTTGGCTGCAAAGTCAGGCTATTCCATGGAGAAAACAGGAGCAAACGAAGCTTACATTGCGTTGATTAAGAAGCTGGCTAACCAAGGTGATACAAAAGTTGCCGAGAGTGCTGCTTCCGATTTGATGACAAAAGCAACAAAGGCCGGTAAAACTCAGACACGAGATGCAGCCCTCGAAATACTTATTTCCATTCAAAAAGAAAAAGGATTAAAACTTATCCTTGATGCCCTGAAAGATGATTCAAAAGAATATAGAAACGCAGCGCTTTCCTATGCTTCAGGTATAGTTAGTGATCCGGTTTATATCGAACTGATCAAGGCAATGGACAAGGCTAAACCTGCACCAAAAACGGATGTGCTAAACTGGATTGCCAGTCAGTGCCAGTGTCCGGTTCAGAAAGAAAATCTTCGAAAATTGATGATTCGTTTCGATTTGCCGGCAATTGATTTAATTCGCAAGCAATTAAATAATAATGACTACGATGTAAAAGAGGCTACAGTTTGGGCGCTGGTTAAGCTGGGAGATCCCAATACAATAGGAGATATCGCAGCCTTGTTAAACTCTAAAGACCCTAAAGTGGTAGCTTTTGCCCAGCAGGGACTCGCATCCTTTAAAGGAGATATTTCTCCCTCTGTTTCTCGTGTAATGGACAAAGCTCCTGATACAGGGAAGGTTGCCGCTGTTGAATTGTTGTCGTTACGTAAATCTGCTATTCATCTTAATTCTGTACTGGCTCAGACAAAGTCGGCCGATGCGGATGTTAAAACAGCTGCTTATGAAGCGTTGAAGAATGTAGTAGAAGAAAAAGATTTCACCAATATGTGTGGTATGCTTGAAACGGCCGATGCCGCGACAATCACACCTCTTCAGCAGGCTGTAATTGCTTCTATCTCCGAAATGTCTAAAGAAGCTCAGGTTTCTTCCGTTCTTAACCGGATGAATCTGGCCGGAGAGAATAAAAAGCATCTTTATTATGTTGTGTTGGCTCAAACAGGAGACAATAAGGCCCTTTCAATTATCTCTGAAGGGTTTACTAAAGGTCAGGGAGCAGCCAAGGATGCTGCATTTGAAGCGCTTTTGAGCTGCAAAGGACTGGAAGCTGCTGATGCGCTTTACGATATTTGCAAATCTGCATCGGCTTCATCTTATTCAGATCGCGCATTAACGGCCTATGTTAAATTGGTTTCCAATCCTGCTTATACAGGAGAGAACAGGTTGATCCGTTTGCGTAAAGCTATGGAAATTGCCGACAATGATACACAGAAAGTAGCAATTCTTCGTCAGATTGAGCGCACAGGTACTTATCTTGGTATGCTTTACGCCGGAGAATTTCTGGATCAGAAACCTTTGCAACAAGCTGCAGCAAATGCTGTCATGAATATTGCTTTAGGAAATAAGTCATTTACAGGTCAGAATGTGAAAGTACTTCTAAATAAAGTTAAGAGTGTGCTCGACAATCCAGATGCTGGTTATCAGAAACAAGCAATTCAGAAACATCTGGATGAAATGGCCGACATAACAGGTTTTGTTTCATTATTTAATGGAAAAGATCTTTCAGGCTGGAAAGGATTGGTAAAGAACCCGATTGAACGCTCGAAGATGAAACCTGCAGAGTTAGCAAAAGAACAGGTTAAAGCCGACGAACTGGCAAAAAATACATGGACTGCAACAGATGGTTTGCTTGTTTTTAATGGAAAGGGTGATAATCTTTGTACAGAAAAGCCTTACGGCGATTTTGAAATGTATGTGGATTGGATGCTTGATCCTGCTGGTCCTGAAGCTGATGCTGGTATTTATTTACGTGGTACGCCTCAGGTACAGATTTGGGATACATCGAGGGTTAACGTTGGCGCTCAGGTTGGATCAGGTGGTTTATATAACAACCAGGTAAACCCAGGCAAACCCTTGAAAGTAGCAGACAATAAACTTGGCGAGTGGAATTCTTTCTATATTAAAATGGTTGGCGACCGTGTAACGGTTTATCTTAATGGAGATTTGGTTGTAGACAATGTTATGCTAGAAAACTATTGGGATCGTAGCCTGCCTATTTTCCCAACAGAACAGATCGAGCTTCAGGCGCATGGAAGCAAAGTTAGCTACCGTAATATCTATGTGAAGGAATTGGAACGCCCTGAAGCATTCCAGTTATCTGCAGCCGAAAAGAAAGAAGGCTATAAAGTTTTGTTTGACGGAACAAACATGCACGCATGGACAGGTAATACCGTTGATTATTCAATAGAAGATGGAGCAATTTCTATGAATCCGAGCAAAAGCTTTGGTGGTAATCTGTACACAAAAGATGAATACAAAGATTTTGTATACCGTTTCGAGTTTCAGTTAACTCCAGGCGCTAACAACGGACTCGGTATCCGTACTCCGATGGAAGGCGATGCTGCCTACGTAGGTATGGAGCTGCAAATACTAGATAGCGAACATCCAATTTATAAAGATCTTCACGAATATCAGTATCATGGTTCTGTTTATGGTATTATTCCGGCTAAGAGAGGTTTTCTGAAACCTACAGGCGAATGGAACTATCAGGAAGTGATTGCCAAAGGGAATCATATTAAGATAACCTTGAATGGTACTGTAATTGTTGATGGCAACATCAAAGAGGCGACTAAAAATGGTACTCCTGATAAAAAAGAGCATCCTGGATTGTTCAACGAAAAGGGTCATATTGGATTCTTGGGTCATGGTTCGCCGGTTAAATTCCGTAATATCCGTATCAAGGAATTGAAATAGGTAAACACCTTTAATAGGATAGAGTAAGAGGGAGTTCGGTCATTAGATCGGGCTCCCTTACTTTTTTATACCATGATCATGGTAGGAAATATGCCATTTAATGGTGATAGATGATCCCGCTTGTCATCTCTATCTTTGCTAAAGAATCAATCAATAAAATAAAAGAATAGTATGGAAATTAATAATGCAAGATTTGAGACTTTACAAGTACATGCCGGCCAAGTGGTAGATCAGACAACACATTCAAGGGCAGTGCCAATTTATCAGACATCATCTTATGTGTTTGAAGATGCAAAAGATGGAGCAGACCTTTTTGGACTGAAGAAATTCGGGAATATCTATACCCGTTTGATGAATCCCACGACGGATGTGTTTGAAAAGCGCATCGCGGCTCTCGAAGGCGGTGCTTCAGCTTTGGCTACATCTTCAGGTCAGTCGGCACAATTCATTGCATTGAATAATATTCTGGAAGCAGGCGATAATTTTGTCTCTACTTCTCATTTGTATGGAGGAACTTATAATCAGTTTAAAAATCAATTCAAGCGCCTGGGTGTTGAAGCTCGTTTTACAACCAACGACTCTCCCGAAACGTTTGAAGCTTTAATCGATGAAAACACGAAAGCCATTTATTTGGAAACTATTGGAAACCCTGACTTGAATATTCCGGACTTTGAAGCTATTGCTGCCGTGGCCGCAAAACATGATATTCCATTGATTGTTGACAATACTTTTGGCGCAGGTGGATTCCTTTTCAAACCTCTTGATCATGGAGCAACTGTTGTTGTCGAGAGTGCAACTAAATGGATTGGCGGCCACGGGACATCATTGGGAGGTGTTATAGTGGACAGCGGACGATTTAACTGGGGAAACGGTAAATTCCCAGTCTTTACTGAACCTTCAGGCAGTTATCACGGATTGGTTTTCTGGGATGTGTTCGGAGATAAAGGCCCGTTTGGAAATATTGCCTTTACTTTACGGGCACGGGTTGAAGGTCTGCGTGACTGGGGGAATACCATTAGTCCCTTTAATTCCTTTCTGCTTATTCAAGGTCTCGAAACGCTTTCGTTGCGTGTGGAACGCCATGTGTCCAATGCACTCGAACTAGCTCAATGGCTTGAAACGCTTCCAGAAGTGGAATATGTGAACTACCCTGGACTGATAAGTAGTCCTTATCATGAGCTGGCAAAGAAATATTTTAAAAATGGATTTGGCGGCGTGCTATCCTTTAAGATAAAAGGAGGTGCGGAGAAAGCAGATAAGTTGATTAACGGATTAAAGCTGATAAGTCATCTTGCGAATGTGGGCGATGCGAAGACATTGATTATTCATCCGGCAGCCACAACTCACGAACAACTTACAGAAGAGGCTAAAATAGCCTCGGGAGCTATTCCCGGATTGTTGCGTATCTCTGTCGGTATTGAACATATCGAAGATATTAAAGCTGATATAAAAGGAGCCATTTCAACATTATAATCTTTATTTAAAACAAAGAAGTTTCTTTTGCTGCCTTTACAGACAGATCAAAAGAAACTTCTTATTTTAAATTATGTCTGTTTTATTAAAGACTACCAATCAATGAAGTGAGGTTTGCTGTAATAAGTCTTACAGCAATAGCAAGTAAAATAATTCCGAAGAACTTACGCATTACATAAATACCGCTTTTTCCAAAGAACTTCTCAACTACATACACTTTCTTAAGAACGATGTATACAACAACCATATTTAATGCTACAGCAATGATTATGTTGAGCAAGTTATATTCGGCACGTAACGAGAGAAGTGTAGTAAAAGATGCAGCACCTGCAATCAAAGGAAATACTAGTGGGACAATCGTTGCAGTTCCTCCCGGACTATCGTTTTTGAATATTTCAATATTAAAAATCATTTCTACAGCCAAAACGAAGAGTACGAGTCCTCCAGCTACGGCAAAAGAAGAGATATCCACTTGAAACAAGGATAGAAGCGCTTGTCCTACAAATAGAAAAGCCACTAGAATGACGAAAGAGATCATGGCAGCCTTTCCTGCCTCGAAGGTCTGGTCTTTCTGTTCCAGACTAATAATAATGGGAATGGCTCCCAAAATATCAATCACTGCAAATAGTACAACAAAGGCACTGAATACTTCTTTAAAACTGAAAAACAAGTCCATTTGGCTTAAAATTAAACTGTTATTACCTCGGTATAATGTAAATCAACTCTTTTTTCTTTAAAATGAATATATCATTTTGTCTACAAAGTTATAAAAAATTAGCATAATGTAAATAATATTTACAAAATCCGTGGTTGATTTCTGAAGTTTGACCAGATAATTGTAAGAGAAGATTCTGTTTTAAGGAATTAAAACTCCCGAATAAAATCCTTTGGACGAATTATATTCGGGAGTTAATAATTATAAGCCGCTAAAATCTATATCATTAAATAATAAAGAAGGTATTCTCCAGGAAGATGATTTACGAATATCATTTCCGGCTTCTTCAAGATTATTCCATAACGTAATCATATTGCCGGTTACATTCATCTCAGAAATAGGTTGCGTGGTTTTGCCGTTTTCAATTAGGAAACCTTCGATGCCATACGAGAAATCGCCGGTGGTACTGTTGCAATTACCTCCGTTAAAACCTGTAACCAGTATTCCTTTGTCGAGCGAAGACACCAATCCATCCACATCTTTTGTGCCGTTTTCCATAGTAAGAATAGACGGAGAGCTGATGGTTGGGCTCAATTGCATTTTGTTTGAAATGTAGGTGTCGATAAAATACGTATTTAAAACACCCTTATCAAAGATTGCACGTGGTGTAGTTGCAACGCCTTCGCTATCGAAGTATCTTGCTCCTTCCGCTTTTACAAGATGGGGCTCGTCCTTTATCGTAATGTTCTTACCTAGTGTAAGTTTGTCTTGTTTGTCAAGAAGAAAAGAATTCTTTTGCTGAATTGCTGAGCCGTAAAGCGCTCCGATAACAGGAGATAGCAAACGGGATGAATTCATATTGTCGACAACCATGGCATATTTTCCGGATGCTATTTTTTGTTGTCCCAATTTGCGAAGTACCCGTTCGATAGACTTTGTACCGATTCCATCTTTCTGAAGTACGTCAAAATAAATGGACGAGTCGTACCAATAGGATTCCGGACGTGCTTCACCATCACCTTTAATACTCACATTGCCTACCAGCGTAAATGAAGAGTTGGAGTTTTCTCCTTCGAAACCATTACTGGCAATCATATATTTAAAACTCTTTTCATCTCCATAGGAACCGTTGGCAGAGATTATTCTGCTATCCTTTCCGTATATTTCATCGCAGACCTTCATTGCTAAAGCAACCTTATCATCAGGCAGAATAGAATCGAAGGCAGGATCAATTAAAGATAATGGTGCACCTCCACCTTTGTAATAAAGAGACGCATCTGGCAAGGTGCGGAATTTATCTTCAGCAAGAAAGCGGGTAGAATCTATTCCTCCTTTGATGAATCTTTCCAACTCTACCTTATTCAGTCTGTTGGTTGAGAAAGAGCCATATCTCCCGTCGACAAATAGGTTAATCACCAAACCGTTCTCGGAAGCTTGCTGCAGCTTGTCGATTTTCATGTCGCGTACTTCAATGGAGCTGCTAAATCCTGTATATAAGCTTACGCGTGAAGCCTGACATCCGTTTTTAAGGGCATACTCCATCGCCCATTGTGCAAGTCTTTTATGTTCGTTCGATATCATATTAATTTTCTCCTCCTACCGTTAGTTTACTAACTAATGCCGATGGCATTCCACAAGTAACCGGACAAGACTGTCCGTCTTTTCCACATGTCCAGGTGCCGTTGTCCATTTTATAGTTATTGCCAACCATAGTGATGTCGGCCAAAGCTTTGGGTCCATTACCGATAATATTAATATCTTTAATGGGCTGTGTTAGTTTTCCATTTTCAATTAAGTAACCCGATTTAACGAAGAAGGTGAAATCTCCGGCACCAATTTGAACCTGTCCGTTGGTAAACACATCAGCAAAAATCCCTTTTTTTACTGTTGATATCATATCTTCTTCCGAGACATTTCCAGATTCCATATAGGTTGCACGCATCCGGGGGATAGGCATCTGACGGAATGATTCGCGTCGGCCATTACCGGTAGACGCTATTCCATAATGCTTTGCACTTATTCTGTCGTGCAGGTAACTGGTAAGAATACCCTCTTTTACTATATAGGTTTTCTGACCTTCAACACCTTCATCGTCAATGTTTACCGAGCCACGGTTAAACGGAATAGTACCATCGTCTACCACATTTATATGTTCGTTGCAAATCTTTTTATTTAACTGGTCAGAAAAGATAGAAGTATTCTTTCTGTTAAAGTCCGCTTCAAAGGCATGACCTATAGCTTCATGTAATAAGATACCAGATCCTCCGGCACCCATTACCACTGGCATTTCTCCTCCTTTAGGTTTAACTGCCTGAAAGAGGATAGCTGTTTTACTAACAGCTTCGTTAGCCACTTCGCTGATGAGCTCGTCTGTCAGGAATTCAGTACCCATCCGGAAGGCTCTGGATGCATAAGAATTTTCAATCTTACCGTTTTCCTCCATAATACATTGAGCGCCCAATGTAACCATTGGCCGATAATCGTAATACATTACCCCTTCCGAATTACAAAAGAAGATGTGAGACGTAGAATCGCTTAATGAAGCTGAAACTTTATGCACCCGTTTGTCCAAAGAAAATACCAAATCATTCAGCTTCTGGAGGTAAGGCATCTTTGTATTAACAGCCACTTCATCCCATGGCGATTTAATAGCGTAGTAGTTCTGTACGATAGGCATTTCTGTAAGATTTACCATTCCTTTTCCAGCAGAACCATTGGCAATTCTGGCTGCAGTTCGCGCAGCTGTAAGCATTTCTTCCAAAGTTACGTTTTCCACGTAAGCATATCCACTCTGATCGCCGGAAAGGACACGAACTCCTACACCAAAGTCGATGTTTGAACTCGCCCGGTTTACTGCACCGTCTTGCAATCCGATATAATTGTTGTACGTATGCTCGAAAAAGAGGTCAGCATAATCGCCTCCTTTTTCCAGCGCTGCCGTTAGAACTTTCTTTAAATCACTTTCGGAAACACCAAAGTGATTTAAAGCAAACAACACACCGGTAGCTTTGTCGGCAACCTGTCCGGTAACCTCTCCTAATAATGAAGGAGCCGCTAATGATCCCAACATAACAATTCCTCCTGTTTTAATAAATTCACGTCTGTTAAAGCTCATAACTAATACGTTTTTGTTATTGCCTTTGTTCGCGGGCCCATTCCATCACATTGGCTGGCGGACGCTGGGCAAGAAGCTCCCGTTTCATGAAATCCATGTAGGGGGCAACATGCGCGAAATACTTTTTTAATCCTATACACAAATAATTGAGCCCGGGTTCGCCATCTGATGTAATCAAAAAACGATTCTTTGGACATTCGCCGTTACAGGCAAATAAATATTCGCAAGCTTTACACTGACCGGGTAATGCATCAGCTTTATCGTTCCCGAATTTTAATTGCTTGGGCGAATACATCATTTCTGTTAACGAGTGGGTACGTATGTTTCCCAGTTTATATTCCGGGAAAACGTAGTGATCGCAGCTATATAAATCGCCGTTAAATTCTAAAACACCTGCATGACCGCAAGTTTTAGCTAGAGTACAAACTCCAGGTTGCTGACCGACCCAATTGGCCAGTGTGGCATCAAACAGTTGTATGTAGTAATTACCTACATCCTCTTTAATCCATTCATCAAATATAGCACAAAGAAAATCGCCCCACTTTTCGGAATCAACAGAAAAAGGAGCAAGTTTGATTTCCTTATTTTGTTGTTGCGGATGTGTGAGTTTAGTCCCTTTTGTCTGTTCGGTAATTCGTTCTACAATGGGCGAAAACTGTATGTAGTGGCAACCTATTTCTTTGAAAAAGTTATAAAATTCCAATGGGTAATCCACATTGTAATCATTTACAACTGCCATTGCATTGTATTCGACTCCATGTTTTTTCAGTAATTCAATCCCTTTCTTTACTTTATAGAAAGAGGGGAGTCCTTGCTTATTTCTTCGATATTCATCGTGAAACTCCTGAGGACCGTCGATCGAAATACCAACAAGAAAATTATTCTCCTTCAAAAATATACACCATTCGTCCGTAAGCAACGTGCCATTAGTCTGAATGCTATTGTCAATCTGTCTGCCGCGACCATAGACGCGCTGTAAATCCAATGCCTTTTTGTAAAAGCTGATAGGGCGCATCAAGGGTTCTCCGCCGTGCCAGGTGAATAGCACTTCATTCATTGTCTGACTGTTCAGGTAATCCTGAATAAACTTATCAAGCAATTCGTCGGATAATATACTTGTTTTCTTTTCAGGATAAAGATTTCCTTTTTCTAAATAATAACAGTATTCGCAGGCAAGATTACATACAGATCCAACCGGTTTAACCATTACATATAATGGACGGGCAAAAGGAGAAGCAAATGAACTCATAGAGCTTCATAATCAGTTTCCTGAAAACCGCTTACTTCCGTTTCCCATCGTTTCGAGACGAAAGCAACATGATCCGGATAGTTATTGTAGGTTTCAAAATCTTTTCTGTTTTTGAAGACCATGGAGAATCCAAAATGAAAATCACACTTCGGACTGGTTTGACGGAATACCTGAAAGTTTTTAACTACCGGAATAGCAGAAAGTATTTGTTTGCCGTCGGCTAAAAATCTATTGCTTGCTTCTGATTCAGCCTCATGTTTAAGACTAAAAGCAACTGTATGAAGAATTTCACCTGCTTTTAATTCGCAGGAAGTATTGCTATTACATGCGGTAACTGATACTCCTGTCGCAGTAACAGCAGTTGCCACCGAGGCGGCTCCAATAAATTTACGTCTGTTCATTGATTATTATATATATGTATTAGAGAACCGTTTAGATTACAAATGTAATGGAATTTAGAAAAAGTTGGGTAGCATTACTTATTTATTTCTAATTTTCTTTAATCCCAGATTGGATTAACTTAGTTATACGGGAAAAAAAATACCTACATTTGCACCTTTGAAAATAAGCAGAAAGCTCTAAATGAATAAAGATACTACTTTTGGCAGATTGTTGGGATTACTTTTTATAACCCTTTTTGTTTGCCTTGCTTTATACTTGCTACCAGATAAGATTTTGGGATACAAGATAAAGAAGGTCGATTTATTGTCCGATCTTCGTATTGAAGACGATTCTGTGTCGTTGGACGAATTAAAACGTAAACTTGCCATTGCTGATTCACTCCTGGCCGACTCCATATCAAAAGCCAGAATAAGACAGTTCCCCGAATCCGACTCATCAGCCATTGCAATGAGAGACTCATTATACAGAGTAATGCAATCATCCTGGTCGATTGCCGATTCCTCCGGAGTAAGGTTGGAAGATTTTTCTCTTGGACACGTAGGTCTGAAACGTTTCTTTGCTGCCTTGAAGCGTGCCAATGAGAAAAAAGGACAAGTAAGAATTGCTTTTTTGGGCGATTCATTTATTGAAGGCGATATTATGGTGGCCGACTTCAGGAATGCTTTGCAACAAAAGTTTGGAGGAAGAGGGGTTGGATTTATCCCTATAGCTTCGCCGGTTTCTCAATTCCGCCCAACTGTAGAGCACCATTTTGAAGGGTGGAATACCTTTTCACTCCTTACGGACAAGAGTCATAAGTACACTTTGCCTGGAATGGTATTTGAAGCAGAAGAAGGAGCCAGCGCCGACTTTCATGCCGTTAAACGTTATGCAAGTCTACGGGAATTCTCTGCATTAAAACTAGTTTACGAACGTAACAGCTCTTCCGTTGTTAAACTTCAATACAATGGAAGTACGGATACTACCTATCAATATTTGCCTGCAACAAACAATATCACGCAACGAGTATGGACAGGCCGTTTTACTGAAGCCTCTTTTAAGTTCAATAAAACAGAAGGTCTCCGGGTTTTGGGTGTATCTATGGAAGATACCACTGGTGTTGTAGTCGATAATTTCTCGTTAAGAGGTAATTCCGGTCTTATTCTTGAACAACTTGATCAACCCAGATGCGAAGCTCTTAATGTTATTCGTAAATACGATTTGATTGTGTTGCAATATGGATTGAACGTTGTAAGCGATGAAGTTCTTCAATACGGCTGGTACAGACAACGAATGGTTCATGTCCTGGCACATGTACGCCAATGTTTCCCGGATGCAGATATTTTATTACTTGGAGTCTCCGACAGGAGCAGGCAGGAAGAAGGAACTTTTCAAACAATGCCCGCTGTTTTGGCACTTTTGCATGCGCAACGTCAGACTGCTCAACAGGCAGGAGTTTGTTTCTGGAATGTGTTTAGCGCGATGGGAGGAGAGAATAGTATGGTACGTTTTGTTGAAAACAATTGGGCAAGCAAAGATTATACACACTTGAGCTTTAGAGGGGGGAAGGAAATTGGAATGTCTCTCTTCAAATCAATTTTATTAGAAAAACAATTTTATGATGAAGCGGAAAAAGCAGTTCGCTGAAATAGTCTGGATATTATTTTCATTTGTATTCCTCTTATTGATTGCAGGTATACATCTTGCATTCACTGTTAAAAGAAACGGTGGAATAGAAGATGTGTTGCCCAAGAAGCCACTTACTCCGATAGAACTTCCCTTGTCTGGACCTTCTGTCTCTTTTGTAACAGATTCATCGAACTTGATAGTTGACGACAAACTGTCGCTTTCTGTTATTTATGATATGCTCGACTCTTTGAGGATGGGAAAAGACACTATCCTGACGATCGTTCATTTGGGGGATTCGCATTTGCAGGCAGGTTATAATTCCGGCAGGATTATGCGTTTGATGCATAAAGACTTCGGAAATGCTGGGAGAGGATGGATTTCGCCATTAAAGCTGACTAAGTCCAACGAACCCGACGACTATTTTATTCATTCTGAGATTAAAAACTGGGTGTCTGGACGTATTACACAATCTTCTCCAAAATGCAAGGTTGGGCCTGGAGGAATTGGAATCCTTTCCGAGGCTTTGTTAATTAATTTTGATATATCAATTACTCCGAATAATGGCTCAGGATATTGGTTTAATCAGGCCGTATTATTCCGTCATCCCCAAGCAATGCCTCAAAGTCTTGTCGGCTCCGGTGATAATACAAAAACGAATACAGGCAGCAGCGAACTCGTTCCGGATTTAACAACAGACACGTTTAGACTACCGACTTTGACTGATGCAATTAAATTAGTAAGTAAAGCAAACCCGGTGATTCCCTCGGACTCAATATTGAATTTATACTATGGTTTTTCCCTTACGAATGGAAACTCTGGAGTATTATATCATTCAGTAGGTGTTAATGGAGCGTTGTTTCAAAATTACACAAATGAATCGTACATCAGGCAACTGGCCGTTTTGAAACCATCCTTGCTGATAGTTTCTCTGGGAACAAACGAAAGCTTTGGACGGAACTTTCGGAAAGAGGTGTTTAATGAACAGCTCGATCGCTTTGTCACTATGGTACAGACTTATATGCCCCAGACGACCTTGTTGCTTACTACGCCTGCAGAATGTTATAAACGAACCCGAGTAAAGAAAAAAAGGGTTTATGTAAGAAATGACCGTACAGAGTTGGTAGCTCAGACCATTGTAGCTTACGCCCGCGAAAAAGGAATTGCTTGCTGGGATTTATTTACTATAAGCGGAGGAAAAGGATCTGCTAAAAAATGGTACAAAGCAGGTCTGTTTGGCAGAGACCGTGTTCATTTTACTGTAACTGGTTACGAGGAACAAGGAACGTTGTTCTACCGGGCATTCATACAAAACTATAATAAATCAAACAAAGAAAATGTTACCCGTTAATATAGACTTTACACGCATTCCTGATCTTTTACAATATCAGGCTGGAGCACCCATGATATTTAGCAGTGGCCTTTTTTTCTTTTTGTTTATTTTATTTGTGCTGATATATATTCCACTGCAAAAACATACCTATGCAAGGGTATTGTATGTAACTCTTTTTTCGCTGTATTTTTACTATAAAAGCAGTGGCATATGGTTTTTATTACTGGTATTTACCGCAACATCCGATTTTTGCATAGGGCGGCTTTTATCCCTGACTACTGTCCATTGGAAACGGAAACTATTGGTTGTTGTAAGTTTGTGCGTTAATCTTGGTATGTTGGGGTATTTTAAATATACCAACTTTCTTTGGCAAGTGGTTGCAGGATTTGGTCAGGAAATAGGCACACTTTTTAATATCCCTGAATTGGAGCAGTTAAGTTACGAACCAATGGATATCTTCCTTCCGGTAGGGATCTCATTTTTTACTTTCCAATCTTTAAGCTACATTATAGATATATACCGGGGACGTATTCAGTCATTGAAAAGGTGGATCGATTACGTATTTTATGTTTCATTTTTCCCTCAGTTGGTAGCCGGACCAATTGTACGAGCCCGCGATTTTATTCCTCAGATTTACAAAAACCCATCTGTATCGCGTGCAGAGTTTGGCGAAGGTCTCTTCCTTATTATATGTGGTCTGTTTAAGAAAGCTGTAATTTCCGATTATATCAGTCTGAATTTTGTTGATCGTATTTTCGATGCGCCGTTGCTTTATACAGGCGTGGAAAATTTACTGGGAGTGTATGGTTATGCTCTTCAGATCTATTGCGATTTTTCAGGTTATTCGGATATGGCTATAGGTATTGCATTGCTTTTGGGATTCCGCTTTAATATCAACTTTGATTCGCCGTATCAATCGGCCACTATTACAGAATTCTGGCGCAGATGGCATATTTCCCTTTCTTCCTGGTTAAAAGACTACCTGTATATATCTCTTGGAGGTAATAGAAAAGGGAAATTCAGAACCTATATTAATTTATTAATAACCATGTTGCTGGGCGGATTATGGCACGGAGCATCTATACGCTTTATTTTGTGGGGAGCCATCCACGGAGTTTCACTGGCTGTACATAAAGCAATGATGAGTCGTTTCGGGAGTTTTAAGCATTCGGGCGAATTAATGAATCCTGTACGCAGAGTGATAGGCGTATTAATAACATTCCATATTGTATGCTTCGCCTGGATTTTGTTCCGTGCCGATTCTATGCAACGGGTAGGAGAGGTCCTTACACAGATAGCTACGAACTTTCATCCCGAGGTGTTTTTGCAATTCCTGACAGGTTATAAGACTGTTTCATTTTTAATGATAACAGGTTATCTGATTCACTTTATGCCAAAGCGGGCCGAAGTTGGCATGCAACAGTTGGTTACTAAATCGCCGTTGCTTGTACAGGCTGCGTTGCTGATTATCGCTGTTTTTATTGTATTTCAGGTAAAAAGTGCAGGAGTACAACCATTTATTTATTTTCAGTTTTAGCCAACACCCTGATGTCGCGTCCGGATAATTCCTGAAAGATCTGAAGATCGAATTCAGGGATTACAGCCAGAATGTGATCAAATACATCGGCCTGAATTGTTTCATAAGATACCCAATCTTTGATGGACGAGAAAAAATAAAGTTCCATGGGTATGCCTTTCTCTGTAGGTTGCAAATGTCTGACCATGCAATTCAACTCTTTGCTTACTTCAGGCAGGCTTTCAAGATAGCATTGAAGATAGGCTCTAAAAACACCCAGATTTGTTTGACGTCTGCCATTTACCATGATGGTATTATCTATCTGATTGGTTTGATTATAAGTCTGAAGCTTCTGTTCTGTTTCTTCAATATAGCTGGTAAGCAAAGATATCTTTCTGTATTTATCCAACATTTCGGACGTACAGAATTTAACGCTGTTCATATCCAGGTTAATCGATCTTTTGATTCGTCTTCCGGGCGATTCGCTCATTCCTCTCCAATTCTGAAACGAGTCGCTTATTAGTGCATAGGGCGGAATTGTAGTAATTGTATTGTCAAAATTCTTAACCTTAACAGTGTTTAATGTAATTTCAATAACGGTTCCGTCTGCTCCGAATTTAGGCATTGAAATCCAATCTCCCACGCGCAACATATCATTGGCCGAAAGCTGTATGCCGGCAACAAAACCCAATATGGTATCTTTAAATACCAATATGAGAATGGCTGCAGAAGCTCCCAGTCCGGTAAAGATGGTTGAGGGCGATTCATTGATGAGTATGCTGATAAGCAGGATAAGACCAACTGAAAACAGAATCACCTGCACAACCTGAACAAATCCTTTTAGCGGCTTATCTTTAAACTTTTCATTTCTGTGAAATAATTCTACGCCAAGATTAAGCAGACTGTTTATGAAGTTCAGCGAAACCGCAATGATATATAACTGGCAGATTTTTTGTAAAATGATCAGTGTGGATGCACTTTCGGTCGATGTATATGCCAGTGGTAACATGGTATATATCATAATGGAAGGTACGATGTGCATTAGCTTATTGATGATTTTCCTGTCGATGATCAGGTCGTCGAGCTGATTTGTGGTCTTTTTTGCAACACGTTTAAAGGCACCAAGAATAATATAGCGGCAAATATAGTCGACCGACAGTGCAAGGGCAATGATAAGCAATAGAATGCAAAGATTGTCGAGGGTGTCTGCCAGCTCGGGTGTTGCTCCCCAGTTAATTAATTTTTGATTGATCCATTCGGTAATCTGTTTCATTGTATCTATGTTTTGATTATATAAGTAAAGCAGCGCAAAAGTAAGAAATAGATTGCATAATTCCGAAGCAATTAAATTATCAACAAAAACAATCCTATATCTTTGGTGAAAAAAGTTATAATAATCGAGGCAAAAAGTACTAACATTTTGAGACAAAAGTACTAACATTTAAACAGAAACATAGTGAGATCTATCTTTGTATTAACAGGTAAGTGTTCATTTTTTTTCGTTATGTTTGTACTAATTTTAACGAATAATCGGGAATAAATATATGAAACCATTTCTATATCAGGTAGCTTCATGTTTTTATGAGGAATATGGTACGGACATAAATAAACTGGCATTTGTATTTCCCAATCGAAGGGCCGGCTTGTTTTTTCAGAAATATCTGTCAGGGATAGCGCAAAAACCTCTTTTTTCGCCAGCCATTCTTACTATTAGCGACTTGTTTGTTCAACTCAGTGGAAAACAATCGGCCGATAAGATAAGCATGCTTTTTTTCTTGTACGAGATATATGTCGAGAAAAGCGGGTCTGCCGAATCGTTCGACGAGTTTCTTTATTGGGGAGAGATGCTGCTTAACGACTTCGACGATATAGACAAATACATGGCCAATGCCGAAAAGTTGTTTTCGAACGTAACCGATTTACGCGAGATAGAAAACGACTTTAGCTTTCTGAGCGAAGAGCAGGTGGCAGCTATCCGTTCTTTCTGGTCCTCTTTTTATCCAGTAAATGATACACCGAATCAGCGCGAATTTTTACATGTTTGGCAGCTGTTGTTTTCTTTGTATGATACGTTGAGAAAAAAGTTGGCACAAGATGGAAAAGGATACGAAGGAATGATTTTCAGGGAGGTAGCCGAATCGGCCCGCGAAGATAGCTTCCGGCTTCCTTACGAAAAGATTGTTTTTGTGGGGCTAAATGCCTTGACCAAGGCCGAAGAAACTTTCTTGTCCTATTTAAGAGATAAAAGTCTGGCCGATTTTTATTGGGATTATGCATCTCCAATGGTTACCGACCCTGATAATAAAGCTTCTTTTTTTGTAAACAGAAACCTGCATCTGTTTCCTTCTCAATTAACGTTGTCTCCCGAGGAAGCAACTCAACCGGAGATTGAGGTTATTGGAATACCATCGGGAATTGGTCAGGCCAAGCACGTTTACACGATACTTTCGGAATTATGCGGCACCGAAGATTTAAGTGCCGACGAGGCTTTTCGTACGGCAGTGATTCTACCAGACGAGCAATTGCTTATTCCGGTGTTGCATGCTATTCCGGAACAGATACGCAGAATCAATGTGACAATGGGATATCCGCTTGCCGGAACGCCGGTTGCATCGTTAATGGAATACATTTTGGCTTTACAGAAGAATGTCCGCTATGTGGATGGGAAACCTTTATTCTATTTTAGGGATGTATTGCCAATTCTGAATCATCGCTATATATATAGTACCTCAAATCAAGTCATAAGCGACTTGATTCGTGATATAACTGAAAATAACCGGGTTTACATCGGATATAGCGAGCTTAACAAGAATGAATTACTATCGATTCTTTTTGTTCCGGTAACCGGAACGGAAGCATTTTCCGATTACCTTATTCGGGTACTTGAAGAACTAAACAAGGTGTTGTCTCCCGCTACCGAATCGGAAGAAGAAGTGCAGCGGACTAATGACTTGGAACAAGAGTTTATTTTCCATTATTTCGCCACAGTGAACCGAATGAGAGAAGTAATGACTGATGCTGGTGTGGAAATGACTGTAGATACGTATTTTCGTCTATTAAAACGTATGACCGATACCATTACCATACCCTTTCACGGCGAACCGCTTTCCGGATTACAGGTGATGGGGGTGCTGGAAACCCGTGCGCTGGATTTCGACCGAATTATTATTCTTTCTGTAAATGAAGGAATTTATCCAACACGTAAAGGGGCAAATTCCTTCATACCCTATAATCTGAGAAAAGGTTTTGGCCTCCCAACGTACGAACACCAGGATAGTGTTTGGGCTTATCACTTTTATCGCCTGATATATCGTGCCCAAAAAGTAAGTCTGCTCTATGATACAAGAAGCAACGGACTTCAGACTGGCGAAGTAAGCCGGTTTGTATATCAGCTTCGCTACCATTACGAGCTAAATCTCAAGCAAAGGCTGGTTGTTTATAATGTTTCGTCGTCAAAGACTCCGGCATTGCAGGTTCCCAAAACACCAGAGGTTATAGCCCTTCTCGATAAATTTGTAAAGGGAGGAAGCCGGGCTATTTCTGCCAGTGCTGTTAACACTTACCTGGATTGTCCCTTGAAATTTTATTTTTCTGTTCTCGAAGGACTCGAAGAAGAAGAGGAGGTAAGCGAAACGATTGAAAGTAATGTTTTTGGAAGTTTACTCCATAAAGTAATGGAGGAATTGTACGCGCCATTTCAAGGAAAGATGGTTACGGCAGATCTGCTTGAAATAATTGGCAAAGACAATAAACTGCTCACGCACACAATCGCGCGTGCATTTGCCGAGGTGTTTTTTAAATCGGAAGTTGTTCGCCCCTTAACAGGACAGAATTTTCTAATTGGCGAGATGATTCGCAAATATGTTCTGAAAGTTTTAGGTCGGGACAGTAAACTTACCCCTTTTCGATACATTGAATCGGAAAAAAAGATACGTGCCGATTTTAAACTTAATGATGGCAGGGTAATACAACTTAAAGGATTTATAGACAGGGTTGATGAAGTTAAAGAGACGATCCGTATTATTGACTATAAAAGTGGTAGTGGTTTATCAATATTTAATACCATCGAAAGTTTATTTGATATGGATCTAAAGGAAAGACCTAAAGCCATTATGCAGGTTTGTCTTTACTCGTGGATGTATGGCCTGGAAGCTCCCGGAAAAAAGATTCAGCCCGGTATTTATTATATGCGTAGCCTTTTTACTGACGCATTTGATAGTGGAGTGTACCAGCGCATAGACAGAGGGAGATCAGAACAATTAAGTGAATTTGCCTCGGTTAGCAGTTCTTTCGAGGATGAATTGCGTAAGTGTTTGGATAATATATTTGATTGCCAAGTACCATTTACTCAAACCAGCACAGGAAACGCTTGTCTTTACTGTCCGTTTACTGGAATTTGCGGAAAATAATTGGTTATTTCTGCTTTAATTATGTATGTTTGCAAAGTGAAAATTAATAAAAATTAGAATGAAAGGAATTGTACTTGCAGGAGGTTCTGGAACCCGGTTGTATCCTATTACAAAAGGAGTATCCAAACAATTGCTCCCTATATATGATAAGCCCATGGTTTATTATCCCGTTTCAGTGTTAATGCTTGCGGGTATTCGTGAAATCTTGATTATCTCTACACCACAGGATTTGCCTGGGTTTAAACGTTTATTGGGGGATGGATCGGACTTTGGCGTACATTTTGAATATGCAGAACAGCCATCACCGGATGGACTAGCTCAGGCTTTTATAATAGGTGCCGATTTTATAGGAAATGATTCTGTATGCCTTGTGTTGGGTGATAATATATTTTACGGACAAAGTTTTACACGAATGCTCCAAAAAGCCGTTGAAGATGCAGAGAAAGAATCTAAAGCAACAGTATTTGGCTATTATGTAAATGATCCGGAACGATATGGTGTAGCCGAATTCGACAGCGAAGGAAATGTGCTTAGTATTGAAGAAAAACCAGCCGTTCCGAAGTCGAATTATGCTGTTGTCGGACTTTATTTTTACCCCAACAAGGTGGTCGGGGTAGCCCGGAACTGTAAGCCTTCTTCTCGCGGAGAACTTGAAATTACAACTGTAAATCAGGAGTTCCTTGGCTTGGGGGAATTAAAAGTACAACTGTTAGGTCGCGGCTTTGCCTGGCTGGATACAGGAACACATGATTCTTTATTTGAAGCATCTTCGTTTGTGGAGGTTATAGAAAAACGCCAGGGTTTAAAGATTGCTTGTTTGGAAGAAATTGCTTTCAATAACGGCTGGATAACAGAAAATAAGCTTGCCGAAGTAGCTAAACCGATGGCTAAGAATCAATATGGGCAATATTTGTTGAAATTATTAGATAGAAGTATGCAATAAATTATAGTTATTTAGGTTTTAATTATTTGATTACAGCGTTTTGATAAAAACTGGATTTCTTTTTTAATGCATAGCAAGGTGATTTCTGGCTTGATAACTATAGCTATTATTCACATAAAAAAGGGATTCTATAAACAATTATAGATTTGATTTGTTTTAATAATAAAAAACAGTTAAATTCGACGCAGTTTTTATAAGAAATTAGGTAATTGATTGTTTAATTAAAAGTTTAATGAAATGAAAACGAAAGTTTTACTACTAGCAATTTTAGCAGGTTTTGTATTTTCTTCCAATGCTCAGGAATTTAAATCACAGATTGGTTCCAGTAAAGAAGCAGGATATAAAACAGACTTTAAAAAGAACAAATTTGGCGATAACTGGTTTATTTCGATTGCTGGAGGTGCAAGTATTTTGATGGCAGATCAAAATGACAAAGCAGATTTTAGCGATCGTCTGAATTTTGCTCCACAATTCTCATTTGGGAAGTGGTTTAGTCCTTATTTGGGATTCCGTACACAACTTAATGGAGGATCAATCCATGGTTTTCAGACCATAGGTAATCAGCTTCAGATGCAGCACAACAAGTATATCGCTGCTCATGTTGACTTGTTATGGGATGTTACAAACTATTGGACTCCTTACAATGAATCTAAAGTGTTCCGTTTGATTCCCTGGGTAGGTTTGGGATATGCAAACCGTTTCAAAAATGACGGATTGGCTCGTTCGGAATCTCCAACTATCAACGCCGGTTTGTTAACAGCATTCCGTTTAAGTAATCGTGTGGATTTAAATGTTGAATTACAGGGATCCATGTTGCAGGAGCATTTTAATCGTTTCCAGGAAGGTCATACTACGGATGGTATTGTTCAGCTTTCGGCCGGATTAACATTTAAATTGGGCAAATCTAATTTTGAAGTGCTTGAACCTATGGATTATGCATTGCTTAATGATTTGAACGGACAAATAAATAATCTACGTGCAGAAAATCAGGAACTAAACAAACGTCCGAAATCTTGTCCGGAATGCCCAGAGCCAGTTGCTACGGTAGTAACGAACAATGTTATCGACAATGTTGTATTTTTCCGTTTGAATAGCGCGAAAGTTGACAAGAATCAGCAAATCAATATTTTCAATACTTCGGAATTTGTTAAGGAATACAATACTCCGGTGAAGGTTATTGGTTATGCAGATAAAAAGACCGGTTCATCAGATTACAATTTGAAACTTTCTGAAAAACGTGCAAGAGCCGTTGCGAAAGATTTGATGGATAAATACGGAATTTCTTCAGATAAGATTACAATTGAATGGAAAGGATCAGATGAACAACCGTACAACGAAAACAATTGGAATCGTGTTGTTATCATGAGAGCAGAAAAGTAAATTTTAAAGAAATATTATTTAAAAAAGGTTACACAATAATGTGTGACCTTTTTTGTTATTATAAGTGATACTTTCTTTTGAAAAAATGAATTTACTGAAATATGGAACTGAACAAAAAACAGGCTTATTTAATCCAATGGCTCATCGGTATGGGCGACTTATTCATAATAAATCTGGTATTCCTTGTTGTTGTTTACGTGATGTCCGATTATTATGTAACTCCCATATTTGGTAAGATAAGAGAGGTTGTTTTATTATTAAACTTCTGTTATTTATTTGCGCTAACCTTTGCACCCTTACAATTACACGAATCCGTAATTTTTATAGAAAAGATAGCTCAGCGCTCTTTTCTACTTATAACCATCCATTTGTTATTGTTTATAACCTGTCTGATCTTTTTAAATCTTGGAGATTCATTAGCTACTTTTTTGGTTGTTTATTACATTGCATCCATATTATCTTTTACTTCCTGGCGAATTTTCGTGAGAATTACTCTGAAATTGTACAGACGTAAAGGCCATAATTCGAAGAGGATCGTGATTGTAGGAGCTGGTAAAAATGGATTGGATCTATATCAGGTGATGAAAAATGATTTGGCGTACGGATTTGATATTGCAGGTTTTTTTGACGACAATGTTTCTTTAAAATACTCATTGCCAAATTATTTAGGAATGACGCATGAAGTGGAGGATTACCTCGTCCAAAACGAAATTGATGAAGTTTATTGTACCCTTCCAGGCACCCAGGATGCAAAAATTCTTAGAATATTAAATTTTGCGGAAAAAAATATGATCCGGTTTTATATTGTTCCGGAACTTTACAGAAATGTGAAAAAAAGTCTGGTGCTGGAAATGATAGAATCGATACCACTGCTTACTGTTCGAACAGAACCGTTGCAGTTTGCCTATAACAGAGCTCTAAAGCGTAGTTTTGATATCCTTTTCTCCATTTCAGTTCTGCTTACAATCTATCCTGTGTTATATGTCGTAATAGGAATCTGCATAAAATTATCATCTCGTGGTCCTGTTTTATTTAAACAGGTAAGAACAGGGATGTATGGTCAGGATTTTGAGTGCTTTAAATTCAGAACAATGAAGGTGAATGCCGAAGCAGATTCCCTCCAGGCAGCTAAAGATGATCCTCGAAAAACTAAAATCGGAGACTTTTTACGTAAATCAAATCTAGACGAGTTTCCCCAGTTTATTAATGTTTTGTTTGGCGATATGTCTGTTGTGGGACCTCGCCCTCATATGCTTAAACACACAGAACTATATTCTTTCTTAATAGATAAATATATGGTCCGCCATTTAGTTAAGCCGGGAGTTACCGGATGGGCACAGGTAACTGGATATCGTGGAGAGACTAAAACGCTGGAACAAATGGAAGGTCGTGTAAAAAGGGATGTTTGGTATCTGGAAAATTGGAGCTTCTTCCTTGATTTGAAAATTATTGTGTTAACATTAGTCAATATGTTCAGAGGCGAAAAAAATGCTTTCTGAGGCATCTGCTGCACACTTTTTGCAGTTTTGTGTAACTGCTATTTATTTTTGTTTTATCTTTGCAGCCGATGGGAAGAATTCTAGCTATAGATTATGGAAGAAAGCGAAGCGGGCTTGCGGTAACTGACACGTTGCAACTCATTGCAACAGGTCTTACTACTGTACCCAGTGGCGATTTAGTTAAATTTCTTTTCGATTATGTTTCTCGTGAGCCGGTGGAAATCTTTGTTGTGGGATTACCTAAGCAGATGAATAATGAACTCTCCGAAAACATGAAGTATATTGATGCTTTTGTTAAGCATCTGAAAAGGACGATACCCGATATTCCTGTAATATTCGTGGACGAACGGTTTACTTCTGTTTTAGCGCACAGAGCCATGTTAGAAGGCGGACTCAAAAAGAAAAAAAGGCAAGATAAAGAACTTGTTGATGAAATAAGTGCAGTTATTATCCTGCAAAGTTATTTAGAAAGTAATAAATATCAGTTTAAATTATGATTTTACCCGTTTATTTATACGGACAGTCGGTACTTCGTCAAAAGGCCGAAGATATTGAGAAAGATTATCCTGAAATTAAAAAGCTGGTGTCAGATATGTATGATACGATGTATCATGCAGATGGAGTAGGATTAGCGGCGCCTCAGATAGGCCTGGCTATTCGCTTGTTGGTTATAGACGCAAACGTTTTGGGAGATGATTTTCCCGAATGCAATGGATTCAAGCGTACAATGATAAATCCCGATATTGTTGAACGGAGCGAAGAGGAAATAGTGTTGGAAGAAGGTTGTTTAAGCCTCCCGGGAATTAGTGAAAAAGTCTCCAGGGCAAAAGAAATCAGGGTTAAGTACTTTGATGAGAATTTTGTTGAGCATGAAGAAACTATCGGTGGTTTTGCTGCCAGAGTGGTTCAACATGAGTGCGAACACCTGGAAGGAAAGGTATTTATAGATAATATATCGGCTATCCGCCGGCAATTAAATAAAGGAAAAATCAACGGCATTCTGAAAGGAACAGTAAAATGTTCTTACAGAGCTAAAGCTATTGGTAAATAAATGTTTCATGTAATTTATTAATATGACATCATTAAGTAAAAACATTCAGGACCTTCGCGAGCGTAAAGCTCTTGTTGAGATGGGTGGTGGTGAGGCTGCGATTGAAAAGCAGGTAGCTATGGGTAAGTTAACAGCCCGTGAGCGTATCATTACCTTATTGGATAAAAATTCTTTTCATGAATACGACTTGTTCGTAGACCATGATGGAAGGGATTTTGGAATGGAAAACAAAGTATTGCATGGGGATGGTGTAATTACTGGTACAGGTACAATCTTTGGTGCACCAGTATGTATTTATGCGCAGGACTTTACTGTTGCCGGGGGATCTCTGGGACTAAAGCACGCACGTAAAATAACCAAAATTATGGACCATGCCTTGAAAATGAAGTGCCCAATCATTGGTATCAATGACTCGGGAGGTGCTCGTATTCAGGAAGGTGTTGGTGCATTGGCTGGTTATGGCGAAATCTTCTACAGAAACACAATATGCTCGGGAGTAATTCCTCAGATATCGCTTATTCTTGGACCATGTGCCGGAGGTGCTGTATATTCTCCAGCTCTTACTGACTTTGTTTTTGTGGTTGAAAATATCTCTAAGATGTTTATCACAGGACCAAATGTTATTAAAACCGTGTTGGGAGAAGATATTTCCATGGAAGATTTGGGTGGAGCACGTGTTCATGCCGAAATTACCGGTAATGCACATTTTTATGCTCAAAGCGAATTGGAATGTTTTGATCAGATTAAAAAGCTTGTAAGTTTTATTCCCTGGAATAATATGGAACGTGCAAAATCTATTGAAGCAAAAGAACCTTCTGCTAAATTAAATATTGAACAGGTAGTACCTTCTGATCCAAAGAAGCCGTATGATGTTCGCGATGTGATTAAATGCATCGTCGATGATTCAGATTTTCTTGAGGTTCAGGAACTTTGGGCTGCCAATATTGTAATAGGCTTTGGTAGAATGGGTGGCGAAACTGTTGGTTTTGTTGCTAATCAGCCAATGGTTCTTGCCGGTGTACTTGATTGTGACAGCTCTGATAAAGCAGCTCGTTTTATTCGTTTCTGCGATGCATTTAATATACCTATCATTACCTTGGAAGATATGCCAGGTTATCTTCCCGGCGTAGACCAGGAACATGCCGGTGTGATTCGTCATGGTGCTAAAGTTTTATATGCTTATTCGGAGGCAACTGTTCCAAAAGTAACTGTTATCTTACGCAAAGCATATGGCGGAGGATACATTGCGATGAACTCCCGCCATTTGGGTGCAGACTTTATGTTTGCATGGCCAAGTGCAGAAATTGCAGTAATGGGACCTGAAGGTGCTGCTAATATCATTTTCCGTAAAGAAATTATGGAAGCCGAAGATCAGGATGCAATGCGTCAGGAGAAGGTAAGAGAATACATTGAAAAGTTTGCAAATCCATATGTTGCAGCATCAAAGGGATACATTGATTCTGTTATTGAACCAAAAGAAACACGCTCGCTTCTTCTGCATGCGTTAAAACTTTCAGCATTGAAAAGTGAAGCTCGTCCTCATAAAAAGCACGGTATTCCTCCGTTCTGATCATATTTAATAAGAGCCGGCAGTTGTTCGGCTCTTATTAAGATTTTTCTTTCATAAAATTGAATAAAAATGGACAAGAATGAATATGTAGATTTTGTAGTTACCGCGCGTAAATACAAAACATTGCTTACAAAGAAATATTTAGCTCGGGAAGTGTGGAAAAAACCTTTTCCGGGTGATGTGTTTTCTGTCCTTCCAGGTACCATTATTCGTCTGGATGTTAAAGAGGGGCAAGAGGTTAAAGAAGGAGAACTGCTTCTTATTCATGAAGCGATGAAAATGCAAAACAGAATAGTAGCTCCGGTTACCGGTGTGATCACAGAGGTGTGTATCAACGAAGGAGATAAAATAAGTAAAAATCATTTGATGGTAAAAATAGAACCAAAGTGAGATAATTTACTTATTTTTGCCTCTCAAACTGATGTATAATAAGGATGAAGAAGGCAATACTATTTTTTCTGATACAAATATGTTCACTTTCGCTAGTCGCTCAGATAAATACTGACAGAGTACTGGCAATAGGAAGAAACGCTTTATATTTTGAAGATTACGTTCTTTCAATACAATATTTCAATCAGGTAATCAGGTCAAAGCCATGGTTGGCAGAACCTTATTTTTACCGGGCGATTGCGAAAGTGAATTTAGATGATTTTAAGGGGGCCGAAGAAGACTGTACTTTATGTCTTGAGCGGAACCCTTTTTTAGTTCAGGCATACTATTGCCGGGGGATAGCCAGACAGAGTCAGGATAATTACCATGGAGCTTTATCTGATTATAACAAAGGGCTGGAGTTCAAGCCGGAAGACAGACAAATGCTGGTCAATAAAGCGGTCGCAAATATACAAATGAAAGATTTTAAGTCGGCCGAATCTGTATTTGATAAATTAATGGTTCTTTTCCCTAAATATACAGTGAATTACCTCACCAGAGGAGCAATGTATCTCGAAAAAGGAGATTCAATCAAAGCCCTTAACGATTACAACAAAGCTGTAGAGCTTGATCCTTATTATTCGCAAGCCTATGGAAACAGGGCATTGCTTCATTATCAAATGAATAATATGCAGAAAGCTTTGGATGACTTAAATGAAGCCATCCATTTAGATACCCGTGAAAGTGGTTATTACATTAATCGAGGCCTGGTAAAATATCAACTAAACGATTTGAGAGGGGCCATGGCTGATTATGATCAGGTTATCTGGATGGATAATCAAAATCTGATTGCCCGGTTTAACAGAGGATTACTTCGCTTTCAGGTTGGAGACAATAACAGGGCTATTGAGGATTTTGACGTTGTAATTGATATAGAACCAGACAACTATATGGCTTATTACAACAGAGCATTGCTTAAATCGGAAATAGGTAACTTTAGAGGAGCTATTTCTGATTTCAGTGTTGTAATTAAACAGTATCCAAATTTTTTGCCGGCGTATTATAGCCGTTCGGAGGTTAAACGAAAAATTAAAGACGAAAAGGGTGCGGACAGGGACTATTGGACTGCCTTTGAACTCGAACAAAAATTAAAAAAAGAAAAAGCTAAGGGTGTTGTAGCCAGCAAGAATTCTTCCGGAAAAAATGATTCAAGCGATGCAAAAGATGATAAGGATGGTGAAAACACGCGTGAGAAATCTGATAAAAATATCAATAAATTCAATCGTCTTGTCGTTTATGACAAAGACGAAGAACGTAAAAGTAAATACCAGAGCGAGGTGCGGGGACGTGTTCAGGACAAGCACGTTCGTGTAGATTTAGAGCCTCAGTTTGTTCTTACCTATTACGAAAAAGCAGAACTGGTTAAAAAAATAGTTTACTACGACAAGATGGTCGAGGCATTTAATGCCCGTATGGTTTTGCCCAGAAAACTACTGGTTACAAACGAAGAAGCAGCTCTTACCGAAGAGCAGATAGCCATGCACTTTACGTCCATCGATGAGTATTCGGCTAAAATAGCCAATAATCCTTCTTCGATTAATGCTTACTTTGCCCGTGCTATCGATTATATGCTTGTGCAGGATTTTGCCGAAGCGATAGAGGACTTTGATAAAGTAATTCAACTTGATTCGGATTATGCTATGGCCTATTTCAATAGAGCGGTTGTTCGGTATAAACGACTTGAATATGATTTGTCGCAGACTGATTCTCAACAAGGAGAACCCGCAGACAATAGTATTAGCTTGAGCACTGCAAGCAAACAGCAAAATTTGGTAACGCCTTCGGCCGATGCCGCAACGTTAAAGCTGAAAGATAATAAGCGGGCCTATGAACATGAGTTAATCGTGCGCGATTTCGATAAAGTTATTCAGCTAAATCCCGGATTTGTGTATGCTTATTTCAATAGAGGTAATTTACGCTGTGTTCAGCGCGATTACAGGGCTGCAATCGAGGATTATAATGAGGCTATCCAGCGTGATCCTGAATTTGCTGAAGCTTACTTTAACAGAGGTCTTACCCGATTGTCGTTGGGCGATACAGACCGCGGCATTGCCGACTTAAGTAAGGCTGGCGAATTAGGAATTATTAATTCCTATAGTATTATTAAGAGAATGACAAGCAACTAATTAACCGGAAGGGTTAGTTAGTACGTCGATATCCTCTTGATATTGAATAGAAAGATTGAAGATTTTAGACAAATAGTTAATAATTAAAAAAAGAATGCTAACTTTGCATCCTAGTTTTAGTAAAAGAATGTGCAGAATATGATAAAAATTACATTTCCGGATGATTCCGTTAGAGAATATGCTGAAGGAACTACTGCGATGCAAATTGCAGAAAGCATCAGTTCCCGTTTAGCACAGGATGTGTTGGCTGCAAGTGTAAATGGTGAAATCTGGGATTTGACAAGGCCCATTTCAGCAGATTCGGCAGTGAAATTATTTAAGTGGGATGATGAAGAAGGAAAGCATGCTTTCTGGCATTCGAGTGCCCATCTTATGGCCGAAGCATTGCAAGAACTTTTTCCTGGCATTAAGTTTGGTATTGGCCCGGCTATTGAAAGTGGATTTTATTATGATGTTGATCCGGGAGAAACTCCAATTAAGGACAGTGATTTTCCTTTGATAGAGGCGAAAATGGCTGAATTGGTTGCCCGTAAGGAAAGCATCGTGCGCCAGGACATCACAAAAGACGATGCTCTTAAAATGTTTGGAGATAGAGGCGAATTGTATAAAACGGAACTAATCAGCGAGTTGGCTGAAGGAACCATTACAACATACAGTCAGGGCGATTTCACAGATTTGTGCCGTGGTCCGCATTTGCCTAATACTTCGTACATTAAAGCAATAAAGATATTAAGTGTAGCTGGTGCTTATTGGAGAGGCGACGAAAAACGTAAACAATTAGTACGCTTATACGGTATTACTTTCCCTAAAAAGAAGATGCTTGATGAACATTTGGCATTACTTGAAGAAGCGAAAAAGCGTGATCACCGTAAATTAGGAAAAGAACTTGAATTATTTACATTCTCGCAGGCTGTTGGTCAGGGATTGCCTTTATGGTTACCTCGTGGTACACAGTTACGTATGTGCCTGGAAGATTTTCTAAAGCGTATTCAAAAACGTTATGGATATCAACAAGTAATTACTCCGCATATCGGACAAAAAGAATTGTATGTAACATCAGGCCATTACGCTAAGTATGGTAAAGATTCGTTTCAACCTATTCATACACCTCAAGAGGGAGAAGAGTTCTTGCTTAAACCAATGAACTGTCCTCACCATTGTGAAATCTACAAGGCATTTCCACGTTCTTATAAAGATCTGCCTTTGCGTTTTGCGGAATTCGGAACGGTTTACCGTTATGAACAAAGTGGGGAGTTGCATGGTTTAACGAGAGTTAGAGGCTTTACTCAGGATGATGCCCACCTGTTCTGTCGTCCGGATCAGTTGAAAGATGAGTTCTTGAAGGTAATGGATATTATCTTCATTATATTCAAAGCATTGGATTTCGAAAACTTTGAAGCTCAGATATCTTTGCGTGATCCTAACAACAAAGAAAAATACATCGGATCTGACGAGAATTGGGATAAAGCGGAACGGGCAATTGTTGAAGCTTGTCAGGAAAAGGGATTAAAAGCTAAAGTTGAATTAGGTGAAGCTGCTTTCTATGGTCCAAAACTGGATTTCATGGTAAAGGATGCTATTGGCCGCCGTTGGCAGCTTGGAACTATTCAGGTTGATTATAATTTACCTGAACGTTTTGAACTCGAATATGCAGGAGACGATAACAAAAAGCATCGTCCTGTAATGATACACCGTGCACCATTTGGCTCTATGGAGCGTTTTGTTGCAGTGCTGATTGAACATACAGGAGGTAAATTCCCGTTATGGCTTACACCCGATCAGGTTGTGATTATGCCCATCAGCGAGAAATTTAATGAGTACGCTCACCAGGTAGCTGAAACGTTAAATGATCAAAACATACGGGTGCTTGTTGATGACCGAAATGAGAAAATTGGCCGTAAGATTCGTGATAATGAACTGAAACGTATCCCATATATGCTTATTGTGGGAGAAAAAGAAGCAGAAAATAATGAAGTTTCTGTAAGAAAACAGGGTGAAGGTGATAAAGGTTCGATGAATATTACTACCTTTGCATCGCTTTTGAACGCTGAAGTGGAAGAAATGATGAATCACTGGCAAAAAAAGGAAGATAAATAACTAATAAGGAGGAGAATAAATCTTTTTGAATGAAGAATGACAATCTGAAAGAACAGTATAGAATTAACGAACGTATCCGTGTACGTGAGGTTCGTTTAGTTGGTGATAATGTAGAACAAGGAGTATTTCCAACAGCACAGGCTTTGCGCATTGCAGAAGATTTGGGACTTGATCTAGTTGAAATTTCACCTAATGCTGCCCCCCCTGTTTGTAAGGTAACTGATTATCAGAAATTTCTCTATCAACAAAAAAAGCGTCAAAAGGAACAGAAGGCTAAATCTGTTAAAGTTGTAGTGAAGGAGATTCGGTTCGGTCCGCAAACAGATGATCACGATTACGATTTTAAATTGAAACATGCCAAGGGTTTCCTTGAAGAAGGTGCAAAAGTGAAAGCTTATGTATTCTTTAAGGGAAGATCTATCCTTTTTAAGGAACAAGGAGAGGTATTGCTTCTTCGGTTTGCAAATGATTTGGAAGATTATGGTAAAGTTGAACAATTGCCGGTTTTGGAAGGAAAGCGTATGATTATTATGCTTACACCTAAAAAAGCAGCCGCCGCAGCTCAACCACAACAACGTCCACCTCAGACTTCGTCTGCACCGGTTAAGAAGGTAATAGTAACACCTAAGCCAAAACCTGTTTCTGACGAAAGTGAAAAAGAAGAATAAAAAAGTACGTTCTTAGTTGAACGTATATTAGTTAATAATTAAAATAAATTGGAAAATGCCTAAGATGAAGACTAATTCCGGTGCCAAAAAGAGGTTCGCCCTTACCGGATCAGGTAAAATCAAAAGAAAACACGCTTTTAAAAGTCACATTCTGACAAAGAAGACTACGAAGCAAAAGAGAAATCTTACTCACATTGGTCTTGTAGACAGAGTGGATGTAAGCAACGTTAAGAAGTTACTTTGTTTGAAGTAATTTTAAAATAAGCGAGTTTTAATAAGATTTTTATTAACCGAGTGTTTTAGCAAATCAAGTTCATCATTAAGATGGCGCTAACATTCAAAACAGATTAGTATTATGCCTAGATCAGTAAATCATGTTGCTTCAAGAGCAAAAAGAAAAAGGATTTTAAAGCTTACCAGAGGTTATTATGGTGCAAGAAAAAACGTTTGGACCGTAGCTAAAAACACCTGGGAAAAAGGTTTGACCTATGCTTTCCGTGACCGTCGTAATAAGAAACGTAATTTCCGCGCATTGTGGATTCAACGTATCAACGCGGCTGCACGTTTGGAAGGAATGTCTTACTCGCGTTTAATGGGAGCTTTACATGCTGCAGGAATCGAAATGAACCGTAAGGTTTTAGCCGATTTAGCTGTAAATCATCCTGAAGCTTTCAAAGCTATCGTAAATAAAGTAAAGTAGTCTTTATTTTAAGATAAGAGAAAATTTCGTGAACCAGTAGTTTAATACTACTGGTTCACGTTTTTTTTGCCTATAGGTACCATTTACTCTTTATTCTTACTGTCATTAGTCCTAAATATTCTGCTATAAACTTAACACCCAATTGAGGGATTATTGTCATCCAATTGTAAAACGAGTTTAAGTTATATATATCACACATTACTAACTGTATATAACAATTGAAAAGTGGTTCTTCGTCACTTTAGGTGCAAGCAAACAGTTTCAAATGCTTATCCAATCAAGATTATACATGCATTTTTGATAAGCCATTTATTAAATCTGATAAAAAGTCTACAAAACACCAGAAATGAGAGGCTTACTATAATATCTTGCACCAAAAGTGACGAAGAACCACTTTTGAACTGTTATCTATACAAAAAGTGACAGATGAGACTTGAAATTAAAATAAATCTTTGTTGTGCTTAAATTTGCGGATACATAAAGCGGAGATGTCTTTTTGAGACATCCCCGCTGTGTTATAAAGAAAGCCGCACTGTAGATATGAACAAACTCCGGATGACATGTTTTGAGTGCTTTGTTATCTTTGTAATCCGCTGTGCGATGCATGCCCCGAAGGGTGCGGCCCGCCATCAACAACAAGAGCGTGTCTCGGAATAAAAAAACTGATGAGTTTCCCAATCGAACAAGTGCGGCTTAGCTCATTGTCTTTTTCTTCAACAAAGATAAAGTTATTATATTATAAAACCAAATATATTTACGTAAAAACCTCTTCGATCGAGATTAAAAGTAATTAAATTACGTAGTATAAATTCGTAGTCTTTACTCGTTAAGTTTTAATAAAAAACGAACTATTTGAATATTTTCTTATAAATATGACAGTACGGAGAATCACCGTTTTTGTCGTAATAATGCTGATGATAATCTTCAGCTTTCCAGAATGTGCTGGCCGGTTCTAAGGAAGTTGCTACCTTATTACCCATTCTTGTTAGTAATTCAATTAGATTTTCAGCTGTAGTTTTTTGTTCTTCGTTCGAATAAAAAATGACAGATCTGTATTGAGAACCTATATCGGGACCTTGTCCGCCAATTTGAGTAAAATCGTGTGTCTCAAAATAGAGTTTCAATATTTGTTCGTAGCTAACTTCTTCCGTGTCGAACAAAACTTCAACGGTTTCAACGTGACCTGTTGTGCCGGTTTTAACTTGGGGATAAGACGGATTGTCAAGATTACCACCCATATAACCAACATACGTTGCACTTACTCCAAACATTTTATTCAGATGGTATTGCGTACCCCAGAAACATCCTGAAGCAAGGTAAGCTTTTTGAATTTTTAGACTTGCAGATTCCATGTTTATATGATTTTAGGATAAAATATATATCTTTGCACAAATGTACAATAATTAATGGAAAATAATCAACATTTAAACCCCTTTCAAAAGACTATTGTAGGGGTTCAATTTTTATTCGTGGCTTTTGGAGCCACAGTGTTAGTGCCTCTTCTCGTAGGATTGGATCCCTCAACAGCTCTATTTACTGCTGGTTTAGGCACCCTTATCTTTCATTTGGTAACAAAAGGCAAAGTTCCAATTTTTTTGGGGAGTAGTTTTGCATTTGTGGCGCCAATTATCAAAGCAACAGAGTTGTACGGTCTTCCAGGGACATTGTCTGGATTTGTGGCCGTTGGTGCTGTATATGGTTTGATGAGCTTACTAATCAAGTGGAGAGGAATAAGTTTTATACATCGGTTGTTCCCTCCAATAGTTGTTGGTCCTGTTATTATCCTTATTGGTCTGTCTCTGGCAGGTACAGGAGTAAATATGGCAAAGGATAACTGGCCTCTTGCATTGGTATCGTTAGCAACTGCAATAATAGCGACTCTTATGGGGCGAGGAATGATTAAGTTGATTCCTATATTTTGTGGAATTGTAGTAGGTTATGTAGTAGGCCTGCTTTTCTATGACATTGACTTATCACCTGTTGCTGCTGCTTCGTGGCTTTCTTTTCCACAATTTGTGACTCCTCATTTTTCTTTCGAGGCTGTATTATTTCTCGTTCCTGTTGCAATCGCTCCGGTGATTGAACACGTTGGGGATATTTATGCAATTAATTCTGTTACAGGAAAGGATTTTGTTAAGGACCCCGGATTGCATCGTACTATGCTGGGAGATGGATTGGCTTGCGCTGCTGCAGGTTTAATTGGTGGTCCTCCTGTAACAACCTATTCGGAAGTAACAGGTGCTATTTCTTTAACTAAAATAACAGATCCTTCTGTGATACGTATAGCAGCTGTAACAGGGATAATTTTCTCTGTTTTCGGCAAAGTAAGTGCTATTTTAAAAACAATACCTTCGCCTGTATTAGGAGGAATAATGCTTTTACTATTTGGCACGATTGCTTCGGTTGGTATTAATAATCTAATAAGAAACAAAACCGACCTTGGTAATACACGTAATTTAATTATATCGTCCCTGATTCTTACTTTTGGTATTGGGGGAGCTGTTTTTCAGTTTGGTCAATTTACTATGGCTGGAATAGGACTGGCTGCAATGATTGGAGTATTACTTAATTTATTGTTGCCAAATCACTCGAAAGTAGTTCAGCAATAATTTATTTCTGTCATATTTGTAACACCTTATCTCAAAAATTAAAGATTGAGATAAGGTGTTTTTTTTATTTTTGTCTGCTAGTGTTGTTTATAAATACTATTATGAAAAAACAAATTACCACATTTAGTCTGTTGTTCGCCGTTTTGGTTTGTTTTGTCTTTGAAAGCAAAGCCGGCACAGCTATTAATAAATTACAAGTAGAGTATCAAACAAACCCCATTGGAATAGATGTGGAACAACCTCGCTTTAGCTGGCAAATGCAGTCTGATCAAAGAGGCGAATCTCAACAAGCATACAGGTTGCTGGTTTCGGAAAGTTCCGAAAATCTTGAAGCTGGGATGTTTGTGTACGATAGCGGGAAAAAGGAAACCAGCGAATCAGTAGGCATCGAATATCACGGCGGAGCCCTTAAGCCAACTACCAGATACTTCTGGAAAGTAATAGTCTGGAACCAATCAGGAACAAAATTGGAGTCTGCGGCAGATGCTTTCTTTGAAACCGGTCTCATGGGAGAGGGTTGGAGTAATGCAATGTGGATTGGATCATCCAATGTTCAATTACCAAAATACAAAACCCACTACGTTATTGAATACGACGTGTGTGTGGACAAGAAGAGCCAAATTGCTGCATTCGTGTTTGGCGCGCGCAATAAACAAAACTTTGTTACAGTTCAGCTTGATGAGACCAAAAATAAACCGACGCAGTTGCGCTTATTACATACAACCGATGGTAACGAAATGATAGATGCCACGGAAGATATCTCTGCTATTATTCCGGAGAATTCAAAACATAAAATTCATCAAATTAAACTGGAAGTAACAACTGCCCAGTATGCGTTGAAATATTTTATTGACATAACTGTAGACGGAAAGAAATTATCCTGCACATCATTAACTCCCGAGGAGAAGAAACGCAAGAATACAGCTGGTTTTTGGGGAAATAAAGAGGGAGAGTTTACAGTTTACCCCTATCCTAAAGGGGATTTAGTATATCTGTGCCGTTTATTCTCAATTGGATTTAAACAGCCTCTCAATCAATCGGCTACCTTTTCGAATGTTAAGATAAGCGAAAAAAACTGGAATACAGTGCTATATTCTGCACCATTGAACTATACTGAAAAAGGAACCGGAGAATTGTCAGTGTGGACTCCGGGCGAAGATGTTTCTGCTCCCATGTTAAGAAAAAGTGTTATGCTATCGAAGCCTGTTAAGCAAGCCAGATTGTATGCCACAGCCAGAGGTATTTATGAATTCTCCGTAAACGGAAAGAAAGTGGGAGCCGATTACTTTAATCCCGGCTGGACTGACTATCGTTACCGTTTGATGTACAATACATTTGATATAACCAAACTTTTGCAACCTGGAGAGAACGGGATAGGAGTGATGTTGGGAGCCGGTTGGTGGAGTGAGCACAATGGATTTATGACTGACTGGCAGGATCAGTATGGTACCCGTCAGTCCGTTATGGGAAAGATAGTGGTCAATTATACTGATGGCAGCTCCGAAACGATTGTGACAAACGACGGATGGAAGTGTTACGACCGCGGACCAATTACCTTTAACGGTCTTCAGAACGGCGAAGAGTATGATGCTCGTAAAGAAGTTAAAGGTTGGAACGAAGCCGGATTTAATGATTCCAATTGGAAACAAGCAGCTTTGTTTCCGGCAACTCCGGTTCATGTAAAGCTGCAGGCCTATGTTGGAAATCCTGTACGTTCCACTGTTCAGCTTACTGCTCAATCGGTCGCCGAGCCTCTTCCCGGCGTTTATGTGTACGATATGGGCCAAAATATGGTTGGCGTTCCTTGCCTCAGATTGAAAGGAGATACCGGACAGGAGATTACCATACGTTACGGCGAAATGAATTACCCCGAAGTAATCCCAACCAATCCGGTTGCACCCTATACCATTGATATGTATAAGCAGAAGAAAGGACAGGTATATACAGACAACTACCGTAGTGCTTTGTCGACCGACCGCTACATTATGAAAGGCGATGTTAAAGGTGAGACTTACGAACCCCGATTTACTTTTCATGGTTATAGATTTGTTGAGATCCATGGATTAAAAGAGCCACTTCCTCTCGAAAACGTTAAAGGAATGGTTCTTGAGTCAATTGGAGAACAAACAAGCGGCTACCAAACTTCCAATAAATTAATTAACTGTCTGTTCGAGAATATTGTATGGGGGCAAAGAGGCAACTTTTTATCCATACCCACCGATTGCCCACAAAGAGATGAACGAATGGGTTGGACTGGTGATGCGCAGATATTTGCCCGTTCGGCAACCTATAATATGAATGTGAATTCATTCTATACCCGCTGGCTTAATTCAGTAAGGGATAATCAGGGAGCAGATGGAAGTTATGCGAACTATGTTCCCGTGGTTGGTACTCCTCCCCAGGGAGCAGAACCCGGAATGGGAGCCGTGGGATGGATGGAAGCCGGAATTATTGTGCCTTGGCAGGTATATCAGCAATATAACGATGTACGTATTCTGGAAGAACATTACCAGTCGATGCTTCAATATATGAATTTTATGGAAAGAAGGACTGTTAAATATATTCAACCCTATGGGGGCTTTGGCGACTGGCTGGCCTTGGACCCAACCAATTCCATGCTTACCAATACAGCTTACTTTGCCTATGATGCCATGCTCATGGAACAAATAGCCTCCAAGTTGGGTAAAGAAAGCGACAAGATGCGATTCAAAAACCTATACGAGCAGATTAAAGCTTCGTTCAATAAGCATTTTGTTGATAATGAAGGATACACTTATGCCCCATCTACATCTTCCATCTTTGGAAAGCCGGTAGAATCTGGATGGGGTAGTGGTCCCGAAGGAGATCCAAAACGGGTAGATACCCAAACCTCTTATGTTGTTCCCCTCCAATTCGGGTTGTTTGATGAACAAAACAAACCAAAGGCGATACAACATCTGGTAGACAATGTCAGAAAACATGGCAATACCCTTACCACCGGTTTCATTGGAACTCCATACCTTAATCTGGTTCTTTCGGATAACGGTTTCGACGACCTCGCTTATAGGTTGTTCGAACAAACAGCTTATCCATCGTGGCTCTATCCAGTACTCCAGGGAGCCACCACTATTTGGGAACGATGGAATTCCTATACCATTATTAATGGATTCGGACCTGTGGATATGAACTCATTTAATCATTATTCTTATGGAGCTATTGAAGAATGGATGATGGCTTATTCCGTTGGCATTCAGCGAAACGAGAACAAGCCTGGTTACAAAGATTTTATTTTGCAGCCCAAGTTCGGTGGTAGCTTTACTCATATAACCGGCTTCTTTGATTCGGTTTACGGACGAATAGAAAGTGGATGGAATAAAGAGGGTAACCAAATCGTGTATAAAGCGAAAGTGCCAGCCAATACAACAGCCACATTGCACCTTCAGGTATCCGATCCCAAAATGATTAAAGCCCCGGAAGGAGCATTTTTCATCAAGTACGAAAAGGGTGAAGCACTTTATAGTCTGCAATCCGGAGATTACCAGTTTGCAATCAAAATAAGCAAACCCGCAGATAAGCTGTAATTAAGCAGGCAGATAATTTAAATTTGTCGTCCGCCATATGGAGACCCTTGTGTTTCTATAAGGTGGATGATTTAGTGTAATTATAAATTAGTTAATCCAATTGAAAAGGATATCTTTTTGACAATACTTTTTCTTTCATCATATGTATTAATAAAGTATTTTACGTAAGTTTGCACTATCGTTTGCAAAAAGATAACAATTATACATATTACATCTTATGTACAGAAACAGAACTTGTGGTGAATTGCGCCTTTCCCATGAAGGAGAAGTCGTAATCTTGGCTGGCTGGGTTCAGAAAACCCGTAAAATGGGAGGAATGACCTTCGTCGATATTCGTGACCGTTATGGTATTACACAGTTAGTATTTAACCAGGAAGCAAATGCTGATCTTTGTGAGAAAGCTAATAAACTGGGCCGTGAATTTGTAATTCAGATTACAGGTACAGTGAAAGAACGTTCAAGCAAAAATATGAATATTCCTACGGGAGAGATAGAAATCATTGTTTCAGACTTAAACGTACTGAATACATCGGTAACACCTCCTTTTACCATAGAAGATGATACTGATGGAGGTGATGACCTTCGTATGAAATATCGTTACCTGGATTTGCGTCGTTCCAGCGTTCGTGCCAATCTGGAACTTCGTCATAAGATGACCATTGCTGTTCGCCAATATTTGGATCAACAGAACTTCCTGGAAGTGGAAACGCCCGTTATGATTAAATCCACTCCCGAAGGTGCACGCGACTTTGTGGTTCCTTCCCGTATGAATCCTGGTCAGTTCTATGCATTGCCTCAGTCTCCTCAAACATTCAAGCAGTTGCTGATGGTATCGGGATTTGACCGTTACTTCCAGATTGTTAAGTGCTTTCGTGATGAAGACTTGCGTGCCGACCGTCAGCCTGAGTTTACCCAGATTGACTGCGAAATGAGCTTTGTTGAACAGGAAGATGTGCTGAATCTTTTCGAAGGTATGGCAAAGCATTTGTTCAAAACGATACGTGGTGTAGAAATAACAGAACCATTTGCCCGGATGACGTGGCACGATGCTATGAAATATTACGGAAGCGACAAACCGGACCTGCGTTTTGGTATGAAGTTTGTGGAACTAATGGACATCATGCAGGGAAAAGGATTTTCTGTATTTGACAATGCCGCCTATGTAGGAGGTATCTGTGCAGAAGGTGCGGCAAGTTATACAAGGAAACAACTGGATGCATTGACTGAATATGTAAAGCGCCCGCAAATTGGTGCTAAAGGTCTTGTTTACGCCAGAGTTGAAGCTGATGGAACTGTAAAATCGAGTGTTGATAAATTCTATACACAGGATACTTTACAAGAGATGAAAAATGCTTTTGGTGCTAAACCAGGAGATCTTATATTAATTTTATCCGGAGATGATGCCCAAAAGACTCGTAAGCAATTATCTGAATTGCGATTGGAAATGGGTAATCAGCTAGGATTGCGCGATAAAAATAATTTTGTTTGTCTTTGGGTAGTCGATTTCCCATTGTTTGAATGGGATGAAGATACAAACCGTTTCTACGCGATGCACCATCCGTTTACTTCACCTAAGCCAGAAGATATTCCGTTATTGGATACCAATACCGGCGACGTTCGTGCCAACGCATATGATATGGTTATCAATGGTGTTGAAGTTGGTGGTGGTTCAATTCGTATCCATGATAGTGCTTTACAGCAAAAAATGTTCAAGTTGCTCGGATTTACAGACGAGAAAGCACAAGAACAGTTTGGTTTCTTAATGAATGCATTTAAATACGGTGCACCACCTCATGGTGGATTGGCATATGGATTAGACCGTTGGGTGTCTCTGTTTGCAGGCCTTGACTCGATCCGCGACTGTATTGCTTTCCCAAAGAACAATTCAGGAAGAGATGTTATGATAGACGCTCCAGCTGCAATTGATGACGAGCAGTTGAAGGAATTAAACCTTGTAATTGATATTAAAGAATAAATATGGTACGTGTAAGGGATATACTGAAAGAGATCGAACAGTATGCTCCACTGCCATTACAAGAAGATTTTGATAATGCGGGTGTGCAGGTTGGTGATGTAAACCAGCCTGCTACCGGTGTATTGTTATGCGTCGATGTGACCGAAGAAGTGATTGATGAAGCGATAGAGCTGGAATGTAACCTGATTGTTTCGCATCACCCATTGGCTTTCAAGCCTTTTAAATCATTAACCGGTTCAACGTATATTGAACGGTGTATGATGAAAGCCTGCAAATTCGACCTTGTTGTTTATGCAGCTCATACCAATCTGGACAACGCAATGGGGGGCCTGAATTATAAATTAGCGGAGATGATAGGGCTTCAGAATGTTCGCATACTAAGCCCCCAAAAATCTTCACTGCTAAAATTAGTTACGTTTGTTCCGGAGTCTCATGCAGAAATAGTCCGTCAGGCTTTATTTAATGCAGGATCCGGATGTATTGGAAATTATGATTCTTGTAGTTTTAATATGAAAGGAGAGGGGAGCTTCAGAGCAAAAGAAGGAACAAATCCTTTTTGCGGACAGATAGGTGATTTGCACACTGAACCAGAAGTCCGAATTGAAACTATTTTGCCTCTAAGTTTAAAAAACTCCGTAACAAAAGCTCTTTTTTCTGTTCACCCATACGAGGAACCTGCGTTTGATCTTTATCCTCTTGCAAACAGCTGGGCACAAGCAGGCTCGGGGGTAGTAGGAGAATTACCTGAAAGCGAAGATGAGTTAAGCTTTTTACACCGAATAAAGGATATATTTCATTTAGGAGGCCTATTGCATTCGCCGTTTACAGGTAAAAGTATCCGAGAGGTTGCAATTTGTGGAGGAAGCGGAGCTTTTCTTATTAATGATGCCATTGCTTATGGCGCAGATGTTTTTATTACAGGCGAGGCTAAGTATAACGATTATTATAATGTAGAAGATCGGATTCTATTGGCTGTAATTGGTCACTACGAATCAGAAGAATGTACAAAAGATATATTCTATACGATAATATCGAAAAAATTTCCTACCTTTGTCGTGCATTTTTCGAATGTTAATTCAAACCCGGTAAAATATTTATAGAATGGCTACAGAAAAACAATCAGCTGAAAAAGAAGTAACAGTTGAAGAAAAGCTTTCTAGGCTGTATCAACTTCAGACGATGGTGACAGAGATCGACAAGATCAAAACACTTCGTGGTGAACTGCCTTTAGAAGTTCAGGATTTGGAGGATGAGATCGCAGGATTGGAAACTCGTCTTCAAAACTTTCAGTCTGAAATTAAGTACTTAGAAACTTCTGTTTTAGAACAAAAGAACAAGATTGCTGATTCAACCGGACTGATTGAAAAGTATAAAGGTCAGTTGGATAATGTGCGTAATAACCGCGAATTCGACAACCTTACAAAAGAAATAGAGTTTCAGGGACTTGAAATCGAATTTTCTGAAAAGAAAATCCGCGAGTTTAGCGTTGCTGTTATTGCAAAGAAAGAAGAAATTGCACAGAGCATTGAAAAACTTGAAGGTCGTAAAGCTGACTTAGCTCAGAAACAGGGTGAGTTGGAGGAAATTATTTCTGAAACAAAGCAGGAAGAAGAAAAGCTAAGAGAGCGTGCAAAAAAATTAGAGGCATCTATTGAACCTCGTTTGCTTGCAGCTTTTAAACGTATCCGTAAAGGTGCCCGAAACGGTTTAGCTGTTGTTTATATCCAACGTGATGCATGTGGGGGTTGCTTTAATAAGATTCCACCTCAAAAGCAAATGGATATTAAACTTCGCAAAAAAATTATTGTATGCGAATATTGTGGTCGTGTAATGATTGACCCTGAATTGGCTGGAGTAGAAGTTTAAACGTTTTATACAGTATAAGGGTAGGGATGCGGAAAACGTATCCCTACGTTTTTTTATGATAGAAGTAGTTCGCAAATATATTGACCAGAATCAGCTGCTTACTAAAAAAGAGTTGGTTATTGTGGGAATTAGCGGGGGAGCAGATTCAGCGGCTCTGCTTCATATGTTAGTGTCTATGGGATATCAATGTATTGCTGCCCACTGTAATTTTAAGTTGAGAGGGGAAGAGTCAGACAGAGATGAATTGTTTACTGATAATTATACTCAGATTCTTCAGGTTCCTTTACGAACCATTGTATTTGAAACAAAGCAATATGCACTGAACAACCATCTTTCAATTGAAATGGCCGCACGGGAATTGCGCTACGCTTGGTTTGAGGAACTTCGGAAAGAATATAATGCTCAGGCGATAGCTGTGGCTCATCACAGAGACGACAGTATTGAAACGCTGCTTATAAATCTGACAAGAGGAAGCGGACTATGTGGTTTGACTGGTATTCGTCCTCGAAATGGTTATGTAGTACGTCCTTTACTTCCATTATCCAGGGAAGATGTTTTTTCATATATCGATTCCAATAAACTGAGTTATGTTACAGATAGCACGAATAGTTCTGATATTTATACCCGTAACTTTATTCGGCTTAAAGTTCTTCCTTTATTGGCTCAGATCAATCCTTCGATAAAAGCATCGTTAGCACGAACTGCTGATCATTTAGGAGAGGCAGAGATAATTTTCAAGCATGTTATTAATGAAGCCAGAAATAAAGTAATTCAGGATAACAGTCTTTCTATAGATGCGTTGATGGAGTTTCCAGCTCCCAAAACAATTCTTTTTGAATTGTTGAAACCCTATGGATTTACCAGACTGGTAACGGAAGATATTTTTTCTTCGCTGGATAAGGATTCGGGTAAACTATTTTATTCTGATTCTTATCGTCTATTAAAGGATCGTTCATTCCTACTAATAGATTCGCTCGATAAACATGAACAACAATGTTTCACATTGGATATTGTGGAAGGTCACATAATTGTTCCGATTGAACTTATCTTCAGTAAGCTTGTTATAAATAAAGACTTCCTGATTGAAAGAAATTTAAATTTCGCTTATTTTGATTACGATAAACTAAAGTTTCCTCTAACTTTACGTCACTGGAAGGAAGGAGATTGGTTTGTCCCTTTTGGAATGACAGGCAGAAAGAAGCTTAGTGATTATTTCTCAAATAATAAGTTTTCCTTATTCGATAAAGAAAAAATATGGCTTCTATGCAATGGCGAAGATATTATTTGGATTGTTGGAGAACGTCCCGATAATAGGTATCGCATCGACAAATCAACAAAAAAAGTTTTAAAGGTGAATTTTTTAGATAAAAAAAGCTTTACTTGTAAAACTATTTAGTAAATTTGCAAAGTTTTACTACGCAGATATGTTTCCGATGCATCAAAATCGGGTAAACAGTCCGGTATTATTCAAAAATGATTTTATTACCAATTATAACGATACAATGATGACGTTGTGCACGCATCGTAATGATGAGCATGTTGTGCGCCGTTGATATTATTCCTACGCAATATGCAAAAATACAACATTCTAGAACTAAATGAAAAACTTCTGACGGAATTGCAGGCAATTGCCTCAGAGTTAGGTATTAAGAAAGCTGAATCTTTAAAGAAAGAAGAACTAGTTTATAGGATTCTTGACGAACAGGCTATTTCTTATGCAGGCATTCAGGCTGAAAAAGAAAAAGAGAAAGAAGCTAAAAAAGTTGAAAAACTACAGGCAAAAGTAAAGGATCCTCAGGCAAAATCAGCACCAAAGGCAAAAAGCCCAAGACCAAATTCTGAAAAAGAAGCTAATGCCAAACCATTGATGCCAAATGAACCTAAAATCGTTAATGAAACTGCTGTAAAACCGACTCCCGAAGTAAAAACAATTACTCCCGATGAAACGAATGCAGCATCTCAACCAGAACGAAAGAAAAGAATTCGGATTGAAAAGAAAGAGAAAGTTGCAGGAGCAACAATTCCTGCAGACAAACAAGACCAATCCGTGGTTGTTACAACAACTCCTTCGCAACCGGTTCAGCAACCAGCACAAAGTGCTATAGAATTCAAAGCAGAAAAAGAAGCAGTAAAAAAGGTTGTAGAACAACCTGCGGCTGCACCCCTCGAAGAGCCTGTAGCTGTATCTGTAGAACAACCTGTTATTGATAAAGTTGAAGAAGGACAAGAAGCTCCTGTTACTACAGCTCCGGAAGAGCCCAAAAGAGTAGTTTTCAGACATAGCGGAGCTGGTACCAGTTCTGTACTAGATCAGGTTTTCCCATTTTCTTCTACACCTTCCAGACCAGAGGCTGGCAAAACAACTCCTGCCGATACTCAATCACCAGCTCAACCACAGGCGCATGCTCGTCAGCAGAATACTCGTCAGAATACATTTAATAATCCCAGAGGTGCTGCTCAGAATGCACCTGCACAGGATAAACAATATGAGTTTGACGGAATTTTAATTGGAACAGGTGTTCTTGAAATGATGCCCGATGGATATGGTTTTTTACGTTCATCCGATTACAATTACCTAACATCTCCTGATGATGTTTACGTATCTCAATCTCAGATAAAACTGTTTGGATTAAAGACAGGAGATGTTGTAGAAGGTGCCATACGTCCTCCGAAGGAAGGCGAAAAATATTTTCCGCTTGTTAAAGTGGATAAAATCAATGGACGGACTCCCGAAGAAGTTCGTGATAGAGTTCCGTTTGATCACCTCACACCGCTTTTCCCTGACCAAAAGTTTATGCTAACAGCACGTAATACTCCTAAAGTATACGATAAAATAGCAGTAAGGGTAGTCGATTTATTCTCTCCGATAGGTAAAGGACAACGTGGTCTTATCGTAGCACAACCAAAGACAGGTAAAACCATGTTATTGAAAGATATAGCAAATGCTATAGCTGCCAATCACCCGGAAGTGTATATGATTGTATTGCTTATCGATGAGCGCCCTGAAGAAGTTACCGACATGGCTCGTAGTGTTGATGCCGAAGTTATTGCATCTACATTTGATGAACCAGCAGAACGTCATGTAAAGATTGCAGAAATCGTATTAAATAAAGCAAAACGGATGGTTGAATGTGGGCATGACGTTGTTATCCTGCTCGATTCAATTACTCGTCTGGCTCGTGCCTATAATACTGTTCAACCTGCTTCTGGTAAAGTTTTGTCTGGTGGTGTGGATGCAAATGCATTACAGAAACCGAAGCGTTTCTTCGGAGCAGCCCGTAATATTGAAAACGGCGGTAGTCTTACCATTTTGGCAACAGCACTTACTGAAACAGGTTCTAAGATGGATGATGTGATTTTTGAAGAATTTAAGGGAACCGGTAATATGGAACTTCAGTTGGACAGAAAGCTTTCAAACAAGCGTATTTACCCGGCTGTCGACATTACTGCATCCAGCACACGTCGCGACGACTTGCTGCAAGATGAAGCTACATTGAATCGTATGTGGATTTTACGCAAATACTTGTCTGATATGAACTCGATGGAGGCAATGGAATTTGTGAAAAAGCGTATGGAACAGACATATGATAATATGGAGTTCCTGGCTTCTATGAACGGATAATATTACAATCTTATTATAAAAAGAAAAGGGTGTCTCTATCAGAGATGCCCTTTTCTTTTTATATTTGCAAAACAATCATGTAAATATTCGGAATGAGAAGAAAAAATCCACTAATATATCTTATTATAGTTCTTTTGTTGCCAGTCTTGCTCTTGGCGCAAAATAATGCAGATAATTATAAGTTTAACCGGGTTGATGTTGAAAGCGGCCTTTCTAATAGTGAAGTAAAGTGTGTTTATAAAGATAAAACCGGATTTATATGGTTTGGTACACCTTCTGGATTAAACCGCTATGATGGTTACGAAGTTTCTGTTTATAAACACAACTTGCAGGATAATACCACTAGTTATAACAATGACATCTGGCGGATTCAGGAGTCGGATAAGGGCTTGCTTTGGCTTACAACCAGAGCTGGTTATGCAGTTTATAATCCCTTAAAAGAGGAATTTGAAGATAATTTGCCTTCATTATTTAAAAAATATTCGGGAGTTACATCGTTTAATAGTCTTTATATTGACTTAGGAAAGAACTATTGGTTTATTACACCTTCTGATGTACGTTTGTATGATGTAAAAAAGAAGCAGCTAACCGTGTTTTCGCAAGGAGGTCCGGGTAATTTAAGTGCTGGTATAATTACGGATATTAAACAAGGAAACAATCGTTACTGGTTTACATATGATAATGGTTTGGTTGAATGCATGGATGCTCAGACACATAAAATAATCAGACGCGATAGCACTATACTGAATAACATTAAAATTAAGAATCTTGGAGACATTCGTTTGTTTATAGACAGCGCAGGCGATCTTTGGATGTATGGCATAGGAGAACATTTCGGCCTTGCATATTATAATCTGCAAAAGAATAAGTGGCAATTTTATTCTGAAATGGCTGCTGCACCTAACAAAATTTCGAATAATAACATTACATCGGTTGCCGAAGACTCCAAAGGAATGATTTGGATAGGTACAGATCATGGAGGAGTTAATATTCTGAATAAAAAAAATGGCAGCATTATTTATTTGAAACAAAATGAATTAAACCAATATAGTCTGTCTCAAAATACAATCAAATGTTTATATAGCGACGATACGGGTATAATGTGGGTTGGAACTTACAAAATGGGCGCTTGTTACTATCACGAAAGCGTTTTTAAATTCAAATCGATCTCAGATAAGGCGTCTTTGCCATATAATGATGTTAACTGTTTCCATGAAGCACCCGATGGAAACATCTGGATTGGCACTAATGGCGGCGGACTTATTTATTTTGACCGTAAAAATGATAAATATATAACCTATAAACATAAAAACGGCGACAAAAACAGCCCTGCCGGGGATGTGATTGTAAGTCTTGCCGGCGACGACCAGGGTAGGCTTTGGATTGGATATTATGTTGAAGGGATGGATTGTTTTGATGGAAAGAAATTTACCCATTATGACTATAATCCAAACAAACCCGATGTTCTTACTGATAACAACGTTTGGAATATAATGAACGACTCTGCCGGAAACCTATGGATCGGCACATTAAGGGGAGGGGTTGTTGTGGTTGATGCTTCAACGGGCAAACAACTCAAACATTTTAATACAAATGGATCCGTTTATTCAATCATACAAAAGAAGTCGGGAGAGATTCTTGTTGGTGCGCAAAGCGGCCTGTGGATTTACAATGCTGTAACAAATATACTTGAGCAATACGAGAATGAGTTATTTGATAAAATTCAACTGAGTAAATACGATATAAACAATTTGTACGAAGATAGCCGTGGATTGCTTTGGATTGGAACACGCAATGGATTGATAATGTTTAATGCCTATACCCGGGATGTTAGAACATTTAAAGTTCAGGACGGACTTTCGTCCGAACTTGTTCAAAGTATCCAGGAGGATGCCGAACATAATATTTGGGTAGGAACCCACAATGGACTTTCATGTGTAAAAGTAACTACAGCAAACGAAACACCGGGATATTTCTTTAAGATCGTTAGCTACGACAGGTCAGAAGGTCTTCAGGGAGAAATGTTTAATTATAACGCTGTATATATAACATCCAAACAGGAACTTATTTTTGGAGGATCACTTGGATTTAATATCTTCACCCCCAATGCCATTAATTACAATAACAACCGCCCCAAAGTTATAATTACTGATTTTCAGTTATATAATAAAAGCCTTAAACCCGGAGAACGTTACGAAGGGAGAACGATTCTATCTCAAAGTATTACTCATACAAAAGAGATTACCCTGAATCATTCCGACAACTACTTCTCGATAGTATTTGCAGCGCTTGATTATTGTATGCCAGAGAAATCAAGGTTCTATTATAAACTGGAAGGATTCAATACTCAATGGCTTGAAGCCGACCGTACCGGACGTAAGGTTACTTATACAAACCTTAACCCAGGTAAATATACATTTTACCTGAAAGCGATTAATAGTGATGGCTTTGAAACTGAAAATCCAGTAAAACTGATAATAACAGTTCGTCCGCCATTTTGGCTATCTGCGTGGGCGTACGCTCTCTATATTATTTTGATAATTTCGAGTCTTTATTATTATGTAAGATATTCAAGCAGAAGAGCAGAAAAGAAACTTGCTTATGCCCGCGAGAAGATGAAAACTACTCAGCAACTTGAGATGGACGAAGTTAAATTGCGTTTCTTTACAAATATCAGTCATGAGTTCCGGACTCCTCTTACTTTAATATTAACTCCTCTCGAAGAGTTGTTAAAGAAGAAAGAAAATTCTGAAGAGAAGGATACTTTGATTGTAATTAGACGAAATGCAAAACAGCTATTGAATTTGGTTAATCAGCTGCTTGATTTCAGAAAACTGGATGTTAATGGTCATTCATTGCATCCTTCGGTTGGAGATATTGTTCTTTTTGTAAAAGATCTGTGCAATTCGTTTGATGAAGTAATGCAGAGAAAATCAATTGATTTTAAATTTACTACCGAAATAGATCATCTATATGCCCGTTTCGATGATGATAAAATGACTAAAGCACTTCTTAATATTTTGTCTAATGCGCATAAATTTACACCCAGTGGAGGGGCTGTCGAGGTTAAGCTTCTGGTGCTTGATACTCCAGGTGAAACTACAGATAAATCCATTCAGATTGTTGTATCGGATACAGGAATAGGTATTCCGAACGATATGAAAGATAAGATTTTTGAACGGTTTTATCAGATAAAGAGTTCGGATACGATGTCTTATCAGGGAAGTGGAATAGGACTTCATCTTGCAAAAGAATTTGTAAATTTACATGGCGGAGATGTTACGGTTCAAAGTGAGTTAGGAAAAGGAAGCTCGTTTGTTATTTCGATTCCTTATTATGCGGGCGAACCTTCCGAACAAATTGTTGAAAAGGATATAGAACCGTTGACTGATACCGAAGCAGATGAAGAAAAAGAAAAAGAAATGCATCTTCAGAGTCTACCCAAGATTCTTTTGGTTGAAGACAATGATGATTTCCGGAATTTTATGGCAGACAGGCTACATGATAATTATATTATATTGAAAGCGGCTGATGGTGAAGAGGGGTTGGCTATTGCTTTGAAAGAAATTCCGGATATGATTGTAAGTGATGTTATGATGCCTAAAATGGATGGTGTTACGATGTCTAAATCCCTGAAAGCAGATATTCGTACCTCACACATTCCGATCATTCTGCTAACAGCAAAAACTGGAGAAGAGAGTAAGTTGGAGGGATTGCTAGCCGGAGTGGATGATTATATTACAAAACCGTTCAATCTTGAAATACTGAGGGTTAAAATTCACAATATTATTGAAGGACGGAAAACTATCCAGTCGATGTTTAAACAACACATAAAGATAGAGCCTTCAAAGATTACGGTAAGTTCGCTGGATGATAAGTTGATAAAGAAAGCGCTTGAATATACAGAAGCTAATATTTCCAATCCAGATTTCTCTGTAGAGGAATTAAGTCGTGAATTGGGAATGAGCAGGGTTCATTTGTACAAAAAGCTGTTGTCCATTACGGGTAAAACTCCAATCGAGTTTATTCGCGTAATTAGGCTAAAGAGAGCAGCCCAGTTGTTGGAAGAGAGTCAGCTTTCCGTTTCTGAAATTGCCTATGAAGTTGGTTTTAATAATCCCAAGTATTTTAGAAAGTATTTTAAGGACGAATTTGATCTTCTGCCTTCACAGTACGGCAACCGAAAAGGTAAGGCTGAAGAGTGATTTTACATTTAATACACAATCTTGAAACAAAGGATTCCCTTGGAATAACAAACTGACCTTTTTGCTTTAACATCATGCTACATGGATGTATAAGGTTAGTTATATCTTTGCATCAGTCATTTTAACAGAATGACTGATGCAATTTTTTTTTCACTTTAAACTTTAAATTTAGTACAATGTTTAAAAAGTTACTTTGTTCGGCTTTTTTATTCTTTTCTTTCTTTTCGTGCAGCCCGTCTTACGAAAAGCTACAGGATGGGGTTGTTATTCACCTCTATAATACAGGAGAAGGTACCGCGAAACATCTTAAACTTTCAGTGATAAATGATAAAGTAATTCATGTTTCGGCTACAGCTGCAGATACCTTCTCGACAGCCAAAAGCCTTGTTGTAGCAGAATCGCCCGCATTTACTTCATGGAAAATGAAAGAGGATCAAGGAAAAGTGGTGATTGAAACAGCTGCTATGAAAGCTTATGCTGACATCAAAACCGGTGAAGTTGTTTTTAAAGACTTGAAAGGAAATACTATTCTACAAGAAAATAAAGGTGGAGGCAAATCGTTTTCAGCTATCGAAATAGAAGGAACTAAAGGATATTCGATACGTCAGGTGTTTGAATCGCCAGACGATGAAGCTTTTTACGGACTTGGACAGCATCAGGCCGACGAATTCAATTACAAAGGGAAAAACGAAGTTCTCTTTCAATACAATACCAAAGTTTCTATTCCGGTTGTTTTAAGTAATAAAAACTATGGCATATTTTGGGACAACTATTCTGTTACAAAGTTTGGCGATCCGAGAGACTATGCCCAACTATCACAGTTTAAATTATTTGATAAGAATGGAAAAGAAGGTGGTTTAACAGCTACTTACTATGTAAATTCTGATACGAGCAAAGTGTTTGTTACGCGTGAAGAAAATACAATCGATTACGAAAATCTTACTACTGTAAAAAACTTCCCTGCAGACTTTCCTTTTTATAATTCAAAAATTACCTGGGAAGGCGAAATGCAATCCAATGAATCTGGTATTCATCGTTTTTTGCTTTATTATGCAGGTTATACAAAGATATGGATTGATGGGAAGCTGATGGCCGAAAAATGGCGTACTGCCTGGAATCCTTCTGTTGCCAAGTTCGGTGTAGAAATGGAAGCTGGGAAAAAACATCAGGTAAAACTGGAATGGTTTCCTGATGGAGGTGTATCTTACATAGGTTTAAAGTTTCTTTCACCTGTTGACCCTGTAGAACAGAATAAGCTTTCTTTAAGCTCCGAGATTGGGGATCAGATAGACTACTATTTCATTAAGGGCGACTCGATGGATGATGTAATGAAAGGATATCGTGGAATAGCAGGAAAAGCTCAGGTAATGCCTAAATGGGCTATGGGATTCTGGCAAAGCCGTGAACGTTACAAGACTCAGGACGAATTACTTGATGCACTGAAAGAATTCAGACGTAGAGAAATTCCAGTAGATAATATGGTAGTTGACTGGTTTTATTGGCCCGAAAATGCCTGGGGTAGTCATGAGTTTGATCCGGTACGTTATCCTGATCCAAAAGGACTTGTTGATGAAGCTCATAAATTAAATGCCAAAGTAATGATTTCCGTTTGGCCTAAATTCTATGAATCTACCGAACATTACAAAGAATTTGACAAGAAAGGTTGGATGTACCAACGCGCTACAAAAGATAGTATTAAGGACTGGGTTGGTAAAGGATATGTTGGTTCGTTTTATGACGCATATAATGAAGATGCCCGTAATTTGTTTTGGAATCAGATGAAAGAACATCTCTATCCAAAAGGATTTGACGCTTGGTGGATGGATGCTTCGGAACCAGATATTTTATCTAATGCCAGTATTGAATATAGAAAAGAGTTGATGACTCCCACTGCAATGGGACCTTCTGCCAAGTATTTTAATACCTATGCGTTGATGAACGCCATGGCAATATATAAAGGGCAGCGGTCTGCTGATAACGACAAGCGGGTATTTTTGTTAACACGTTCAGGCTTTGCAGGTCTTCAGAAATATGGTGCTGCAACATGGAGTGGAGATATTGGCACTTGCTGGGAAGATTTTAAGGCGCAGATTTCAGCCGGATTAAATCACTCTATGTCGGGAAATCCTTACTGGACCATGGATATTGGAGGTTTCAGCGTACAAAAACGTTTTGAAACGGCAAAAGAAGGTTCCGAAGATATGAAAGAGTGGCGCGAACTGAATAGCCGTTGGACACAATTTGGTGCTTTCGCTCCTCTGTTCCGTACGCATGGACAATTTCCTTATCGCGAAGTATTTAACTTGGCTCCGCAGTCCGATCCTGCTTATAAAAGTATTGTTTATTATGACAAGTTGAGATATCGTTTGATGCCTTACATCTATACAATGGCAGGAGAAGTATTCTTAAATGATTATACCATTATGAGACCTATGGTTATGGATTTTGGATATGATGTGGCAGTAAACAATCTTGGCGATCAGTATATGTTTGGGCCCAGCTTACTTGTTTGTCCAGTATATACCTATAAAGCACGGACGCGCGAAGTATACTTTCCAAAGAATACAGGTTGGTACGATTTCTATACCGGTGCCTACACCGAAGGAGGAAGTAAACAGACGGTAAATGCTCCTTACGAACGCATGCCGTTGTTTGTAAAAGCCGGATCGATTGTCCCTGTTGGAGAATCTCTGCAATACGCATCTGAAAAACCTGCAGCACCCATAACATTGTATGTTTATACCGGTAAAGATGCATCATTTACACTTTACGAAGACGAAGGTACCAACTACAACTACGAAAAAGGAAAGTACACAACTATTCCATTTACGTATAACGAAACAAAAAAAGAAATCACTATCGGAGAAAGAAAAGGTGATTTCGCAGGTATGGTAAAAGAACGTACGTTCCATGTTGTATTTATTGGAAAAGATAAAGTAAAAGGATTTGAATCAAATCCAACTCCTGATGCAACAGTAACATATAAAGGAGCAGTATTGAAAATTAATATTTGAATTATATATCACTACTGAATATTTAATAAGGTTTAGGTTATCAAATTTAAGAGTAAACACTAATGTTCGGCTGCAGACTATGCGATATAGTCTGCAGCTTTTGTATTTCAATACAAACAAAACGCAGAGAAATTTTTATCAAGTACTGACTCGGGTAGAAATTTCCCGTTTTAATCTCCCATTCACCACAGATAGGGCGAGATCCCTTTATTCACGGGGGAACAGGGAGTGGTAGATGCATAATGGGAGGTCCTTTGCATCTACCATCTCCCACTATTTAGTTTCAGTTGGTAATTGTGATTGTGACTATGGTTGAGTAGCACGTCTGTGTTACATCTGATTGTTTTTTTTCACACATCTCATAGTGGATGCTCCTAATTTATACTTGCTTTTTAGACTTCCATACCTCCATATTTATGTTTTAAAGAGGCATTATTAGTGATTAATCAACTGTATATACTTCGTCCCTCAATTGGGTGACAATGATCACCCATATGAGTGACAATGATCCCCCAATTGAGTGATCATTGTCACCCAGCTGAGGGACGAGTTCACAATAGCATAAAAACACTAAATACTATAGTATTAGTAGCTAATTAAAGCGTATAATTCTTACAATATGGTCTGTTGATTTTTTTCTGATCAATGCAAATTAGCTATATAAATCAATATTTTTAGGCTGAATTATAGTGTAGCTAAAATTATAATGCGCTTTTCCTGTCAATATTTAATGGCTAAAAGACTATAAAGAAAGATCCGGTTAGACGCTATCTTTATGATGAGAACTGTTAACCTTTTACATTTTTCCCCGAATTCTATTTTGTTTTTATTATAGATACATATCGGACCAGGCCTGGATTATATCGTTTACTTTCACGTTTTCTCCAATTATTATCATAAATACCTATTTGCTGAATTACTACCTCAGATGTTTTAAGTGCAGAGTCTGGAGCCGAACTGCTTACAAGAGCAAATGGAAGTTTAGAATGCATGAGTGTATCATTTTTGATATCCAAAGGACGAATTATTTTATTGCTTTCGTAAATAAGTTCCATACGCATTTCTTCGCCATCAACATAATAGAATGGGAGAGAATCTAATTCACCCATATTTCGAATCTCTTTAATACTGTGTCTATCATCATTTATAAATAATTTCCCCACAGGTATAAAGCATAATCCTTCTACTAGCACCATAAAGGCAACAATGCTGTAAAACACATAATTGTAGTTGTTTATCCTCTTAAATGTAAAGTAAAATAACAATGCAGCCAATATAAGACTGAGTAAAGAAATAACAACAAACAAACCTATAGACATATATCCCTTCTGCAAAAACATGAAATAAATAACACCGGGAAACGAAACGAGAATAACCAAAATAATGGAGATATTTATTTTGAAAATAAGTTTTTCTCTCTGCTTCATTTCATTTGTTATACAATAATATATATAGGATGCAATATTAAGTGCTCCCGGAATAAGCAGAGGAAGCAGATATCTTGTTTTCTTTTCGGGGAAAAGTGATAACAAAACCAAGGAAGAGAGCGTCCATATAATAGAAAACAAATACACTTTTTTAATTCTAAAACGTTTCTTCCAGTAAAACCAGACTAATGACGTTATCCAGAAAAGAGCCCATATAGCTGCTTCTGCAGGAAATTTCCAGTAATAATACCATGGCCTTATATTGTGATTTAACCATGAAGATGATTCCTTACCGGCGACATACATTCCCCAATCTCTGTTAAACAGATAAATATACGTAGGCCACCATAAACTTATTACAATACAAACCAGTATCATTGTAATAATTGATCCCGTTTTTCCTTTTAAACCGGGACGATAAATGATGAAGTAACTGATAAGGAATGGCAGAAGTAGTGCGTAGAAGGAAATAGGTCCTTTACCTAAAAATGAAAGTCCCATAAGCAAACCGGATATTATCATTTTTGTCCACTGTGGTCCTTCTTTACTTAATGCTTTAACAAAAAAGTAAATAGCTCCAAGCATGAAGCTATGACAATAAATATCCCACGTAGCTGTGCGGCCCATCATAATAACATTGTACGACGATGCCATTACCAATGCGGCAATTAATCCGTAGAGTTTTTTTTCAGTTAATTCAATTACCAACAGATAGAGAAAAAAAACCATGATGGTTGCAGCCAAACCTGCGGCAGAACGTTGAGCAGAAATGTTGTCCGGAGATACTATTTCAATGCAGGCGGCAATCCATGTTGGGAGAGGAGGTTTTTCAAGTCGTAGTTCTCCATTTAGAGTTGGAGCAAGATAATTCCCCTGTGTAACCATCTCCTGAGCGGTGGCGAGGTTACGTGCTTCCATTAGGTCTGCCGGAATAAAACTATTATTAGCAAAAAAAGCGAAAAAGCAGACGATAAGAATAATCAGCGGATACGGTACGTGTTTTTCTGAATCGTTCATATTTATGTTTTTAAGTCGTTCAATGATATATTAAGTTATAAGACAGATACCAGCTTACAAATGATTCTAATCCTTTTTTTAGTTCCGTATGAGGCTTGTATCCTGTAAGGGATTGTAGTTTAGTTACATCAGCAAAAGTAGACTTTACATCTCCTGCTTGCATGGGGTACATCTCTAAACATGCTTTTTTCCCTATAACTTGTTCCAAAGTGTGTATGAACGTAAGAAGCGATATGGGGGCTGAGTTCCCAACATTAAGAAGTTGGTAGTATGGATGAACTTCATTCTTTCCGGGTATATGAGATATTATGCTAATCGTACCATCAACTATGTCGTCTATGTATGTAAAATCGCGCAACAAATCTCCATTATTAAATACTTTGATTGGTTTACCAGATAAAATAGCATCTGCAAAAAGTATTGGCGACATATCAGGTCGTCCCCATGGACCGTACACCGTAAAAAAACGCAGCCCACTTGTTGGCAGATGATATAAATGGCTGTATGAATGTGCCATCAATTCATCACTTTTTTTAGTAGCGGCATAAAGGCTTACAGGAAAATCAGTCTCATCGTCTTCGGAGAAAGGTAATGTGTCGTCCATTCCGTAAACAGACGAACTTGAAGCATAAATAAGATGCTTAATTTCATGATGACGGCAACTCTCCAAAATATTAATAAACCCTACAATATTTGATTGTATATAAGATTCGGGATCTTCAATGGAGTGACGTACTCCAGCCTGTCCGGCTAGATTAATTACTATATCAAATTGCTCGTTATCGAAGAGCCTTTTTAGATTCTCTTTGTCTGTGAGATCTGTTTTTTGAAATTTATAGTTTGCGTACTTTTTACTTTGCAGGCATATATTGTCAACAATCTTATTTGTCATTATTCCGCATTCAGAAAGACGTGCATATTTTAGCTTAGTATCGTAGTAATCATTTATGTTATCAATACCTACGACAAGTATTTCTTGTTTTACAAGTTTCTGTACTACATGAAACCCAATAAAACCAGCGGTACCAGTTACCAAAACTTTCATCATATTCTTCTTTATTATTTGTACAATTTATATGATATTTTAATTAACGAAATTTCTGTTGATCATTACAATTATACTTTCACCAATCTGATGACGTTCTCTCGTCGAAATAAATTTCTTTAATTCTTTTTCTTGGCGAATCGTTTTGTTATTTATAATTAACAGGTAATTGTTATTTTTTGCAAGCCTTTGTAAATCTTTTAAGCTATCTATTTCATATACAGAATGATCTGAGTAAACATCCATATAATCCATATTATGAGATTTATAATGATAATAGATAAGACTTCTATCTCTTGACAGAACTTCGGCTTCTTTATTCAACTCTTTGTATCCTATATCGTGATTTATTTGAGAAATAGAGAAGGAGCCAATAAAGATAAAAGTGAGTACTCCATAACTTATCCAATTAATAGCTTTAATAAGATTTTTCTGTTTGACTATCAGAAAGATAGCGATGATGTTTGTTATACATAAACTTGTTATAGCTGCTATGACTTTCCAATCTCCGATAAGTTCCCGGGGGATAATTTTATATCCCAGGATAAAATAAATTGGTAATACAAGGGTAAGTAAGAGGGCAGGGATTATAACCGATGCTTTTATCCATTTGTTATTTTTTAATTCATTGAAAACAGTTATTGATAAATAGGTTACAAGGGGATAAACAGGCAATAAATAAATCTCAAGTTTAGAACTAATTATTGACATGATTAGAAAGGCCGACCCTATTGTAATAATAAACAGTCGCTGAATATCTGTTTTTATAAGTCTTCTCTTTATCATTAAATATAAAATTCCCACATAAAAGAATATCCATGGAGCAAATGCATACCACATTGTTCCAAGATAGTAATAAAAAGGCTGTTTGTGTGTAAAAGCATTGACGCTTCGTCCCAGAGTCTGCTTTATTGCAAGATTATGCAAGTAACTGTAGCTGCCTTCGGCATACACTGCTATAAACCAAATAGCAATAAGGAGTATTATTATTCCGATTTGTCGTATACCCAAATAATCTTTAATGAGTCGCGTTTCTTTTTTTGATATTAAAAATAGAATGACAGAAACAACAGGGATTATAAAACCAATCGGCCCTTTGGTGAATATTGCCAAAAATATATAAATAGGAAAGAGCCATTTTTTTGTACCAATATATTTTCCGGTATAAATAGAGTAAAAACAATGAAGTGCTAAGAGGATAAACATCGTCATAAGCATATCCATGCGTATTGTAAGGCTTGCACCCAGAAAATAAGCTGTTGTCATAAGCATGAATGCTGCCATTAACCTCTCCGTCTGATTTATATAATCCCGGGTCCATTTATCCATTATTAGCAGAGTAACATAAGCCGGAATTATACTAAAGAAGCTCATCATGAAGGGTGATACATGACCGAATGTATTTTGAAGGATCATAATAACCCATAGATAAAGAGGTGGTTTGTCTGCATAAATTTCTCCATGGTCATAAAAAGTAAAAAAATGACCTTGAGCTAACGCATCCCGGGCGATACTGATGTATTTAAGCTCGTTATCCGGTGTATAATCCCTGAAGATGAAAACAGGAATTAAAAGTAAAAATAAAATAATATACTTGTATTGCATGTCAACGTTAAGATTTTGATAGCCACAAGTTCCGAATATAAACAATAAAACCGCCTGATTGGCCAAGAATCAGTACCGGATCTTTCCTAAAAATTCCATAACTGATTATAATTGCAGACCCCAGCAAACTTAATAACCAAAAGGATGCCGGAAATAGAGACTCTCCTTTATTTCTTGAATATATCCATTGATAGATGAAGCGAAATGTGAAAATAACTTGACCTATTGAACCAAAAATCAATATACCTAACGGAATATTCTTATTCTCAAACAAACGAGGAAAGTTAATTTCCCAGGTAAAAATCAAGTAAACTAATGCAAATACTGGTGTAAGAAGTAGTACGGATCTTAATATTATGTGCAGATCTTTCCAGTGCCCTTTATTATTTAGGTTCCATATGTAAATAAAATAAGTAAAATATTGTCCAAGAATAATCGCAAAATCGTCTCTCAGCCACCCATATATAAATAAAAGGAATGAAGCAAGAATACTTAACTGCCAGAATATGGTAGGCGATTCTACTTTTCTCGCTTTTTCGGAAAGAAGCCATTGTACCAATAATCGTGCAGAAAAGAGACCTTGTGCTAAAAATCCGATACTATACACAAGTATATTATTCATATTTCTGTTTTTAGATTGCAGGACTCTATTGTGTAATTAATGTATCTTTTTTTCATCCACCGGAATGCAAAACAATCTTTAAACGGACCTATAAGTCTGTTCCAAAGATGATATTTTGATTTACCCGCAATTCGTTCGAAATGACGAACAGGTACTTGTTTGACTTTCCCGTTTTGTAATTGAATTAAAGCAGGTAGAAATCTATGCATTCCATTAAAAAGGGGAATCCGTTTAGCATAATCAGTCCGGATGATTTTTAAAGGACATCCTGTATCTTCGATTTCATCTCCTGTCATCATTCGTCTGAATCTATTGGCTATTTTTGAAGATACTTTTTTAACAAAGCTGTCTTTACGGCCTTTTCGAATACCCATTACCATTTCATAGTCGTCGATATATTGAATCAATAGGTTAAAATCTTCTGGAGAAGTTTGCAAATCAGCATCAATATATCCTACATACATTGATTCGGCAACCTCAATTCCGGCCTTCAGAGCTGCACTTAAACCATTGTTCTTAGAAAAGGATATATACATGAAATCAGGATTTCTGGAACAAATATCTGTAATCAAAAACAGGCTCTTATCTGTAGAACAGTCGTTAACAAGCAAAATACATGTACTAATTGGTGCGTTTTTTTGAAAAGCTGACAATTCTTTTTCAAGCCTCAGGATATTGTCTTCCTCATTATAAATAGGTACAATAATACAAAATTTATACAAATTTGTTCTATTCATTATTTATGCGTTTTTTTCTTATTTATATAACATAATATTATTTTGAAATAGTTATGTTATTAACACTCTCTTTCTATTAAACAGTTTTGTTTGATATTTTATCGTAAAAAAGTATATTACTTCTTATAATAAATTATTTTATGCAAAAGTAGAAATTTTATAGATCACTATAGTGATCCATATATCGTTATAATTGGTCAAAAAGCCAATTTTTCAAAGCGCAGCCAATTTTGTTTCACTTCATTTTCTTTATACCTTTACGCGATTTTTGTTTTAGGCTTATGATACGAAATAATTATATAATGAAAATAGAAGAAAATTACTCTTTAGAGAAGCACAATACATTTCATTTAAATGTAAAGACCCGTTGGTTTATGGAGTACAATTGCGAAGAAGAATTGTCTCGTATTCTCAAAGACGAATATGTTTCTTCTTTTGAAAAAGTGCACATTGGATCAGGAAGTAATCTGTTGTTTCTGAACGATTATAGTGGAGTTGTTTTACATTCCGCAATTAAGGGGATAGAAACTACTAATGAGAACGATGAATTTGTTTTTCTTCGGGTAGGAGCGGGAGTCCTTTGGGATAATTTAGTTGCTTATGTTGTAGGTAAAGGTTGGGGTGGTATTGAAAATCTTTCATTGATTCCTGGTGAAGTTGGAGCTGCTTCTATACAGAATATCGGAGCTTATGGTGTAGAAATAAAAGATGTGATTGAATCTGTTGAGGCTTTTGAAATTGCTACGGGACTCAAACGTATTTTTTCTTTAGAAGAATGTTCTTATGGATATAGAACAAGTATCTTTAAAAAGGAACTTGCCGAAAAATATATTATTACCTATCTTACGATACATCTTTCCAAAAAGCCTCAATTTTCAACAGACTATAAGGATTTGAAGGCAGAGCTTTTAAGTTACAATGATATTAATTTATCTTCTATTAGAAAAGCAGTTATTGATGTTAGAACCCGTAAATTACCGGATCCGGAAGTTTTGGGTAATGCAGGAAGTTTCTTTATGAATCCTATCATTTCGGAACGTCACTTTGAGGCTTTAAAAGAACGATACCCTTCAATACCATCTTATTCCTTGTCCGATGGTAGAGTAAAAATACCGGCAGCATGGTTGATTGAACAGTGTGAATTTAAAGGTAAATCGTATGGCCAGGCTGCTGTATATGAACATCAGGCCTTGGTATTGGTTAATTTAGGAGGAGCTGTTGGAACTGAAATTGCTTTATTGGCAGAAACAATTCGAGAAACAGTTGCTCAACGTTTTGGAATACAGATAGAACCAGAAGTAAAATATATTGGTTAAGACGATGAAAATTACGTTTTTAGGCACGGGAACTTCTACAGGTAATCCCGAAATAGGTTGTAGTTGCGAGGTATGTACAAGTAAAGATCCTCACGATTGGCGTTTGCGGGCTTCCGCATTAGTAGAAACAAATGGTAAACGTTTACTTATTGATTGCGGACCTGATTTCCGAATGCAGATGCTTACTCATTCTGTTACGAAATTAGATGCAGTACTTATAACCCATGAGCATTACGATCATGTAGGCGGTTTGGATGATCTTCGTCCGTTTTGCCGTGAAAAAGGGGTTGACATTTATGCTGAAGATAATGTAGCCTATGCCATTGAGACCCGTATGCCATATGCCTTCAGTCACTTTAAATATCCAGGAGTGCCTGATCTTGAATTACACCGTATAACAGATCAACCTTTTGATGCCGCTGGGATACATATTATTCCTATTCGGATTATACACGGTAAACTCCCTATTCTGGGTTTTCGAATCGGTAATTTTGCCTATCTGACTGATTTGAAATATATCTCTGATGAAGAGGTCTTGAAGTTGCAGGGTGTAGATACACTTGTGATTGATGCACTGAGAAAAGGTAATCATCCAACTCATGAAGGACTTGAGGATGCCTTGCAAAACATAGAGCGTATTTCTCCTAATGTGGCTTACCTTATACATATGAGTCATAAGATTGGTTTGTATGAAAAAATTGAGAAGGAGCTACCTCCAAAGGTACATTACGCTTACGATGGACTGGAGATTACTTGTTGATTGAATCTTGCGGAGCCAGACAAGCAGTATAATAAATTCGTTCGTTGTCATTGTTTAATTGGAAAAAAAAATTATGTTGAGGATAAAATGTTTTGAGTCTAAGTGTTAATGTGTCCGCCAAGAGAGGATAAATACTATCCAGAGATTTATTGTAAGGAATTCCTGTAAAAAAGCAGAGATTGTTTTCGCTGGTGAAAATATCTGCATATACCCAACCATTTCCCAGAGTAATCTGGGTAGAATCATTAGTCTGTACATATACATTTAAATTTTCAGCGGGAACAATAATATTAAGCGGAGCATTGCGATCGAGTAATTTTCGTTGGGATAAAATACCTTCAGAAAGAGACGACTGTCCTGTCTTTTGTTGAATAGCGACATTTTCCAGTAATTTCTTGCTGTAACTTGCGGCCCAGATGCCATTACTATAATAAGTAACAAAAAAACGATTTCCAGGAATTGCATAAAATGTATACTCTATCCCATCAACAAATATACGTTGCGGGTTATAGCTATTAAAATAGGAGTGAAGTATGTTATAGGTGATTTCGTCAGCTTGTTCCAACGTTGCTTTTGTATACATTACAACTCCCTGAGTATGAAATGAAATTAAATAGAACGAGTTACCTTTAGCCTTATCCAGTATTGACAGAAAAATTTCTGGTATACGAGACGTAAACAGGTCTTGTTTATTTTTATCCGACAAAATTATTTTTGTAAGTAAAGAAGGCCGGTTTATGCAAACAAGAGCATCCGGATTTGATGCGATAACAGTATATAAATCTCCTTGGATGGTTACTTTTTTTTCATCGATGGAAAAGAAAAAGAACCAGACTGCAAGAATTGCTCCGGCTATGGAAATCAGAGCAATTATTATCTCTTTACGGTATTCTCTCATGTACACTGATTATACTAGCAAATGTAACTAATTATCTGTTAATATAATATAGTTGAGGAAAAAAAGATTGAGTGGTAAATTGTAATCTTATTACAATTTCTTTTCAAAGAAATATTTACACCATTGTTTTATTCCACATTCTTCGCATTTGGGCTTTCGAGCCAGGCAAACGTATCTTCCGTGTAAAATTAACCAGTGATGTGCTTTTGGAATAAGTGCCTTTGGAATATGTTTTACTAATTCGCGTTCTGTTTCCAGAGGAGTTTTACTGTTTAATGTAAGACCTATGCGGTTGGATACCCTGAATACATGAGTATCTACAGCCATTGCTGGCTTATTAAAGATAACCGATGCAATTACGTTGGCAGTTTTACGACCTACGCCAGGTAGCTTTTGTAAATCACTCACATCAGAAGGAACTTTTCCATTAAATTCGGACACTAATTTTTGTGCCATTCCCACAAGATGTTTGGATTTATTATTGGGGTAGGATATGCTACGGATATACTCGAAAACAACTTCAGGAGTCGAAAGTGCTAATACTTCGGGAGTTGGAAAAGCTTCGAAAAGAGCAGGAGTAATCATGTTTACTCTTTTATCAGTACATTGTGCGGAAAGAATAACAGCTATAAGTAATTGATACGGATCTGTGTAATGTAACTCAGATTCCGCTACTGGCATATTTATGCTAAACCAGTCAATAATTCCTTTATAACGTTCTTCTTTTCGCATACGTAATTAATTGGGACAACTGCCATTTTTACCTGTGTGTTTCCCCCGGGAGGGTTAATCCCGGGGGTGGTAAAAAAAGACTAGGTTATCAACTTAATTGGCAGACTCAAATTGCTTCAGAAAACGTACATCGTTTTCCGAGAACATACGTAAGTCTTTTACTTGGTATTTCAAATTTGTGATACGCTCGATACCCATACCGAGTGCATAGCCGGAATATATTTTACTATCAATTCCACAGTTCTCAAGAACATTCGGATCCACCATACCACATCCTAATATTTCTACCCAACCAGTATGTTTGCAGAAAGGACATCCTTTTCCTCCACATAAGTTACATGAAATGTCCATCTCTGCAGATGGTTCAGTAAACGGAAAGTAGGAGGGACGCAACCGAATTTTAGTTTCCGAACCAAACATTTCTTTAGCAAAAAAGAGTAAAGCTTGTTTTAAATCCGCAAACGAAACATTTTTATCTACATATAATGCTTCTACCTGATGAAAGAAACAGTGGGCACGATATGAAATGGCCTCATTTCGATAAACTCGTCCCGGACAAATAATCCGGATTGGAGGTTCCTGATTTTCCATTACACGTGTCTGTACTGATGAAGTATGAGTTCTCAACAGAACATCAGGATTATGCTGAATGAAAAAAGTGTCTTGCATGTCTCTGGCAGGATGATCTTCTGCAAAGTTAAGCGAAGAAAATACATGCCAGTCATCTTCAATTTCAGGACCTTCAGCAATGCTAAAGCCTAATCGTCCGAAGATATCACATATTTCTTTCTTTACAATGGAAAGAGGATGACGGGTCCCAAGTTCTATCGGATAAGCCGTACGCGTAAGATCAATAGTATCATCTGTTGTCTGAATGCTATCGAAAGCTTCTTTCAAATCATTGATTTTCTGTTGTGCAGTTTCTTTCAGTTCATTTAAGTACTGACCAACTTCACGTTTCTGATCTGATGCAACATTGCGAAAATCATTAAAAAGGAGTGATACTTCACCCTTCTTACTGAGGTATTTAATTCGTAAAGTTTCCAGTTCTTCGGCGTTAGCCGCTTTCATATTCTCTACTTCCTGAAGCAGAGTTTTAATCTTATCGATCATTGCAAATCTCTTTTATTTTACAGCATGCAAAGTTAACCTTTCTTTTGATACACGCAATGTTAATAAAATATTATTCTGATTTACATCCGAGAAAATTATAGTTTTTCTTTTTTACTCAAAAATATAGAACTAATTCTCTGGCGTAAATCAAACAATTATCTACATTTGTAAATGTTAATCTAAATCGGAATTGATATGAAAAGGAATGCGCTGTTACATCAGCTAATCACTCATGACGATGTTTTCGACTTTATAGTAATTGGAGGTGGCGCAACAGGTCTGGGTGTTGCCTTAGATGCAGTAACCCGTGGAGCGAGTGTCGCTTTGTTCGAACAAGACGATTTTACGAAAGGAACTTCCAGCCGAAGCACTAAATTAGTTCATGGTGGCGTTCGTTATTTAGCTCAAGGGGATCTTTCATTGGTTTTGGAGGCTTTACGCGAAAGAGGTTTACTAAGGAAAAATGCCCCTCATCTTGTCAAAAATCAAACTTTTTTAATTCCGTGTTACAGATGGTGGGAAGGTGCCTTTTATACCATTGGACTCATATTATATGATTTAATGGCTGCTAACTTAGGTCTTGGCCGGTCTTTTTGCATAGGGCCGAAGCGCGCTGTAAAAACAATTCCGATGTTACGTAAAAAAGGTATGAAAGCCGGCGTTATATATCATGATGGTCAGTTCGATGATTCACGATTGGCTGTAAACATAGCCCAGACCGCTGTAGAAGCGGGTGCTTGTTTGCTTAATTACATGAAGGTAACAGAATTGATTAAGCAGGATGGGAAGGTTTGCGGTGTAAAAGTGATGGATATGGAATCCGGTTTGAGTCATATCGTCAGATCGAAAACGATAATAAATGCTACAGGCGTTTTTGCCGACGATATCTTGCAAATGGATGAACCAGGTAAAAAGCCTACTGTACAACCTAGTCAGGGAGTTCATTTAGTATTAGATTCTTCTTTCCTTCAAAGTAACTGCGCTATAATGATACCTAAAACAGCCGATGGCAGAGTACTCTTTGCAGTTCCATGGCATGATAAGATAGTGGTTGGAACAACAGATACGGTGATGAAGCATGCGGCATTAGAGCCAGTCGCATTGGAAGAGGAAATTGATTTTATTCTTTCAACGGCAGGGCAGTATTTAACCAGACCTCCACAGCGAAAAGATGTTTTGTCTGTTTTTGCGGGACTCAGACCTTTGGCTGCGCCGCGTAGTCACGATAAAAAAACAAAAGAAATTTCAAGGAGTCATAAACTGATTGTAGAAAAATCAGGCTTGATAACAATTATAGGCGGCAAATGGACTACATATCGTAAAATGGCTCAAGATACGATCGATCTTGCCTATACCAAAATGCATGTGAAGGTGCCGGAATGTGTAACCGAATCTTATTCCATCCATGGTAGTAAAGCAAATCCCGACTATAATGATCCATTATATGTGTATGGATCCGATGCCGAAGAAATACGCTCGCTTATTGCTTCTTCTCCGGCTATGGGAGAAAAGCTTCACCCGGATTATGCCTATACGGCAGGCGAAGTTATATGGATAGTTCGAAATGAAATGGCACTTTCGTTGGAAGATGTGCTTGCCAGGAGACTCCGGATCTTGTTTTTGGATGCTTATGCAGCAATAGCGATGGCACCTCGGACTGCCCAATTGATTGCTTCAGAACGAGATAAAGATCAGGATTGGATTAATAACCAGCTTGAGCTTTTCAACTCTTTGGCTTCTAATTATATTTTGAAATAATTTATATAATAATTGATATATAAAAACTTGTTAACAAAATACATTTATGAACTTTAAAAATAAATATGTTCTGGCTATTGATCAAGGTACAACAAGCTCGCGTGCTATTATTTTTAATCATCAGGGGGAGATTGTTACCATTTCACAAAAAGATTTCCAGCAGTACTTTCCTAAACCAGGTTGGGTCGAACATGATCCCAACGAAATTTGGTATTCGCAGAGCTCTGTTATAAAGGAAGCAATGGCTAAAGCAGATCTTACTGATAAAAATATTGCTTGTATTGGAATTACAAACCAACGGGAAACAACTGTTGTATGGGATAGAGAAACAGGTTTCCCTGTTTATAATGCAATTGTATGGCAGGATAGACGTACTGCGGATTTTTGTGAAGAGCTCAAGTCAAAAGGCTATGCTGAACTAATTCAGGAAAAAACAGGGTTAATTATAGATGCATACTTTTCTGCGACTAAAATAAAATGGATTTTAGAAAACGTAAAAGGAATAAGAGAGCGTGCAGAAAGAGGCGAGCTTTGCTTTGGAACTATTGATTCCTGGCTTATATGGAAGCTTTCAAAGGGAGAAAAACACCTCACGGATGTTAGTAATGCTTCACGTACCATGTTGTTTAATATTCATACACTTACCTGGGACAAGGAGTTACTTGCTATTTTCTCAATTCCAGAATCAATGCTTCCGGAAGTAAAATCCAGCAGCGAGATTTATTGCGAAACAAAAAGTCCGCTTTTCCCATCTGGAATACCTGTTGCAGGAATTGCCGGCGATCAGCAAGCGGCCCTTTTCGGACAACTTTGTCTGGAGGAAGGAATGACAAAAACTACCTATGGTACAGGATGTTTTATGGTTATGAATACAGGAAAGAAGCCTGTTAAATCGCATAATAATTTACTTACCACCATTGCCTGGAAGATCGGCGATGATGTAACGTACGCACTCGAAGGAAGTGTTTTTGTTGGAGGAGCAGTTGTCCAGTGGTTACGTGATGGTATTGGCTTGGTATCAAGTGCGTCGGCAACTGAGCAAATGGCAGATTCGGTCCCGGATAATGGCGGAGTATTTTTTGTGCCAGCTTTAACAGGTTTAGGTGCCCCTTATTGGGATCAGTACGCGCGTGGTGCAATTTTAGGTATTACGCGGGGAACTACAGCGGCGCACATTACCCGTGCAGCTCTTGAGGGAATTACATATCAAGTATACGATGTGCTAAATTCGATGGAAAATGATATTAACTCGAAGTTGAAGGAAATTCGTGTAGATGGAGGAGCTGTAGCAAATAATTTTCTGATGCAATTTCAGGCAGACATTTGCCGTTGTCCGGTGGTTCGGCCAAAGGTACTGGAAACGACAGCCTTGGGTGTTGCCTATTTAGCCGGACTTGCTGTTGGATATTGGAAAGATATGTCAGACTTGAAAGAGCAGTGGTGTGTGGATAAAATTTTTACATTTAAAATGAAAGAAGAAAAATCCGAACACTTGCTTCTACAATGGCATAAGGCTGTAGGGCGTTCCCTTCAGTGGGCAGAGTAATAATATAATAATTAAAAAAATATGAGTCCGTTTTTAGCAGAGTTGATAGGAACAGCATTCCTGATTTTGATGGGGGGAGGAGTGGTAGCTAATGCTGTATTAGAAAAAACGAAAGGAAATAATGCTGGTTGGATGGCAATTACAACAGCATGGGCTATGGGTGTTTTTATCGGTGTTGTAGTAGCCGGACCGTATAGTGGGGCGCACTTGAATCCTGCAATTACAATTGGATTGGCAGTTGCCGGTTCTTTTCCATGGGGAAGTGTTTTTTCTTACATAGCAGCACAGTTACTGGGTGCTGCCATGGGGGCATTTCTGGTTTGGGTAATTTACAAAGATCATTTCGACCAAACGGAGAACAAAATATCCAAGTTGGGTGTTTTTTGTACGGTGCCGGAAATACGCCATCCTTTGATAAACTTTACAACTGAAGTAATCGGAACTTTTGTCTTGATGTTTGTTGTATTCTATATTACCAAAGGCGAGGCGCAGATGCTAAATGATAAAGTTGTAATTCCTGTAGGATTGGGTTCCGTAGGGGCTATACCTGTTTCTTTTACTGTTTGGGTGATTGGCCTTTCCCTTGGTGGCACTACAGGATATGCAATAAATCCAGCAAGAGACCTTGCGCCCCGGTTTATGCATGCGATATTGCCAATTAAAGATAAAGGATCAAGCCAATGGTCTTATTCGTGGATTCCAATTGCAGGTCCGCTGGTGGGAGCAATACTTGCCGCGTTGCTTTACCTGCTTTTGCATAATTAATGTTTGAAAGTTACAATTTGCTAATTATTAAAATATTATTCATTGAATAGAAGAACAGAAGTTACTTCTATTCAATGTATTCAATCAATTAAACGTTATGATAAACAAAGAGCTCATTAATCCTCAAAGCATTGTGATTGTTGGAGGATCAAATAATGTTCACAAACCCGGCGGCCGTTTGGTTCGCAATTTGCTGGATGGTAAATACAAAGGCGAATTATATGTGGTTAATGCCAAAGAAACAGATGTACAGGGAATAAAATCATATGCTAATGTCCGCGAAATTCCCGATGCCGAACTGGCTATTATTTCTATACCGGGACATGCCTGTCCCGAGGTTGTGGAAGTGCTTGCGAAGCAAAAAAATGTACGCGCATTTATAATTATATCCGCTGGCTTTGGTGAAGAAACGATTGAAGGGGGGATTCTTGAAGACCAAATTCTGAAGATTATCAACGAATCCGGAGCTTCCTTGATCGGCCCGAATTGTATTGGAATAATGAATGTGAATTACCATGGGGTATTTACTCAACCCATACCTGAGTTTCATCAGGATGGGGTCGATTTTATTTCCAGCTCGGGAGGTACTGCTCTGTTTATAATGGAGTCTGCGCTTACTAAAGGACTAAGATTTTCATCGGTATGGTCGGTCGGGAACTCAAAACAAAATGGGGTAGAGGATGTGCTGGAATATATGGACCGGAACTTTAACCCTGTTACGGATTCAAAGATAAAGATGCTTTATATAGAGAGCATAAAGCAACCGGATAAATTGCTTTATCACGCTTCTTCTTTAATAAGAAAAGGATGTAAAATTGCAGCAATCAAAGCTGGTAGCACTGATTCAGGAAAACGGGCAGCATCGTCTCATACAGGAGCCATTGCCAGTTCGGATTCTGCTGTAGAGGCTTTATTCAGGAAAGCGGGAATTGTACGTTGTTTCAGCAGGGAAGAACTAACAACTGTTGCAAGCATCTTTACCCTAAAAGAAGTAAAAGGGAAAAATTGCGCGATCATTACACACGCAGGAGGACCAGCGGTGATGTTGGCCGATGCTCTTTCGAAAGGGCATTTGAATGTGCCTAATCTGGAAGGTCCTGTAGCGGAAGAATTAAAATCTAAGTTATACCCCGGTGCTGCCGTAGGAAATCCGATCGACATAATCGGAACAGGTACACCGGAACACTTGGCAACAGTTATAGATTACTGCGAAAATAAATTCGAAGAAATCGACTTGATGATGGTTATTTTTGGTAGTCCGGGGGTTGTAAATGTATATGATGCCTACGAGGTGCTACATAAAAAGATGGAAAAATGCAATAAACCTATTTTTCCTATACTTCCCTCCATTGTAACAGCCAGTCCGGAAGTTCGTAGCTTTGTAAAAAAAGGTCATGTTAATTTCTCTGATGAAGTAACACTTGGTACGGCATTATCCAGAGTTATTAATACACCCAAACCTGCAAGTACAGACATTCAGTTGTACGGGGTAGATGTACCTGCAGTACGCCGAATCATCGATCAACTTCCGTCCGAGGGATATCTTAATCCTGCTCAGGTACGCACATTGTTAGGTGCAGCCAATATTCCTATGGTAGCAGAGTTTACGTCGGATAACAAAGAAGAGATTCTCGAATTTGCCAAAAAAGTGAAATATCCTGTTGTAGCCAAAGTCGTTGGACCAGTACATAAAAGTGATATTGGTGGTGTGGCTTTGAATATAAAATATGAAGAGCATCTTTTATTCGAATTCGAACGCATGATGCGATTGCCCGATGTTACATCAATCATGGTACAACCCATGCTAAAGGGTCAGGAGTTGTTCTTAGGTGCTAAGTATGAAGAAAAATTTGGTCACGTTGTTTTATGTGGTTTGGGAGGTATTTTTGTTGAAGTACTGCAGGACGTATCTTATGGATTATCCCCATTATCATACGATGAAGCCTATTCGATGATTCGTTCTCTGCGAGGTTATCCAATAATAAAGGGGACGCGTGGACAAAAGGGAATTGACGAAAATCAGTATGCGGATATTATAGTACGACTTTCCACTCTTCTCCGTTTTGCTACAGAGATTAAAGAAATAGACATCAATCCGCTTTTGGCTACAGATAAAGGTCTATTTGCTGTAGATGCCAGAATCCGAATTGAAAAGTAACTAAATTAAAAAGGCTGTTGTATTTATTACAACAGCCTTTTTAATTTAGTTACTTGCTTTATCATTAATCGGTAAGATAAACCAAAAGGTCGATCCTTTTCCCAAAACAGATTCAACACCGATTGTTCCTCCCAGTTTTAGAATAATAGACTTCGAGATGGATAATCCTAATCCATTCCCTTGGCTAAAAGAGTCGAATTTTGAAAAGCGGTCAAAGACTTTTGGTATATTTTCTTCAGCAATGCCTTTCCCTGTATCAGTAACATAGAAATATAAACCTTCCTCTTTCTGATTGCATCCAAGACGGATAATTCCTTTTTGCGTGAATTTAATCGCATTATTTAAAAAGTTAGTAATAACCTGCGAAAGACGGTTCTTTTCCGAGATAATTGAGAATTTGCATTCGGGAGTATCCAATATAATGCGAATGTCATCTTTCACCCGCATGGAATACATCTGCATCAAATTGTTTAATAATTCGAATACATCAACTCTTCCCATGTTTAATTCCAACTTTCCTGCTTCAATTTTGGATAGATCAAGAATGTCATTTATCAGTTGCAATAAAAGATCGTTATTGGTTTCAATAACTTTTATATAATCTTGTATCTCTTCTGTACTTTCAGCATACGCAATTAAATTTGAGAAACCAACAATCGCATTAAGAGGAGTCCGTATTTCGTGGCTCATATTTGCGAGAAAAGCAGACTTCAAACGGTCTGATTCTTCTGCTTTAACAATAGCTTCTTTTAGAATCATCTCGTTACACATCAGTTCTTTTGTCACCTTGTCTTTTTCTTTAATTAACTGCGATGTAATAATTAATTGCTTTTTGTATTTAGACATGAACTTATATAACACATATAAAACCAATAACAAAATAAGTACCAATGTGCCTAATGAGTATACAATAAGTGTTCTGTTTGCTTGAAAAAAAGTAGGTTTTGGATTAATTATATTTATATCGTCAGGGATATTCTTGTGCGAAATTTTCCATTTATCAAGAAACTGAGTATCAATCTTTCCTTTTGTTTTTACGATCTGAGGAGATAGAGAGCGAACAGAATCCTTTATCAGATCTAAAGCCATGCCAGCAACTACATATCCCTGATCGTACCCTCTTGTCAAATAACCGGCTATTTGTCCTTTATTTAGACCCCAGTCAACGACTGTGAAAATTGGGACAGCAGCAGCTCCGGAGAAGAGTGGGAAATAGTCCGACGGACTTTTAAAATTCGTTGAATTATCTCTGGACCAAAGTCCCCATATAACAAATGTGTTGTTCGACAGATTAGAAAGAAATTCAATCATATCGTCGACAGAGGTATCACTATGTCCAAAATATTTAATGACACACTGGTTGGCATAGGGCGCTAATTGTAATTTGGAAATTTCGCGGTGATGCGCCCCGGTAACTGAGTTATCTGTAACAATATATACGGTATCAGTAGCTGGAAATAATTTCTTTGCCATCAGAAATGTTTTGTCATAGCTATAAGATTTTACAGCAACCGATATATTGTCGAAATCGGAATGAATGGAAAAGTCAGGAACAGAGCATAATAAGACTGGTATTTTGTGAAAAATATCCGATTTTGATTTAAAGATAATAGCAGAAGCTTCCGAATCTGATGCGATAATAAAATCAAGGTTTGTAAACTTTAATGCATTAATCTGAGATTCAAGAATGTGCAACCTGTCTTCTTCCGAAAGTACCGTTTTAGAAAATAAAGAAATCTCAGTTATATTTATTTTGTAACCACCTTCGTCAAATCTGTCACTAATTCCATGCAAAATTTCCCGAGACCATTCGTATTGCTTGTCATAGGAGTTTATATACAAGATTTTTAGTTCTTTTATTGTTGTGCTTTGAACGGGATTGTTTTTCTGAGCAGTTACCGGATTAGCATAGTAAATTGTTAATAGGAATAAGAATAAACAAACTCTTACGATTGTTTTATAGCGGACATTAAATGTAAAACTATTTTTCATAAGCTAAAATTAAGATAATAGTAACCGGACGTAATATACAATAAATTACAATACAGGCTCAAATATTCTTGACCATTATAAAATCATTCATAAAATAATTATTTCCGATACTATGGTCTCTGGTATCCTCAATTACAAATCCTATATGTTTATAAAATTCAACCGCAGGATTAAACCTGTTTACATAAAGTTCAATTTTGGATGCTTCCGGAAATGTTCTTTTTATATAAGCAATACCTTGTTCTATCATAAATCGGCCAATTCCTTTTCCCTGAACATCAGGAATGGCATATATTTTTTGAAAATTAAATAAATGCTCATCCTTTTTTTCTATCGAGCAATAAGCACAAGGCTTGCTGTCGTTTTCTACAATAAAGAAAGTGTGACGAAGTTCTGTCATCTGTTTTTGGATGTTTTCAATCGAATACATCATCTGAAACATATAGTCTAACTGATCTTTAGACAGAATATTTTTATAGGTGTTTTCCCATGTTTGCGAGGCCAATGTTTGTATTAGCAAACAGTCCGAAATAGTAGCTAATCTAAAAGTAAACATATTTTATGCTTGTTGTTTTAATGCACAAAGTTACTGAAATATGATCAGAATAGAATTGATTTATCATTGCTTATTGATTACAAAGCTGATATTTTTTGATAAACAGACGCGTAGATAGCTCAACCCGACAGACAAATACTAAATACAAAAAACAATTACTGGGTTATATTTTAACTTAAAAAATAGATTATGACACCTATTGGATTGAAATTGAGCGATTTGAATTAATCTTAGTTGATTTAAATAAAAAAATGTAAACATTTGATCTCTTTTTTATGACTTTTCACATTAATTTAATGTATTATTCGAGGAAAAGAATAACTTTGTGGGCGTCTAAACATGAGAAATTACATATAAACTATATACGGAAATGGATACAAAGATTCAGGAACTGACCGATAAAATCTACAAAGAAGGAGTAGAAAAAGGTAATGAAGAAGCATCTCGGATTATTGCTGAGGCAGTAGAGAAACAGAACTCCATACTTAGCAGTGCTCAAGCTGAGGCACAGCAAATCATTGCCGCTGCAGAAAAGCAATCTTCCGAATTAAAAAAGAATACTGAAGCTGAATTGAAACTATTTGCGACGCAATATGTTGAAGCTCTTAAAAGTGAGATAACCAATCTTGTTAATGGAAAAATAGCGGCTTCAAATGTAAAAGCAGTCGTTTCTGATAAAGAGTTTATGCAAAAAATTATGCTCGAAATGGCCAAAGAATGGGTGAAGAAGGAAGCGTTGACTATCCAAACTGATGATGCGTCTTCTTTGATCACTTATTTTGAATCCAATGCAAAGGCGCTGTTAAATAACGGAGTGAAAGTTGAACAAGTAAATGGCAAAGAAGCCTCATTTACAATTCTTCCGGCGGATGGTTCTTATAAGGTGTCGTTTGGTGAAGCCGAATTTGTTGCTTATTTTAAAGAATTTCTACGTCCGGCACTCGTTGAAATGTTGTTCTGATATGAGTAAATATTATGCATTAATTGCCGGGTTGCCTAATATATCTTTGGAAGATTCAAAAATTACCTATTCTGTTTTATCATTCAGAGAAGAATTGGAAGGCATACTTACGCATGGAGATAAAAAGTTAATAGACCTCTTTTATCTTAAGTTCGATAATATAAACCTGAAATATTATTCAAAATGGCATGATCAGGATCCAGATCCTCGTAGCAGAATTCCCTACGAGGCATTTAATGATATTATCCAAGCCATTAAGGACGGCGAAAAGCCCAAAAGGAATAAACTTGTACCTTCCTACTTTGTTGAATTTATTTATTTATATCTTTCCAATCAGGACAAAGAAGAAATAATTTCGTGGGAAGACCGGTTGTCTTCGCTGTATTACGAATATGCGATGAAATGCAGCAATAAGTTTGTAGCCAATTGGTTCGAATTAAACCTTAATATCAATAACATACTTGCAGCTATTACATGCCGTAAATTTGGATTGGATAAGGAGTCGTATATTCTTGGAAATAATGAGGTGGCTCAGAGTATTTGTAAGTCGAACGCACGCGATTTCGAACTGGGGGATGCAGTAGATTATCTTCCTGAATTACTTCGTATAGCCGAAGAAACAGATTTGATGCTTCGTGAAAAGAAGATTGATTTGCTAAAGTGGAACTGGCTCGAAGAGAACACATTTTTTAAAACCTTTGATATTGAAAGTGTGTTTGCCTATCTTCTTAAACTTGAAATGATAGAGCGCTGGGTAACGCTTGATAAGGATGCGGGAGAAAAAACATTCCGTTCGCTTGTTAAAGGCATGAAAAAAGGAAGTGTGAGTGCTTTGGAAGAATTTAAAAGAAACAATAATAAATAGTTATGGCTACGAAAGGAATTGTAAAAGGAATCGTATCCAACCTCGTAACGCTCGAAGTGGATGGTCCGGTTTCTCAGAACGAAATCTGTTACATTTCCGTTGGAGGCGTAAAGCTGATGTCGGAAGTAATTAAGGTTATAGGTAAGAATGCATTTGTTCAGGTATTTGAAAGTACACGAGGAATGCGTGTAGGTGATGAAGCGGTTTTCGAGCACCATATGCTGGAAGTTACGCTGGGTCCGGGTATGCTTTCACGTAACTACGACGGATTGCAGAACGACCTGGATAAGATGGAGGGGGTATTCCTTAAACGTGGAGATTATACCTATGCATTGAATAGTGATAAACTGTGGGACTTTAAGCCATTGGCTACTGTGGGCGACAAAGTTGAAGCCGGAAGCTGGTTAGGCGAAGTCGACGAAAATTTACAACCTCATAAAATAATGGTGCCTTTTGTTTTGGAAGGTACTTATACCGTTAAATCCATTGTTGACGCCGGCAAATACAAAATAGATAACCAGATTGCTATTATCACAGATGCCGATGGTAAGGATACAGTGGTTACAATGATCCAGAAGTGGCCTGTTAAAAAGGCGCTTACCTGTTACAAGTTAAAGCCACGTCCGTATAAGTTGCTCGAAACCGGAGTACGTATCATCGACACTGTCAATCCAATTGTAGAAGGAGGTACAGGCTTTATCCCTGGTCCGTTCGGTACGGGAAAAACAGTGCTTCAGCATGCCATTTCGAAACAAGCAGAAGCAGATATTGTGATAATTGCCGCTTGTGGTGAGCGTGCCAACGAAGTTGTGGAGATATTTGCCGAGTTCCCTCATTTGATCGACCCTCATACAGGACGTAAGCTGATGGAACGTACTATAATTATTGCCAACACGTCCAATATGCCGGTGGCAGCCCGCGAAGCGTCTGTTTATACAGCTATGACTATTGCCGAATATTACCGTAGCATGGGATTAAAGGTTTTACTGATGGCAGACTCAACTTCCCGTTGGGCTCAGGCATTGCGTGAAATGTCTAACCGTCTGGAAGAACTTCCCGGACCGGATGCTTTCCCTATGGACTTGTCCGCCATTGTGGCCAACTTCTATGCACGTGCAGGCTATGTTGAACTGAATAACGGAGCAACAGGTTCGGTTACGTTTATTGGAACAGTATCTCCGGCAGGTGGTAACCTAAAGGAGCCGGTAACGGAAAATACCAAAAAGGTTGCCCGTTGTTTTTATGCGCTCGAACAAGAACGTGCCGACCGGAAACGTTATCCGGCAGTAAACCCAATAGACAGTTATTCAAAATATCTGGAGTATCCCGAATTTCAGGAATATATCTCCAAACATATTTCACCAAACTGGATAGAAAAAGTGGATGAAATCAAGACGCGTATGTTACGTGGTAAAGAGATTGCCGAACAGATTAATATCCTTGGCGACGACGGTGTGCCTGTAGAATATCACATTACGTTCTGGAAATCGGAGTTAATTGACTTTGTAATTTTACAACAAGACGCTTTTGATGCTGTGGATGCGGTAACTCCGCTTAATCGTCAGGAGTTTATGATGGACAGAGTGATAAAGATTTGTCGTGCCGATTTTAGATTCGACGGATTCTCTGAAGTTATGGACTATTTCAAGAAACTTATCAATGTGTTCAAGCAAATGAACTATGCTGAATACGAAAGCGAAGACTTCAAGAAATTCAACGATCAATTGGATGAAACTCTTTTAGAGCGAATTGTAAATAAATAAAGTTATGGCAACAAAAGCATTTCAGAAAATATATACGAAAATCACCCAGATTACGAAAGCTACATGTTCTTTGAGAGCATCGGGAATTGGGTATGATGAGTTGGCTTCCGTAGATGGAAAGCTCGCTCAGGTAGTGAAAATTATTGGCGACGAAGTAACGCTTCAGGTTTTTTCGGGAACAGAAGGTATCCGAACAAATGCCGAGGTTGTATTTATGGGTAAAGCGCCTTCACTGAAAGTGGGAGACCAGCTTGCCGGTCGTTTCTTTAACGCTTACGGTGATCCAATTGACGGCGGGCCTGTTCCCGAAGGGAAAGACGTTGAGATTGGTGGACCTTCCGTAAATCCGGTGCGTCGTAAACAACCATCCGAACTTATTGCTACGGGTATTGCCGGTATCGACCTGAACAATACACTGGTAACCGGACAGAAAATTCCTTTCTTCGCCGATCCTGACCAGCCATTCAATCAGGTTATGGCTATGGTGGCCTTACGGGCGCAATCAGACAAGATTATTCTTGGAGGTATGGGTATGACCAACGACGACTACCTGTTCTTTAAAAATACATTTAGCAACGCAGGTGCGTTGGATCGTATCGTGAGTTTTATTAATACCACCGAAGATCCTTCGGTAGAACGTATTCTTATTCCGGATATGGCCCTGTGTGCCGCAGAGTATTTTGCGGTAGAAAAAAATGAAAAGGTGTTGGTACTGCTTACCGACATGACTAACTATGCGGATGCTTTGGCTATTGTGTCGAACCGTATGGACCAGATTCCATCCAAAGACTCTATGCCGGGATCTTTGTATTCGGACCTTGCCAAGATTTACGAAAAGGCCGTGCAGTTCCCTGCCGGAGGTTCCATTACCATTATCGCTGTAACTACCTTATCTGGTGGCGATATCACTCATGCCGTACCCGATAATACCGGATATATCACAGAAGGGCAGCTGTATCTTCGTCGCGACAGTGATGTTGGTAAAGTAATTGTTGACCCGTTCCGAAGTTTGTCTCGTCTTAAACAGTTGGTTACCGGAAAGAAAACCCGCGAAGATCATCCGCAGGTAATGAACGCCGCAGTTCGTTTGTATGCCGACGCTGCCAACGCAAAGACTAAACTTGAAAATGGATTCGATCTTACAGATTATGATATCCGGACGCTCAATTACGCTAAGGACTATTCAAGAAAGCTGTTGGCAATCGACGTAAACCTTGATACCACAGAAATGCTTGATGTTACCTGGGATTTGTTTGCCAAACATTTCAAACCAGCCGAGGTGAATATTAAGCAATCGCTTGTTGATCAATACTGGAAAGTTAAAGAATAAACTATGGCTATAAAGTTTCAATATAATAAAACTTCGCAGCAGCAACTTGAGAAACAACTCAAAGTACGCGAACGTGCCCTTCCCACTATTAAAAGTAAGGAGAGTGCCCTGCGTCTTGAAGTGAAGCGCACGAAAGACGAAGTAAACTCATTGGAACTTCAGCTCGAAGAAGAAATTCGTAGTTACGAAAATATGGTTGCTCTTTGGAACGAATTTAATCCCTCATTGATAAATGTAAAGGATGTGACTCTTTCCACAAGAAAAATAGCCGGTGTACTAATTCCTGTTTTGAATGAAATTGAGTTTGAAGTAGGGAGGTACAGTCTTTTTAATTCCCCGGCATGGTTTGCCGATGGCATCGAGCTGCTTAAAACATTGGCTCGTACTGGCATCGAAGCCGAGTTCTCGGGAATGAAGCTGGAGTTACTTGAACATGCCAGGAAGAAGACAACTCAAAAAGTGAATCTTTTTGAGAAAGTCCAGATTCCAGGTTACAAAGATGCGATCCGAAAGGTGAAACGATTTATGGAAGACGAAGAAAGTCTGTCTAAGTCATCACAGAAAATCATGAGGTCTAATCAGGAGAAACGCAATGTTAAAGAAGAGGAGGATGTGGCATGATAGTAAAGATGAATAAATATGCTTTTATGGTTTACCATAAAGAGTATGAAGATTTTTTGTCTGCTTTACGTGATGCAGGGGTGGTTCATCTTGTGCAAACACGTTCAACATCTGGCAATAAAGACTTGCAAGAAGTTCTGGTTCAGAGAAAAAGAATAGACACGATTAGGAGATACTTTAAAACACTGCTTGCTGAAGATAAGAATGCAGAGCTTGCCGGTGTGAGAAGTTTATCTGTTAATGAAGGCTTGCGTTTAATAAAGAAGATCGAAGATTGGCAGGAGAAGAAATCAATACTTGAAGCCGATAAAACTGCTCTTGAAAAAGAGATTGCATACATGGAGATATGGGGCAGGTTTACCTATTCCAATATCAGTAAGCTGCAACGGTCTGGTTATCATGTAACTTTCTTTACATGTCCTGTGGCAAAGTTTAAGGATGAATGGGTTGATTTGTACAATGCGATTCAGATAAATACTTACCAGTCTATTGTTTATTTTGTTACGATAACGAAGATTGGAGAACTAATCGAAATCGACGCTGAACGGCCAAAAATGCCCGACAGAGGTTTAGCCAAGCTGCAGGCAAGATACAAACAACAAATTGAGGATATTAAAGCCGTAAAAGCCAAATTAAGAGAATTGGCTATTTGCGAGTATAATACGTTGGACGCATTGGACAAGCACCTGCACAATCAATTTAATTATACGAATGCGGTAGAGCAGACAACAAAAGAAGCTGACGATAAGCTTATGCTGCTGGAAGGATGGGCTCCAAGCGAAAAAGAGGAAATGCTTGTAAAGAATCTGGACGAGAAGGGTTTTTATTATAAAAAGCTTGAAATCAGGGAAGAAGACAATGTTCCTATTCAGCTTAGGAATAACAAATTCTCTCGTTTGTTCGAGCCAATTACCAAGCTGTTTTCGTTGCCAAATTATAATGAGTTTGATCCAACTCCATTCTTTGCACCATTTTTCATGATGTTTTTTGGATTTTGTTTTGGTGACGCAGGATATGGATTGATAATCATTGCGGCATGTACGTTGCTGAAGCGTAAAGTAAGTGAAGAAATTAAACCTTATCTTACTTTGTTTCAGTTTTTAGGTCTGTCTACTGTTATTTTCGGATTACTCTCCGGATCTTTCCTGGGAATTTCCTTAGCAACAGTGCCCGCACTTAGTGCTTTTAAAAAATACTTTCTGAATACCGATAATCTAATGACGCTTTCAATTATTGTTGGATTGTTACAGATTATTTTTGGAAAGTGTGTTGCTGCAGCGCAGGTAATGTATTTGAAAGGATGGAAATACGGAGTGGGACCTATTGGCTGGATAGTCGTAATTATAGCTACGTTGGCTGTTTTTGGATTACCAATGGTTAATCTTAGCCTTTCGCCTGTAGCCATAAACGTATGTTATGGGGTTATTGTTGCTGGTCTTGCCATAGCATTCTTGTATAATTCGCCAGGAAAGAATGTATTCATAAATTTTGGCTCTGGACTTTGGAATGCTTACAATATGGCTTCAGGATTACTGGGCGACACCTTATCTTACATCCGTTTATTTGCGATTGGACTAACCGGAGCCATTCTGGGAGGTGTATTCAACGAACTAGCTTTCACGATGACAGATGGCATGAATATCATCCTCCGCTCTGTCATGGTATTGCTTATATTGTTAATCGGTCACTCCATTAATTTTGGATTGTGTATGATTAGCTCTATGGTACACCCGCTTCGTCTTACCTTTGTCGAATATTACAAGAATGCAGAATTTGGAGGAGGAGGGAAATCCTTTACTCCTTTCAAAATGGAAAAATAAATAAAGTTATATCGAAAGATAAAGAAATTAACAACAAAAAATAATTAAAAACAGATTGATTATGGAACCAATTTTATTAGCTTATCTTGGTGTTGCATTAATGGTAGCATTAACAGGTGTTGGTAGTGCCTATGGCGTTACTATTTGTGGAAATGCTGTAGTGGGAGCTATGAAGAAAAATCCCGATTCTTTAGGATCATACATCGCATTAAGCGCCTTACCTAGTTCTCAGGGATTGTATGGCTTTGTTGGCTATTTTATGCTCAAGTCGTTTCTCGTAGCCGGAATTACTTCATTTGCTGCAACAGCTGTATTTGGTGCAGGTTTAGCTATGGGTCTGGTAGGCTTTTTCTCTGCAATTCGCCAGGCACAGGTTTGTGCGAACGGTGTTGCCGCAATCGGATCGGGTCATAACGTATTCGGAGCCACAATGGTTATGGCTGTATTTCCCGAATTGTATGCCATCTTAGGTTTACTTGTATTGATCTTGATCAGCGGAACAATTCCTGCCTGATTACAACCCGAATAAAGATAGATCAGATAATAGTCAGATCTAATTCACAGCGAGTATCGTTCCTCTAAGGAAAGATGCTCGCTGTTTTTTATGACACCAGCCTTTTTTGCAATTACTGATCATTTATGCAATAGAAAAATTGGAAAGAGCCCTTCAAAAAATTACAAAATAGCAATAGGTTTAGCGCTTCAAAATCAATTGATTTTGAAGCGCTAATAAGCTTATTTGAGTTGTTAAATGAACGTATTTAGAGTTGCAAATAAGTCCATTTGAGCCGGAAAAAATATCATGTAAATTGGGGTTTCGCCAAGTATATTCGCAACATGTTCCACCAAGAATCTGGACATGTCTATATTTATGCGGACTTATCTGGACAAATGGACACAAGTGTACACTGCCCTGATGAGTGTTTGAATATTTGTATCGTTGATCAACAGCTTATTAATGAAGCCGGATAGGTTAGGAGTGTGGTAGGGCAAAACAGGATCGGCCTCGTCTGGGCAAGCGTTAAGAAACAGCCTTCCGGAGGCGGTTAAAACGGAAAGCTGTTTGAGCGTAGCGAGTTCTTTCCGTTCAGCCTCAGGGAGGTAGTTTTAGCTTGCGCAGGCGCCTGCCTTGACCTTTTGTTTCTTTTGCGTCAAGGCAAAAGAAAGTAAGAAGAAAGCTAGTATAAACAAGCATCTCTTTGTACGAAAGTAATTCTGCAAGTTACATCGCAAACCGATCCGATGTAATTTTTATCACTGCGGATATGTTCGGTTTGATTTCATGAAGATAAGAGCTTTCTCCATATCTTCGGGGGTGTCGATGCCAATGGTTTCTTGTTGTGTGATGCCTGCTTTCATCTTAAAACCGTTTTCGAGCCAGCGTAATTGCTCCAGACTTTCTGCTATTTCGAGCGTTGACTGGGGCAGACTGGTTATGGCTCCAAGTGCTTCTGCCCGATAGGCGTACAACCCAATGTGTTTGTAGTAGGTGTGATTGGCCAACCATTCGCTTTGTTCTTTTCCACGCATATAGGGGATGATGGAACGGCTGAAGTACATGGCTTCCTGATTCTTATTTAAAACTACCTTGGGACTGTTGGCATTTAACAGGGTCTCGAATCCATCGTCTCCGCGGAATGGCTTTACCAGTGTAGCTATATGAATGGATGCGTCGTCGAAGCATGCCTTTACAGTTTCTATTTGTTCGGGATGAATAAATGGTTCGTCGCCCTGGATATTGATTATCACATCGTATCCTGCTCCGGCTTTTGTGAAGGCTTCGTAGCACCGGTCGGTTCCGCTGCGGTGCTGATCGGACGTCATTACCACGTTACCACCAAATGCCTTGACTGCAGCTTCAATGCGGGTATCGTCTGTTGCTACACACACAGCGTCAAGCACATCTTTTACTTGCTCGTACACGCGCTGTATCATAGGTTTTCCGTCCATGTCGGCCAATGGTTTTCCCGGAAATCGGGTCGAAGCATAACGGGCGGGTATAATTCCAATAAATTTCATAGGGTGTATTTTTATGTATTTACAATTTCTCCTTCACTTAAAATAATCATCTTATCGCGTTCGCCAACAATCCAGACGATATCGCCTTCTTCAAATACGGTGGAAGGGGATGGGTTCATAATCGAGGATACGCCTCGCTCTATCCCGATAACCAGACAGGCGGATTTGTCGCGGATACCCGATTCGCGGATGGAACGGCCTATAAGATCGGATCCTTGATTGATTACAAACTGTTCCATGCTTACCTCTTTAAGCTCTTCCTTCTGTAGCACAGACTGGTTTTGCCGATATCGTTCTTCTGTATACTGTAAGAATGACTCAAGTTCTGTATCTGTGCCAACTACTATAAGCTTATCGAAAGGAAAAAGACGTTCTTCGCCTCCCGGAATATTTATACGCTGTTCTCCCCGTATAATGGTTACAACGTTTACTCCACATTTATTTCTGAAATCAAGTTCTTTCAGCATTTTACCCACACTGGGCGAAGCTTTCCGAATTTCGAAATCTGCCAGGTGAAGGTCTCTGGCCAGCAAATGGTTGGCAAACTGTTGCTTGATGGGCGATTTGCGTTCTTGTTCAACCTGACGAGCCGAGAGGTTTTTAAAGAAATGCCTTTCTATCTGAATAGAATGTTTTTTTAGTCTTTTAGAGAATATAAAAAGGATAATAGATGCGGATGCAATGGCTATTACCAGACCGAAGGTAATATTTAACAGCTTGGCAACAGGGATCATTACAATGCCAATGCAGAGCAGAATACGCAGAACAATGAGCGACACCAGCGATCCTCGGTTGTATTTACTGTCTTGCCATAACTCCTGGTATTCTACGGAATGATTCTTTTTCATCATTACGGCCCGCAGCAAGGGAGAGATAATAAGCAAGATAAGACCAAGCGAAAGTATTTCTCCCTGAAATCCGGGTAGTTTGCTCATAATTAACGGAGCAACATACTTAAGCCACAAAATAATCAGCACAACAGCCACTGCCGAATACATAACGACTATGCGGAGCAGGGCTTTGAGCAGCTTATCCCAGGTGCTTTTTTGTTTTATAGTGTTTGCCCCCGAAGTATATCTGTCGAAGAATCGTCGCCACGATCCGGGCATATGTTTGTCAGCAAAGCGGTATGCGGGTTCCGACAAGCGGATCATAAAGGGAGTAAGAAAGGTGGTTATCACGGATACGGCTACAACAATCGGGTATAGAAAATGGTCGGTCACCTTAAGCGAAAGTCCTAACGATGCTATGATGAATGCGAACTCGCCGATTTGTGCCAGCGAAAAACCCGATTGTATGGCTACTTTTAATGGCTGTCCGGACAGCAGGATGCCAAAGGATGAGAACAGTATTTGTCCGACGATTACCACAAGCGTTATAAAGAGGATGGGAAATTTGTATTCCCACAACAAGGCCGGATCTATCAACATTCCAACAGAAACAAAGAAGATGGCGCCAAAAAGGTTTTTAACGGGTTTTGTTAGGTGTTCGATGTGCTCGGCTTCGAGAGTTTCGGCAAGGATGGATCCCATTACAAAGGCTCCCAGAGCGGATGAAAATCCTGATTTGGTGGCTAATATAACCATACCCAGACATAGCCCGATACTAACAATGAGCAGCGTTTCGTCGTTCAGGTATTTTTTTGTTTTCCGGAGGAATGATGGAAGCAGGTAGATGCCTACGATAAACGTAAAGAGCAGGAAAATTCCCAACTTCACTACACTGTCTAATAGTTCGGTACCTTCCACTTCTTTACTTACCGCAAGGGTGGAAAGTAAAACCATGAGCAGCACTGCGAATAGGTCTTCCACTACCAGAACACCGAATACCACACCGGCAAATCGTTTGTTACGCAATTCCATATCCTCAAATGCCTTGAATATGATGGTGGTGGACGACATGGAAAGCATTCCTCCAAGAAATAGACTGTTCATATATCCCCAACCCAGAGCCATCCCGGTCGAATAACCTACGGTCATCATTCCCATGACTACCGTGATTGCACCTATCGTGGCAGTACCGCCTACTTTCATTAGCTTCTTGAAGCTGAAATCGAGTCCCAGCGCAAAGAGTAAGAATACAACCCCTATATCCGCCCAAATCCGAATACTTTCAATATCTGTAACGGTGGGAATCTCTGTTATAGAGGGACCTGCCAGAATACCAGCAACAATATATCCGAGTACAACAGGTTGCTTCAGCCATTTGAACAGCAGGGAAACAAGTCCGGCGGCAATCAGGATAACGGCAAGGTCTGATATGAGTGTTGGTAATTGCGACATTCTTCTAAAGTTTATGAAGGCAAAGTTACTTATATTTTAATTTCTTTTCGTTAGCTTTGCGCTATAAATATAATTATGAAATAGCATGAAAACACGTATCTCATTGTTAACCATTCTTTCCCTTATGCTTATTTGCTTGTGTGCTTGTGAAAATAAAAAAGAGCTGAAAGATTTTTCGTTTACGTATAGCATGGAGAGTGTAGACAACTACAAAATGATGGTTACATTCGACAGCAAGAAGAACTACAAGCTGGAGGAGTATAACTATTTTTTCGACAATTTTGCTAAAAAGAAGGAGCCCCGAATTAAAGAAGGCACTTTAACAGATAAAGAATTCAAACAGATTCAGTCGCTGATTGTTGACAGTAAATTGTTTGAAATGAAGGATTCTTACGGATTCGAAAAAGATTATAACCGGGATTTGGGTGATATTATGTATCAGATTTCATTTAATGCCGAAGGAAAAGATAAATACATCTCTATCCGGTCTACCGAAGACCAACCTTTCTCTACTCAGTTTGTCGGATTGATTGGCTATATAAATAAGTTTATTAATTCCCATAAAGGCAAAGAAGCCAAATAAGTCGGGATGCACCGGATTATCTTGGGCATAGGATCCAATTACGATCAGGAGAATAACGTGGCGTATGCGGCAGAACAGCTCCGTACGCTTTTCTCTTCTATACGCTTTTCTCAAAGTTATTATTCCAAAGCAGAGGGGAAATCGTATAGCGTAGGTCCTTATCTGAACCAGGTGGCCATTGCATATACAACGCTTTCTCACAGCGAGATAACTCCTTTGCTGAAAGCAATAGAGAAAGCTACAGGGCGTAGCAAAGAGTTGAAGGCTGTTGGAATAATTCCTATTGATATTGATCTTATCCAGTGGAACGATCTTGTTTTGAAGCCAGAAGATTTAACCCGGTCTTATGTTCGTAAGGGATTGGATGAATTACTTCTTGAAGAAGAGTAAGGAACACAAGATAATACAATAAACGGAGCCGCTATATAACCAAAGCTTCCTGTTAAGTGAATCAGCTTGTTAAGTAGCCGGGATATAGTTGCCATCAACGAACTGCTTCGCTGTTCGTTGTAATACCCTTTGCTGACTTTCACTTTATAATCGTAAGGAGTCAGTATCTTATAGTATTTTCTTATGGGAAGTATTCGCTGGGTCCAGTTCCCATTTTCAGGATCACAGGTATTCCACCTATCGCTCGGACACGGCTTCAGACCCGTAGGAATGGACATGTGAATATCTTTGAAAGTGAGACCTCTGCAACAAATGGCCCAATCTTTTGCTTCGGCTTCTGTTAGTTCTGGAAAATGGTGACGAATATAATCAAAGCGTTTTGTGTAGTAGTTGGGTGTTTCTCCTTGCCCGGATTCGCAGCTGACCATTATTTTTCGTAGTTTCCACTTTACATAGGGATTAAATGGGGTGGAAGCCGTGGTAAAATACATCTTCATGGACGAATTTATTTCCAGAAGTTCACCGAAAAAACTTTTTAGATCGTATACATGTTCAATTAAATCGGTTGCAATAAGTACTTCCGGCTTTAGCTGATTTTTTCTGCACCATCGATAAAGCTCGTCCGAACTTCCTTCCAGAATTACATCGGCTCCGATGCCAATATGTTCCTTCAATGTAGTAGCCGTTTGTACGGAAAGTGGGTTATGATCCACGTAGATAACCTTTCCAACTCCGAACACCTTTGCAAGCATGCTTAGAAAGCCGCTTCCTCCCCCAAAATCGACTAAAGTAAGTTCTTCGGGAGTCATACCGGATTCTTTAATCCCTTTTTGCAAACACATGCCGAAAATTTTCAGGTAATAATTTATAGCCGGCATCATGCGTTGGATATACGCTTTGTTGTAACTGCTAATTGGGAGAGTAGAGTAGGGTACATCCAGTAAGCGATCCGTCAGCTTCTGAATCTTTTCGTTGAATTCGGTGGTTTTCATTTATTCATATAGTTAATTTATGATATCATATCATATCATCTAATTTTTGAGCTTGATATCTATTAGAAAAACCGGGAATTAACAAAGCTTCCCGTTCTGCAATGCTTGTTTCATGAAATGGTAATTCCATGCATTCTTTACATGCCATCAACAGATCGTCCGGGTCTTCTGCGATACGACACAGACTGTCAAGTCCGCTTCCTGCAAGCATCATGTGGTTTGCTACCACATGCCTTCCTGCATAAAGGGTATTCAGCAATTTAAGTTTTAACCCGGTATCCTGAAAGGTTACCAATACATGAACCTGAGCATCTCTGACAAGTTGTTCCATGCGGTCTTCCGACGGACTAGCTTCCATCCGGATATTTGTATATTTTCTTGCCGTCTGAATCAGCCTATCGGTCGGATTCAATCCGGCGATTACACATGGATATTCAAGACGGCAGAATACATTATCTATTAGATATAAGGCAGACCGTTCGTTCTCGGGAACCGACAAGTTTCCGTGATAAAGAAGGAAATCTGATTGGCCCGGAAGAATATTGATTTTCTCGTTTTTATGAAAGCAAGGGATAAATTCGACGCGTTTGCCAGGAAACTGATTCCTTAAATAGGCTGTGTCGGTTTTAGATACAGCTATTATCAAATCTGCATGCTCAAGTGTATGTTGATAGGCTTTGAACTTTAGCGTTTCTATATAAAAGAATGCTTTTTTTATCAGATTGTTTTCCGCCTTTGCAAGATGTTTGTAATAATGATGTTCAATGTTGCATTCGCGAAATATTTTTTTGCGGTTGGCTAATACAGGTTCTGCCATCAAATAACATGAATGAAGCCCTTCGAAAAGAATTGGATAGTTGTTAGTGAGCAGATTTTTCAATAGCAAATAGTTTCTTCTGCTATTTACATTATAGGGTAACAGCGAAAAGTTGGCTGCCAGACCTGTATTTCTTTTGTAATAGAAAACTTCCTCGCACATGCTATTTAGCTCGGATGTATGTGCCCGTCCGTATTCAAAACAATGCAAATGTATTTTAACGCCACACCTGTAAAGTGCACGCAACTTGTAAAATATATCGATTACCCCGCCGTAATTGGCTGGATATGGAATATTCAACGCTATTATATTGAGATGTTTATCCATTGTTTATCCGTTGCTGCTGTAATTCAGTAAAGAGCTCCATATACTGTAGGGCCTGTTCTTTGCGTGAATATTTCTTTAACACTTCTTTGCGTACTTCAACCGAGGTATACCCGTTGGCTTTCCATTGGGTATAGTAATATTTGATAAAATCGTAGGCTTCGTCGGCATTACGGGCACTTCCTCCGGCATTGGCTTCGCGAATGGCAGCTTCCAGACAAGCTTCGTCGCTACGAACACAAAGCATGGGCTTTTCCACAGCCATAGCCTCAAATAGTTTGGTAGTCATAATTCCTTTCGGCCCGTTTGAAGAAGCAACATTAGCAAGCTGTAACAGAATAGAGCTTTTATTGAGAATAGCTGGAATCATCGACGCTTCCACGTAGGGATAAAAATCCATGTAATCCCATAATCCGTAAAGATCTGCTTCGTCGGCCACCATTTGTTCGGAATGCTTATCCATATACCATTTTACCCGAAACAGATCCGGGGTAATTATTCCTTCCGTATGGAGCCGTAATATGGCTTCGAACAGAGGGCGTGGATCTCGTATGGCAAAACTCAGCATCCTTCCGGTATAAGTAAGTGAAAACTCCTTAGTAGGGGTATGGTCCGGATAAAACAATTCCGGATCGTATCCATTATATATTAGTTTTACATTGGGATTGTATCTACGCAACAAATCAACATGCCAGGTGGAAACAGTTGTTATACAATCCACTTTTGGAAGTACTTTATTTCTTTCACTCAGAAGTTTTCGTGTAAATAGTTCTGTAAGCATCCGATCTGCCCAGGGAAATACCCTGCATTTGTTTGCTATATATTCTTTGCCAGCATATTGCTCAATTATATCCCGATGATCGGCTACAAGAGGCAGATTAAACCGATCGGCAACTGTAAAAGCAGCAGGGAGCGGGAAGGTGCGGTAAGTACTGCACAAGACTGTTCCAAAATCACCTTTTTGTACGATGCCTGAAGCCACCTTAACCATTTTTCTTTCTTTATAACTAAACAAATAATCGGCAGTTACAGTTGCAATCCATAAAAGTTTTTTTAGCAACTTGTTTTTAACCGGATAGAAATTTACATACGTAACTTCGCAAATTCCTTTTAGGAAATCAAAAGTATGTTCGTCGATATACTCGGTAACCACGACTGGTTCCCATCCCGATTGTTTCATGTATTTGCATAGATAACCCATCCTCGGAGCAAACGCCGGAGGAAACATATCGCAAAGGATAAGTATCTTTTTAGATAATTTGTCGTTTAGCTGTTTACGCATTTACTATCAGGGATTCTATTAGATTAGCGTAAAGTTTACGGAGCCATGGAACTGTGCGGGTGAGCTCTGGTGAATCAGTCACCATATTGTTATGCCAGAGCAGTACAAGCTCGCCATGCGACTCCTTTACTCTTTGAATAAGCTCTAAGCAATATGTTTGAGCTTCCTCGAACGACATGTTCATGTATTTTTTATCAGCAAGTGAGCAATCCATAATGGTAAGTGGATGAAGTGTAAGTCCTGAATAAGATCCGGAAATGGGATCAATCCTTCTTACCGCCCGGCTTGTACCCAGGCGAAATCCGCTTACATCGGCATACCCCATGGTAAAGTCGTCTGTTATGCCTGCCTTTTCCAGGGCATCCATATCTTTTGGTTCACGGGAGGAAAGATAATGATGTCGGTTCGATTTTACGGGTTTTATGATAGCCTGCTCAAGATTGTTTAGTTCGTCAGAAATTAGATCGGGTTTTTTCCCTGCCTCGTAACTACTGTGCAGCCCGATTAGGGTTCCGTTGCTGATGCAGTCTGTTAGAAGTTGTTGAATTGCTTCTGATTGAAGCTTGTAATGAGGTTTGTCGTGGTGCGTTTTTCCTCCCGCCCTTACGAAAAGAATGCTCTTACAGCGGTTACTACCTACAATCAGTTGTAAAGATTTAGCCTGTTTATCCAACCAGGGGAACGTATAAAAAGGATCCGACTTACTATCGCCCGTCATTATCCGGAGTGCTTTAACCAAACCTACTCCAAGAAAAGCTTCGCGTATTACATTTCGGATCGACTGGCAAAAGAAAGGCATGTCCAAATCGTGTGTGAGATATATTCTTTTAATGACGTGAGGCGGTTCCGGAACGTCCATGCCGGCTTCGCGTAACCACCTGCGGAGCAGTATGCCGTATTCATCTACTATAGGTCTGCTTATAAATCCATTTCGGTAAGCAATAGATTCTTTTCCCGGAAATCTGCCGTGCGCGTCGCGAACAGAAGGACGAACCAACTCTTCATAACGGCTTAACATAAAGAATGCGCTGGCAATGATATCCGCATAGATTACCAGCGTTTGACCCAGCCAGACCGAATCGGGTTTTCCGTATAATAAAGGAACTCCTTCTATTTGTTTTAAAGGTAATATGGGAAGGTTTGAAGGGGTACCGTAAATCTTTTCATGAAAGAATAGTGAAGGTGAAATAATGACACTAAAATGGGTATATTGATTTTTGTCTGAAGTATATCCTACGGAATCATATACCTCCTCAGGTACTTTTACGCCAATCAGAAAGCGGATAATATAGCTAATCGTCCTCTCATCAAGCTTAAACTTTGTTGTGATCATCTCTAGTATCATATTGTTTGGTTACTACTTTAGCCAGTTTTAACCAGGCTTTGTATAGTAAACTAATATTGCCCCTGGTTATTGTAAAATAGGGGGTCTGCATTGTACCAAATTTACGAAAATAGTGCTCAACACCCGCTAACATTGATCCTTCAAAGTCGAAAGTGTCTGTTTTGTCTGAAACAAAATGAATGGCTTCCCATAAAACCAGACTGTATGCTCCCGATGATCTAAATTCCGGATCGCCTCCTCCGGCCAAATAATAGGCGCAACCGGGATGCCATACAATAAATACTGCGGCATGTAATCTGCCCTTATCATCGTATCCTCCCCACAAGTCACCCTGATTCCGTTCCCGGCATCGTGCAATAAGTTTCCTCAAAAGCCTGGGATCTCCTTTTACTGATAGCTTCTGGCGCTCGTAACTTTGTGCATTAATCCGCATAAAATCCTCTATTGGAATTCCTTTTCTTACAGATATACCCTCTTTATCCCGGGCATTTATGATATTACGACAGATATTTGAGCTCAGGTTCTTCCATAATTGATCCTTATCGCCTATGTTTTTTAATAGATAAGAGTAACGTGTAGTCTGTTTGTATCCTGCCCAGTAAAAAGGAAGCCAATCAGTAATGTCAGAATGGAAGTTCTGTAAGAAATGAGGGTATTGTTCCAGCTTTTCTGTAAACTCCTTGCAACAGACTTGTCGGTGATTGAGTTTTTTTGAGTAGTTGTCCGGCTCAAACTGCTTTGAAAACCACGGTCCCATGGTCTGTGTGTAACAGGGCATGGATATAATGCCCTGATGGGGAATATATACCGGCATTGAAGCCACAATGTTATCTCCCTTTAAAACCAGCAAGACATCCCAGTATTTGCATCCACATACTTCATCCAGCCACCAATCCTGTGAGAAGAGTGGTATAGTCTGTTCCGTTGCGCAAAGCTTCCTGTATCTTTCTTTGTTGGTCATACTATTAAAAAATAACCTTGTTACTCCGAATAACGGGAATAACAAGGTTTTATTATTTATTCAGCTAAGAAAGGGCTGAATCTACTTACTTAAGAGCGTTCAAAATCAAACCAGCCACTTCTTCTGCCAATTCAGGATTGTCGGCCATAACCTGCTTGGAAGCATCGCGTCCTTGTGCAAGTTTGGTATCGTTATAGCTATACCATGATCCACTCTTCTTTACAATATTTAAATCAGAACCCAAATCAATGATTTCGCCTGTACGAGAGATACCCGCACCAAACATGATGTCGAATTCAGCTTTACGGAAAGGAGGAGCCACTTTGTTCTTCACTACCTTTACACGAACCTGATTACCCTTTATTTCATCACCATCCTTAAGCTGACCAATACGACGGATATCCAGACGTACAGATGCATAAAATTTAAGCGCGTTACCACCGGTGGTAGTTTCGGGATTACCGAACATAACACCAATCTTGTCACGCAACTGGTTAATGAAGATACAAGTTGTATTTGTTTTGTTGATAGCAGCAGTCAGCTTACGTAAAGCCTGAGACATCAAACGAGCCTGAAGTCCCATCTTGCTGTCACCCATTTCGCCTTCAAGTTCGGCTTTTGGAGTAAGAGCGGCAACCGAGTCAATTACAATGATATCGATAGCAGACGAACGAATCAGCTGTTCTGTAATCTCAAGGGCCTGTTCTCCGGAATCAGGTTGAGAGATGTACAGGTTTTCAACGTCTACTCCTAACTTTTCGGCATAGAAGCGGTCGAAAGCATGTTCAGCATCAATAAAAGCGGCAATACCACCGGCTTTCTGAGCCTGTGCAATGGCATGAATAGCCAATGTTGTTTTACCAGAAGACTCAGGGCCGTAGATTTCAATTACACGTCCGCGAGGATATCCACCAACGCCTAACGCCGCATCCAACCCAATAGAGCCAGAAGGAATCACGCTGATTTCTTCCACAACATTATCACCCATCTTCATAATAGAGCCTTTACCATAGCTCTTTTCTATTTTATCCATAGTGGCACGTAACGCCTTCAACTTTTCAGAGTTAGGTGCCTGCTTTTCGAAATTAATCTCCGATACTTTTTCTTTGTCTTTTTCAGCCATCGTATTATTTATTAAGGATTTGATTTGCATGGTCTTTTGTGTTCACCTCTTTGGAATCAATGATACGCTCGATAATTCCATCCTCATTAATGATAAAGGTAGTACGGGCAGTCCCCATGTATTTACGTCCGTACATTGATTTTTCCTGCCACACACCAAAGGCCTGGTTCAGGGTTGTATCTGTGTCTGCAATCAGATTAAAAGGCAGGCTCTGTTTGTTAATAAAGCCCTGGTGCGACTTAGCACTGTCTTTACTTACGCCTACAACTTCGTATCCGGCAGCTCTTAGCTGTTCGTATCCATCGCGCAGACTGCAGGCCTGGGCCGTACATCCGGATGTGCTGTCTTTGGGATAGAAATAAAGAGCCAGCTTCTTTCCATTGAAGCTGCTCAGTTTTATTTCGTTTCCGTTTTGGTCTGTACCCAGTATTTCGGGAGCTTTATCGCCAACAGTTAGTGCCATACTTATAGTTCCAGGTCAATGTTAAACAATTCGTGCCAAGGCAATCCTTGTTCGTTCAATTCCTTCATGAATGGATCCGGATTGAATTCTTCCACGTTATAAACACCCGGTTTACGCCAGATACCCTGCATAAACAGCTTAGCGCCAATCATAGCCGGAACGCCTGTAGTATAGCTAACACCTTGCGCACCTGTTTCTTCGTAGGCGGCTTTGTGACTGCAGTTATTGTATACGTAATACGTGATTTCTTTTCCATCTTTCAAACCACGGATACGACAACCGATAGACGTTTCGCCTGTATAGTTTTCGCCCAGTTCACCCGGATCAGGAAGAACCGCCTTTAGGAATTGAATAGGAACAATCTCCATGCCGTTATACATGATAGGATCGATACGAGACATACCGATGTTTTGGATAACACGCAGGTGAGTAAGGTATTCTTGTCCGAAGGTCATCCAGAAACGAGCCCGTTTGATTGTCGGAAAGTTCTTTGTAAGCGACTCCAGCTCTTCGTGGTGTAACAAGTACGACTCACGCGGGCCAATATTCGGGTAATTCAACGGCTTGTGAATCTCCTGAGGTTCAGTTTCCACCCATTGTCCGTTTTCCCAATACTTACCTTTCTGAGTAATCTCACGAATATTGATTTCCGGATTAAAGTTGGTGGCAAAAGCCTTGTGATGATCACCGGCGTTGCAATCCACAATATCCAGGTATTGAATCTCGTCGAAGTGATGCTTAGCAGCATAAGCCGTATATACGCCAGTTACACCCGGGTCGAATCCACATCCAAGAATAGCTGTTAAACCAGCTTCCTTAAATCTTTCCTGATAAGCCCACTGCCAGCTATATTCGTATTTTGCTTCGTCGATTGGTTCATAATTGGCTGTGTCAAGATAGTTCACACCACAGGCAAGACAAGCATCCATGATGGTGAGGTCTTGATAAGGGAGTGCCAGGTTTACCACTAACTCCGGTTTAAAGGAATTGAATAGTTTGATAAGTTCATCCACATTATCAGCGTTAACCTGAGCTGTTTGAATCTTTACGTTTTTGATAGCATCGGCAATCGCATCACATTTAGACTTTGTACGGCTTGCCAGCATTATATCAGTAAATACATCCGCATTCATCGCGATTTTCTTTACCGCTACCGTACTAACACCACCTGCACCAATAATTAATACTCTTCCCATTTATTAAATAGAATTTTCTTGTTAATATAGTTACTAAACATTTAAACCAACTACAAAAATACTATTATTATTGTGATAAAACTGCAATCTGCCAAATAAAAATATTGCTAAAAGCATTGATAAGTGTATGCATCCGTGTTATTGAAATATTTGCCTTATTTTTGTGGTATGAAAATGACAGAACAACTCCGGGCTTTTATCCGCATGCACCAGAACGACGACGTAAACAAGTTGTTGCTCTCTGCTGCCCGATATCCTGAAATTGATATGCCCTTTGCCGTAGAGCAGCTGGTATCGCGCAGACAGATTAAAGACAAGCTGCCATCCTGGTATGCCAACGATGGGTTGCTTTTCCCGGCTAAGATAGCCGCCGAACAATGTTCATCCGAGTTAACTGCCCTGTACAAGCAAAGACTGGTTACCTCCCAGGAAAGGCTTTGCGATCTAACCGGAGGTCTTGGTATCGACAGCTATTATTATTCCCGGAAGGCAAAAGAAGTCCTTTATCTGGAGCGCTTTGAAAGCTACTGCCAAGCAGCAATGTATAATTTCAATGAATTACTGGCCGATAATATTACGGTAATTCAGACCGATGCCACCGTCTATCTCGATCAGTTAGAGCAGATAGATGTATTTTACATCGACCCTGCCAGGCGCGGGGAAGGGGATAAGCGTGTGTATGCCCTGCAGGATTGCGAACCCGATTTGGTCCGGCTTGCGCCTTCCTTGTTACAGAAAGCGCCCCGTATTATTGCGAAGATATCTCCCATGGCAGATATCCAGCACACCTTGCAGTTGCTTCCACAAACAACCCGTATACATGTATTGTCTGTGAAGAACGAATGCAAGGAACTTCTATTTGAATTAGAACGGGGAGGGGAGCTTATCGAGCCTGTAATCACGTGTGTAAACATGACAGCCAACGACCTGGATTTATTCTCTTTTACTTTTGCTGACGAACGGGAGGCTTTAACTCCCATGGCAACCCAAATAGGGCCTTTTCTGTATGAACCCAATGCCTCGCTGCTTAAAGCCGGAGCTTTCAAGTGTGTGGCTCAGCGGATGGGCGTAAGCAAGCTCCACGTAAGCAGTCACCTTTATACCTCGGATATCCCGGTAGAGGCTTTCCCCGGACGGAAGTTTGCTGTTCAGGAAGTCTTTTCCTTTACAGGCAAGCTGTGCAAAAGCATTTCCAAAACGATACCCCGGGCCAACATTACGGTACGTAATTTCCCTTTGTCGGTCGACGAGCTCCGGAAGCGGACCAAAATAACCGACGGAGGCGATGTTTATCTATTCGCCACCACCGATGCAGCAGGAGAGAAGCTGCTTATCAAGTGCACCAAACTTATGTAAACAACAGCAGAATAAGCTGTGCGGATATAACCCGGATAAACATGGAAAGAGGATAAACAGTAGCATAGGCTACAGAAGGCTCATCACCTTCTACCGTTGTGTTTGCATAGTTCAGAGCCATCGGATTAGCCATGCTTCCACACAACATCCCCATGCTTCCGGCATAATCCAATTTAAGTATCCGCATGGCCACTACACCAACAATGAGTACGGGAACAAGCGTGAGAGCGGCACCAAGTCCGATCCATACCAACCCTTCGGTTCGGAAGATCGTTTCAAAGAAGTGAGCCCCCGAATTGATTCCAAGTCCTGCCAGATAAATGACAATACCCAGCTGACGCAGCATCAGGTTGGCGCTTTGAGTGGTATAGGTGGTAAGATGCAGACGGGGACCGAAGGCACCCATGAGTATTCCCACAATGATAGGACCTCCGGCTATGCCCAATTTAACCGGAGTACTCATTCCCGGTAACGTGATAGGCAGAGCACCTAACAGAACTCCCAGAGTGATTCCTACAAATACAGCAATCAGGTTGGGGTTATCAAGCCGTTTTACTTCATCCCCCAGAATCTTAACCACATTATTCACCGAGTTCTTTTCGCCAACAATGGTAAGCTTATCGCCTATCTGAAGGCGTAGATTCGGAGAGGCCAGCAAATCCATTCCCGCACGGTTAATACGGGTGATATTGATTCCATAAAGATTACGTAATTTAAGTGAACCCAGCTTTACCCCGTTAATCCGGTTGCGCGTTATAATCACCCGCCTTGAAATAAGCTGACTGTCAATTGCATTCCAGTCAATATCCTCCTTGTTCCAGTCAACCTGCTCCTGTTCGCCAAACAGCACCTTGATACTCTCTACATCCGATTTAACAGAAATGATCAACAGATGATCGTGAGCCATAAGTTTGGTCTCGGAAGTAGGGATACTCACCTTGCCATCGTGCCAGACACGCGAAATAACAAACTGTTTGCTTGTTAGCTTCATGATCTCGCGAATGCTTTTTTCGTAAATAGCCGGGTTGCTAACCTGAAACTCGGCAACGTAGGTTGTTGGGTCCTTATGTTCTTTAGACAAGGATTTATCCTCTTTCGAAATTATAAATGTCCGCAATAACACAATAGCCAGAATAACACCCACAACACCCAGTGGGTAAGTTACAGCACAAGCCAGAGCCATGTCGGTAGTACCTTTAAGATTGTCGGGATTCATCTGAAGGAACGCTTGTTGAGCTGCACCGAGCGCAGGCGTATTGGTTACGGCACCCGAAAGCAGTCCCACCATATTGGATAGTGAAACACCTGTAGTCCAATGAAAAATAAGGGCTAAGAGGATACCAAGAGCGATTACGCCCATTGCCAGCACGTTTAGCTGGATACCGCCTTTCTTGAAGGATGAAAAGAAACCGGGACCTACCTGCAGTCCCAATGTATATACGAAAAGGATCAATCCCAGGTTTTGGGCAAAGTTTAACATATCCTTATTTACCTCGATACCAAGGTGACCGGCAAGAATGCCAACAAAAAACACAAAAGTAATACCAAGCGATATGCCGAAAATCTTTAATCTACCCAGGTATAAACCCAGCGCAGAGACAATGCAGATTATAACCACAGCTTGTATAATTGTGGGTTCCAAAAAAGCGTCCAATAACCAATTCATAAGATATCATTGTTTGTGGCTGCAAAGATATGACTTTATGTTTAATCTAGAGAAATAATGAGATCAAAACCCTATAAAACAATTAAAGGATGTCTCACGACATCCCCTAACCAAACTTTGTTAACCTTAAATCTAATACTATTATGAAAAAACCACAGTACAAAGGTATAATTCTTTTTGATTTTTTCAAGGAATAATATGCTAATAAGTGTTGCGTTTAAGCGGGTTTTAGGTAATAAATACTAACAGATATAAAGAAATATGTTAACTGATTTATTTTAGTTAAATCCGGTCTATTATTCTTACATTTGTGTTTTTAAAAATAAACGGATTAACGCATTCCATATGGGATTAAAAATTATACATACGGCCGACTGGCACCTGGGACAGACCTTTTTTGGGTACGACAGACAGACGGAACATACGGCTTTTTTACACTGGCTTACAAACACCATAACCATTACAAAGGCAGACGTTCTGTTTATTGCAGGCGATGTTTTCGATGTGGCCAATCCTTCTGCGGCAGCCCAGCGACAGTTCTTTCGCTTTCTGAAAGAGATAAATCAGTCCAATCCGGGATTGCAGGTAGTGGTAATTGCCGGTAACCACGATTCTGCGGCGCGGCTGGAAGCTCCCAATCCGTTGCTGGAAGAATTGAATACCTCAGTCACCGGTGTGGTAAAACGGACCGATCAGGGAGAAATCGATTTCGATTCGTTGTTGCTTCCGCTGCGTAACCGGGAGGGATCTGTGCAGGCATGGTGTATGGCGGTGCCTTTCCTCCGTCAGGGAGATTATCCTCCAACCGACGACAAGGAGAACAATACCTATGTGGCTGGTGTAGATCGCATGTATCAGCAGCTTTTTAATTATGCCATAGACAAAAAGGAACCTGGTCAGCCAGTCGTTGCCATGGGACATCTGCATGTAATGGGAGCCGAGTTGTCGGACGACGATCGCAGCGAACGGGTAATCATGGGCGGACTGGAGGCGGTAACGTCCAACACCTTTCATCCAGCGCTTGCTTACACAGCACTAGGCCATATCCATAAGGCACAGCGGGTAGGAGGCAGAGAGAATATCCGCTACTCCGGCAGTCCGCTTCCCATGTCTTTTTCCGAAACCAATTACCGTCACCAGGTAGTGATGGTGGAACTTGATGGCGATAACTCTGCCCGCATAGAACCCATACTTATACCACAAACCATCGAACTGATACGTGTACCCAAAGTACCCGCTATACCCGAAGAGGTGATTGCCGCTTTGAGTGAGTTGCCCGACAAACCGCTGTTGGAAGACGAGGCCCATCTGGCACCCTTTCTCGAAGTGCGGGTGTTGCTTACCGAGCCGGCTCCCGGTTTCCGTAATCAGGTGGAAGAAGCGATCGCAGGCAAGTTTGTACGGCTTACCTCCATTATTCCATCCTATCCCAGGCGCGAACATGGAGGCGACGAAGTAGCTTTGTCATTTCACGACCTGCAGAAAATAGACCCGCTCGATATGGTGAAGCGAACTTACGAAAACAAATATGCCAACGAATTACCCGAATCCATCGAAAAACTCTTCCGGGAAGTTGTACAGGAATTAAACGTTAAACAAGAGGTCCAATGAGAATACTTGCCATAAGAGGAAAAAACTTGGCTTCGCTGGAAGGCGACTTTGCCATCGACTTTACATCGGAGCCGCTGGCTTCTGCCGGTATATATGCCATATCCGGACCAACAGGATCGGGTAAATCCACGTTGCTGGATGCCATGTGCCTTGCCCTTTTCGGTCGCACGCCCCGTACCGATCAGGCACGGGAAAATGAGGTGTGGCTAAAGGATGTAAACGAGAATACCCTTCGACAGAGCGATCCCCGGAACTTACTGCGCAGAGGAGCCGCCTCCGGACAAGCGGAAGTCGACTTTGTTGCACTCGACGGTTACGGATACAGTGCGCACTGGACCGTACGCCGGGCAAGAGACAAGGCATCGGGGGCATTGCAGGATCCCAAAATAACCCTGTATCGCCTGGATACAGGCAAGGAAGAACAAGGAACCCGTAAGGATCTGCAAAGTAAAATAGTCGAATTGATCGGATTAACCTTCGAACAATTCACCCGGTCGGTCTTGCTTGCCCAGAACGATTTTGCCACCTTTCTAAAGGCCGAACAGGGCGAAAAAGCCTCCTTACTCGAGAAGCTTACCGGTACGGAACGCTATTCAGACATATCGCGTCTTATCTACGAAAAATATACCGCTGCCAAACAGGCCTACGAACAAGTGGTTGCCCGGATGCAGGGAGTAACCTTGCTTTCGGACGAAGAGAAAGAACAGCTCGAAACCGCTTTAACGCAGACAGGGTTGGTTTTGCAGCAGCTCGAACAGGAAAAGACCGCTTTGACACTTCGGCTTGATTGGTTTACAACACTCAATAAGCTGAATCAGGAAAAGCTGCAGGCCGAAGCAGGCTTGGCGAGCGCTCTTAATGCCTGCGAAACAAGCAAGTCCAGAGAGGAATACCTGAAGCTGGTAGACCAGGTGCAGGGAGCCCGTTCCTTATTCGACGCCTCCGTTAATGCCCGCAGGCAGTTAAATGAAAAGCAGACCCGCTACCACGAAGTAGCCGCACAGATTGCCGGGAAGCAGCAGGAGAGAGACCGGATCCAGAAACTGTACACCGACGGAGAGCAGGCCTTTAAACAGGCAGAAGAAAGCTACACCCTGCTTAAACCTCAGTTAAAAGAGGCTCGTAGACTGGACGCGCAGCTTACCGAATCACTCCGTTCGCTGCAAGAGGCCGAAAAACCTTTGCAAGAGGCTGAATTACAGAAAAATAAAGAGACGGAAAGGCTTCATCTTATTACGGAGCAGTGGACTAAAACAACCGAATCCATCGTTAAGCTGGAGCAGTGGAAAGAAAAGTACAAAGCCAAGGCTTCCATAGCGGAGCAGTTACCTTTGTTAGATAATTACCTTAATCAGGCAACAGTTGCCAGAGAGAATCTGGCAAAGTCGGACGCCCTGCTTGTAACCCTAAAACAGACGGAAAGCAACCAGACCAAAGAACTGACATACAAGCAGGCTCAATGGCGCTTACAGTCAGCTTCCCTGGACGAAACAACCCGTAAACTAGGGGAAATGGAGGATGCTCAAAAAGCCGTTTCCATCGACAAGGTGCAGTTAGAGATACAACAGCTCCGTCTGCAGAAAGAGCGCTACGGACAGGCTTCCGTTTGTTGGAAAAGCTTGTACGAAACTCTGCAGACTCAACAAACCAAACGCGACGAACTCGCCAAGTTGCAGGGACTGCTGGAGATAAACGAAGGTAAGCAATTTGAAATGTCCCTTCGACTGGATACCGCCCTGCATTTAAGAGAGCAAGGTAAACAAACTTACGAGCAGGCCTTCATGGCAGCTTCCCAAAATATTGTTACCCTTCGCAGTAAACTTACCGAAGGAAAACCGTGTCCGCTGTGTGGCAGCGAACAGCATCCCTATGCAGGCGAAGACGATCGACTGCATCAGACATTGCTGGCAGTAGAGAAGGCTTCCCTTGCGGCATCGGCCAATTACGATACCTGCTGGAAACAAAACGAAGCACTAAAACAAGAGGCTGTTACACTGGGTGAAAAGATTGCAGCCTTAACCAATGCCCTGCAGGAATTGAAGCAGCAGGAAACAACCCTGCAGCAAGAGTGGAATACGATGGAATCGGTCTTTAAAGAAGAACTGCCAAATCCATCCGAACGTCTTACCTGGTTAATAGCCCGGACGGAGCTTTGTGATAAGAACGTGATTGCACTGGAACAAACGGCAAGCACATACAATACCCGGCAGAAAGAGTGGCAGGTCCTGCAAGAACAGCGGCTGTCTCTTAGCACTGCGGTGGCCCTGCTCGATAAAACCATTACTGCGCTTAAGGGCAACAGTGAGCTCACTCAGAGCAGAATAGGACAGGAAGAAGCAACCGGCAAAGAGCAAAGCCGACTGTTGGAAGAGGCTCTGCTTAAAGCCAACGAACTGTTCGGACACGAACAATGGCAGGCAGCCTGGTTAAACGACGCCGTGTCATTCAGAGATAAGCTTAGCACTTTTGCGGTGGAATGGCAAGAAAACAAGTCCTCCTTGCAGAAACAGCAGGAATTGCTTACACGCCTGCAGGCAGAAAAGGAATCTCAGGCAACCCTGCTCGGCAAGTTGGATGCACAGGTAGCTTCAGCCCTCGAACTCGTTCAAACACGAAAGAACGCCTGGGAAGGATTGTCGGCTTCCCGCAAGCAATTGCTTGAAGGAAAAGAAGCCGACGAGACCGAACAGCTTCAGCTGGGACGTATAGAATCCTTAAAGAAGCAACTCGATGAATTGGCGGAAAATCTAAAAGTACAGACACAAACATTGGATCAGCAGAAGGGTACCTTCAAGCAACTCGAAGCCGATGTGAAAGAAACTGAAACACTGATTTCCCGTACCCGGCAAGCATTACAGGGATGGCTCGAAGCATTCAACTCCAGGCAAAACCCTATGGCTGTCGTACCCGAATCTAACCTTTTTAATGAGAAAGCAGTATCTGGTGTTGTCTCAACCAGCAAGACCGGCGAAGCTATAGGAAAAGGTATAAGCGAAGCAACCCTTGCCGAACTGTTGAGCCGCGATACCCAATGGATTGCCGGCGAACGCAGCTTCTTGCAGAAACTTGAAAGCGATCGCATCACCGCTTTGGCAACCCTGACCGACCGTACAAAGAAGATACAAGAGCACGAAGCACAACGAACCGATCTGCAACTAGACAACGTGGCCCCCGAAACGCTCCTCCAACAGCAGGCAGTGTGCCAGCAGAAGACAGAGGAACTCCGTGCACAACAAACCGAATCCTCTTTCAAGCTGCGAACCCACCAGGAGAACCGCCAGAAGATAGCCTTCATGGAAACAGAAATGCAGACAGCCAAACAGTTCAGCGAACAATGGGCCAGTCTGAACGAGATAGCAGGCTCGTCGGACGGAGGCAAGTTCCGGCGCATCGCCCAGGGCTATACTCTGGATGTGCTGCTCAGCTATACCAATGTACAGCTCCGCCAACTCAGCAACCGCTACCGGTTAGAGCGCGTACCCGACACCCTGGCCCTGCAAGTGATAGACCGCGACATGTGCGACGAAGTCCGCACCGTTCACTCCCTCTCCGGAGGCGAATCCTTTCTGGTATCCCTGGCACTTGCATTAGGATTATCCTCCCTTTCGTCCAATAAAATGCGCGTAGAATCCCTTTTCATCGACGAAGGCTTCGGCTCCCTCGATGCAGAAACCCTCCGATTGGCCATGGACGCATTGGAAAGTCTCCGTACCCAGGGACGCAAAATAGGCGTAATCTCCCACGTACAGGAAATGACCGAACGCATCCCCGTCCAGATTAAAGTCTGCCGCGGCGACAACGGACGAAGCTACCTTACCGTACAAGGATAACAAACAGCAAAAGAGGGCATTCCACAGAATGCCCTCTTTCGCTATTTACCGTTGCCATAAAATCTTCGAAAATTCAAGGGGAACAGAAATATTTGGAACAAGAGGAACAGCCCGGGGAGTATAATCCGAAGCCGGACGAGCGGCATCCACCGACACATAAAAATGATAGCCGTTATCGGTATCATCCATTCTTAAACCTCTCTTCATTATTTGCACCACCGGACCATTTTCGTCATTTCCAACGGCAAAAAGTTCGATCTGCACGATATCCGCGTCAAGATCTTTAAAATTTACCTGCACATCAAACATGTGAACCTTACCAATGGTTTCAACCATTACATCACCAAACGAGATCGAACTCCATTTCTGATCAAGCGCAGTAAGCTGATCAGTTATCCGCTTTCCGATAGCCCCGTTATTGGCAGCCCGTTCAATAAAGGCAGCCGCTGCAGGCAGATAATGCTTCACCGTATATTCCCGAACAGCCCTGTCTGCCGAAAATTGGGGAGTCAGCTTCGCCATACTTTTCCTCATACGGGCAATCCAATTCACCGGAATACCCTTCTCGTTGCGGTTGTAGAATTCGGGGATAACTTCGTTTTCAAGTAAATCGTAAAGCTGACCGGCCTCGTACGTATCCCAGTCGGCATTGTTGATGTGCTCCTTGCCATCCCCCAGCGCCCAACCCACTTCGGGCGTATAAGCCTCTGCCCACCAGCCATCCAGCTCCGACAAATTAATACCCCCGTTTACCAGCACCTTCATGCCACTGGTACCGCAAGCCTCCCAGGGGCGACGCGGCGTATTAATCCACACATCCACGCCATACACAAGATGTTCGGACACATGCATATCATAATCACTCAGAAAAACAATGGGAAGATGAATCCTGTTATGCACAATAAACTCGATCCATTCCTTTATTAACGCCTGGCCCTCCACATCGGTAGGATGAGCCTTTCCGGCAATAATAAGCTGAACAGGAAACATCGGATTAGTCAGCACCCTGATCAACCGTTCGGGATCCTTCAACAACAGATTTGTCCGCTTATACGTAGCAAAACGCCTTGCAAAGCCCAGCGTCAAAACGTTGGGATCAAAAACATGCCGCGCATATTCAATGGATCCGGCAGGATGCCCCGAACTAATCAGCTGCCTCGAAAATTGCGTTCGGGTAAATTTAATAAGCGCCTTGTTAGCTGAGGTGCGCATTTCCCATAACTTTTCGTCCGAAACCTTAAGCATATCCTTCTCCAGGGTCTTATTCATACCCAGCCAACGCTCTTTACCGCAAGCCTCCGTCCACACCGCGTACGCCTCCTTCGAATCCCACGTAGGCATATGCACCCCATTGGTAACATACCCCACAGGCACCTCCTCGGTAGGCCATTTCGGAAATAAAGGCTCAAAAATACGACGGTTCACTTCGCCATGAAGCCTGCTAACCCCGTTAACAGCACCACTTCCACGGATGGCCAGGTAAGCCATATTGAAATTCTCCGACTGATTCGATGGATTTTTGCGACCCAGCGCTAATAACTCATAGGGAGAAATACACAATTTGTTCTTAGCATAATCGCCCAGGTAATGCACCATAAGGGCAGGAGGGAAGCAATCGAATCCGGCAGGGACAGCCGTGTGCGTGGTAAACAAATTACCGGCACGGGTAACAGCCAGCGCCACATCAAAAGAATGCCCCGAATCCTTCATAAAATCGTAAGCACGTTCCAGAATAGCAAACGCCGCATGCCCCTCGTTGAGGTGACACACCTGCGGATGAATACCCAACGCCTGTAACAACCGCCAGCCACCAAGTCCAAGCACCATTTCCTGTTTAAGTCTAAGTTCGGACCCACCACCATACAATTCGCTGGTAATACCCCGCAACACAGGAAAATTGGCCGCATCATTACTGTCCAGCAGATACAATTTAACCCTGCCAACCTGTACCTGCCACACACGCAGCCAAACATAGTAACCGGGCAAATCAATTTTGATACGTAACCATTCGCCGTTCGACTGGCGCAACGGAGTAACAGGCAACTGTCCGGGGTCATTATACGGATAAAGCGCCTCTTGCACCCCATTTCTGTCGATCACCTGCCGAAAGTACCCCTGCTGATAAAGAAGTCCGATGCCAACAACAGGAATACCCAAATCGCTTGCCGCTTTAAGCTGATCGCCGGCCACATTGCCCAACCCGCCCGAATAAATAGGCAGCGCCTCGCTTAGCATGAACTCCATGCTAAAATAGGCAACACAAGAAAGCGACGAATCCGGATAATTATGCTGAAACCAGGCAGGAGCAGAGTTAGCCAACTTACTAGACTTCACCAGATCGTCCACCTTGCTTCTAAAAACAGGATCATTCATTGCCGATTGAAACCGATCATGAGAAACAGTCTGTAAAACCAGCCAGGGATTGCGGGTTAAATCCCAAAGCGACGGATCAAGCATCCTCCATACTTCATCGGCACCATGATCCCACGACCATCTAAGGTCCAGCGTGAGTCCCGCAAGAGAATCAAACCCCTCTATATCCGTTGCCGCGCAACTATAGAAGAGTTTATTTAAGTCAGTTTGTTTACTCATACCCCCCCCCAATACTAACTATGCATTTAAGAGAAAAAACGACAGGTACAATGCCAGATAAAGCATTACAAAACAATTCAACAACCTCTACAGGTCAGGCTACACATCAGTATAATATAAACAACTACACCCAATTCAAAGTTTTGAATAACTATTATCGTAAAACCTTGCATACTATAAATTATTAACTAACTTTGAAGTCTTTATTACAGAGTTATCAACTTAAATCAATGTTCTACAAACCTTTGTATCCTTATGAAATTACGCTATTCCCTGATTTTATCGTTTGTAATTACCCTAAGCACCTTCGCCAACGAACCCAAAGAAGGACTTTTATGGAGAATCTCCGGAAACGGATTAGCCCAGCCCTCTTATCTATTTGGAACATGGCATGGAGATACCGAACTGCGAAACCACTCGTTCCTCGACAGTGTTCCCGGATTTCACAAAGCATTCAACTCCACCCATCAATATATGGGAGAAAGAAACCTGTTAGTACAACAACCAAAAAAACAGAATGCATCACAGAAGATATTTCTTCCCAAAGATACCCTCTACAGCGATTTGCTGAATCAAAAGGACTTAAATAAGCTGGATTCGTTCTTAACCAAGAAAATACATACCAATTCGTCGACAGTAAACATCCGGCCAAGTATGCTACAATATGTGCTGGCCCAAATGATTATGGAAGATACGGTAAGAAGCAGAATAAGACAAAAAGTAATAATGCTCGAAAGCGCTACGAATATACCCGACTCGGTGGTAATAGCCAGACGAGAACAGCTCTACACAGAGCAGGATAAAATGGATGTTTACCTGCTTAAAAAAGCAAACGAGCGGAAAGAAGAGTTGTT
>Ga0209639_1000113_pt1 | contig 129605 bp, 100 predicted proteins | sample EPASupsiteHSE605_FD_187268 | JGI IMG/M metagenome (GOLD analysis project Ga0209639, IMG submission 187268) | Bioremediated contaminated groundwater from EPA Superfund site, New Mexico - Sample HSE6-05 (SPAdes) (version 2) | ecosystem: Environmental > Aquatic > Deep subsurface > Groundwater >...
TGCTACATCTGAGCCGGCTCCAGGTTCTGTTAAACAGAAGGAAGCATATAAGCCTTCTTCAGCTATTGGACGCAAAAATCGTTGTTTCTGTTCTTCATTGCCTCCTATTAATATTGGATAGGTTGCGAGCGAGTTACAGGATGAACTCGTGGCTACCGCTGAACATCCTCGGGCAATTTCTTCAGTGATAATTAATGCCGTCAAAGGATCAATTCCCGAGCCACCGTAAGCTTCGGGTATATTTAGATTTGTAAAACCTTGCTGATAGATCTTCTTCATTATTTCATGCGGATATTCTTCTTTTTCATCTAACCCTTCTACAAAAGGTTTTACTTCTTTTTCCACAAATTTACGGACGGTATCCCTCATCATAACTTGTTCTTGATCCAATGAAAAATCCATGTTCCTACCTCCTTCAAACTAATAGTTGTAACTCAAATAAATGCTTCGCATTCTGACTTCTTTGGCTCTAATTTGTCGTTCAGTCATTCAATTACCTGGATCTTAGATTCCCAACGTTATCCCACCATCGACAAAAATAATTTGTCCGGTGATATATGAGGCTTCTTCACTTGATAGAAAAGCATGTACGTTGGCTATATCTTCCGGTAAAGCCATTCGCTTTAAAGGAATAGTACTGACGACCTTTTCTAAGGCTTCCGGTGGCATATTCGCTGTCATGGGTGTTTTGGTTGCTCCGGGGGAGACTGCATTGACATTGATGTTATAGCGGGCATACTCCAGGGCCAGCGTATAAGTCAAACCCATAACTCCAGCCTTCGATGCCGCATAATTAGCTTGGCCAAGGTTGCCTAAGGCACCTATTGAAGTTGTATTTACGATTTTGCCGTAGTTCTTTTCACTCATCGGTCCAAAAACTGCCTGGGCACAAAGAAAGGTACCTTTTAAATTGACATCGATGACTTGATCCCATTGCTCTTCAGTCATTTTTTTGGCAAGAGCATCCCTTGTAATCCCTGCATTATTAATCAAGATATCAATCTGACCATAAGCACTCATGATTTTATCAACCATCGTTTGAACTTCACTCCTAGAAGTGACACTACCTTCAACTAGTAAACCTCGCCCTCCGGCTGCTTCAATCTCCTTGAGAATATTAGCGGCGTTTTCTAGTACTACATCGCTTAAGACAACTTTAGCTCCTTCACTAGCAAAACGTTTAGCCGTCGCTGCACCGATTCCCCCGCCGGCACCCGTTATAAAGGCTACTCGATCTGTAAAACGCATCGTTTTTCTCCCCCTTACCTGGTCATTAATTTTTTTGAGATACCCATTAATAATTCCACCGAGCGCTTGGGAACACGTTAGTCCCAGTGACGGTTGTCTAGTTTAGCCTCGTTTTAACATCACTAACCAGTTCCCTTGTAAGACAGCCTCATCTTTTTGGTTACGAACTTCTATCGCTACAGTAACAATTCCCCGGTTAGCCTTTTTACTTTCTTTCTTTTCCGCTACTTTCAAAATAGTGCGAATGGTATCTCCAAACCGTACCGCTCCAACAAAACGAGTCGTCATTTCAATCACAGCAATCGTCGTTCCTTCGAAAATTCCAAGTTGATTCGCCAATCCGGTGGCGATCGCTTGGATTAGGACTCCATGAGCAATTCGTCCTCCGAACGAGGTATTGGTCTTAACCCACTCTTCATCCGTATGCAAGGGGTTATAGTCTCCGGAGAGCCCGGCAAAGCTAACTACATCGGCCTCGGTAATTGTACGAGAGGTGGTATAAAATTCATCTCCTACCTTCATCTTGTCAAAGGTTAAGCCTCTTACTTTATAGGCCATTTCTATTTCCCTCTCTTTCTTATGACAAATCACCTTAAGGGTCCTTACGAGTTAACTATTTGAGAAATGTAGTTATTAATATCGGCAACCATCGCTCCTGGAGTAAACACTTTCCGTACTCCCATCGCCTCAAGTTTTGGAATATCCGTTTTGGGAATAACCCCACCAACGATAACCGTAAAATCTTCACCCTTTTGATGTATAGATTCCATTAATTTGTTCACTTGGGTTAGATGCTGGCCTGAAAGAAAACTCAAACCAATTACCTGTACATCTTCATCAATAGCTGCTTGGATAATTTCTTCGACAGAATTATGCAGACCTAAATAGATTACTTCATGTCCGGCATCTCTCAACATATTGGCAATAGTGACAATACCAGTATCATGGCAATCCAAACCCATTTTAGCTGTAAGAATTCTCGTCTTTTGCTTTGACATTTTCAACATCACCTTTCCCTTTATCTAAACTTAAATCCGTACGCAATCCGCATTGCCTCATGGATTTCGCCCATAGTTGCTTTAACTTTAAGGGCTTCGATAATTACCGGTATCATATTATCTTCCCCTTTTAAAGCATTCGTGACATCTAATAGTGCTTTGCTTGTGCTTCGATTATCCCGATTGTTCCGATATCCTTTCAAATAGCCTGCTCGCATTGTTCCCCATTCTTCTGCACGGATTTGATGAATATTAATATCGTGTTCTTCTTTAACTAAGAATTTGTTGACGCCAACCACTGTTTTTTCCCGTGTTTCGATGGCTCGTTGGCTTCTCAAACGGGCAGCTAAAATTCGACTTTCAAACCAGCCACTTTTGACGCTTTCAATTAGTCCGCCTTGCTTTTCTACTTCTTCCATCAAGGCTAAAATCCGTTCTTCCATATCATTTGTTAGGGCTTCAACATAATAGGAACCTGCTAACGGGTCTACAGTTTGGGTTACTCCTGTTTCATATCCAATAATTTGTTGAACCCGTAAAGCGATTCTCGATGATTCTTCTGTTGGTAATCCATGACCTTCATCATAAGATGCGACTTGCACCGATTGTAGACCCGAAAAAGTACTGGCCAGTGCTTCCATCGTCGTACGAATAATATTATTTAAGGGTTGTTGTGCAGTTAGAGAATTACCTGCAGTCTGTACCGATGATCTAAATCTCAGTGACCTTGGATCCTTTGCTCCATATTTATTTCTTAATGTACGAGCGTAAATTCGACGCATAGCACGAAATTTAGCAATCTCTTCAAAAAAATCAATTCCACAAGAGCAAAAGAAAGAGGCGCGGGGCGCAAAGCTATCGATATTCAAACCTTTAATTATGGCCCTATCATAAATATTAAAGGCATGTGCTAAAGCAAAGGCACCTTCTTCCACCGCACTAAGTCCTGTCTCCCGCATATTATAAGAATTAGTAACCATCCAATTCAGTTTGGGGTAATATTTTGCCATGAACTCAATAATGTCTAAATTCAAACGTAAAGTGCCCTCCAGAGGGAAAAACTGAGTTATTGTTTGTAATGGACCGCCACTCATTTGAAATAATGGATCATTTTGCTGGGTACCGATAACTGTTTTCAAAGGTATATTTCGAGTTGTCGCCAATAAGGTTAGCATTGATAGGGTAACCGCTGAAACAGGAGGTCGAATGGAAAGTGAGACACTGACGTTATCTGGGGTAAAGTCACTATAAATTTCCGCTAAATCTTCGGCTGTAGATATGGCAACACCGGTTACTCCTACTTCACCTTCTGCTATAACATCATCTGAATCAAACCCATAAGATGTAGGTAAATCAATAGTCAAGACAAAACCGTTAGAACCTTCTTTAAACAAATACTTCATTCTTTCGTGAGTTTCTTGAGGTGTGCCAAAACCCACTTGAAACCTCCGTGTAGCAAATCTTCCTCTATACATATTGGAATACACGCCTCTAGTAAAAGGGAATTCGCCCGGTTGACCTAGATCCTTTTCATAGTTCAAATCTGTAATATTTTTTGGGCCATAGACCTCTAAAATTGGAATCCCAGAAGGGGTAACTGCTTGGTTCAACGATTCACCTTTTGTTTGTTCGGTTTCTTTTTCCGTCATTTATGCATATCCTCCTTGCAATCTGTAATTTGATAATTGCCTTTACCTTTACATTAGCAAGATATATGCCAAACCAAGATTACACCCCTTATCCGTGTTTTTCTCATCGCAATCTCTACTCCAGAATGCCTGTAATCTGCCTACTAAAGGAGTTAGTTACAAGAATATTCGAATTATTCCGTTTTACTTAAGCTATCTTAAAAAACTATCCATTGCCAAATTTGGCAAAGCCTTTGGCAGAAATCTATCGGTATTTAAAGAAATCCCTAATTCCTCCAATTAACTCACTTGCCATATTTGGCAATAACATCAGATATAGGTATTGCTTTGCAATTAATACATTAGACCTTGGTGTCAATATCAGAACAGTGACACTATTCGATTAGCTTGAAATGTAACTTTACGTATCGTAAACTTAATAATCAATTATTATGGGGGGTTAGCAACAGTCGGCGAATTCTTATAAGAATTTATAAAATGATTTATAAATAATTAACAGGGAGGTGAATTCGTTGCCATTAAGGTCTATACTTTTTCTGGTAAATTCGGTACTATGGAGATAGCCGTTGTGAATCCCATATATTGCGAAAGTGGTATAGTCATCGGGTAGAACCGTGAGGGTGTCGGTGTACAAGAGCAATGCGAAAACCAAGCAGATGTAAAGTTGGGAAAAATCACTTAAACGATTACTCAACTGTGTACGATTCGTTGTATCGGAATTTACGCCCTTGGAGTGTTGCACCAAACGAGAGTAGTCCTCGGACAAAATCGGACACGATGAACAGGGAAGCAAACAGATCTTTATAGCTTTTATAAATTTTTGGCAACGGAGGGTAATGGTTTGATTACTAATATAGAAGCTTTGTCACCACCCTTAGACTATTTTTTTAATCGTTTAGATGCTGCCGCGATTTTAATAAATAGCCAGTACCAGATTCTCTGGACTAACGAAACTTTCCGTAATTGGTTTGGTTCAGTTAAAAGTAATTCCTTTCCTTGTTATAAAAAAATACATGGAACCAAAATACCTTGTTCTAACTGTCCTACCAAGTTGACCTTAATTAATAACTTAACTAATTACACTAACTTAACTGCAATAGGTTTAAATAGTAGACGAAACGACTACCGTTTTACCAGCATACCTCTTCGCAATAGCGAAGATCCTACAACCAACCTTGTATTAGAAATCATTGAGAATATTGCAGTAAATCCCTCTTTATCGGAAGAAAACAAGCATAATCTAGCCATTTTTTGTCTAAACCAAGATGGTACTATCATTAGTACCAACCCCGAACACTTAGAATTAGCTCAAGCTCCTTCCGAAAAAGTTCTTGGTTTAAACTGGCTAAATATACCGAAATCCCACGAGCTTGGTTTAAGTAAGTATTTACAGGCGGGGCTTCGAGGTGAACCTTTTGAGCTCTTTAATTTCCGCTATCTAACTTACCGAGGGGATAAAGAAATATTCATGAATATCAAAGGATTACCTCTTCAACGTCTAGACAATAACCTTAAAGGTTTACTCTGTATTGCCTTAGATACTACTGACAAGCAAAATCTAAGTGGAGGAAAAACGCCGATCATTGGTCAAGATTCTTCAATCAAAGCGATAATTAGACATGTGCAATTACTGTCCAATTATACCTGTCCAGTACTCATTGAAGGGGAAAGCGGAACCGGTAAGGAACTGGTTGCTCATGAGATATTTCTTAAGAGCACACGCAAAGACCAACCCTTTATCATTATTAATGCTGGCGCTTTTCAAGATGCCTTGTTAGAAAGTGAACTTTTTGGTCATACTAAAGGCGCCTTTTCTGGGGCTCAGAATTCTAAACAAGGTTTATTTGAAATTGCCAATAATGGCACATTCTTTATTGATGAAGTTGGTGAAATGAGCCCCGCCATGCAAGTAAAACTATTACGGATCTTAGACAGTGGTGTGTTTCGTCCCGTTGGAAGTTTAAAAGAAATAAAAGTTAACGTTAGAATTATTGCTGCTACTAATCGTAATCTTGAAGAAGAGGTCCAAAAAGGAAATTTCCGAGAGGATCTATTTTACCGATTAAATGTTTTTAAGCTTAGTTTACCCCCGTTACACGAACGGGGCAGCGATATCGCTTTATTAGCTAGGTATTTCTTAGAACAAGAGAACTGTTGTTATAAAGTACAAAAGAGATTTTCTTCTAAAGCTATGGAGACTCTACTTCATTATAACTGGCCTGGAAATATTCGCCAATTATCCAACGTAGTTAAAAGTGCATTTATTTTAGCGAATAATGACCAAATTGAATATGAAGATTTGCCGAAAGTTCTACATTCTGAAATTGATAAGGACCCTATTACTCACATTAGACCTTTGTCTAAGGTTATAGCCGAAACGGAAAGAAGCTATATTCTTCAAGCTCTAAACGCCTTTAATAACGATAAAACAGCTACTGCCAAGGCCCTAGGAATAAGTATTCGCAGCCTTTACCGTAAATTAGATGGAGCAACTGATAGTTCTGCCCATAACACCTCAGCTACTTCATAAGGATCTTCTTTTTCTAGATTTACCCATTTTTCTTGGGCTGCTTTCCAAACTTCTTCGAAAGTTGCCCGAAGTTTATTTTCCCATTGGCGCCAGACTTCCAGGCGAACACGTTCCTTACTGCGCTCATCCCTTAACCCGGATTTCAGCATATACGATTGATGAGCCTCGATCTTTTCGCGTAAAGTCTCCACCCCGGTTTGATTAATAACGCTAGTTAAAACGACAGGTGGACGCCAAGTCTTCTCATTACAACTCAAGTTTAACATCATCTCAATGTCATTTTTCATGAGATCAGCCCCTGGCAAATCCGATTTATTAATGACAAAAATATCTGCAACTTCCATAATCCCTGCTTTGATAGCTTGAATTCCATCCCCCGTCCCCGGGTTAAGTACCACAACAACGGTATCAGAGATTTGCATAATTTCTATTTCAGACTGACCGACTCCAACGGTTTCTAAAATAAGCCGCTCGTACCCTCCACCCTCTAAAATGCGTAAGACATCGGAGGTTGAACGCGTGACTCCCCCCAAATGTCCACGGGTCCCCACACTGCGGATAAAAACGTCTCGGTCAGTCCCATGGGTTTGCATACGAATGCGATCACCCAAAATAGCCCCGCCAGTATACGGACTACTTGGATCTACTGCAACAATCCCTACCCTTTCGTTTTTATCGCGATAGAGCCTTGTCAAAGCCTCAACTAACGAGCTTTTTCCTGCTCCCGGCGACCCGGTAATTCCTATAACCATCCGATGTTCAGTTTGTTTCAGGATAGAACGCATTATATATGCTCGCTCTATATCGTTTTCGACCCATGAAATAAGTTTAGCGGCAGCCCTTCGATCTTGTTCAAAAAGGCGTGCTATCCATTGATCTAAAACGGAACCCGTTACCCATTGATCCTTTGCTTCTTTGTTCAAAATTCCATCCCCCTCCTTTGCCACTAACCACCACATTAATTCTTTAGATTTATCTTTATAAATCATACACGCAAAAATAATGCCAACTCAATAGTAGCTGAGCTACGGGCCAAACTAAATTGATGTTTTCAACAGAGAAAGCTGGATGATCTAATAATCACTCCAGCTTTCTTCAAGATGTCAATTTGACCCAGATCTCCCTTGATTTTTTGAACCATTGCCGTGAATATCTGATAACTCTAATCCTTTAGGATAGGATAGTCAAAACAGGACTCTCGGGAATAGTACTCCCCATTGGACCTCCACAGCGAATCGCTTTAAGTTTCTTTCCGTTTAGAATTCCACCACCAAAGTCATAGACAATTTTTTTGAGCGAGGTACCCATTGGAACTTCCACGACCGTTGAATTACAGACATTACTTGATAAGGAATATGAGTTTTGCACCCTTGCTCTTGTCTGTCCCGATACTGTTATACCATTCGGAGCCCTTATGGGAAATATGAACAATCTCAAAGTTCACGTTGAATTCAGGATACTCGTTCTTGAAGGTGTGATAGCAATGCGGAGAAGAAACAAGGATCTTCTTTACCCCGTTATCTATCCAGGTTTTGATGTTTTCCCTAACCAGGCGTTTGAATGCTTCTTCATTACCTGTCTTTCGGATGCTTTCTCCACATCAATTCTCCTTAGTACCAAGTATCCCAAAATCTACCCCAGCCTTATTATTAAGGATATTGACTGTGGCTCGAGCTACATTCTTTAATCTTGCGTCATAGCCGAGGTAGCAGCCCGAGAAATATAAGACTTCCATACCTTCGGAGAATGTTTTTACTGAGATACCCTCTGCCCAGTCTGCTCTCTTTGCTCGTGCTTCACCGAAGGGGTTACCTTCTGAAAAAAGGCCTGCACTTGCAGCGCGTACTGGCTTTACAGCCTGGAAAAACACCATATCCGGAGGCGAACCTGCGCAGGGCTATCATGTTATTTATCTGCTTTACGTCCCTAGGACATCTCTGATGGCACTTTCCACAGGTTGTACAACGCCAGATCTCTTCATTTTCGATCTCAGTCAAACCGAACGTTGCCTCTCGGATTAGCTTGCGCATACTGAAAGTTCCTAACCCTATTCCAAGGACAAACAGTATCGCATTTTCGCATTGGTAACTGAATTTGAGAGCGTCTGCACCGTTCTCTCTTATTTCATCTATTACCTCTTTGAAGGGTGTACAGTCTCCATGTAATCCTCTACTTTCAATTTATTCATTAGCTCTTCTGTGTTAATCGGTTAAAGGTTTCTGCTACATTCTTTGTTCCAAATTTGTTTATTAATGATCTCATTCCTATTTCCATCTCGTCCGGCTTAACTTCTTCTTCGACTTCCTCTTCTCTTTCTTCTAAAGTCAGGGCTCCAGTTAAACACCACTTAACACACATGGGCCCTTTTTCGCCTTCACTTTCACACATATCGCATTTGAAAGGGAGTCTGGAATCGGGTTCTTTGAATAAAGCCCTAGATGGGCAGGAAGCCTTACAGAAGTCACACTCGTCGAATTCCTTACCGTTAATCACATATTTCTCTCTGCCGTTACATTCGGCTGCAATATACGCACCCGCGTATACAGGAAGACATATGCCATAGCGCAGATCACGAACCACCCGTATACGAGCCCTCTCCGGATTACTGCTACTAAATTTTGGCGTAGCGTGAATACTGGAGCAAATTATCTCACATGCCCTGCAGCCACTGCATTTTTCAGCATCTATCTTGATTACCTTGACTTTTTTTTTAACTTTGCTCATTTTCATAATCCCTCTCTATTCCAAATCTTCGGCAATGCAACTCAAATCTAATTCCTGCATAGACTCTTTGGTTGGAATACCATTTTTGTCCCACCCTTTAAATTTGCAATACCCATCTAACGCCGGACTCACCGCCTACCCTGGTTATAATAAGCTTCATCCCCTACCTGCGTACAGCCTTCCTGATTTTACCCCAGGCCGCCCGGTAGTATTTAAGGAACAATTCGATCAGGACAGGTATATATATTAAGGGTTTGTTCCGTTGCTAACCCAATAACGGTGATATTCAATGCAGCCGCTTGAGAAAGTGCTGTATCTGTCGGGGCGCCACGAGCAATGAGAATTGGAGTCTTCATTCTGGCAATCTTGAGCAGGAATTCCGAGTAAACCCGGCCACTAAAAAAGACCACATGATTATCAAGATTTAGCCCTGCGCGAAAGGCACTCCCGCTGAGTTTATCAAAGACATTGTGTCTGCCAATATCGCGGCTCATCAGGATTATTTTACCTCGGTACCCTACCCCTCCGCTATGATCTCCCCTGGTTAAAGCGTAAATTGGCGAATTGGTTTGTAAATAGTTAATATAACCATAGGCTTCCTGGAGTGAGATACAGGTGGTTGATGTGAGCGGTTTAACCTTTGTATCATTATTGTCGGAACAGCATGAGGCTCTACTTTTACCAATAAAACGTTTACTCATCCGCTCTTCCTGCAAATTAAACGGCTTTCCTTCAACCCAAACCATGTGTTCGGAAGGATCATGCCGAATGTTATACACGTCTTCCGGAATGTGGATAAACCCTTCATTATGCAGAAAACCATAGGCAAGTTCTTCTGTTTGGTATGGAGAGCACATAAGAGTAGCAATTTCTTCACCATTATATTGGATAGTTAACGGAACTTCTCTAACCACATCTTCCTCTACCCGTTCAAGATGCAGCCCCTTTGCTTTTTGAATAGAAAGAGTGGCTGTTTCGATTGGCATCTTGTAACCTCCTCGTATCTTGATTCGCTTAACCTTCTTTTTAACTTCTTTACATATTCTTCATAATTTACTTTATAATCCCTCTCTGTTCTAAATCATCGCTTACGAAATCCATTCCTAATTCATGCAAGCTCTCTTTGGTCGGAATACCCTCTTCATCCCACCCTTTAAATTTGTAATACGCAGTCAAGAGCTTATCTTCATACTCAGGAAATCTTTTCTTCCATTGGTCTGCCGGCGGCAGATCATCGGCTCTCCTCAAGCCCCTTCTTACATTAAAGGCCCTAACCAAAGTCCGGATCCTCTTTATCGTTTTAATTAATCCGGGCTCATCCATGTCTATCCCGGTCGCAGCCGAAATAAACAACGGGAAATTGTGGACATGATAGGGGGGCTTCAAGTTGAATGACGACAAGCCGGCGCAGATTCCGAGCGAGTCATCGATATAGTGAATCATCTCCATCCAGTCAACGATATCGCAACATGCTTCAATACCCGGTTCAAATGGAAATGTTCGCGGTGCCCAGTCCAGAAAATATTGCTTAAACTTTTCATCAGGAACTTGGATCCAATCCTTGACATAATCTTCCCTATCCTTTATATCATCATAAGGCATCTGAGGCCACTGACCTTCAATTTGGACAATGTTGGCCTTTGCGCCGGTACCATACATAAGGAAATAAAGGGGGTTCAGCATCCCCGTCTTGGCGCCTACCTGCTCAAGCTTCTTAATAGTATTATGAGCATATACTTCCGCGCCTTTGCCAATCCGCCGGGCCGCCCAATAGGTGCCGTCGGCCAATGCATCTCCGATTCCCTCCCGCCGGGCAATCTTGTCAAGCAGCCAGAAAAATCTCTCCTCGTTACCGGTCTCCTTGCTACCGGTTGGAAATCCCGGCATGTCCTCGTCAGTCAAAATGCCGGCTTCATAAAGTTCAACAGCAAAGGCCATAACTTGCGGAGTCGAAAATCCGTCTACTCCATACTCCGTAGCAATTCGAGCAATTGTAAAATCAAAATCCATATCTCCCGAATAGGCACCCATTGTATATGTGAGTTTCGTGAAGCATTTCATCCCGAATTTTGGTTTTCCCGGGACGGCGACCAAGCCCCCGCATGCCATCGAACAGTTATAGCAGCCTATAAGCTTCTCCACTCGAGCTCCCATAATCTCCTTATGATATTGGTCAACTTCCGGGGTCCAATAATGCGTTCTCCGTTCGCGGCAATTACCCCACGGGAAATTGTTCATGTGCCAATCGTCGTTATGCTCTCTCATCTCTTGCGGCGCTCCAAGCCTGTCACAACATTCCGGAACACCCTTAACCGGCTGGCTTTCTCGAATTGGTATGAATTCCATAACTTCTTGGCAAAGCTTCCCGAATTCTTCCGGCCGGGCAATATTGACGTCTTTTGTTCCGCGAACAACTATAGCCTTTAACCCCTTGTCTCCCATGACAGCGCCCATTCCCGTCCGGCTGGCGCTAGACCAATCGTGCTCTATGGAGGCGTAAAAGACCCTGTTCTCACCGGCAAGACCAATAGCAGCCACCTGGGCTCTTGACTCATTCAACTCCTGCCGGATAATTTCTGCAGTTTCATGTGTACCTTTACCCTTAAGATGACTGGCATCACGTAATTCCACCTTATCATTGTTTATCCACAGATAAACCAGATTGGGGGACTTGCCGCGAAAAATCACTTTATCATAACCGGCATTTTTCAGCTCACCAGCGATGAAACTACCCATCATTGCAAATCCAACCAAATTAGTTTGTGGAGAAACAGTAGTAAAAATGGCGCGAGTGGCACCCGGGGCAGCTGTGCCGCATAAAAGACCGGAGCTAAAGATAAGTAAATTTTCAGGATCAAAGGCGTCAACTTCCGGTGGAACCCTGTCCCACAATATCTTGAGGTTAGAACCTAGCCCCCCAAGATATTGTTCAGTTATTTTGGGGTCTGTTTCTACCCTCTCAATATTTCCTGTTGATAAATCAATTTCTAAGTTATACCCTGTATCTGCGTACTTCATTTTTTAAATCCCCTCCAGTTATTTTTGAGCCTCATGTTGCCACGAAACCACTTTAGAACGCCAGTCAATATTTTTGATTTGTAATTAATAAACTGCAGCACTATCATTGATTCAACCGGTAAGACGGAAGAACAAGAATTGGTAGAGTACTTAGTTCAGATAGTCACTGTGTTTAGTATCTATCACTATTTACTTCAGTTAAAGCTTTCCTCCTTCTTGAAATTAGTAATAATGCAAAGATCATGCCAACTAAATAGTAGCTTAAACATTGAGTTCCCTTATGACATCTGGTGCGAAAATGCGACAAAAACCTTAAACATCTTTTGCGTTCCAGAGCGGAATGTGCTTCATACTTGCCATTGTAAATTAAATTAAACCTGTTGCAATAATGCTACAGGCGGTGAGTTTTGACGACACATGGTTTCTACCTTTAATTACTTCGGAATTTTATCCCGAACTTTTTGCTTTCCTAGCTATTGTGAAATGAGGCTACAGTTTCCACAATATAATCCTCTTCTTTCCCATTTAGTTGGGGACATTCCTGTCCAACTAGTGTCACCTAAGCTTCAGCAGGTGTGTCCCCTTTCCTTATCTGGCCTTTTGAGTCAATCGGACAATAGTATTCTCTATCTTCTGAAAGCCATATCTGTCGACCAATGATCTCAAGCCTAACTCCATCTCTTTGACTTTATCTTTTTTTTATCGTATTATGATCAAATGCTTCTGCGCCCTTACCAATCCGACGGGCTGCCCGATAAACACCATCGGCTAAAGCATCTCCAACCCCTTCACGCCGAACAAATGGGGTGTGGGAAACCCACACCCTTTAGGTTAATCGTTATAAAGTTATAATTACCCGCCATCTTTTTCTCTTTCAGTGCAGCAAGAATTTTTTCCAGAGTTATTGGTAAGCTCCTGATTCGAACACCGATCGCGTTATAAATGGCGTTAACCACAGCCGCCGCAACTGGAATTGTACAAGATCCACGACTCCTTTAGCCCCAAAGGGACTTTGTGGGTCATTGGTTTCCACCAGGATTTTTTTAGTTCGTATAAAATAACAAATTGTTAGAAACGATAGTCCAAGAAATTGGGATTTAGTACTTCCCTTCTCGAATTATTATTTCCTCGCTTAGGGCATATCCCAGCCCCATAGCCACGCTACCATCTATTTGACCTTCCACGGCTAGCGGGTTAATCGCTCGCCCAAGATCGTGGGCCGTTACATAATCCGATATTTTAACCTTTCCATTCTCTTGATCAACCTCCACCTCGACCGCATGAGCCCCAAAAGCATAAGCAGCTGAAACATTACCCATAAACTCTTTATCTGCCATCTCAGTCAGCGGGTCATAGAAGCCTTCTCCGATCACCATCTGACCATCCTGTCGAAAATGGATGCTCCGAACTACTTTACTGAGACTGACACTTTTACCTGCATTTTCCTGGTCAAAAATCTTTTCTCCTCTGAATATTCCAATCTAGACTCTAGGCGTTGAAGCTTTGGTTTCTAATTTTAACCCCGATTTTGCCGTGATCTTAATGATTAGGGTCATAAAAAAAGCCAAACTCTTAATGAATTTGGCTTTTTAATATTTATTTAACTCACCTCAACATAATTTCTGGTAAACATTGGGAACGAGCCTGTATTTACACATAATCTAACAGAAGTCTAAAACCCTACTTTCGTTTCCAGTGCTACCGTGATTTCATCTTAAGTGCAGCAAAGATCTTTTCTGGTGTTATGGGTAAATCTGTAATACGCACTCCCACAGCATCATAAACCGCATTGGCTATAGCGGGAGCAACACCTACCATAGCGGGCTCTCCGACCCCTTTCGCCCCAAAAGGCCCTTTAGGATCAGGTTTATTAATGATAATTACCTCGGTACTTTTTGGCATATCAAGAGTCCCCGGCATCTTATAGGTAGTGAAGTTGTCAGTCTCCGCTTTGCCTGTGTCTCTATTGATTGAATAATCCTCAGTTAGAGCATAGCCTACGCCCTGTTGGATGCCCCCTTCACATTGTCCTTCCACGGACATGGGATTTATAGCGGTACCACAGTCCTGAGCGTTAACGAAGTTTATTACCTTTACTTCGTAGGTTTCCATATCAACTTCTACTTCGGCAAAAAAAGCGGCAGTAGGCGGAGAATTCCATCTCGATTCGAAAGAAGCCGCACCCATAACTGTTTCACAGTCTCCCTCGAAATTAAAGATACCATTAAAACATATATCAGCAACAGAAACTTTTCGTTCCGGCGATGATTTCACAAATATTTGTCTATCCTTAATATCAAGCTCGTCTGGTGATACTTCAAGCGTTTTCGCTGCACGCGCCAGCAGACGGCTTTTGGCTTGCCTAGCAGCTTGACGAACAGCACCACCGGTAACATAGGTTGATCTGCTCGCATGAGATCCTAAATCGAATAAGGAACCATCAGTGGTACCGGCTACTATATTAAAGTCTTCCGGGTAAATACCCAGTTCCTCGGCAGCGATTTGAGCTAATGCCCCCCAAATATGCGTGCCAGGTGAACCAGGGTTTACCATAAGGCTAGCGGAACCGTCTTCATTAAACTTGATTATGGCGCCACTATGTTCTAAGAGCAAGGGATGAGCCCCGCTACAGTGGTGCATACACGCGCAACCCACGCCACGTCTTACTTTTCCTTCTTGCTTCGGTTTTCCGAACTTTTCCTTCCAGCCAATCGCTTCCGCCCCTTGTATAAGACATTCATCTTCCCATGTGCTTTCAATGGAAAGGCCTATATTTGACATTTCTCCTGGTTTTTTTATGTTCTTTAACCTCACCTCAACAGGATCCATACCTAATTTTTCCGCACCCATATCTATTACCTGTTCAGCGGCCCAACTTACTTCCGGATTACCAAAACCGCGCATCGCTCCTGTCGGAGTAGTATTAGTATACACGATTGTGACTTTTCCGTTGGTATTTGGGCACCTATAGTGGCCAAGGCCCCAAGCAAGTGTAATGCCCCCGGCTAGCTGCGCCCGGCCCAAATATCCACCCGACCAGGTAAGGGTATCAATATGGTAGGCATGGAGCGTGCCGTCTTTCTTAAAACCCATTTTTATTGTGAAATAATCAGGGGTTCTGGTATCGAGCTCTGTGAAGTCTTCTTCCATCGTGTACACCAACTTCACCGGTTTCCTCGTTTTTAGTGCCAACGCAATGCAAATCGGTTCATTTTGACAACTTAAACGAATACCAAAACTGCCGCCTACAAAGGGAGTAACTACATTTATCATTCCCACTGTGGTGCGGAACATTTTCGCCAATTCACGCCGAAAAAGGTGAGGAAGCTGACTCGGGCTGTAACAGGTTATTCTACCATTGGCGTCTACATTAGCTAGACAAGCTTGAGTCTCAAGATGGGCCCCAACTTGCTTAGAGGCAAAGAACGTCTCTTCGACAACGACGTCGGACTCGGCGAATCCCTTTTCAACATCACCTTGTGCCAGATACGGTGGAGCTGAGTCCATCACTATCGGAATGTTATTCGGCGCCCAATCGTGGATTGGAACTGTACCGGGTTGCATTGCTTCCTGAGGATCAATATAATAAGGTAATATCTCATATTCCACTTCGATCAAATCCAACGCTAAATCAGCCGTCTTTTCGTCTACCGCCGCCACCGCCGCTATATGGTCTCCTACATAACGAACCTTTTCATTAAGAATATATTCATCAGAGTGCTGCAAATGGCCACTGGAATTCATCGGCGAATCACGATAAGAACGAGCATACGCTTTCTTAGGAGTATCATCAAATGTAATTACCGCTTCCACTCCCGGCAATGCCAGAGCCTTAGAAGTATCAATTTTCTTAATATTTGCATGCGGATACGGGCTGTGAAGGACTTTCCCAATCAACATGCCCGGCAATTTTAAATCAGGTGTGTAGCGTGCCTCACCCGTTGCTTTAGCAGCAACATCAACCTGAGTGATGCGTTTTCCTACGCTGGAGAACTCTTCGTTCATTTTTTTCCTCCTCCTCTCATCTCATTTTTTTATTTCATCCGCGGCAGCCATAACTGCGTCGACGATCTTGACGTATCCTGTACACCGGCACAAGTTTCCCGCCAGAGCCGTTTTCACATCTTCGGGAGTGGGATTCGGATTCTCATCTAATAATGCTTTTGATGTCAGTATCATTCCCGGAGTACAATAACCGCACTGGATAGCGCCATGATCAATAAATGATTTTTGCAACGGATGTAACTGACCTTTCTCAGCCAATCCTTCTATGGTGACGATGCTTTTCCCTTGTGCTTGTATTGCCAAAGTGCAGCAAGAAAGGCATGGTTTGCCGTCCATTAAAACAGTACAAGCTCCACACTCTCCTTCTCCGCAACTTATCTTCGTCCCGGTAAGGTCTAACTTATCTCTTAAAACCTCTACCAAGGTCATCTCCGGCTCTATCGAAATATCGTAATTCCGCCCGTTCACATTAAGTATAACTCTTTGTTCTGCCATTGTTATCCTCCTTCCTGCTTATTATTTCGCTCTGGACCATGCTTTCTCCAGGGCCTGCTTCACCAGCACCTTAACCATTTCTTTGCGATACTCAGCAGTAGAGCGCAAATCAGTTATCGGCGTTACCTCCATAGCGGCTGTTTGAGCTGCCTCTTCTATTGCCTTTTTGTCAAACGAATTTGCCTTTAACAGTTTTTCTTCTGCTTGCTTTGCCCTGACAATGATAGGAGCAACTGCTCCGAGCACTATCCTGACTTCTTTGCACCGGTCATTGGCTAGCACCAGACTGACTCCAACATTCACCTTAGCTACATCGCATTTGACTCTTAGTAAATTTAAGAATGCGTTTCCTGAATTGGCACTCGGCCGGGGCACAATAACCTCCGTAATGATTTCATCCGGCTGCAAGACAGTCTGACCAACACCGAGATAGAAATCTTTAATTGGCACTGTCCTTTCTGTGGAAATGCCGCTAATTTTTAGTTTTGCACCTAAGGCACACAGGGCGCTGGACATATCTGAGGCTGGTGTGGCAACACAGAGATTACCAACTAAAGTAGCCGTGTTTTTGACCTGAGTTGATGATAATTGATGTATTGCTTCGTAGAGAGCTGGATACGTCTTATCATCCTTCAACAGGCGTTCGAGGGACATTAAAGTTGTCATAGATCCGAATCTTAGGGACTCTTCATCATTCTCAATATTAGTGAGTCCGGGAATATTCATCATACTTACCAAATATTGCGGTTGAATTTTACGCGACCGCATCCTTGGAATGAGATCAACACCCGCAGCGATAACTTTTACCGTGGGCTGATAGGTACTTAAAAGCCGAGTTGCCTCATCGATGGTGCTCGGCTCAAAATACTCAAAACTTTTCAATGGACGAGCCATGCTTTTACCTCCTTATTTAATCATATTATACGCTCTCCAAGCGGTAATCCTTACGTGCAGCATCCCCCTTTCACGTTTACTCCCATTCTATCTTCCCTTTTGTGCAAGGCCGGGACTCCATCTGGCGAAACCATCGAAAACTTACTGATGATAAAGTTGACCCCCAATGGAAACAGGTTCTCAATGACTGCAAAGGTGAAGTTCACTTATGCCTTGTCACCTATACAAATCCAATAGCGTTCTTCTTTTTGACCTCAGCACAGTATCTTACACACAGTGAATGCAAAATAAGGGTTCTTTGTCAAAACGGTCTTTGTCTGCTCCATACTCTTGAGCCAAATCCAGCAATGCCAGTGCATCCTGAGGATGAGACAGCAATAGCTCCAAGATAAGTTTGCGAAAACTATCTACTTGCTCAAACCTAGTTCTTACGATCAAATTTTTTTCCACCGGGTAAAGGCAGGAAAAAACGAGTTTTGTCCGGCCGTTCACTTCTGCTTTTACTGTGCAAAGGCGGCAAGCCCCATAAGGTTGTAATTCCAACCTGTCGTGCTGCCTCTAAAACGGTCATTCCTTCCCTGGCTTTGACTTCTTTTCCGTCAATCGGACAATAATTTCACTCATTTTCTTTGCCCCACCTCTCTTTACAGGAAAGAGCCGTGCACCTTTTCTCCTTGATATGTGCCTCATACTCATTTGAAAGTGTTTTAGCTTGCTTAAAAACGGACTAGGAGCACCCTTGCCCAACCCACAAAGAGCCACATTGCCGGTTAACTTAGCTAACTCCTCCAAAAGCTCGATATCTCCCTCTTTTCCTTTTTCTTGGGTGATATCAGTGATAATCTTAAGCATCTGCCTGAAGCCTAAGGGCGTCATACAATTAACGTCTGTACGGGTACTGCCTGAATGCGAATTCTTGATAATAACGGACTACATTTAGCAAAATGTTGCATCGAACAAGCCATCTCACAACTATGACAACCGACGCACTTATCGGGATCAATTGCGATTACCCTTTCGCTCGTCTTCATTCTCACACTCTTCTATTTCATTAAACTCTGTCCGCTCAATGATTTGTCAGTGTTAATGTAACAATTCTTTAGCGATGACAATACGCTGAATCTGGTTAGTTCCTTCATATATTTGCATAATCTTTGCATCACGCATATATTTTTCCACTGGGTAATCCCTTGTATAGCCATAACCTCCAAAGATCTGTACTGCATCTGTAGATACTTCCATGGCAATATCGGCGGCATAACATTTACTCATAGCTGATTCTTTTGTATAAGGTAACCCTTTAGCCATCAGATAACCTGCCTTATACACGAGCAGCCGCGCTGTTTCTACCTTCATCGCCATATCAGCCAAGATCATCTGTACCGCCTGCTGCTGTACAATCGGTTTCCCAAATTGAATACGTTCTTTAGCATATTTCACGGAGGCTTCTAAGGCAGCTTGAGCTATACCTAAGGCCATCGCTCCAGTGGTTGGACGGGCTTTATTCAACGTCTCCATTGCTAACTTGAAGCCTGCCCCTTCACCACCTAATAAGTTCTCTACCGGTACTTCTACATCTTCGAAGATGACTTCACAGGTAATTGAAGCTCGCAAACCCATTTTTCTTTCATGGCGGCCTATCGTTACCCCTGGAGTATTACTCTCTAAAACTAGGGTGCTTATCGAATTGTGACCCTTAGCTATACCAGATTGACAAAAGACCGTCAGAAACTTCGCGACATTGGCACTGGTTATGAATTGCTTTCGTCCATTGATAATATACTTATTACCATCTTTTCGGGCTATGGTCGAGAGACTTGCTACATCTGAGCCAGCTCCAGGCTCAGTTAAACAAAAGGAAGCATATAACCCTTGTTCAGCTATCGGCCGCAAAAACCTCTGTTTCTGTTCTTCATTGCCCCCAATCAAGATCGGATAGGTTGCTAGGGAGTTACAAGATGAACTTGTGGCTACTGCTGAGCATCCGCGGGCAATTTCCTCCGTTATAATTAATGCCGTCAGCGGATCAATTCCCGAGCCACCATAAGCTTCCGGTATATTTAAATTTGTAAAACCTTGCTCGAAGATCTTCTTCATTATTTCAGAGGGATATTCTTCTTTTTCATCTAATTCTTCAACATAAGGCTTTACTTCTTTCTCTACAAATTTGCGCACTGTATCCCGCATCATGATCTGTTCTTGATCCAGTGAAAAATCCATTTCTTCCTTCCTCCTTCAAACTAAATTTTTGTTAGATCCCCAGAGTTATCCCACCATCAACAAACATAATCTGCCCTGTGATATATGAGGCCTCTTCACTGGCTAGGAAGGCGTGAACGTTGGCAATATCCTCAGGCAAAGCCATTCGTTTTAAAGGAATAGTACTGATGATCTTTTCTAAAACTTCCTGTGGCATATTCGCTGTCATTGGGGTCTTAGTTGCCCCAGGGGAGACTGCATTAACATTGATGTTATAGCGGGAATACTCGAGGGCTAGCGTATACGTCAAACCCATTACACCAGCCTTCGATGCCGCATAGTTAGCCTGGCCGGGGTTACCTAAGGCACCTATGGAGGCTGTATTCACGATTTTTCCGTATTTCTTTTCACTCATTGGACCAAAAACTGCCTGGGCACAAAGAAAGGTACCTTTTAAATTGACATCAATGACTTGATCCCATTGCTCTTCAGTCATTTTTTTGGTCAGAGCATCCCTTGTAATCCCTGCATTGTTGATCAATATATCGATTTGACCGTAAGTACTGATGATTTTCTCAACCATCGCTTGAACTTCATTTCTAGACGTTACACTACCTTCAACTACTAAACCACGCCCTCCGGCGGCTTCAATCTCCTTGAGAATATTAGCAGCGTTTTCTAAGGCTACATCGTTTAAGACAACTTTCGCTCCTTCTCTGGCAAAACGTTTGGCTGTTGCTGCACCAATTCCCCCGCCTGCACCTGTTATAAAGGCTATTCGATCTGTAAAACGCATTTTTTTCCTCCCCCTTACTTCTTGATTAATTTTCCTGAGAGGTACCAATTTACGATTCTACTGGGCGATTGTGAACACAAAGTTCCCTTGGATATTAGCCTCGTTTTAGCATTACTAACCAGTTCCCTTGCAAGACAGCCTCATCTTTTTGATTACGTACTTCTATCGCTACCGTAACAACTCCTCTGTCTGCCTTTTTACTTTCTTTCTTTTCTGCTACTTTCAAAACTGTGCAAATGGTATCTCCAAAACGTACCGCCCCAACGAAACGAGTAGTCATTTCAATTACAGCAATGCTCGTTCCTTCAAAGATTCCGAGTTGATTAGCTAATCCAGTGGCGATCGCTTGGATTAGGACTCCGTGAGCTATTCGTCCTCCGAACGAGGTATTTGCCTTAACCCATTCTTCATCCGTATGCAAGGGGTTATAGTCTCCGGAGAGTCCGGCAAAGGAAACTACATCTGCCTCGGTTATTGTACGTGAGGCAGTATAAAATTCATCCCCTACATTCATCTGGTCAAAGGTTAAGCCTCTCACTTTATAGGCCATTTCTTTACCCTCTTTCTTTTGGAAAATCAGCAGATGGTCAAGGTTATGGATTGTCTGAATTTAAACCCCATATATTAAGGAAAGGAAATTTTTAACCAACCAGTGTAAATGCCGGCAAAATCCGGCCATCGTATTGTTTTTCTGGTTTAAAGCGCACCTTCTTGCCTGGAGCCAATTGCGCAATGTCAACATCAATGAGTTTTGCCATAAACTTAACGTCGCCAAATTGGAGCATAGCGAAGACTAACGGAGCTACAAAACCCGGAAAGGCACCTCCTTCTTGGACGCTGACCACGACAATGCTTCCCTCGTCCGGTAAATCAACCCAGGATAGTTCATCCGACATACATACCGGGCATACCGTACGTGGTGGCCAGGAAACTTTCTCACATTTCCTACACTTTGTTGTTGTTAATCGTCCCAAGTGCAGATTTTCATAATATTGGTGAAGCTTATTAAATTCTGGGGTTTGCTGTGGTATCGGATCACAGGAATAAACATACTCCCACGTTAATCTTTCTGCCATTACTGATCACCTCTTCCATAAATGAGAACAGAATGTTCGGTGAGTCCACTAAGGTTGTGACCTAAACCAATCTTGGCACCTGTAACCTGTCGTGGCCCTGCTTCACCGCGCAGTTGATGGAATAGCTCTACTCCCTGGGCCACTCCAGTTGCCCCTAGTGGATGACCGCAGCCTAATAGCCCGCCACGGGGATTAAGGACTACATCTCCACCATAAGTGGAACGTCCCTGCAGCGCAAATTCTCCGCCTTTTCCCTTCTCTGTAAAACCAAGTTCCTCGGAGATAATAATTTCCGAAATACTAAAACAATCATGGACTTCGGCGACATCAACATCTTTGGGGCCAATCCCCGCCATCTTATAGGCATCTTTGCCCGCCTGATTTAACATCGTCCAATCACATAGATCTGAAGGTCCGTTGGCAAAATTAAAACCATAGGCACACTGACCCGTTCCTAAGATAAAGACCGGTTTATCCGTATACTCCCGAGCCTTTTCCTCACTCATCAAAATCATGCCAGCTGAACCATCGGTGATGCCTGAACATTCGAGGATAGTAAAGGGTGTAGTTACTGGTTTAGCGTTTAAAACTTCTTCTATTGTGCAGGGCTTGTGAAAATGGGCATAGGGATTGTTCATGGCATTAGCATGATTTTTAACCGAAACTTGGGCTAACGCTTCACGGGTTGTACCATATTTTTGGATATGGGCTTGTGCTGCAAAGGCAAACTGTACCGGTGCAGTTATTCCTAAGGCTCCTTCATACTCACGGTCGACACCGCCCATCAGACTCAAGTAGGTTTCTACAGGGTTAGGTGTATGCATCTTTTCAGCCCCGATCACCATTACGACATCACACAGACCACTGGCAATAGCCATATAGGCGGTACGAATAGCAATCGTACCACTGGCGCACATGTTTTCCACCCGTTGGAATAATTTAGTTGGGGTCACTCCTACGGTTTCTGCTGCTAGAGTAGCTACATGAGTTTGGAAAACGGAACGCTCCGGGAAAACACTGGCAACGACAAATCCTTCGATATCGCCGGGTTTAATCTCGGGGTTACTATCAAAGGTGGCCTTGCCGGCCTCAGATATAAGATCGCGATAGGTTCCGGGATAGACTCCCCACTTTTTACTGGTACCGGCTGCTACTACCGCTACACGTCTAGTCATGACTTTCCTCCTCTCGGTCCTCAATTACAGAGTTGTCAGCTGGCTTGCGCAAATCGATTAGATCTTATTGTACCTTGGCAGATGTTATCGCTAGTTCCTATTAAGATTGAATTTTCTGAAATATAAAGCGACAATACTCGTCCCCTTTAGCCAAACACTCTTCTTCAATAGCCTTTACTTGACCATCAAGGATAGTTTCAGCTACTCCGGCAAAGACTCCCCGGACAAGATGGCAAACGCCATGCTTAGCCGGGCTATGAGCCACTGCAAATGGAGAGTTGAAAGCTTTTACTATAAGCCTGTCTTCACTGAGTTCTTCAAGGACGAAGCGACCCCAACCAATCTGGCAACCCATTTCTAACATGAAATCCACCATTTGACGGGGAGTCAAGCCCAACTGTTGAGCAAACCCGCGCCCGGACAGTCTACCTCCTGCTAAACCACCGCTAAAGACTTTCTCACCAGCCAAAGCATCGTGGTGCTCTGCAGCTTCCTGCCAGTTAGCTATAGTTTCAGGCCGAATTAATAAATAACGCACTCCGTTAAAGGTTATGGCGCCTGCATCACTATCCCAGGCCAGTTTGTCAAGAATACTAGCCATTATTAATCCACTCCTATTTCCATCAGTTCTCAGGCTGCCATCCATATATTTCCTTAGCATTCAACAAACTAACCTTACCGTTTAACACATCTTGTTTAATCATTTCGGGGTCACGTTCCTTGGGGTTTCCGTAGCCACCACCGCCAGGCAAGCGTGCACTTACAACATCGTTGAGCTTCAACTTACTCAAAGCTTTAGATTTCAAACGCGTTTCTTCTGGCGTATCAGGGTTTAGGTAGAAAGCACCCTTGCTGCCGGGTAGCCCCCCAAAGAAACCATGAGGAGCAAACTTCTGACGATCGCCATAACGGGCAAAGGAAACGTTGTCCACCAACATGCGCACATCCTTGCGCAGGCCCATACTACCCCGATACTTTCCGGCCCCGCAACTATCTGGAATCAATTCATACCTTTCTGCTAAGACGGGATATTCCAACTCCACCGCTTCAATTGGACTATTCATAAAACGTGCCAAATGGGAGTCTTGAGCTTCTCGAGCATCCTTACCCGGTCTTGCCCCTGCCCCGCCGCCTTGGACCTCGGTATAGACAAAACGCCGACCACCATGACGGGGATCATAACCACTAAAACCAAACGTAGACATTTGGGCGTGGCTGCCAGCCATAACTTTTTCAGGAAGGGCAATTGATAATGCCTTAAGCATAGCTTCTAAAACCTTCTGAGACGTATTAGTTCGCGCAGCAACCCCGGCCGGCAAAATCGGATTTACTAGCGTTCCGAGTTCAGCTTCAATGTTAACCGGACGGTAACAGCCGGAATTCGGTGGAATATGAGGATCAACTACTCCGATGATCGTATAATAAACAGCTGCCATAGCTGTGGCATAAGGACAATTAATATTACCTTGGACCTGCTGGCTAGTACCTTCAAAGCTGACATCAATAACATCATCGTGTTTGGTAACGGTCACTCGAATTGGTATTGCATCGTCAGTGATACCATCATCGTCAAGATAGTCTTCGCCAAAATAGGTTCCATCTGGCAGGCTGCGAATGCTTTCCCTCATTCGTTTTTCTGAATAGTCAAGCAGCATATTAGTTGCTTGTTGAACAACCTCTAGGCCAAATTTCGTAAAAACTTCCTGTAATCTACGAACTCCTACAAAATTACAAGCCGCTTGAGCCCTGATATCCCCTAACGTCTTATCGGGCACCCTGATATTGCTTTCTAGGATTTGAAACACCTCATGATTTTCCTGGAAATTCTTATAAAGCATAACCATCGGGAGGCGCAGACCTTCCTGAAAAATTTCCGTCAGCCCGCCTGCTACCCCACCCGGAGCCGCTCCACCCATATCAGACTGATGGGCAATGGCCCCAACATAACCAACTAACTTTCCACCAAAAAAGACCGGAGCCATTGTTTGAATATCCATAATATGTTGACCCCCCAAATAAGGGTCATTGGAAATCACAACGTCCCCTTCCTGTAAGGTACCCGGTGGAAAACGTTTAATTAACTCTACCATGGTAATTTCAAAACCTGTCAATAACATTGGAGCATGATGGGCTTGGGCTATAGTACGTCCCTGGGCATCAAAGATAGCACAGGTGATATCCATAACCTCTTTGATGATCGTTGAGCGTGAAGTGCGAACCAAGGTATAACCCATTTCATCAGCAATTTGCTCCAAGGCATAACGAACCACTTGCATGGTCACCTGATCAATAACTACTCCCATTATAATCCCTCCCCGACCGTAATGATGAGATTCTGCCACTGGTCTACCATCAACCTGTTACCAGGCGGCAACACCGTTGCCGAGATCTTTTCCTCAATCACGGCTGGGCCATAGATTATGCTCCCCTGTGGCAGATGGACTCTTTCATAGACTTGCGTATTTACAAAACCGCTTTCAGCAAAGTACACTAGTCTCTCACCCTTGAGCGCAACCGCAAGAGTTGTAGCTTCTTCGTTAACTTCTGAGATCTGAATGGGTGGTGTTTTACCTAGTGCCGTAACCCTTACGTTCATAAGCTGTACCTTTTCTGCCGGATCACTAAACGCGTACAAGCGCTTATGAAGATCGTGAAAACTGTTTGCTACAACTTGGATGTCATCAAACCCTATATTGTCCCGACGCTCACTGGGAACGTTTAACTCATAGGATTGGCCCATATACCTAAGATCCATCGACCATGATAATTCTTGGTTATCCTTGCTAAAGCCCTCGTCAGTTAGCTGAAGCTCGCCCTTCATTTCCATATCTCGATAAAATGCGTTAATTTCCGAATAGTCGATCTCTGACAATTCCTTTGCTACAGTACGAACATAATCATGGCGGGCATCAGCCACCAGTAAACCTAACGCTGAAAGATTCCCAGCCAGTGCTGGAATAATGACTTTCTTGATTCCCAAGTCTTGGGCCAACTCCGTGACATGCAAGGCCCCAGCTCCACCAAAGGCGACAAGGGCAAACTCCCGCACGTCATAGCCCTTCTCGACAGAATTTACACCGATCCCTTTGGCCATATTAGCGTTGACAATTTTAATTAACCCGGCAGCAGCCTGTTCAACGCTTAATCCTAGGGGCACTGCCAAATGTTCCTCGATAGCTTGCAGTGCCTTAGCTGTATCCAAGGTTATTTCTCCGCCTAAGAAGTAATCAGGGTTGAGGCGACCTAAAACTAGGTTAGCATCGGTCACTGTTGGCTTAAGCCCGCCCCTGCTATAACAAGCTGGCCCTGGATTAGCCCCTGCACTTTGAGGTCCGACGTTAATCGCCCCACCACGGTCCAACCAAGCAATACTTCCGCCACCCGCGCCAATAGCATCAATGGCTATAATGGGGATCTTAACTGGGTAGCCTTCAAATTTAGTATCAGAGCTGATTTTAGGTACTCCATCATCTATTAGGCTGATATCAAAACTTGTTCCACCCATATCTACGTTAATTATTTTTTGTGTTCCCGTTAGATTACCAATAAAAGCACCAGCAATGGCTCCCCCGGCAGGACCAGAATTAACCGTTGCGATGGCTAGTTTTTCAGCAGTGTCTGCAGTCACCGTGCCACCGCTGGCCTGCATAATGCGCAGATCAACCTCGCCGTATTTTGCTTTAAGTTTGTTGCGTAGTATGGAAATATATCTATTCATAATCGGTTGCAGGTAGGCATTCATCACTGTGGTTGAAGTGCGTTCAAATTCACGAAATTCGGGTGCAATCTCTGAAGACAGGGATACATAAGCCTCTGGGAATAATTCTTGACATAAAACGCCGATCCGTTGCTCATGAACAGGATTCAAAAATGAAAACAAGGTCGAAACAGCGATAGCTTCCACACCCTCATTTTTGAGGGCTAAGATAGCATTAACTACGTCTTCTTCAATTAGCGGCCTGTAGATTTGACCTTGGGCATCTATTCTTTCCTCAACTTCTAACCGTAGATGACGAGGTACTAGGGGCAAGGGATTATCGACCCAAAAATCATATAGGCCATTGCTAGGTCGCTGGATTCGTCCGATCTCTAACACATCTGCAAAGCCCTTAGTGGTAATTAGTCCTGTTTTGGCCCCTTTGTGTTCAATAATCGCATTAGTTCCAATCGTTGTCCCATGAACAATGTAGTCCACCTGCTCCATCCTAACCTGGGCAAGGTTCAAGATCTTCTCCAAACCTTCCATAACACCTTCCCATAAGACACCCGGCGTAGTAGATGCTTTAGCGTAAAAAGTCCTTCCGTTCGAATCATCGACTAAGACAAAATCTGTAAAGGTACCCCCAACATCAATTCCGATTCTCATCTACATTCCCCCCAATCAATTCACAAATAATTCTGATTTCAAAAACTTCCACTTCTATAAGTGAGTGTTCCTTATTTTTCTTCGCCGACGATAGTCTCCGGTGGAGAGTATCGCCGAGCCGCCTTTCCCAATAGAAACACTTAGCGGCGAAGGAGGTAGAGTCCATCCTGCGGCGCGAAGTATTCGTCTGTGGCTCTGCGCCTTCGGCATAAGTCTCCACTGGAGACTTACGTCACCGAAGTCTCGATGTTCAGCTTTAGCAAAACCAGTTCACTAAAAGCAATAACTCACCTTTTCCACTAACTCTTGAATTGTCGTGGCAACCTCAACCCCAGCTTGGCCCAAAGCCAGAACTTTAGCCTTATAATCGCCCTTCCCTGCCGTAATGATGGCACCGGCGTGTCCCATTTGTTTGCCGGATGGGGCGGTTTTACCCAAAATTATAGAAACAACCGGCTTGCTAATGTGTGTACTAATAAAGTGAGCCGCCTCTTCTTCACTGGTTCTTCCAATTTCGCCAATTAAGACAATAACCTTGGTTTGGGGGTCATTCTCAAACAACGTCAACACTGTCTCATAATTAACTCCAGAAATCGGATCTCCGCCGATTCCCAAAGCCGTAGACTGTCCCAAACCGGCTTTTGTTAAAGCATCCGCCACTAGGTAGGAGAAGGTTCCGCTCCGAGCTACGATTCCTACCGGACCAGGTTCATAAATATGTCCTGGCATAAAACCTACTACTCCACAGCCCGGACTGATTATTCCGGGACTATTGGGACCAATCATCAGGGCCTTATTTTCAATCAACTTTTTCTTGATAATTATTGTGTCTTTGACCGGTACGCCTTCAACCAGGCAAATAATTGTCTTCAGCCCAGCCTCCAATGCTTCCATAACAGCATCTTTGACAAAAGGAGCAGGCACCAAAATTCCACTGATTGTTGCTCCGTGTTCAGATACAGCAGTCAGAACATCATCATAGATCGGTACATTGTTGACTAGGTTCCCTCCCTTTCCCGGAGTAACCCCTGCTACAATATTTGTACCGTAAGCAAGCATCATTCCCGAGTGAAAGGTACCGAAATTCCCTGTCATTCCTTGAATTATAACTTTAGAATCTTGCTGTAGGATTATTGCCAATTTAAACCCCTTCCCTTCCCATACCCGTGACCACTGCTTTAACAGCTGAAGCAAAATCAGACAGGACAGTCACATCAGCCAGTGGGTTCTGTCGCAGAATCAGATTTCCTTCCTCTTCCAACCGTCCACGTAATGAGACAAAAATGGGTTTTCCGCCGTGTCGCCCTTGTTGAACAGCCTCGACGATTTTTGTTGCTACTACATCACACCGTGGTCCGCCAGCAAACACATTGATCAAAATCCGCTCTACCCGAGGATTCTGAGCTAAAAGTTCTAGACAATCAGGAATCCCATTGCGCAAAATTCTTTCGCCGGTATCAAGAAAATTCGCAGGTTTTCCGCCTAATCGGACAATCTCATCCATGCTAAACATAGTCAAACCGGCGCCATTACTGATCAACCCAATATTGCCATCCAGTTCGACATAGGACAAGCCTACTTCCTTAGCCTGTCGTTCGCGGTTATCAAACACTACTTCTTGAAAACTCTTCTGACGAAAAAGGGCATTACTATCAACACTCAGCTTGGCATCAAGGGCTACTATCTTACCTGATGTTGTAATGGCCAAAGGATTAATTTCTAATAGTTCTAAATCACACTTCCAATAAATTTCCCAAGCCTTAGCTAAGATCTGACTTAAAGTTGCTTTGCCCTCTGCATTCAAAGCTACATCGTCCAACATCCGACGTAGCTGAAAGGTTCCCAGACCGTACCTGGGATCCACATGTTCCTGGCGCAGGGCCTCAGGTCGGTTGTGAAGCAGTTCTTCCACTTCCATCCCCCCCCCTTCACTGAAAAGTATTAGGGGTTCAAACCATGGGTTTGAAGTATCAGTCAAGATACTAAAATACAATTCTTTTTCAACTGCGAGGATTTCTTCCACTAAGAGGCCTGCCGGCTTAAAATCATAATAGCTTTGTTGTAACATACTTTCTGCTACAGCAAACCCTTCACTGGCGTTTTGGACTTTCTGAATTCCGCCTCCAAGACCACGACGCCCACTTGGTATTTGTATTTTTAAAATAGCCTGACCACCCAATTTATCACAAGCTTTAGCAACATCTGCCGCCGATGTACAAAAATAACCCTGCGGCACTTCAATGCTGTACTTTTGCAACAACTCTTTACCTTGATATTCTAATAATTTCATCGCACACCATCCGCAATTAAATCCTTAGAGTTAATGAATTTATTAATATAGTCAATTACTTCTTGGGGTGAACTACCTGAAAACACATTCTCTGCACCCATTTCCAATAAAAGGGGTATATCTTGCGCCGGGATATTGCCACCTACGAGAACCTTGATATCTTGTGCCCCAGCTTGCCGTAAGCCAGCGATGATTTTACGAGTATATCCGAGGTGAGCACCAGATAAAATGCTAAGTCCCAAAATGTCCACGTCTTCATCACTAGCGGCAGTCACGATGGTTTCCACTCTCTGATGCAAACCAGTATAAATTACCTCCATGCCGGCATCCATTAGAGCCTTTGCCATAACTTTAGCCCCACGATCGTGACCGTCAAGGCCGGGCTTAGCAATTAGCACCCGGAGTGTTTTTTTTCCTTCAAGCATCTTCAGCCCTCCCTAAAAAACTTGCGTGGGTTCTTGGAATTCGCCAAAAACTTCCCGCAAAACACTGCACATCTCTCCTACAGTACAATAATTTTGAACTGCCTCCATGGTTGCAGGCATAATGTTTTCGCCATTTTGTACTGTCATACGTAATTGTTGCAGAGCCTTAGTTACATTTTCATCATTTCGCTGGACCTTAACCTTACGCAAATGCTCCTGTTGCTCCTCAACCTGTTTATAATTCCAAGCATGTAGTCCCTCTGGTTTTTCTTCCTGGATGACATATTTGTTAACTCCGACAACGATCTTTTGTCCCTTTTCCAGGGCACGCGCTGTCTCCACTGCTTTTTGCAAGATTTTCCTTTGAATCATACCCTCTTCAATGGCCTTAACTATTCCTCCATACGACTGAATTTCATCCATAACCGCCAAGATGTTTTCTTCCATAGCATCAGTTAAAGCTTCGACATAATATGAACCACCTAGGGGATCAGCGGTATCCGCTACTCCTGACTCATCGGCCACGATTTGCTGGGTACGTAAAGCGGTTAACGTTGCCTTCTCTGAGGGAATGGCATGGCCTTCATCCTTGGTATTGACAGTCAAGGCCTGCCCGCCTCCTAAAACGATAGCCAGAGTCTCAATGGTGCCACGTACAATATTGTTCTCAGGTTGTTGGGCGGTATAAGTACTGCCGCTTGTACCGGCAAAGAACAACATCTTCCAGGATTTTGGGTCCCTAGCCGAGTAGTGTTCGCGCAACAACCTAGCCCAAATACGCCTAGCAGCCCTGAATTTTGCTACTTCTTCGAATAAATTCATATGGGCGGAGAAATTAAAGCTAATACGTGAAGCAAAATCATCAATCTTTAACCCTCTAGCTAAAGCCCCATCAATATAGGCCATTGCATTTAGGAAAGCATAGGCTATTTCCTGTACTGCGTCCGCCCCTGTTTCCCTGATGTGGTAACCGCAAACACTGACCGGTACAAACTTGGGCATCTCGCGAGAGCAAAATTCAAACGTATCTGCTATCATCTGTAAGGCTGGACGCGGTGGGAAAATAAAGGCGCCACGAGAAAAATACTCTTTTAGGATGTCATTCTGAAGCGTACCCGTCAGTTTAGCTCTTGGAACGCCTTGTTTCTCACCGACTGTGAGATACATTGCTAAAATAATCGGGGTTATAGCATTAATTGTAAAAGAGGTACTGATTTGATCTAATGGAATATCCTTGAATAACAATTCCATGTCCGCTAAGGAGTCGATAGCCACACCAACTCTGCCAACCTCGTCCTCGATTTCCGAATCATCTGAATCGTAACCCATTTGGGTCGGCAAATCGAATGCTACGCTTAAACCTGTGACTCCCTGCTGATAAAGATATTTATTACGTTCATTGCTTTCTTTGGCTGTAGCGTAACCTGAATATTGGCGCATGGTCCAAACCTTGCTGCGGTACATTAAAGGATAAACACCTCTGGTAAAGGGGTACTCCCCGGGCAATCCGATTTTATCCATATATACGGTGTCTAATTGTTCTAGTGGGGTATATAATGGTTTAATGGATATTCCACTGTCATTTGATATTTTCGGCTGATGATCTACTCCATTTTTCAGGTACCATTGATGTAAAGAGTCTCTTAAATCCTTAGGTGCATCCCCCATCAACAACTGCTCCTTCCTCTTGGTAAAGTGTACTAACTCATAAACACATTTTAATTCTTCCTAAGATAACCTTTAAGATCAACCCTAAGGCGTAAAATATCGAGTTCATTAACACTAGGGGGTTCACATTCTTCTAACTGTTCTGGAACAATTAGTTCAAAGCCAGTGCTTTGGATGACGTCTGCAATAGTTGTCCCAGGTAAAAGATGTTTTAAGCGCATATGCTTACTATCTTCGTCAAAATCCATTATTGCTTTGGGAGTTATCACGTATTTTGGGCCTTCACCAGGGAGTCCTAACCTAGTCCTGCTATCGGCTCCTCCACTACCCCAACCATAAGCAGAGATAAAATCACAACTGGAGACTAAGGTTCTCGGTGAGTGATCATTGCTATAGATAAAGAATTTTCGGCAATTCGCCATCACTGTTGAAGTACCCACACTACCCGGACCGCGAAATTTTAAATTGTTATAGTCATTGCCGATTCCAATTAAATTTGTATTTCCATAGCGATCAATTTGAAGACCACCGGCAAAACATAAATCCATGCGCCTAATCCCGTATATCAGTTGCTCTACAGACATAATCCCATCAGCCAAACGTGCTACACTAGGGTTAGCTATCTGGCCTAAATCGGGAAAACTTTCAACATCTGCCAAATTTACAAAATAGCTTAACACATTGATTTTGGCATCGGGGGCATGGGTCATCTGTGCTAATATTACCCCCCCAGCCGGAACTGGCAAATTGGTACCAAGGGATATATAATCCCCATTGTTGATTTGTCGAGCTATAAACACGGCAGCCGTTTCCTTGGCAGTAGCCTGCATTGTCACGAGCATTTAGACCTCCTCTCCCAAGCTAAATAATCTGTCTAACCCAACTAAAGTTAGGTAATCGTTGTGTAGTACAGGGTTGTCAAAATATTTAGTCACAAATTCCTCAAATAATTCAGGTTGCCCTTTGACACAAGCTTTAGCCACCCGCACATATTCCTTTAAAAATTCGGCATCGACACGATAATGATTTTGAGAAGCCATAGGGTGAGCGCCATAGGGTGCCAGAACCACAGCATCAACAAATTCGCAGGTTAAGGAAGTATTTACCGCATGGCTTCGAATTTCTTCTGAAGAAACAATTTTTTCCACTTGAACTATAACCTTCTTACCGGCCTGGGCCATCATCTGATCGAGAAAGGTCGCTCCCAGATATTGTACATTACCGTAACAATCAGCTTGGCTGGCGTGAAGTAAGACTACATCCATTTCTAAGGGCGGAACGGCGACTAACGGTGGACCACCGAAAGGGTCCTCGACATAGCGTAACGTTGGATTCAGGCTTGGAAACGAGGTACCAACTAACCCTCGAGTAGGGATAAACGGTAAATTCATTGCATGAGCGCGCAGTCCGGCAAGCAGAGTACCTAGATCAGTCTCTTCAATGGAAAACTTTTTTCCTGCCCAGCCGCTGTGAAAGGGACCAAGGGGTGCGATAGCTTCAGCTCCAAGATATGGAGTGATTAATTTCTTAACCAACCCAAGTCCCAACAGCATATCCACCTCCATGCTGGAAGGCGGAGCAATGATCGTCAAATCTCGTCTGCGCAAGCGCATAATTTCTCGGAGCAAAGCCATAGGTTTATTGGTCGTTACAAACCCACCAATTCCAACCGAGTCCCCATCCTTTACCATGGCAGCCGCTTCAGGAAGAGAAATCAACAGCTGTTGACGCGACATAACCAATCTCCTTTCTTATTATCTTAATTTTCTGTCTAATTACATTTTAATGATCAACCCTTTAGTTGTATATGGACTAATCTACGAAAATCCATAGTCCAGTTGTGTTAAATCTACGAAGGCAACTGTTAAGGATTAACATAATACTATAAAATGTTAAAGCAAGGATTTAACCATCCATTTTGATACGGATGGAGTATTCCTTGCTTTGTTACAGCACTCTCACCAAAATAAAACCCTCTCTAAAATGGTATGGCTTTTGCCAGTTCCGCATCTGGAATATCAAAAATAACGTTATGCGGAGGTAATTCTTCTTGGTACATGAACTCAGGCAACCTGTCATCTTTTTCTGTAAATCCGGCGGCTTTATTAAATTTCTTTTCTAAGGCAATAGTCTGCACACCAATCCCAAATAATTTATCCTGATCCCATTCACCGCCAAATTTGCCAGCCATCATCTCGAGCAGATAGCCGACATTTTCCGGTTTATCGGTAACAAAACTTGCAAACAAGCACATACCTAGGCTATCAATTGTGGCCATTAATACCTGCATCATGGTTGACGCCTCGACTTGACCTTCTTTTTTCAACGGGTCTAAACCCGGAAACCCTAGTAAATTTCCAGCTGTGTGATCCGCACCCATCGGTGACGTGGCAAAGGTTACGCCTGTCCCTTTTAAGCCTCTTGGATCATAGCCAGCCAATGATTGTCCTTTCACTGCAGGTATTCTCTTGACCCCTAGCTTCTTACCGGTATTAACAGTTCCTTGACCGAGGATTTTGCCGAATTCGGTCCCCATCATCATTTCCTCTACTAATCTTATCGCACCTTGATCATCACCAAAACTAACTTTCCCAGCTTCCATACAAACGCCAATTGTAGCCCCTGTCTCTATAGTATCCAAGCCGAAATCATCACACATTCTATCAAGGGCAGCAATCGTATCAAGTGAAGAGATCCCGCAGTTTGACCCAAGTAAGGCAAGTGTTTCATACTCCAAACCGGAGGTAAGATATTCCCCTTGCTGATTATTATATACATTTGAACACCCAACTGCGCAGCCAGAAAGACAAGCGTGGCCGCTTTTCCCTTTCCTTTGGCTTTGAATTTCCAACAGATGCTCCCCACTTATACTTTCGGCATGTTCGAAATTGCCACTACTGTAATTCCTGGTTGGTAGAATCCCTAGGGAATTAGTCAGATTAACTAATACTGCGGTACCCAATGCCGGTAGCCCTTGTCCAGTTAGAGGATTTTCTTTAATACCATTAATGTAGTTTTTTGCCGCATTCATAAATCTTTCTTTATCAACGTAATCTGGATTTAAGGGTCCTCCAACGTCTAAAACAATCGCCTTAATCCCTTTCGAACCCATTACAGCTCCTAAACCACCACGGGCGGCTGCCCTGCTGGGAGTTTTATTACTGCTGGTAACTTGTAAGGTGGAATTCAGATAACCCTTTTCCCCTGCTCCCCCAATCGATAGGATACCAATCTTATCCCCATAATTTTTCTGTAGTTCTTCCGTCAATCTATAATTATTTAATCCAACGAAATTTTCTCCTGGTACTAATTCTGCTTTATCCTGATCCAGTTTCAAAACAAACCATGCGTCGTTGGCAGGTTTTCCTTCGATAATAATAGCCTTGATCCTATGTTTGGCAAGCATCTGAGCGAAAATTCCACCAACATTTGCTTCTTTTATGGTACCTGTCAAAGGACTCTTCCCACCTACCGAAAGCCTTCCGGAACTTGGTGCTGCACTATCTGTCAATAAGCCAGGACAAACAATAAATTTGTTACCGGAGCCCAACGGGTCACATTGAGGGTCAACTTCATCGTTAAGTAGTTTGGCAACTAAATCCCGCCCACCAAATAATTTATATTCTTCCTTGGCCTCTTCATATTTAAGTGATTTAGTCTCCATATTAATTCGAAGAAATTTTTTCACGCTAATTCCCTCCTAAAATCTTTATCTAAAGAAAATTTAGCTTGCCCAGCCATTATAATTGTGGCCCCTCAATTGTGACCAATCGAGGGGCGTAGAATTGTTGACTTTAAGCGATTAAACTACCTACGTTAGGTTACTTTCTAAAACCGTTTCGACACTGGTATATGATAAGTCCTGAGCTAAGGCGACTGCCTTGAAGGTTACTTTTCCGTCGATAACGTTAATTCCTTTTTTTATCGCCTTGTTATCTATGGCCGCTTGCCTGTATCCTTTATTGGCTATTTGTACTCCATAAGGTACCGTGACATTCGTTAATGCTATAGTCGAGGTACGTGCTACAGCTCCAGGCATATTGGCTACGGCGTAATGGACTACACCATATCTTTCATAAGTTGGATCACTGTGGGTGGTGATTCGATCGATGGTTTCAATGGATCCCCCTTGGTCAATGGCCACATCAACGATAACCGATCCAAGTTGCATTGTTTTTACCATCTCTTTAGTTACTAATCGAGGTGCACGAGCACCCGGAATTAACACAGCACCAATAAGCAAATCTGCTTTTTTAACCGCATCCGCTATATTGAAACTGTTGGACAACAAGGTCTTTAGACGTCCCTGAAACTGATCATCAAGCTGACGAAGGCGATCCGTATTGATATCCAGCAGGGTGACACTGGCCCCTAAACCGACGGCCATCTTGGCGGCGTTGGTGCCTACTACTCCGCCCCCGACAATCACCACTTCCGCCGGTGCGACGCCTGGTACGCCTCCCAATAGTACACCTTTACCACCCTTGGATTTCTCTAAAAATTGGGCACCAATTTGCACCGACATGCGACCCGCCACTTCACTCATCGGGGTTAACAAGGGCAACGAACCGTTATCCAATTGGATTGTTTCATAAGCGATCGCCACCACTTTTTTATCCATTAAAGCTCGGGTCAATTCCGGTTCCGGCGCAAGGTGAAGATAAGTATATAGAATTAAACCTTCCCTGAAAAACCCATATTCTTCAGGCAGCGGTTCTTTGACTTTGATGATCATATCGGCAAACCAAGTCTTTGTTGCTGAGGAGACTATTATAGCACCCGACAGCTCATAATCATGATCGGTAAATCCACTGCCTAAACCGGCATTTGCCTCAACCCATACTTGATGACCATTGCTTATGAAAGTGGCAACACCGGACGGCGTGACGCCCACTCTGTTTTCGTTGTTCTTTATTTCTTTTGGCACTCCTATAATCATTCTCTTTTCCTCCGTTGCTAAAATCTTCAATAATAAATGGCTCTCGAATTATGGTTAGCTTCTCATTTTGGTTTATAAATTTCTCAATTTACTCACATTCCAGTACAAGTTCGACTGTTTGAAGGAGGCCATGCCTAATAGTCCTAGCCTCCTTCAAACAAAATAATCATTACTTGTTCTTCTCCAGATAGCTAAGAGCCATAGTCAAATGCATCCCTAAACTTTCTTTACGGCATCTAAGAAAATTTCCGCCGCTTTGAAAGCATGTTCTCTCGTAATCACCAACGATGGCATAAACCGGAAGACGTTGCCATTCCGCCCGCACGGTAGCATGATTATTCCCTTATTAAGCATCTCCATCACGATCTTGCCCATGACATCGCCATTCAAAGGTTTGCGAGATTCTTTGTCTTCCACCATTTCAACACCAGTCATTAGTCCTTTGCCGCGCACTTCACCGATCAGTTGGATATCCTTACCACCTTCCTGCAAAAGGCGAGAGATTTCTTGGCCCAATTCCCCGGCCCGTTTAATCAGGGCATTATCGTTTTCGGTGAGGATATCGATGTTTGTCATACTTACCGCACAGTTCAAAGCATTTCCCGCCCATGTGTTGGGTTGTGAATAATCTTCTATTTTGGCTGCCAGATCCTTTCTCATCGTCAAACCGGCCATTGATACATCGCCGCCCATGCCTTTACCCCAAGTGATCATATCCGGTTCCACATCATAATGCTCAATACACCACATTTTTCCGGTACGCCCCGCTCCGGCTTGGACCTCATCGGAGATGTACAAAGCCCCATGTTTTTCACAAGCCTCTTTGACCTTTTCCAGGTAACCCGGCGGTGCAGGCACATACCCTCCTTCGCCTTGTTGAGCTTCAATAATTACGGCTGCCACATCATCTGCCCCCGTATACGGTGTATTAAGAACATAGTCTACGTAATGGGCACATTGCAGCTTACAACTGGGATATTCCAGTCCAAAACTGCATCGATAGCAATATGGATAAGGCAAATGGATCACGCCGGGGATGAACGGCCCAAAACCCTTTCGATATTGATCTCCCGTAGTCAGCGAATTGCCGCCCAGAAATACACCGTGGTAAGCACCATGAAAAGCTGCAATCTGTGTTCTACCGGTCATTTTGCGGGCAAATTTGATAGCAGTTTCCACGGCAGCGCTACCGGATTGGGTGAAATAGGTAATGCAATTATCTCGAAGCCCTGAGGGCATCACGCTGGAGACTTTCCGTGCCAATTCAGTTCGCTTGATATTGGATATATCAATTGCATGCATGAGCGAACCCATTTGGTCTTGCATAGCTTTGAGAACGCGTGGGTGACACCGTCCAACGGAATTAACAGCTACTCCGGCCGTAATATCAATGTACACATTTCCATCCGGGTCTTTAATGGTTGCCCCTTTCCCTTCCTCATACACCAAGGGAAACCGGCCACCTCCGCGAGCCATGGACTCGTACTCAATTGAATCAACAATACATTTTTGAGACTTTGGGCCTGGAACCCCGGCACTTATCATCTGCGGGGCCACTGCATAGGAAAGCTGCGCCAATTCATTTTCACTGATTATTGATTCTTTTTCATTGTTTATAGAAACCATCTTTCAGACCTCCTCTTTTAATAAACTGAATTTTTGTTTAATTAAGTTTAATTCTATTGATTTATTTGGTTTTGTATTGTAAAAATGGGTTCTATTCACAGTGGATGTTTGTCTAAGTACATTGCACCTGAGTTGTCTATATAGTTTCAGATTTCGTCGCATTGTTTGCTGGTACAGCCGCCCCTGCTCCTGACAAAATAACTGTCTCATCGGTTTCTTGGAGCAACGATTCTAGAGGAGTTGTTTCAAATAAACCTTTTTTCATTTTAAACTTGACCCATAGGGCGGAAAACACGATCGTAGCGCCAACAAATATAACTACATACTTGTATATTTGGGCTTTAATCTCTGGATCTGGGAAAATATTAAACATCATATAGATCATACCAACGATGCCTATAATCTGTGGCCAAAACCCCAATGGAGATTTAAAAACTCTGACTACATTAGGATATTTCCGTCGAAGAATTAACACGTCTAGATGAGCAATAATATAAGTAATAAACCAACTACAAGCGCCTGCCAGAATAAATACGATTATCGTATCGATACTAGCAACTCCCGACAGCACAAAGCTAAGAATCGCCAAAGTCATAAATCCAATTGCAACCCCGGGAGTTTTCCAACGCGTAACATGACCAAATATTTGGGGAAGCTGGCCTTTTAAAGCCATCCCGTATAACATTCGCGGAACAGCTGCTAATAAAGTATTAATAGTGGTAGCTGTGGCAAATAAACTCACAAGTCCGATCCAAATCTGACCTGTTCTACCCAAAATTGCATTAGCTGTATCCACATGGGGTGCCATGGATCCAGCTAAAACATCCATCGGCACATACTTTAGGGATGCGTAACCATATAACACTTTAGCAATCAAGATAATAACTAAAGAAGCTATCATGGCGATCGGGATATTTAAGTTTGGATTCTTTATTTCTTCAGCCATTGGCGTTACAAGCTCAACACCTACAAACAGCCAAAAACCAAGTGCCGTTAAACTTAAAACACCTATGCCCATCGGATTAAAGGAGTATTCGGATAGGGCAGTCGGTAACGGAGTCCCTCCACCCATCCCACTCAGACCAATAATGCCTAAGATGACCAACGAGCCAACCATTGCCGATACAAGCACTACCTGGACTTTGACAAAAAGATCAACGCCTAGAATATTTACAATACCTAAGACTGTAACCAGCAAAACTGAAAACAGCGTCGGATTAAACCAGGGCACAAAGACATCACGGAACACCATACCTGCCACTGCTGCCTCGGCGCTGCCAGCAAACATATTGACAATTACATATCCACTAATTACTGCCACCATACCTAAGAAAGGCCCAAAGGCCGGTAGGGTGTAATAGTTAATGCCTCCGGCGCGTGGTAGAATAGATGCCAATTCAGCAAATGAGAAGGCAACTAACAGGTTTAATATTAACGCAACAAACATAGGGAAAATAAAACCGGGTCCTCCAATACCCATTCCTTGTCCGAGAGATACTAAAGTATTGGATGCTACAACCAACCCAAGTCCCGTTGCAATAGCGCCAAATAAGCCTATAGATCTTTTTAATGTGGACGTACTCATTTTAAGAACTCCTCCTTCATCTTATTTATGATTTTTTGTTTAGCTATCATCTTATAACTCCATACTTTCTGCCCCCCAAATCTTATTAAGAATTAATAGTTTAAATATTCAGAATATATTTTAAATTATAATATCGTTTCATTTTTTCTTATTGTAAAAAAAGGAACTAAAATAATATAAAATGCTCCCCTTCCAGTAGACAGGTTTTTATTCACCTGTTTACCTTAAGGGGAGCATACCAATGCAGAGGACTTAGAGGAAAGTAGTTTAGCTGAAAATTTATTATAAAAATTCATTTAAATAAACAATGTTTTAATTTGGCAGGGGTCAAGTTGCTGAATTTCTTGAATTCGCTTATAAGATGTGATTGATCATAATATCCGTTTTCACTAATAATATCCCAGTAATCATAATTTGTCGGATCAATAACCATACTTAAAGATTTTTGAAATCTAATAATTTCACTAAAAAATTTAGGCGATAAACCAATAAATTCTTCGAATTTTTTACGCAAATACCTATTCGAATATCCAGTCTCTTGAGCTAATTGATGTATAGCAAAATTTCCTTTTGCTGAACAAATTACCTTAATTGAGTATCTTACAATATCTGGTATATGATTTATTTTTAATGTTAAATTATTAACTAAATTCACTAATAATTCTGTTCTTTCTTGAAAAGACTGTGCTCCTCCAATTTCATCCACAATACTGGAAGCGCTAGATATTACATCATTCAAAGGAACCCTTTGGTCTATGAGCTCTTTCATTATGTAATGTCCTTGATCAGGCATATATCTAACTCCAAAATATTCAGAGTTCTCTTCAAAAATTATTTGCTGACCTTTAAGGACAGTACCATAAATATAAGCAGAGGATTTCATAGGATTACAGCAAAATAATAAATCAATACATCCATCAGGAAGAACAAAAATTGAATTAACTAAATCCTTGTTCGTTTTAAATTGGTAAAATAGTATTATATCTTGACTAATGGGATCGCGCCCCCGTTTAAGTTGAATGTAATGATCCATATTAATTTCAAAACCAGGTTGCAAAGGGTAATAATTAGTAGTTTTCGTATTTAGGTAATCACTCTTATACATTCAGTACTCCTCATTTCAAAAATCCGCCTCATGCCATAATTTGATTACATAAGTGTTTTCTGATTAAAGCCAAGCACTGTACAAAATCTAGGTGTTTAGTTAGGTTGAAACAATTCATTGTTTATTTTATGCACCAGTTCCTGAGGACTCTTTTTTGTTATATGGTTATCCAATCAATTTTTAATATTAAAAATATTTTGCTATTTTATTATACACATATTTTAGTTTCGTTTATTGTAAAAAAAGGAACAATATGTAAGAATAGACTTAACCCGATCATTTTTGTTTCCGGCGGTAGGATACCCTTCATCACAAATAGAGACATTTCCAAACCGTGGGTATATCGCTGCCATTCCAATTAATAGGACAACCTACATAATTAATACTATTTACACCGCATAGAATTGTAAAACTCTTAAAGCTATTTGTAAATTCAACCTATCTTCGGAATCGTTTAAGTCTAAACCTGTGATTTCCTGAATTCTTTTCAGACGATAAATCAGTGTATTTGGGTGTAGATATGCCTTTTTAGCAGTTTTTTGGATGCTACAATTGGCATCAAAATACGACCTGAGCGATGGCAGCAAAAAAGTATTGTTCTCCTTATCATAATTAATTAAAGGCTGAAGAAGCTTTTGCGCATAATCAATTAGTTCCTCTTGTTCTCTAGCCTTTGAGAGAAGGCGAAAAATACCCATATCTTCGAAACACAAAATTCTCTGCTTATCTGAAAATTGAGGCAAGGCCCGCAAGGCTGCTAAGGCCTCTAGATAGGATTGTTTAATTACTAAAGGGTCATTAGCAACCCGACCAACACCAATATACACTTTGATTCCCAGCAAATCCTCTGAGTTATGGAGAACTGCACTGGCCAAGGATAAGGGAGGAAGAAATTTTCTATTATAGGTATCCTGTGAATATGCCAAAATTAATACTGCACCATCTAACGAAAGTACCATTATGTGTGGATTATGAGCATTAACAAAACCACAAACCACCTCATAGAGCTTCCTTAAAGGTACCGAAGTTGAATTCCCCCCCAAACTTACTACTATAACTTGACAGGAGAGACTTAAATCATACCCCATAATTGAAGCTCTTTCCAGAATATCACTTACTAAAAGTCGATTACTTAATAGATCTCTAATCAGATCTCCTTTCACGCTGTTCTCTGCTTTCAAAGCAATCAGTTGTTTAAGAAATTCCACTGAACAAATCGTGGCAGCGTGCGTAATAGCGGATCTTTCGAAACTCTCAAGTCCGTCCCGAATGCAGCCCACTGAAAGGTAGCCAAAGATTTCGTCTTCCACAACTATAGGAGCTACCAAACGCGGATATGGGCTACCGACATCCTTTAAAACCGGTAGCTCGATTGATTTCTTGTTATGTGTCATTTCCCTATAATAAGCTCGTCCCTGCCCTTTCATCCAGAATTCCTGTGACAGAGTCGGCATAATAAAATCTTCATCATGCTCAGACCCTGCTAAAGGCTTGGCAAAATATAATGGCTGAAAGAAGCGATCCTCCAATAATACCGTCAATTGTAAAACTCTGCTTAAGGTATTCACAACTTCCTTTAACCCTTGACCTCGTACAACCTGCTCTGTTAAAGCATTTTGAATTTGCACTAACCGTTTCAGGGTATTCTGCTGACGAGTCATTTCTAAAATCATAGCGATGGAGGTACCTAATGTATTCAGAAATAAGACATCTTCTTGGGTAAAATCACCGCTCCTTTTATTTATTGCGTGCAAAACCCCAAGGCCCTTGTCTTTTATAGTTAAAGGTATCGTCGCAAAATTATAAATTCCCAGACGCGCAATTATATCTTGTCGAGCATTTTTATCATCGGAAGGATTATTACACACATAAGGTATGCGACTTAGAAATACTTCTACCGCTGTTCCTACTCTATACTCCTTATCAGTCATTACACGTAGACGATAGGGTTCTATGCTAGTACCTTGTTGACCAAAAGAAGGTTCCTGTAAAACAAGTTCTTGATAATATTCATCATATAACAAGATTCCACCACTTTCACAGCCCATGAATTGGTCTACCTTTTCTATGATCTTAGCAATTATATCTTTGAAATCTGTACTATGGTTTATAATTCCCGCAATATCCCCCAAGACTTCTAGGTAATAATCTGAAGATATCAAAGCTTTTTTCTGAACATAATTTTCCATTAGAAACCTCCTCTTACCTAGAATTAGGAAAATGTTTATGTGTCTAATCTTGTGTTATATATGACAGTCCTTTTTCTTTGGTAAGTATATCATGAATTATTTAAATATTCTTACTATTACCTTGTGTTGCCATAAATCACCTATTTTCGAGCTTATTCCAAGGATAAAAGTTATAATGAACAAAGAAAGGACCAAAAGGAGGTCCAAAGGCCAAATGAAAATCAAGCGCTATATTTAACAATCACAAAAGCTGGTGCCTTTATTAACCCTGCTACTTGACTACAAATAAAACAATCTGAGGAAATACGATTAAAAGAGCAACGATCAAAACGTAGGGAACGAGGAAATACGTAGCTCCCCGAAAGACCGTAGACATAGCTACTCCGGACAACCCTTGTACCACATAGACATTGACACCTACTGGCGGAGTAATTGCACCCATGCTCGTGACAATATTAAGAACAATAGCGAACCAAATTGGATCGTACCCTAAAGCCATCACGGTTGGATAGAAAATAGGGATGGAAATAATCAAAAATCCTAGGGCATCCATCAATGAACCACCAATTATAAAAATCAAGAGAATTATTATCAAGACTGCAGAAGGTGGAATTGAAAGTTTAACTACCCATTCAGCCACAGCAAACGGAAGACGGGTCAAGGTTAGAAAACGGCCAAAAACCATAGCACCAACGATTAACAGAATAACCATAGCTGAAGAACGCAGTGTACTGGCTATGGACAAGCGAAAGTTTTCCCAAGTTAATTTACGCATGCTCAAAGCTAAGAGAATTGCACCAAAGGAACCAAAGGCCCCCGACTCAGTGGGGGTAAACCATCCCCTGAAGAGCCCACCGACAACAAAGACAAACAATAGAAAAACTGGAATTACTTCTTTCAGAGAAAGTAATTTTTCCTTAAACAAAGCTTTGGGCCCAGCCGGACCGAATTCAGGATTACGCATACACAAATATGAAATAGTGGCAAGGAAAAGCAGAATTAACATTATACCAGGAATAATAGTGGCAGCAAACAACTGACGAACAGATTGTTGTGTCTGGATCGCAATGACAATCAAGACGGTGCTGGGGGGAATGATTATCCCGAGTGTGCCGCCTGCCGCAACTGCACCAGTGCTTAATGCATCATCATATTTGTATTTCTTGAGTTCAGGTATAGCAATAGTAGACATCGTAGCCGCCGTAGCCGAGTTGGAACCGCAAATCGCGGCAAATCCTGCACTGGCCAACACTGTAGTAGCTGCCATACCACCTTTCAAATGACCAACCCATTTATAAGCTGCGACAAAAAGTTTTTCAGTTATCCCTGAGCGAAAAATTATTTCACCCATAAAAATGTACAGGGGAATTATACTTAAAGAGTAGCTGGAAAACTGGGTCCACAGTTCCGCCTGCAACAAGTTAAAGGCGGCATCTGGGGAGGATATTAGAAAAACTCCTGTAAAACCTACCACGAACATGGTAAAACTGATCGGCATCTTTAGAAACATCAACAGCAGCATAACCACAAGACCTAGCAAAGCAATAATATTAGGATCCACCCTTTACATCTCCTTCCACTAATCCAACAAATTCCAGAAGTAACGTCAGAGTTAACCCTAAAAAGCCAAAAGAAATTATAAATAGAAAGGGGTAATATGCCACGCGAAGGGTTTCCGAGAGGTAACTACTGTCTTTTAAGGTTAAACCATAACCCACAATCTTCCACCCAGCAATAGCGAAAAACAATGCACAACAAAGTGCAAAAACCGCCTCAAGAGTTTTCTGTGCGCGTAAGGACAATTTATTGGTAACCATATCCAAAGCTACATTCCCTTTATTCATCTGAGTATAACCCAACGCGAAGGAAGTCGTGATAGCAGCTAACCATCCAACTATCTCAGGCGTTCCGGGAAATGGGCGATAAACAATCCGAATTAGAGCATTACCAACCACTATCATTAGCATGAGAATTAATGCAAATCCGGCTAACCAAGCTAAACCTTGATTAAATAAGGCCACAATTTTATTTACTGTCAAATTGTTTTCATTCCGCATTAAGAACTCCCCCCAATCTCCCTTACAAACAATTAACTAATAATCAGATATCAATAATTTCAGAATTTGGGCACCTTTGCAATCCAAAGGGAAAAAAGGTGCCCTTAGTTCTTAGTTGCTGTATTTAGCGATCAGCTCATAGAGCTTAGCCTTATAATTCTCAGCTGGCAAACCTTTATCTGTGGCTGTTTTTACCGCCTGCGCTTGGAGGGGCTGGATAATGTCATCCCATTTCTTCTTTTCCTCGGGTGCTAAGTTTATCACTTTTAATCCCTGTTCTTTTTGACTCCACTCCAAGGCTTCTTTAACGTGATTATCGAGATAATTCCCAGTATAGACCGCCATCTCAGCATTGAGCTCATCGATTACTTTCTGAACATCGGGCGGAAGGGACTTCCATGTTTCATTGTTCATTACGGCGATAAATGTAATTAAGGCTAATGGATAATCGGTAACGAATTTTTCAGTTTCAGCTAATTTAAGATCTTTAAGTACCTCGCGAGAAGATACACTCCCCACGACAATCCCGGTTTGTAGTGCCTCAGGTACTTCCGCTTGGGACAGACCGACAGGTGCTGCACCCAGCGCCTTCATAATAGGAGTCAAGGACCCGGCAATACGCAGTTGCTTCCCTTTAAGTTCTTCCAAATTGGAAACTTTAGTCTTACTCTGAATATAAGCTGGTTCAGTAGCAAAGGAAGTAATAATTTTAAAGTCTTTAAGTGCCTCCGGTGGATAAGCCTGGACTAGGTCGTTAACAACTTGACAAGCTACCTTAGCATTTGGATATCCTGATGGCATGTCGGAAATATCAATCAAAGGGTAGCGCCCTGGTTCATAGGTCGTTGAAGATAACCCTATATCTGCCACCTTTTTGCCCACACCTTCGTACATATTATTAGCGTTTAGCAAGGACCCACCTGGGAACAACTGAACCTCTACCTTCCCATTGGTTCGCGTTTCTAGCTCTTCTTTCCATTTATTCATCTGAATAGCCGGAAAAGTATTGGCCGGTGCAAAAAAAGCATAAGTTAATTTAATTTTCTCTTTATCGCTGGAATTATTCTTATCAACCCCAGTAGTACTGGTAGTACTACCACAAGCGCTTAGGGAAATCATAAGCATAAAGACCAATACAGAGTAAAAAATTCTTTTCAAGTTTTCCACCTCTTTCTAAAATCTAGGAACCTTATAGGCAGTAGATGACTTTTGACAGTAAATAATTCACCCCCTAGAAAAACATAAATTTGCTTAGATAGTATTGCACTGAATTTTCTGAATATTATGTTCATAACAATAATATCTTCTATTTATTCATCTGTATATGTACATTCCCACGAATCACAACCCTTATTTTAGTATAAATTATCTGAATAATCTGCAAACCGTTTAAAGCTATTTTCTGAATGGTCGTCTAGCCATATCTTTATAAATAAAAAACCGTTTGCCTAACTAACTGTCATTAGAACAAACGGATCTTCTCTCACCTAGGAACATTTTTTCGAAGTCTATAACTCATAATTAATATAAAATAGACCACTTTTTATCATCCTTGAAATGCTTAGCCCATAACACCTCTGCTACTTCATAGGGATCTCCTTTTTCAAGATCTCCCCATTTTTCTTGGGCCGCTTTCCAAACTTCTTCAAACGTTACTCGTAGTTTATCTTCCCATTGGTGCCAGACATCCTGGCGAACTCGTTCCATACGGTGCTTATCCCTTAGCCCAGATTCCAGCATATACGATTGGTGAGCCTCGATCTTTTCACGTAAAGTCTCCACCCCCTTTTGGTTAATGGTGCTAGTTAAAACAACTGGTGGACGCCAAGCCTTACCATGACAACTCAGGTTTAACATCATCTCGACGTCACTTTTCAGGCGCTCAGCCCCTGGCAAATCTGATTTATTAATGACAAAAACGTCTGCTACTTCCATAATCCCTGCTTTGATAGCCTGAATTCCATCCCCAGTTCCTGGGTTAAGTACCACAACAACGGTATCAGAGATTTGCATGATTTCTATTTCAGACTGACCGACTCCAACCGTTTCTAAAATTAGCCGTTCAAACCCTCCACCCTCTAAAATGCGTAAAACATCAGAGGTTGAACGCGTTACTCCCCCTAAATGCCCACGGGTCCCTAGGCTGCGGATAAACACGTTTCGGTCAGTCCCATGGGCCTGCATACGAATGCGATCCCCCAAAATAGCCCCGCCAGAATAAGGACTACTTGGATCTACTGCGACAATCCCTACCCTTTCGTTTTTATCGCGATAGAGCTTTGTCAAAGCCTCAACCAACGAGCTTTTTCCTGCTCCCGGCGGCCCCGTAATTCCTATAACCATCCGATGTTCAGTTTGTTTCAGGATAGAACTCATGATATACGTCCGCTCTATGTCGTCTTCGACCCAAGAAATAAGTTTGGCGGCAGCCCTTCGATCTTGTTCAAAGAGGCGCGCTATCCATTGATCCAGTGTTTCTTTATTCAAAAACCATCCCTCCTTTGACACGACCCCTCATTGGTATGCAGACCGCTGCTCAGTCATTTCAGTGACAGTCTCAAGAGAAAGCTGGGTGATCTAATAATCACTCCAGCTTTCTTATACTATAACCAAAATACAGGGTATAATCGTCTACACCTTTTTAATCCTTACGATGTGTGTGGCAAATTATCCATTATTCTTTCTTGAATAGCGTCTTGTACAAGTACTCTCACCCGCTGCCAAACAGCTATCTGTTCGGACAGAGAAATCAGGCGAGATTGTCTTTAATGCCGTTTCAAACCATTTGTCACACCCTGCTTGACATTGTCCCGGTGCTCCATAATCCTTGAAGGAACCTATCCATGGACAGGCATCATGGATGAGTAGAACGTCATTTCCGTCTTTAGCTGATCTAGCACTTTCTCCCATCACAAGACTTGCTCGGACAAAGGCATTAACGATTTGTTCCAGGTCCGCAGTATCCCGGCCACGTTTAAGGTAACTTTCTCCGGTTCCCTCTCCAACTGATTTCCAAAAGCGATCTACCAAATCCGCCGTTTCTTCTGCTCCAAACTTCTCCTCAAGAACCATCCTCCAACGATGAAAAAAATCATGGGATATGAAAATCATAGAGCGCCAATCTCTTTCCAGTTTCTTTATAGCGTCACTATTTACTTCCGTCAAAGCTTTCTCCTCCTTCTCGAATTTAAATGACTAATTTTATACTATTTTCTCGCGACGAACGTCATTTCCTTCTTTAAGGGATATATCCATTTTTTATTTAAAGTAATCTTGGTCCAGTATTTTGATTCATCCCGCAAAAGTATTAATCGTTGCCTATTCCACTGGCTCAGGCTCCAAAGAAGGTGAGGGAAACGCGAATGCTTTAGCTAAAGTGTAAGCCGCTTGTAGTGCCTCTGTCGGGCAGAGCGGAAAACATTCTTTGCATTTCCAGCACTCCTTAGAGGCTATGTCCGGAATGAAGCTTATCTCCCGCATTATTCCTCGGTCAACAAATCCAATAGCGTTCTTCTTTTTGACCTCAGTACAGTATCTTACACATAGACCACAATGAATGCAAAATGAGGGTTCTTTGTCAAAACGGTCTTTGTCTGCTCCATACTCTCGAGCCAAATCCAGCAATGCCGGGGCATCCTGAGCATGAGACAGCAATAGCTCCAAGATAAGTTTGCGAAAACTATCTACCTGCTCAGACCTAGTTCTTACGATCAAATTTTTTTCCACGGGGTAAAGGCAGGAAACAACGAGATTTGTCCGGCCATTAACTTCTGCTTCTACTGTGCAAAGGCGGCAAACCCCATAAGGTTGCAATTTTTCGTGTTCACAAAGTGTCGGAATTGATATTCCAACCTGTCGTGCTGCCTCTAAAACGGTCATCCCTTCCCTGACTTTGACTTCTTTTCCGTCAATCTGGACAATAATTTCACTCATTACACTTCGCTCCCCCTCTCCTTGTAAAGAAAACTTGGCTGGCGCCAAGCCTTAGCGAAGGCGGTCGCCTAGTTGCACTTATGCTCCCAGAAAGTATGTAACTGAAAGTTATACTTTCTGACTAGTACAGGAAAGAGCCGTGCACCTTTTCTCCTTGATGTGTGCCTCATACTCATTTCTAAAGTATTTTAGCGTGCTTAAAAACGGACTAGGAGCACCCTTGCCCAACCCACATAGGGCCACATTGCCGGCTAACGCAGCTAACTCCTCCAAAAGCTCGATATCTCCCTCTTTTCCCTTTCCTTGGGTGATATTAGTGATAATCTTAAGCATCTGCCTGATGCCTTCACGGCAGGGCACACATTTGCCGCACGATTCACCAGTGAGGAATTCAAGGTAGTACTTAACGACATCAACCATACAGGTATCTTCGTCCATTACAACCATCCCACCTGAACCCATCATTGAACCGGACTTTTTGAGTTCATCGTAACCAACTTCCAAATCCAACATGTGCTCAGGCAGACACCCGCCGGCCGGTCCACCGGTCTGGACAGCTTTGAACTTCTTTCCTCCAGGAATTCCACCTCCTATCTTGTAGATAATATCCCTGAGGGTCGTGCCCATGGGTACTTCCACAAGACCGGTATTGGTTATATTCCCTACTAAGGAGAAAATCTTCGTGCCCTTGCTAGTTTCAGTGCCTATCTGAGCATACCAGTCAGCACCTTTGTTGATGATAAGCGGCACATTAGACCATGTTTCAACATTATTCAACACGCTGGGTCTATTCCAAAGGCCCTTGAAAATAGGTAAAATATAACTCGGTCTGGGCTCTCCCGGCTTGCCCTCGATTGACGTCATCAGAGCAAAGGATTCGCCGCAGACATAAGCTCCGGCGCCCTCGTGTACTTTAACAATAAGATCAAAGCCTGAACCAAGGATGTTTTTCCCAAGCAAGCCATACTCCTCAGCTTGCTTAATAGCGATGTGCACATTCTCTACTGCCATGGGGTATTCATGTCGGATGTAAAAATATCCCTCGTGGGAGCCGGTGGCATAGGCTCCGATGATCAACCCCTCAAGGACTGAATGAGGATTCCCCTCGAGAAGGCCCCCATCCATATAAGCTCCGGGGTCTCCCTCGTCTGCATTAACTAGCACATACTTTATATCGCCAGGTGCCTTGCGGGCTCCTTCCCACTTGATCCCTGCGGGAAAGCCGGCCCCTCCCCTTCCTCTTAGCTTGGATTTCTTGACTTCCTCTACTACCTGCTCGGGGGTCATCTGCGTAAGAACTTTCACTAACGCGGAGTATCCGCCAATTGCCAGATAGTCATCAATACTCTTAGGGTCTATACTACCGTTGGGACCGAGAACAAGCCGCATTTGGTTCTTGTAGAAGGGGATTTCAGGTTCATGAACTATCTTTTCCTTGGTGCCGGGGTCAGTATAGAGTAGACGTTCTATGATCTTTTTCTCCATTATAGTCTGGGAGATAATTTCAGGAACATCCTCAGGCTTTATCTTGGTATAAAATATTTTCTCAGGGTAAATAACCATAATAGGGCCCATCTCACAAAAACCATGGCAACCGGTCTTCCTGAAGTCCACCTTACCACTTAAGCCTTGTTTTATAATCTCCTCTTCGATGCACACCGCGACTTTTTTACTGCTAGAAGCATGGCAAGTAGATCCAGAACAGAGTGTAATGCAGGGTTTATTTGCATCTCTTGTCGAAAGAATGCTCTTCCTGAGTTCTTCCAATTCGGCTGGTGAATTTATACGTGCCATATTTTTACCTTTCCTTATTCAAATTTTTTTAAAGCTTCTGCCATCTCGGCAGGCGTAGTCAACTCTTGAGTCTTCCCGTCGATTTCCACATACGGTCCTAACGCACAACACCCGGGGCAGCTAACCTTCTCTAAGCTAAACTTCAAATCCAAATCCGTTTCACCCGATTTAAGTCCAGTTAGGTCTTGCATCATGTCGAGAACACGAGACGCACCACGAGCATAACAGGCAGTACCCGTACAGACGTTAATTGTATGACGCCCTTTAGGAACTAAACTAAAGGCTTTATAGAAAGTAGCTACTTGCTGTATCCGGGTTAAAGGAACTTGCAATCGTTCGGCTACCCTTTCTAATGCTTCCATTGGAAGCCAGTGATTCTCGGTCTGAATCGCCAGTAATACCTGAACAAGCGAACTAGCCTCGCACTCATGTTTATCAATAATTTGATCGACTCTCTCCATATCCATTGCCTCAATCCTAACCTCCTTTTTCCCTCTAATTCTACAGCCTGCTCTTTCCCCTACGCGAGAGCATATCGCTTCAGGCCTACATCGTACCTGACGAGTCTTTGCCTTGACGAAATAACGAGAAGCCTTAATACTTCAGAAATAGTCAGGTTTATAACCTTAGAGATCTCTTCGATAGTATGGGGTCCTTCCCGCAAGAGTGAGATAATTTGGCTTATTGCCAATTTCTCCACAACTGTTTCCTTAAACAATTTGCTGAACTCATCACTGCTGAAAAAATTATAATACACTTCCTTGGATTGGACGGGTAAACGCATCCTCTCCCTTTCCACCAGCCTAATGTAAGGGACTATATCGACAACTGCTTGGAGTCTAAACTTCAAGACATTTTCGTCAATTCCTTCGCCTTTGCCGAGAGGTCCTAACTCCTTCACTTGTTTGCCAATGTCACTCATAAGGTCGGCAAACAGGATTCCATCACCGGCGGACATCGTTTCCATCCTCAGCCTTTCTGGGTTCAGCCCAATGTGCTCCATTATTTTCTTACATAGAAGTACCATGTTGAGAGCATGATAATTTCCTTGGGTACCATAATTACAATCATTAAATTGACAACCGCCAAGAAATACTCCGTCCGCTCCTTGGGAGAAAGCCCTTAATACAAAGGACAGGTCAACGCTCCCAGTACACATGACGCGAATAATCCTGCTCTCTGTTGTATATTGTAGTCTGGACACGCCAGCTAGGTCTGCAGCCCCGTATGCTCATGATTGGCATAGAAAACCTAGAATTTTGGGTCTAAATTTAAGTTCAGTGCTCATTCGATTCTCACCGCCTTACTTACTAATCCCATCTTTGTGCCTGTCGAACTTCTACAAGCCTGCAACCGCTGCATCGATTTGGCTCAACATCTGTTCTTTAGTAAAGTGCTTAAGTTGAATAGCCCCTGTTGGACACACGGTGGTACAAAAACCATCTCCCTTACAGAGCGCAGGATTAACCCCGGCCTTTCTGCCTTGTGGTGTCATTACAAACTCGATGGCACCATAGGTACAGGCTGTGATACATGCCCCACATGAGAAACAGTTATTTTCGTTGACCTCGGAAACAGCGCTGGAGGCTACCACTGAATCATGGGAGAGAAGGGTTAAGACCCGGCCTGCGGCTCCATAAGCCTGGTTAATTGTTTCTGATATCTGCTTAGGGTAGTGAGCCATTCCGCAAAGATAAACGCCATCGACAGCAAAATCAACAGGCTTTAGTTTGACATGGGCCTCTTTGAAGAAACCATCTTGATTGGTAGTGACCTTGAATAACTTGGTTGCTTCCTGACTTCCCGCAGACGGAATAACGGCAGCAGCTAAAACAAGGGCATCGGCATCTATTTCCAGCTTCTTACCTAAAACAAAATCGGTCACGCTAATCCTTAAGACAGGTTGACCATCCTCATCAACGGCTTCTGCCACCTGAGGTTGATCATTCTGTTCAAAACGGATAAACCTTACGTTCTTACTTGCTGCTTCGCGATAATAATCTTCGGATAATCCATACGTTCTCATATCCCTAAACAAAACATAGATATCCATCTCGGGCTTTAGCTCTTTTAGTTTCAGGGCATTCTTGATAGACTCACTACAACAGATCCTACTACAGTAGTTTCGTTCTTCATTTCTGCAGCCTACGCATTGGATCATCACTATACTCCGGGAGTTAAGCAGTCCTTCTTCGCTCTTAAAGATTTTCTCCTCTAACTCCAGATTGGTCATTATCCGATCATCTTTTCCATAATGGTACTCCGTGGGTTGATATTCAGCAGCACCTGTAGCGAGAATGGTTGCACCATGTTTTATCTCGACAATTCTTCCCGGAGCCTTGACTTTGGTTACAAAATTCCCGATATAACCACCCGTCTCAGTGATGGTAGCATCAGTATATACATAGATAGCGGGGTGCTGATAAACCTGGCGTATAACATCTTGCAACTGCTCCCCGACATCCATCCCTTCCAAGGTGTAATGGATTCTGCGTGCCATTCCCCCTAGGTCATGATTCTTCTCTACAAGGTAAACCTCATGTCCCTGGTTGGCTACGCTCAGAGCACTGGTCATGCCGGCCAGGCCTCCTCCGACCACTAAGGCCGTCTTGTTGACGTTCAAGCTAAATTCCTGCAAAGGCTGCAAATGGGTAGTCCTAGCTACGGACATCCTGATTAGATCCTTTGCTTTTTGGGTGGCCTCTTCCTGTTCTTTTGAATGGACCCAAGAGCAATGCTCTCGAATATTAGCCATATCGAGATAATGGTGATTTATTCCTGCCTCCCGAAGGGTGTCCCTGAATAAGGGTTCCAGGGTCCTAGGAGAACAGGCAGCGATAACCAAGCGATTGAATCCTTTTTCCTTTGCCATATCTGCAATTTCTTTAGCAGAATTTGTTGCACAGGCAAATAACTGTTCTTGAGCGTAAACAACATTGGGTAAGGTTAAGGCATATTTAACAGCGGAAGGTACATTTACTACCCTTGAAATATTTGCCCCACAATGACAGACAAAGACTCCTACCTTGGGCTCCTCTTGAGAAACATCCCTTTCTGGGGGATATACTCTTTCTGTAGTCAGCTTCCCTCGCCTGTAGTCAAGGAGTTCACCACATTGGGATCCGGCCCCGCTGGCGGTATAAACCGACTCGGGAATATCTGCTGGACCCTGGAAGGCTCCACTGATAAAAATCCCTGGTCGGGTAGCCTCATTAGGATTAGCTAGGTTTGTTTTACAGAATCCGTGTGAATTGAGCTCAATCCCAAACGTATCTGCCATAGCCTGATTATTAGTAGGAGGATTTAAGCCGATGGATAATACCACCAGATCGAATTCTTCTTCTTTTACTCCATCCTCTGGTGTTGAATATCTTATCGTTACATTGTTGGTTTCCGGGATCTCTTTTCCTATCGATACGTAGCTTCTAATAAATCGAACCCCTGGGAGTTGCTGCGCTTTTTGGAAGTAGCGTTCTAAATCCTTGTTATGTGTTCGGACATCGTTATGGAATATAGTACACTCTGTGTCAGCTTCATGCTCTTTGGTCAGAATCACCTGTTTTTGCGCATATGAACAACATACGGATGAACAATAGCTGTTGCCACCAACAGGGTTAACCTGTCTGGAACCAACACATTGAATCCAAGCTATTTTATGGGGATGCTTCTTATCTGAAGCGCGCAAGATCTCCCCTTCGTACGCCCCGGTGGGACTTAATACCCGTTCATAATCCATACTGGTTATGACGTTCTTATACTTTCCGTAGCCATAGTCGTTCCGGAGCCCAGGGTCAAATGGCTCAAACCCAGGAGCCAGAACTATTGCCCCTACATTTACCTCTACCTTCTCCGCCCTTTGATCAAAATTGATGGCCTCAGACTGACAGACTCCTTGGCAAGCAGTACATGTCTTATCCTTAAGGTAAAGGCAACTTTCATCAATATAAGTGGCAAGAGGAATTGCTTGAGTAAAAAATATATGAATGGCTTTATTCAATGATATGTTCTGATTAAATTGATCAGGATAAGTGACCTGGCAGTATTCCACACAGACTTTACAACCCGTGCATTTGCTTTCGTCAACATATTTGGGCTTTTTAGTCAGTGTAACTTGGAAGTTTCCTGCTTCCCCTGCTACATGGTCAACTTCTGTATACGTTAAGACCTCAATATTCGGCTGCCGGTCGACCTCGACCAGTTTGGGGTTGAGTATTCAACTGGAGCAGTCATTGGTGGGAAAGGTCTTGTCAAGCTGGGCCATATGGCCCCCAATACTCGGATTTTTCTCAACCAGGTAAACCTTATAACCTGCAGCGGCAAGATCAAGCGAAGCTTGCATACCGCTGATCCCCCCACCGACAACCATTACGTCTCCAAAATTACTTTTGCCAACTATATTACAAAGTTGTTGGATTTCTTCTTGAAACAATTGATTTTTTTCCATTTTCTGTCACCTCACTCGTTTTCCGTATTGGGGACATTCCTCCAACCCCAAAGACATACTCCAATTGAGGTGTGTCCCCTTACCTTTAAATCACTTCCTGGAGTATCTCCGTGACGTCCTTGATTTGGATCTTATCATCAACATTCAGAACTACTCTGCTATCCTCAAAATTGGTAATGCAATAGGGGCAAGAGGTAACCAGCACTTCAGCTCCAACCTCAATAGCTTGTTCTAATCTGAGGTTGACAAATCTGTCTGATTTGGCTGTTTCCATCCAAATCCGGCCGCCACCCATGCCGCAACACATACTATTTTCCCGTATCTCAGGCAGCTCACGGAACTCCAAACCAGGTATACTCTTTAAAACCGCACGCGGTTCATCATAGATTCCATTATGGCGACCCAGATAACATGGGTCATGATAGGTGACTTTTCCCGCATACTCCTTGCTAATCTGAAGCTTACCCTGATTGATAAGCTGGGCTAAAAGCTGGGAAATATGAATAATTTCAAAAATAACATTAAATTCCGGATACTCGTTCTTGAAGGTGTGGTAGCAGTGAGGGGAAGAAACCACAATTTTCTTGACCCCGTTATCGATCCAAGTTTTGATGTTTTCCCTGACCAGGCGTTTGAATAATTCCTCATCACCAGCCTTACGGATGCTTTCTCCGCAGCAATTCTCTTTGGGACCCAAGATCCCGAAATCTACTCCGGCTTTATTGAGGATCGTAGCTGTTGCAGCAGCTACCTTCTTTAATCTTGGGTCATAACTAAGGTAGCAGCCAGGGAAATATAAATATTCCGTCCCTTCGGTGAATGTTTTTACGGAAAGACCCGTTGCCCAATCTGCCCTCTTTACTCGTTCATTACCGAAGGGATTACCTTCGGCAAAAAGGCCTGCGCTTGCGCCGCGCATTGGCTTGACAGCCTCAGGAAAAACGCCATATCCCGTGGCGAACCTGCGTAGGGCTATCATGTTTGCTATCTGCTGTACATCCCTGGGACATTGCTGCTGACACCTTCCGCAGGTCGCACAACGCCAGATCTCTTCATTGTCTATCTCAGTCAGACCGAATGTTGCTTCTCGTACTAACTTGCGCATACTGAAAGCTCTAACCTTATTCCAAGGACAAACAGTATCGCATTTACCGCATTGATAACAGAATTTGAGGGCGTCTGCACCGTTCTCTCTTATTTCATCAATGACCTCTTTGAAGGGGGCTATAGTTTCCACCATATAATCCTCTTCTCTCCATTTATTCGGGGACATTCCTGTCCACAAAGTATCACTCAAGCTTCAGCAGGTGTGTCCTCTTTCCTTATTTGTATTACCAAAGCTACAGCAGGTGTGTCCCCTTACCTTATTCCTTCTTAATCATTCGAACCATAGTGTCCACTATCTTCTGGGATCCATATCTGTCGACCAATGATTTCAAGCCTAACTCCATATCGCTCAGTTCTTTGACTTTATATTTAACCTCATCTTTAACTTCGACTTCGCGTTCTTCGTAAACTAGGGCGTTAGCAGTGCACACCTTAACACACATGGGACCTGACTCACTCTCACACAAATCGCATTTCAGAGGAAGACCAGAATCAGGTTCTCTAAATAATTCCCTAGTTGGGCAAGAAGCTCCACAGAAGCTACACTCGCTGTAAGTTTTACCGTTAATCGTATAGTCATTTCTGCCAACACAGGCTGCTTTAGAATATTCAGCGGCAATTATAGGCACATACGCATCTTTAAAAACATCCATAACCACCCGAATCCGAGACCTAGCCGGATTAGTGCTGCTATATTTCGGCTTAGCGTGTATTGCGGAACAGACTAGCTCACATGCACGACAACCAATGCATTTATCAAGATTAATTTTTATTTTTTTAACTTTTTTCTTTACTAATTCACTCTTCACGGTTATCACCTCCTTGAATCTCTTTGGGGAGTAACTTAGTCGGCAGTGAAGATCCCCCTCTGTATGAAGTCTTCGATCACGTAATCCAAGCCCAGTTCATGTAACGTTTCTTTGGTAGGAATCCCGTCATTAGTCCAGCCCTTTAATTCATAATAGGCATCAAGGCAGGCTTGTTCCTTCTCTGGATTTCTATGTTTCCAATGGTCGGCAGGCGGTGCCTCATCAATTCTTCTTAAGCCTCTTCTTATATTAAAAGCCCTAACCAAATTTCGGTTCCTCCTGGCTATTTTCCATAGTTTATCTGGATCAAGATCCAGCCCGGTGGCAGGTGAAATAAAATTAGATAAATTATAGATGTGATACGGAGGCCTTTGACCAAATTGACCTCTGAATGAACACAAAAAGGCGCAGGTTCCGATGGCATCATCAATATAATGCATTGTCTCGTTCCAATCGACAATGTTGGTAGCCTCTTCAATAGAAAACTCTTGCCTCGGTTCCCATTTCATGAAGTATTCCTTAAACCTCTCAGGAGCTGCCTCCCAACCATCTACCAACTCTTTTCTCTTTTCCAAATCAGGCTCGGGTTCTTGGGGGTAAGAGCCTTCAATCTGGGTGATATTTGTCTTCTCACCGGTAGAAAGCATCAGGAAGAAAGCGTAATTTATCATACTTAGCTTCATGGGTATCTGCTCTACTTTTTTGATAGTATTGTGATCAAATTCTTCCGCGCCCTTCCCAATCTGACGGGCTGCCCGATAAACACCATTGGCTAAAGCATCCCCAATCCCTTCCCGCCGCACAACCTTTTCCAGGAGATAGTAAAATCTCCCCGCGCCATCAGAGGGAAAGTCCGGCAAGTCCTCGTCAGTTAAAATGCCCGCCTCATAAAGTTCGATAGCAAAGGCCAGAACTTGGGGTGTAGCAAAGGCATCCAGTCCGTACTCCTGGGTAAGCCCCAGAATGTCGTAATTAAACATTAGATCTTCATAAGCCCCCATGGCATAGGTAAACCTGCGGAAACACTTTACGAAATAGTTTGGCCTTCCTGGGACGGAAACCGCCTGATGGCAATTCTTCGGACAGTTATAGCAACCCGTCCAGCGCATCCGCAGATTGTCGGCCAAGGCAACCCACTCATCATTTACTCCCGCCCAAAAACCTTTCCTACGTGTACGGGCATTCCCCCAAGCGAAATTATCCGTGTGAAAGGCATCGGCCTCGACATCATTATACATTGTATCCCCAGCAACCGGATTATCATAAATTTCCTGATACTTGCTATTGCAAAGCTGCCATAGTTCAGCCGGTCGGGCAATATTGATGTCCTTTGTTCCACGAACAGCTATCGCCTTTAACATTTTATCTCCCATGACCGGGGCTACCAGGCGAGCGGCAGCAGTAGAATAGTGTTCGATGCTAGATATATAGACCCTATTTTCACCAGCCAGTCCGATAGCTGCCACCTGGGCACCGGGCAACTCCTCTTGAAGAATTATTTGAGTTTCCATAGCGCCTTTGCCCTGCAAATGAGAGGCATCACGTATTTCTACTTTGTCATTGTGTATCCACAAATAAACCAGCTTGGGTGACTTGCCGCGGAAGATTATTTTGTCGTAACCAGCAAATTTCAGTTCCGGTCCAAAATATCCTCCCATGTTTGAATGTGCATGAAGGTTTGTGTGGGGAGCAATGGTAGTAACAGTGCAACGATTAGCGCCGATAACAGGTGTGCCATCTAAAAGACCGCTGCTGAATATCAGTAAATTCTCAGGAGAAAAGGCTTCAACTTCAGGAGGAACCCTATCCCACATTATCTTCGCGGCAGTACCATGACCCCCCAGATGAAGTTCCGTTAAACCTGGGTCAGTTTCTACCCTCTCAATGTTTCCAGTTGATAAATCAATTTCAAGATTATACCCTGTTTCTGCGTACCTCATTTTTCAACCCCTCTTGCTCTAGTTGCTATTTGCTCATCTATTTTCTTGAATAGCGTCTAGTACAGTTACTTTCACCTGCTGCCAAACAGCTTTCCGTTCGCACAGAAAATTCACCTGATATTGTCTTTAGTGCCGTCTCAAACCACTTGTCGCACCCTGCCTGACATTGTCCCGGTGCTCCGTAATCCTGGAAGGAACCTATCCATGGACAAGCGTCATGAATGAGTAGAACGTCATTTCCGTCTTTTGCCATGCGGGCACTTTCTCCCATGACAAGACTTGCTCGGACAAAGGCATTGACTATTTGTTCTAGATCCTCAGTATTCCGGCCACGCTTGAGGTAACTTTCCGCTGTTCCCTCTCCAACTGATTCCCAAAAGCGGTCAACCAAAGCGACGGTTTCTTCTACTCCAAACTTCTCCTCAAGAACCATCCTCCAGCGATGAAAAAAATCATGGGAAATGAAGATCATTGAACGCCAATCTCTTTCCAGTTTCTTTATAGAATCACTATTAACTTCCGTCACAGCTTTCTCCTCCTCCTTGAATAAAATCGTTAGTGTCACTTAATTCATCTTTATTTAGATTGATCTTGTGATCTTGCGAATAGTTATTGCAAAAATCATGCCAATTCAATAACGGCTGAAACAATGAAGTCCTGATGACATCTGGTGCTAAAATGCGACGCAAAACTCTGAGCATCTTGTACATTTCAGAGCGGAACGTGCTTCTAACTTGGCATCGTAAATACGTTACGCCTGTTGCAGTAATTCCACGGTTCGGTGTGTATATGCGACACAAGGTTTCAAAGCACGAGTATGAGTCAATTGCTTCGAAATTTTATCCCGAACTTTTTTGCTTTCCTCGCTATTGTTGAATGATCCATTCCTAGAGCTTCAGCAGAACTGCGGGTCGAACTATAAACCTGAGCGGCTTTTTGGATTAGTTCTTGTTCTAAAAGTTCCCTTGCTTTTTTTAGGTCCATTAAACCGCTTACAATCACGCGACTTTCCTGGTCACCCTGCAGGTCAAAATAATCACTAAGCACCTCGTCGCTAAGTTTAATTACGTCACTGCGGGAAGATACCACCAGACGCTCAACAACGTTTTCCAACTCCCGGACATTACCCGGCCAGTCGTAAGAGGTTTCGAAATAGCGTATCACTTCAGGCAGAATTCTCTTCTTGATGTGATATTTGTCGTTATACTTTTGGAGAAATACCCTGACTAGGCCAGCTATGTCTCTTTTGCGTTCCCGCAGAGGTGGAATGTGGATAGGGACCACATTTAACCTGTAAAACAAGTCCTCCCGGAAGGTCCCTTGTTTAACCATAGCTTTGAGATCACGATTGGTAGCAGCAACAAATCTCACGTCCACCTTGACCTGTTTAACCCCGCCAATCCGCATAAAGCATAGTTCCTGGATTACCCTAAGCAACTTAACCTGCAGGCTGAGCGGCAACTCTCCTATCTCATCCAGCAAAATGGTCCCTTTGTCAGCTACCTCGAGTAGACCCACTTTGCCTTCCCGGCCAGCCCCAGTGAAAGCTCCTTTTTCATAACCAAAGAATTCAGACTCTAATAAGTTTTCCGGTATAGCCCCGCAGTTAATAACGACCATAGGTCCTTCATGGCGTTGGCTTACCCGATGAATCAGTTTAGCCACAACCTCTTTACCTGTTCCTGATTCACCGGAAATCAGTACGGTGGAATCAACTATAGCGACCCGTTGGGCCAATTCCGTTACTCGCCTCATAGCAGGACTGTCCCAAACCATATCCTCCACGTCCAACAACCGTGTTCGAAGCTCCAATAGTTCTGAATGATACCTTGTAACCAAGTTCTTTAGAGCCATTACTTCGGTTGCATCGCGGAAAATGGCTACTACACCCGTCATTATTTCTAGCTCAAAAATTGGTGTGATATTGGCTACAATATCAATGCCAACAGAAACAATATGGGTATGGTCATCAACAACGGGCTTTCCTGTCCGTAACACATCGAGAATGTGGGAATTAGGCTCAATCTCAGAGACTTTTCGTCCCAGCACTTTTTCTACTTGGACCCCAAAGCTACGGGTGTAGGCTGGGTTGGCATAGAGTATTGTTGAATCCATGGCAACTATTATTACCCCGTCGTGAATTGCATCCAAGACACTACTCGTTATCATTTTGCAGTCCCCTTTGTTCAATATGTAAGGAACAATTTTAGTCGAGTTTTGGTACGTTCATATTCCTTGATTATCAATACAGCAGCCTAGCGGCATTACCGCCAAGAATGTTTTCTACATCCTCTACTGGTAAAGAAAGCTCGCCAATAGTTACCATATTTTTCTCCATCAACCTTTAGTTGGCTGACCTTAGGGCAATGAGTAAAATACAATTGCATTAAGAACATGATAAGATTATCATGTTCTTAATGCAAAACTCATGCCAAATCGAGTATCTCTATTCAGAGATACTTTAGCCTCGTTTGGAAATGGTCCTCCTTAGGAACGCGAATAAAGGCTGCACCTTGCCCCATCTCCGGGAGTAGGGATTGTCAGCTTACTAAAATTGGACAAAAAAAATGAATGATTTACCACTCATTTTAGAACATCTATATTTCTTTATAATTTTCAATATATTCCCTTTTGCTTCGCAATTCTCAGGAAAATTTATATTTTTTTAACCTTTCTAATAATGCTGGTATGAGTAACATCCAGTACCTTTACCGCATTCCTAGTAGTTTTATGTATTTTCAGCGCCCTTTTAACCAATTCCCTTTCAACTAATGATATCCAAAAAACGAATGTGAATTAATTGCTTCGAAATTTTATCCCGAACTTTTTAGCTTTCCTCGCTATTGTTGAATGATCCATTCCTAGAGCTTCAGCAGCGCTGCGGGTCGAACTATAAACCTGAGCTGCTTTTTGGATTAGTTCTTGTTCTAAAAGTTCCCGTGCTTTTTTTAGGTCCATTAAACCGCTTACAATCACGCAACTTTCCTGGTCACTCTGCAAGTCAAAATAATCACTAAGCACCTCGTCACCAAGCTTAATTACGTCACTGCCAGAAGATACCACCAGACGCTCAACAACATTTTCCAACTCCCGGACATTACCCGGCCAGTCGTAAGATGTTTCGAAATAGCGTATCACTTCAGGCAGAATTCTCTTCTCGATGTGATATTTGTCGTTATACTTTTGAAGAAAAACCCTGACTAGGCCGACTATGTCTCTTTTGCGTTCCCGCAGAGGTGGAATGTGGATAGGGACCACATTTAACCTGTAAAACAAGTCCTCCCGGAAGGTCCCTTGTTTAACCATGGCTTTGAGATCACGATTGGTAGCAGCAACAAATCTCACGTCCACCTTGACCTGTTTGACCCCGCCAATACGCATAAAGCTTAGTTCCTGAATCACCCTAAGCAGCTTAACCTGCAGGCTGAGTGGCAACTCTCCTATCTCATCCAGCAAAATGGTCCCTTTGTCAGCTACCTCGAGTAGACCCACTTTGCCTTCCCGGCCGGCCCCAGTGAAAGCTCCTTTTTCATAACCAAAGAGTTCAGACTCTAATAAGTTTTCCGGTATAGCTCCGCAGTTTATGACGACCATAGGTCCTTCATGGCGTTGGCTTACCCGATGGATCAGTTTAGCCACAACCTCTTTACCTGTTCCTGATTCACCGGAAATCAGCACGGTAGAATCGACCATAGCTACCCGTTGGGCCAATTCCGATACTCGCCTCATAGCAGGACTATCCCAAACCACATCCTCCACATCCAACAACCGCGTTCGAAGCTCCAATAGTTCAGAATGGTACCTTGTAACCAAATCTTTGAGGGCCAATACTTCGGTAGCATCGCGGAAAACAGCTACCACACCCGTCATTTCTCCTTGTTCATAAATCGGTGTAATATTGGCTACAATATCGATGCCAACGGAAACTATATGGGCGTGGTCATCGATAACGTGCTTTCCTGTCCGTAATACATCGAGAATGTGGGAATTAGGCTCAATCTCAGAGACTTTTCGTCCCAGCACTTTTTCAACTTGGACCCCAAAGCTACGGGTGTAGGCTGGGTTGGCATAGAGTATTGTTGAATCCATGGCAACTATTATTACCCCGTCGTGAATTGCATCCAAGACACTACTCGTTATCATTCTGCAGTCCCCTTTGTTCAATATATAAGGAACAATTTTAGTCGAATCAGAAAGTTCATAATTCCTTGTATAAAAAGCTATATGGTACAATTATACAACAAGTATAACACTTTCCTACGAAGATTTTACGATTTAATCTTTATCTCAATCGTCTGGTTTTCTTGAAAAACATCGTAGGATGGCGATTCTATACCTAATGAAGCAACTATTACAGTCGCTCGTAAATCCGACAAAAGCCAACTGGCAATACTCTACTAAAAACATAGTAAGAGAAAGCTGGGTGATCTAACAATCACTCCAGCTTTCTTCTCTACGACCAAAACATAGCTAAGAATCGACTATACCCCTTACATTAGTATAGGGTGGACACGTTTTTTCGTGCACACCCCATAGCCTACTTCAAAAAGTCTTTATTTAAAAGTATCAAACCATAATCGGTAGCCTACATTGTCAATTGACCCAATACCGGTTTATAAACACCGACCCTTAACAAGAGATAAAACAAGAAGTAATGCCCTACAAGATCAGCGGCAGTGATTAAACCAACTACTCCCGCGCCACCATGTGTACCCACAAAGTAAGACATTAGAAGAGTAAATACAAGCCCGATGCCCAGAGCCAAGACATAAAATGGCAAAGCGAAAGATCCCCTGACTAGCAGTCGCAGTGACTCTTTCGCTGCAGCGGTAGCATTAGTCATGCTCAGCAAATAGAGTCCCATGATAATCAGATTTGTTAACAATAACACTAATTCCATATTACTTAAGAAAACAGTTTCAATAGCTACTTGGGTAAAGCCAAACTCAATGAGAAATAAAGTAAGCGTAGTTCCCCCAAGCAAAGAATAAAATAAGCAAAGCACTGGCATCATGGCCGTATTCCATAAGGGAATAGAAGGTGAAGAGTTCATTAGAAACCCGTCATAGATCGCCACGACAAAAGCACTTAGACCCGCAATAACTGCGAATACCGAACTTGCAGTACTTCCTGCCGGAAAAATTAAAAAGAGTGTTCCCGAAACCATCATTATCATCATAGCCCAAAATCCGCGAGCAACCCAGGATGTTCCAGGTTTCGTAAGACCTCGCCAAAATCGTTCCGGTCTCCCCAGATAGAGCAGGTGGGCACCACCTTTACCAATCAGCACAATCAATAAACCCACTAGAGCCCCAACCCAGGAATGAGTAAAGAGTGACATTATAAATAGACCTGAACCAATTTTTCCAAAAAAGAACGCTGCAGCTATCAAAGTTGCCCATTCTGTTTGTAGACGAAAACCGGAAACAAATTCCTTACCTACCAAAGGCATAGTTTTTGCCAACTTGGTCACCCCCTATTCTATATAATAAACGGAAGGTTCTGTATTATCCTCAGATAAGGGCTGAAAGCCCCCCCGCTGACGGATTAATCGACTTACCTTACTTTCTGGGTCAGACAGATCACCAAAGATACGCGCATCAGCAGGACAAGTCTGAACACAAGAGGGATCTAATCCTTGATCAACCCTCTCTACGCAGAAGGTACATTTCAGTACGACGCCTTCCTGCCATTTAGGATACTTTACCTTTTCAAAGGGTGTTAGCTGTTTACCGAAATAACCATTTTTCAAAGAACCTCTCTTCAAAAAGATCCGGTTTTTATAAGGACAAGCTACGTAACAGGCCCTGCACCCTATGCATTTTTTGTGATCTACTAAGACAATTCCATCTTCACGTTTGGTAGTAGCCCCTGTCGGACAGACTCTGACACAAGGCGCATCTTCACAGTGATTACATAGTACAGGTATGAATTTCTTCTTAACTATAGGATATTCCCCAGCCACTTGCTCTAAAACTTTAGTGAAGAGAACTTCTGGCGGCGTACCATTCTCCGACTTACAAGCAATGGTACAGGCTTGACAGCCCACACACCTTTTTAAATCAATAACCATTCCTAAATGCATTAGCGTTAACCCCCCCCTCAAATTTTAAAGATTTTAACCTTTGTTGAAGTCTCCAAGTGCCCACTCATCCCGCACGTCCATTTAACATCAGCAGGTAGTAAACGGTTAAAATGGGTATTGCTTTTCTTTGGTATAGGATGGTTCGACCAGCGACTGATTCCATTTGACATGGCGATACAACCGGGGTGGATTTCTTCTACCACACTTGCCCGCCCAGTCACTTCGCCAAACGGAGATATAATCTTAATACTGTCGCCATTTTTAATTCCTTTGGTCTTGGCCGTTTTAGTATTAATCATTACACCCATATGCATAGGGATATTTTCCATAGCCTCGTTAATCCAAGGTATCGAATTGCTTTCGGAAAAATTGAGTAAGGTCTCTTTAAAAGCAAAGGCATATAGATCAAATTCCGGCGGAAGATTATGCAAAGGATGGCTGTCTCGCCATACGGCAATCGGTAGATAACTTGAAGTATCCCATTTACGTCCAGCTGCTTTCATTTTGGCTTGGAGCTCATCACCCGTCTCTTTAATAAAATTAAAATAAATAGGGATCCGATTTTCTCCATAAGGCAAATACATTTCTTCAGGCGTCTGATGTCTTACCGTATGTCCATTCTCTTGGAACCAATCGAGACCGTGATCAGGGCCATAAATACTCTTAGCCATCCGATCTGTAAGCTCAAGATTCGTATATTTTTTATCCGGTTGCAAGTAATACTCGGGTTTTAAGAAAACTGTGAAATTCAATAGGCCATTCCACTGCTCTAAAAAACCAATGCGTGCTGCCAGTTCAGTTAAGATATCAGTAGCATCCCGACTATCATACAAAGGTTCTATAACCGGTCGTCGATAAACGTGACCAGTAATTACCGGTGGCTCAATATCCACTAGGAGATGGGACTCAAGATAGGAATGATCAGGAAAGACGATATCGGCCCAATCTGTAGATTCATTGAGCACAATATCAATAGCTACAATAAAATCTAAGCGCTTAAAGACTTCCATTACCTTATCTGTAGCGGAAAGATTCCACATTGGGTTTGAATGCTCAATAATTAAGGCCTCCGGCTTAAAATCCACGCCATATTTCTCCGGGTGTAAAATGTTATCAGCGCCGAGATGACCGGGATCAATTCCAATAGGGTACCATTCTATCAGATGGAAACTGCTAGGTTTTTCAGTAAAGGCGCATTGTGGATGCAAAAGGTGAGGTTGAGGCTTAATCATCCCGTCCGGCCCAGGTTCCACAATTAAACAACGGTGGTCTAAGCCAACTCCGATGTGGCCCCCAGGCACATCAATATTACCAATAATTAAATTAATCAGTTTCATAGCCAAAGAATCAATGCCACCGTCGACATGACCTATAGCACCCCGATAATAGTTGACCCCCGCCGGTCGGTAAGGATATTCCTTACCCTCGATAACAATAGTACTGCCAATTCGGGCTGCTTCCCCATACTCACGGGCGATCCGCCTAATAGTTTCCGCCGGTACAGTACAAATCTTGGACATACGCTCCGGTGTATGATCCTTTAAGGTATCTTTAATAACCTGAAACGATGGCCGGCATTTGATTCCATTGACTTTATAATTCCCTTCAATGGCATATTCCTGGATACTCTCATCATCAAAGCCTTTAGGTGAGTCAGACCCCGCATCCCAAACCAATACTTTTCCGCTTTCAGGATCACGAACAAGATTACCATCAGGCCCAACCAAGTAAGGACCATTAGTACGCTTTCTGATAAATTCGGCATCATAAATATTTAACTCATGGAGAAGAACATTGACCATTCCTAGGACAAAAGCCCGATCCGTACCAGGTAGAATGGGTATCCACTCATCTGCCTTAGCGCCGCCGGTCGACATTCTAGGTTCTACTATCACTACCTTCATTCCCCGAGCAACCCTGGCCTCAGCCATTCGTTTAATGGAAGGCGCCATATGCAAATGAGAAGAAAAACCATCACCACTACCTAATTGAATCCAGTAGTTACAATATTCATAATCATTGGTACAAGCAAATGAACCGTCCAATGTTCCATTAATAGGGTGATAAGCAGCCCCGCAATATTGCCCAACCGTCGAAAAGTAATTATGATTTCCAAAAGCTGCGCCCCAACCCCAAATATGAATACGGTGAAAATCATTGATTGATACTAACAATTTACGAGGGTCTTCGTCTCGAATCTTCTTAAGTTTTTTAGCTGTAATGTCATAGGCTTCTTCCCATGAAATTGCTTGCCACTTAGGGTCAACCCCAATTCCCTTTTGGGGGTTAGTTCGTTTTAAAGGGGTTTTGACCCGGTTAGGATCATAAAGTCGCATGATTCCCGCTTGGCCTTTGGGACAGAGCTTTCCCTTATTGTTCTCGTCATCGGGATCCCCTTCAATTTTTAAAACGACCCCATCTACAACGTGGACCCTGATTGCGCAACTGTGAATACACATTTTGCAAGCGCTTTTTACCCAATAATCCTTCTGGGCTGTTAATTCAGCTTGACGCAAAATCCATACCTCCTTCTTTCAATCCTTACCTTGTCTTAACTTTGGTCCAACATAGTTCGTCTTTTTTGGTACCACCATGCGGAACTAGCCCACAGAACGAAATTTTTAGTAACTATCCTCCCTTCATATTTGTCGGTTTAAGTTCACATCTTTTTGGTCCGTAAAATACTATCGGTATATCCGGTGCGAGGCTTAAATACGTAGATTCTCAACATCGGATAAAAAATTAGACTTAGAATGGTGGAAGTAACAAAGGCAATTGGAATGATCCCCTGGAGCAACATGGCCAGCACTGAACCCCCCACAAGCGTGAAAACACCTGCCCAATTGACAGCCTCTCCCTGTAAACTATCAAAATTAGTAGTCTGTTTCTGGACAATGAAAAAGTCAGCGATCATGATAACTGCAAGACAAGTTGTCATTACACCTAAGACAGTAAGCCAACTGTTGATTAAGCCGAGAATATTTCCAGCGATCATGAGTAAACCAACGATGTTAGATATTACAACCATGAACAAACGGCCTGGCCTCCATTTCAAGGTATCAAATAGATTTGACAAGGCAAGAGAGCTACTATAGGTGTTCAAGACTTGGGCTTTACCTTGCGCTAACATCATTAGCACTGTCCCAGTGAGTCCACCTAAGATGATAAAAGTTGCACCTACATTATTCAAAGCTGCGTTGGATGCATCGGCCTGAGACATTCCGCTGTTGATATAATATTGTTGCACTGTCTCAAAACCTACGAAAATAAGGATTGCGCCGGCTAAAAACATTAAAATATCCATCATAATGTTGCCGAGCAAAGCCATTATAAACACATCACGGGAAGACTTAGCATATCTACCGTAATCAGCATCTACAAGGGCTAAGGCCCCAGCTGAGCCGATCAATAAATTGACAGCAATTATGAAGTGACTTGAGGAGGTACCGCCAGGGAAGATGGCCCCATGAGTTAAAATTTGAGTCCATGTCATTCCCGAATGAGAAGTAGATATAAAAACCATGTAGACTAATACAATGAGAAACAAGATGGTCATTACCGAAGATACACGCGTGACTAACTTGATACCAAAGGTAGCAAGCAAAATCCAAGTTAAACTTAGTGCACCATAAATAAGGACAGAATTAGTAAGGCTATGTTGTAGACCAAAATAGAACAGAATCCCTTCATATAACAAAGCATTCTCCAAAGCTAGCATTCCAATAATCATAAAACCATAAATCCCTGAGGCAAGCAATGATCCCATAGTGCCAAAACCATGATAACGGGCAATTACCGTACTTGATAAACCTTGTTTGAACGAAATATGTCCGACAAGCCACCCAAGTACAGCACCGATAATCGTAACCAAAATTGCGGCAATTATCCCAACTCGAATTCCAGCTGTAAAGGTTACAACCCCGCCCACCAATAATTGAATTAAAGTGGATACAATCCCCATAGTATTCCATGATAGATTTTGCCAGTTTTTTCGTTCTTCGACTGGGACTCTTTGTAATGCATGGTCCTCAATTACAACCCTCAAATCTGTACTAATTTCGATCATCTCCTTTTTCTAAGAATTTTTTGAGCAACTAAAGCACCGGAAGTAGCATTAAGTCCGCCACCCGGCCATGTTGATGCCCCCGTCATGTATAATCCTGGCAAGGAGGATTGATATCGAGACCATCCAGGCATAGGTCTAAACAAGTAGAATTGGTCGAGATGATGACTACCTGCCACACTGTCACCGCCAACCAGATTTGGATTTTCCTTCTGTAGATCATCCGGGGACAAAACTGTTCTTTTTAAAATAGAATCCCGAATACTTGGTGCATAAATCGTGAGTTTCTCAATCACACGGTCTGCATACTGTTCCTTGATGTTGTCCCAGTTTTCGGCTACAAGGATACCTAGAGCATCTTTATGTGGTTTTGCAGGTAACGCTCTAACCTGAATCCACAATGTGTGTTTTCCGGATGGGGCCCTAGTTGTATCATTTGGCGTATGCTGAGCAATCACTAACATAGGGCTGGCTGGTAGATAGCCATCAATTGCCTCTTGGTAAGTACGGGCAAAGTCCTCCAAGAATGGCCCTATATGGACATAAGCATAATTGTTAATACTCTGACCAGATTTCCATTCCACAGGTTTGGACATTGCCAAATGGATCATCATGGTTCCCGGTCCATAACGGAATTTACTTGCTTTTTCGAGAACCGCTGATGGTACTGTTGACTTCGGCAATAGATGCAGGAACAGTTGCGTTGGCGTTAGATTGGCGATTACTGCCTTTTGAGCGTAGTATTCTTTACCACCTACTGTCTTAATTCCAACGGCTCGATTGTTCTTAACTAATATCTGGGATACATTCTGCCCTAGCAAAACTTGGCCGCCGTTTTTCTCAATTACCCTTACCATGGCGTCAATAAGATTGGATATACCGCCTTTGGTAAAAGCCATTCCATTGAGGTGATCTATAGGCGGTTCTAAAAAAGGAAAAGTAGCTCCTCCAGGAACATCCGGTCCAAAATCAAGGTGCATACCCCAGGGTACAAATAATGCTTTAACTTTTTCTGATTCAAACCAAGCGTCTACAAATTGACGAGAAGATTTCATCAACATTTGAATGAGTTCTAACGATGCTTGCTTTCCTAATCCCCTGTACATTTTCCAAAGTAATTTTAAAGCCATTGTTGAAGGCATTTCTGTTTGAAGAAGAGGCAACAAGTAATCTGAAGTTTTTTTAAAGTATGCCAAGAGATCAAGCCACGCTTGGGCATCATGACTGGAATGTCTCTCAAATTCTTGAACTGTTTGACTGCCATCCTGATGCATACCAATGTAGTCGCCGTCCGGAAATAGGCTTACAAATGGATGGCTAGAACTAACGATTTCAAAACCTTCTGCATGGAGTTCTTTACCAAAATCTCTATAAAGAGCTGAACCAAGGAACAGTCCAATATTTGTAGCATACAAATCATGTTTAAAGCCCGGTAACGTTATTTCAGCGCTTTTGGACGCGCCTCCAGGTAAAGTTGCCTTGTCTATCACCAGTACCTTCCATCCGGCCTTAGCAAGATAAATAGCAGCCGCAAGCCCATTATGGCCAGCTCCAATTACAATCGCATCAGCGTCTTGCATACTATACCTCCATCCCGGATTTCATGAATAATAAGCGCGCCTGCAATAATTTCAACCTCCTGCGTCATGTATTTCTCCCACGCCTATAAACCAGCTGATAACTTTACCTAGTACGGTTGGGTAGTTATCAGGCACTGACCAGAGTTCGTCTGAAAATATTTCGATATCATAATGCCCTCTGTAGCCAACGCTTTCAATTTTTGCAATCAGAGCCTCCAGAGATATGATGCCTTCCCCTGGAACAGTCCTATCAGTAAATGATCGGGTATTTTCTCTCCAGTCAGCGATATGGACCCCCATTATCTTGCCTGCACTCCTGCTAATGGCTTGTTCTAATTGGGGATCCCACCAGCAATTATAAAGATCGAGGAAAAGGCCCAATCTGGGAGAATTTATTTTTTCAATAATATCCAATGCTTGGCTAATAGTTCGGATAACGCTCCATTGGGTAATATCCATAGGATGTAATGCTTCAAGTCCTAAATTAACTCCTAATTGTTCGGCATAGTCTACGATTTCTTCAAACGACTTGACAACAAGCTGTTCAGCCCCAAGCAAAGTGTGCCTTTTAACAGGGCCACTTACCATTAATAAACAACCGGCATTAAGAAACTTCGCTTGTTCTATGGCCAACTTGGCATTTTCTATGGCTAGTCGCTGTTCTTTGCTGGTCATTTCTGTGAATAAACCGGCAAAACACAAATTAGTAACTGTCATTTGATGATCCTGTAGTATCTTGTTAGCCATTGACACTCCACCGATAGCTTCAACTTTATCTCTCCATACGCCAATTGCCCGGATACCTAATGCTGCGTATTGGCTAACATCTTCTGCAAATCCCCAATTACGGGTGGTTATTTGGCTGATGGCAAGCCTTGAAACATCCATGTCAGCTTCACACCTCCGTTAGGTTATAATTTCCCTTTGTCTTGGCATTCTCTGGATTGACCTCAATTTAAAAAACTAGCCATCCTATTTAAATCCAAATTGGGTATTCTTTCTATTTCAATGAACGCTTCAGGAATCGACCGGTTGCCTCAGCGACCATTTGTCCATCCTTGACAGCGACCCGTCCACCCTTAATCGTCATCACCGGCCAACCCTGAAGCTCCTGTCCGTCATAAAGGCTAAAATCAGCCCTCGAACCTAGTTCTTCATGGCGTACGGTTTTAACCAAATTCAGATCTACTACAACAAGATCCGCATCAGCGCCCGGTGTAATCGTCCCTTTACGTGGGTAGAGACCGTAGATCTCTGCTGGGTTTTTGCTCATAACTTCAACTAGACGGATAAGATCTAACTTACGACCATTAACTCCATAATTAAGCATGACCGGTAGACTAGTACCTACCGCTGGATAGCCGGGCATTGCCCCCCAAATTCCTTTTTCTGCACCCTTCAGATCTAGCGTCAGGGTAACATTGTCCGTACCAACTGTATCTAACAAACCACTAGCAAGTCCCTGCCAAAGGGCTTCAACACTTTCTGGATCTCGGAAAGGCGGAACCATATGGGCAACTAGCCCCAAAGGACTGAATTTATCGATAGAGAGGTAGGGTGAAGTCGTTTCGGCAAAAAGTCTAGGATAGCGCGGTTTTAGCTCCGCCAAAGCCCTGACACTCTCAGCAGTGGAAACATGAACGATATACATACGACTTCCTGCAAGATCGTTGAGATAAGCTGCCCGCCGCACTGCGTCTTCTTCTGCAGCATTCGGATGTGTATCTGCCCAATCAGCAAGGGTTTCGCTACCCCTAGCCTTTACTTTTTCTGTGGCTATCCTTATAAGATGAGGATTTTCAGCATGCACACAAACAATTGCCTTGTCCCCTAAAGCTGCTACGGTTTCCAGAGTTTGGAGCATAAAGCCATCATCAACGTCAGGTATGAGCCCGGGAATTCCTGACATGTACATCTTGAACGAGGTAATACCGAGTTCATTAGCATAAGTAGAGATTTCACTTTGCTGTTCAGGAGTCATAATAGCTAAGTGAAAAAAGACATCAGCAGCAGCCTTAGCATTGGCCAGATCTATGACATCCTTAAAATATGACATATATGGATTTGGACCACCCATAAAAGCACCTACAGTCGTTATACCGCCCATTAAAGCTGAGGCAGTTTCTTTTTCCATCTCTTCAGCCAAATCACCGAAAATACCTAAATGAATATGAGGATCAATGAGACCCGGTAATACATATTTTCCAGCTACTGAGATTTCTTCATCACCGTTTAGACCTTGACCAATTGCTAAAATCTTACCGTTTTCCATTGCCACATCTGCTTCAATAATTCCTTGGCCTGGAATCACTAAACAACCGTCTTTTAATACTAATTTACTCATGTTAAATTTCCTCCTTTATTCTACATAATACTTTTAACATTCTGAAAATTTTAATTAAAAAAATTTTATTCCTCCCTAACTCAGGAATTCCCTAATCAAGTACTTGCATATCAATAAATCTTTAGATGTTTAAGTCGAAAATTTGTGTCGTAAGCGTTGCCAATTATAATCAACCTCTCGTTGGATTTCCTCGATCTGAGCTTGATTAAGATGTCTATACCTTTTTTGAAGAGATAAATATTGGGAAACAGGTGTACCTTTAGAACCGAAATTTAAAGTATAACGCTCTCCATTTTCCACTTCATACAAAGGAAAAACTCCTGTTTCTACTGCCAGCCGAGAAACCTTCGGCCCAGCATTGTCTGCCAAGCCCCAGCCATCTAGGCACGGAGTCAAAACAACGATAAAACGCAACCCCTGAATTTCCTTGGCCTTCGCGACCTTCCGCGCTAAATCTTCTGGATAACCTGTAGTAGCTGTAGCCATATAAGGAATACGGTGGGCCGCCATAATCTCCGCCAGATTCTTCTTTGGCGTTGGTTTACCTGCAGGAGTGGACGCGGTGTAAGCAAGGTAAGGGGTTGACGAGCTTTTTTGAGCTCCGGTATTCATATACCCTTCATTATCCAAACAAACATAAATAAAATCTTCATTCCGCTCTGCCGCAGAGGATAAAGCCTGAAAGCCAATATCATACGTTCCGCCATCACCGGCAATAACAACAACTTTAGTATGGTCATTACCTTTTGCCTTAAGCGCTCGTGCAATACCCGTCGCCGAGGCCGCACTTGCCTCTAGTGTCGTTTGATATACTGGCATTCGCATCGAGCTTAAGGGTTGCGGACCGGAAATAATTGCGATACAAGAAGGAGGCACTACTCCGATCGTATCAGGGCCTAATGTATTCACAATATAACGTATTGCCAAGGCTTCACTACAACCTGGGCAGGCAGCATGACCGGAATTAAATACTTTTTCTTCATTAATAAGATAACCCATATTCATTCATCACCCCTTCCAAACAGAACTAGCGACTGGCGTAGTACTTATGGCCTCTCGAACTAGAGATGCAATATTAGTCGGTGAAATATTCGTACCGCCTACACCGGTCAAATAGCCGTGTACTGCGGGTCCAAGATCCAAACCATGTAATGCTGCTTTAAGTTCTTGATGAAGAAAGCCACCTGTACCAGGGGCAAAATTACGATCTAAAACCATGACCTTAGGGACACCCATTAAGGCCTGGCGCACTGCTTCGGTTGGAAACGGCCTAAATAGTTTGACCTTTAATAAACCGACGGTCACTCCCTCCTTACGCAGATTATCAACTGCATCCCGGGCTGTGCCTACCATACTTCCCATAGTCACAATCACTAGCTCAGCGCCTTCACAACGATACTTTTCAATAATTCCGTAACCGCGGCCCGTAAGCTCCCGCCACTCAGTATCAGCTTCTTGAGCCACATCAACGACACTATCCATGGCTAAACCTAGATCTCGACGATGACGATAGAACATCTCTTGATTGACTGTATTTCCCCAAGATTCCCCTAGCTCTGGATCTAAGCGATGGAGGGGATTAAATTCTGGTAAGTATTGATCAACAACCTCTTGAGCCGGAACCTCAACAATATCCAAGGCGTGAGAAACATAAAAAGCTTCATGCATAACCATCGCGGGGAGCATAACTTTCTCTGCAACACGATAAGCTTGCAGAACTGTATCTAAAGACTCTTGACCATGTTCACAATAATATTGAATCCAACCAGTATCCCGTTGTGCCAAACTGTCAGTTTGATCGGGCCAAAAACCCCAAGGCGAACCAATTGTCCGATTGACATTAAACATGACAATGGGTGCCCTAGCTCCGGAGGCATAATGTAACATTTCGTGCATTAGCATTAACCCCTGAGAAGCAGTAGCCGTAAACACTCTGACACCCGTCAGAGAGGCTGTGATACAAGCGGCCATCGCAGAATGCTCTGATTCGGCAGTCACCAATTCAACGACCATTTCACCAGCAGCCTGAAACTCCGAAATTTTTTCTACAATCGGAGTTTGAGGGGTTATGGGATAAATGGGAACCACTTTTGGTTGAGCCAGTTTTACACCATAGGCAACAGCGTGGTTACCGTTAACTAGAATGCGGTTGTTTTTTTCGTTCATCGTCCTGTTTCCTCCTTCAATACAACCGCTCCACGTGGGCATTCCTGAACACAACTTCCACAGCCTTTACAATATTGATCTAAAATCCGATAATGTTCTGGCAAGGATAAGTCTTTAACCACTGCCATATCTGGACAAAAGTAAAAACAATTGTCGCATTCTACACAATTACCGCAACTAAAACAACGCTCTGATTGGGACTGAGTTTGTTGGGGGCTAAAACCTATTTTATGTTCTGCAAAGTTTTGCAGCCTTTGTTCAACAGAAACTGTGCCCTTCCCCTCCCGAGTTTTCTCTGGAAAATAAAACGTATTTATTTCTTGATAAGAGACTTTGTCTTCAGAGCCTTCCGTTTGTTTTGAACTATAGCCCTGAGAAGGTTGTTTAGTTATATATTTATCAATACTGAGGGCAGCCCTTTTTCCTTGCCCAATTGCGGTAGAAACAAAGCGATCCGCTGGAGTAACATCACCGCCTGCAAAAACTCCAGGTCGATTAGTCGATAAATTAGCATCTACTCTGACTAGAGATTGCCCTACATTTATTACGCTATCCCATCCTGTCAATTCGGTTTCTTGACCAACAGCCAAAATAACATTCGTTGCAGAAACGCCAAATTCCGTCCCATAAACTGGAATCGGTCTAAGCACCCCTACCGGAGAAGTCTCATCTAAAGTAACTTTGACACAATTCATACTAATTTTGTCAAGACCTAAGCTTGCTTCCTGAACCATAACACCGGCTAAAACCTCAACTCCTTCTTCCAAAGACTCAGTAAGTTCATCAGGTTGAGCGGGTAGTGACTCCCTAGCTTCTAAGGCTAGTACCTTAACCTGGCTTCCTAAACGCCGGGCTGTACCAGCTACATCTAAGGCTACACTTCCTCCTCCAATGACTACCACTTCTTGACCTAATTGTGGTGCTTCTCCCCGATTAACTTTTTCCAGAAATTCAAAACCTTTAAATACTCTGAGGTCGTCTACTGAAAACTGGGGGAGTGTTTTAGAATTCTGAGCCCCGATAGCCAGAAAAACCGCTGAATATTCTCTTTCTAAACCGCTTAAATCATTCGCTTTAACCTCATGATTTAGCCTTACTTCAATGCCTAGAGCTAATAAACGAGCAATTTCCCCGTCTAAAACTTCCTTAGACAGTCGATATCTTGGAATCCCATAGCGCAAAACTCCGCCAAGTTCAGGTCGAGCATCAAATAGTGTAACCTTATAACCAATCTGTCTTAGCTGGTAGGCACAGGATAGTCCTGCTGGTCCACCTCCGATAACTGCAATCCTTGGAGCTAGTTCTAATGTTGGCTGTGGTAAGGCCCAACCTTCAGTCAAGGCTAAATCGCCAATATATTGTTCGAGGGCATTTACTGCAACTGCACCATCGTATTCATTGCGATTACAGGCACTCTCACAGGGATGGTGGCAGATTCGCCCAGTTACAGCCGGAAAAGGATTGTTAGCCACTAGAGCAGACCAAGCCTCTTGATAGAGTTGCTTCCTGGCTAACATGATCCAAGTTGGTATCTCACCGTCAACCGGACAGGCACAGTGGCAAGGTGCTAAACGCTTCTGATAAATAGGCATAGCACTACGCCAAGTCCCAGTATTTAAACTATCCGTCCATCCGGTCGTCCAGATTGAAGGAACTTCCCTAAATGTTTCTTTCAAACTACACCCTCCTTTCTTGCCAATCTATACCCATCCCCACAGGATTTAACGTTTTGCTCTACTTTAACCGGGCTCATCTCAGAGACGACTTCACATAAAACCTCGAGTGTAGGTCGACCTAGCAAACCCGCAACTGCCCCCACCAAGGTTGTATTTACTATCCGTCCTAGCTTATTTTCTTGTGCTATAGCCATTGCATCAATGGTAATAATCCGAAACTTCCCTAAGCCCGAAAAAAATTCGGGGGGTTGGGCTGAGTTGATTAAGACCAAAGTATCCTTAGTCGCACCTTTTAATAGAACATCATTGAGTAAACTGGGATCGAAGCAGACTATAACATCTGGATCTTCAATGTTACAGCGTAAGTGGATGGGCTGATCATCAACTCTAATGAAAGAACTGACAGCCGTACCCCGCCTAGCCCCTCCATAAGTGGCGTAGGCCTGGACATACTTGCCTTCCCGAAAAAACACGTTTGCTAGAATATCCCCAGCCATTTGAGCCCCTTGACCACCACGTCCCTGAACAATAAATTGCAGCAAACCTTACACCTCCTTCTGTTATTAAATTACAAAATTGGTATAATGCAATTTGACTTCCAGCTTCTCAATTCGAACAGGATTTAGTTCTTCAAAGACCTGATTTTAAGTGTCGATGGTATATATTATTGGTTTAACAGTAAATCTCATTCCAGAATATTCTGAATTAGATTTACAACTTTGGTACAATTTTGTACCATTTGCCTTCTTTATAACTAACCAAAGTATGTACATCTATCTACGACAACTCCGTTATAGCCATGGAACAACAATTTACCAGTAATGTTCCTGTAATACCAAAAATCGCTTTGTTTTGGTACATTGCTTGGACTTGATGCTAACCGTTTTGAAAAGTTAAACTTACTTCAGGTGGAGTTCAAACCTCACCTGAAGTAAGTTCCTAAAAAGTTGATGTTTAGTGAGAGCAAGCACTACTCCTTCTGATCTCTATTTTGCAGTGCTATCAACACTCTTTCCGGGGTTATCGGTAACTCTTTGAATCTGATTCCAATCGCATCATAAACAGCATTTGCAATAGCTGCAGCCGTAGCCACTAACCCCGACTCTCCCACACTCTTGGCTCCAAAAGGTCCAGTAGGACAAGTTGCCTGTACTAAGATTGTATCGATTTGCGGCATGTCTACCGACGTCAGTATTTTATAATCCGATAAATTAGGATTAAGGGGCATACCACTTTCCTGATCATAACGATACTCCTCCGTTAGGGCGTACCCCATTCCCTGTTGAATTGCGCCTTCGATTTGACCCTCAACTACCGCCGGATTAATAGCTGTACCGACATCATGGGCAGCTACCACTCTGAGGACTTCGATTATTCCAGTATCAGTATCAACTTCTACTTCGACAAACTGAGCTGCGTACACTGGAGGATTACCAGGTGGCTCTTCACTTACTGCCCCAAATATTTGATGACCGTGGCTGCCAAAATGTGCTGAGTGTGACACTTCTGCTATACTCATAGATTTAGAGGGCTCTTCAGGGGAATCATTTCTTACCCAAACTCTTCCATCCTTCACAACAAGTTCCTCAACAGGAGTCTCCAAGATTTCTGCTGCCATTTCTAATAATTTTTGTTTGGCCATAGCAGCAGCATGCTTAACAGCATTACCACCGGAATAAGTTTGGCGACTGGCATGACTGCCAATATCAAACCCTGCTACATCTGTATCGGCGGTTTTGGTAATTATCACATCCGTAAAAGGAATTCCAAGTTCTTCGGCTGCAATCTGGCTTAGAGATGTACCAGCACCTTGACCACAATCAGAATTACTATAGATCAAATTGGCAGTACCATCTTCATTAATTTTAATCATGGCAGCCGACGTTTCATGAAGCATAGGACGTGCCCCGCTGACATGCATCATGTAGCCCATACCGATGCCGCGTTTTTTTGCTCCTTGACTACTCCTTCCCTTTGCGCCATTATTTCTCTTCTCTGTCCATTTAATGGCTTTTGCCCCACTAGCGATACATTCCTCAAAGCCACAACTATCTATAACCCAACCGCTCCACATCCATACCTCTCCGGCACAGGGATGATTTTTGAGCCTCAGCTCCAGAGGATCCATACCTAATTTTATGGCTATATCGTCCATTTGGGATTCTACAGCAAACACCACCTGAGGGTTGCCATACCCACGAAAAGCACCACATTGAGTTGCATTAGTATAGACAGAATAGTTATCTACTTTTATGTTGGGAGACTTATACATTGCTAAAAACCATCCAGCCACAGGTCCGGCAAACGATGGCGTGTGGGTCGCATACGCACCGCCGTCGATATAAGAGGTTAACTGTCGTGCAGTAAAAGTACCATCTTTTTTAACTCCGGTTTTAATAATCATAGTCATGGGATGCCTGGATTCTGTCGCTAAAAATGCCTCTTCCCTCGTATATTTAAGCATTACCGGTTTTCCAACCTTCATAGCCAATAAAGCGGCGATCGGTTCGTTAACCACACCTAAACGACTACCAAAGGCTCCTCCCACGGTTGGCTTAATGATTCGTACTTGTCCAGTCTTTAAACCTAAAGCATGCGCCGTAATACTTCGAACTAGATGGGGCATTTGAGTCGAGGTCCAGATCGTTACACGCCCATCTATGTCCGGTGCCGCCATAGAAACTCCACAGGGTTCCAAACTTACTTGGTTGACCTTTGGCACGTAATATGTGTCTTCAAAGACAAAATCTGCATCAGCAAAGCCTGTATCAACATCTCCAATAACTACAGGTGTATGACCATAGATGTTTTTTTCGGCCTCATGTATTAAGACTGCCCCTTCTGCCATTGCCCGTTCAACATTCATTAAGGCAGGCAACACTTCATACTCTACCTCAATAAGTTCTAAGGCTTGGATAGCAGTCTCTTCATCAACAGCCGCTACAGCAGCAATTCCGTCCCCGACATAACGAGCCTTATTAGTGAGAATATATTGATCCTCAACTAAAATAGCCCCTGGAGAAGGCGGAAAACCCGCGCTATTCCACAAAATCTTGGGTGTATCCTCGTAAGTAAGTACAACCTTAACTCCCGGCAATTTCTTAGCCTTTGATGTATCGATATTGATAACCTTAGCGTGAGCGTAAGGACTACGCAACACTTTACCCACCAACATATGGGGCAACACCATATCACCAGTGTATAAAGCATTCCCACTGACTTTTTCCCTGGCATCTACGCGTGGTAATGAATGACCGACAACAGAATAACTCATAGTTACTTCCCTCCTTTCCCTATCGACGACTTACATCCATAATCGCCTCGACAACCTTAACATATCCTGTACACCGACAAAGGTTTCCTGTGATTCCCTCTCGTACTTCGCTTTCTGTTGGATGAGGATTGCTATCCAATAATGCTTTAGCTGACATAACAATTCCTGGAGTGCAATAACCACATTGTATAGCCCCGTGAGCCACCAGTGCTTCTTGGATAGGATGTAATTCCATAATCCCGCCTATGCCTTCAATTGTGGAAATTTGCTTACCCACTGCATCGACCGCTAATATAATGCACGAATTGACCGGCTTACCATCCATTAATACAGTACACGCACCGCATTCCCCGCTATCGCAGCCCTTTTTAGTACCTGTCAATGCAAGGTCATCCCTAAGCACATCTAATAAGGTCTTTTTTATCGGAACATTAACTTCATATGTCTCTCCATTAATTTGCAAACTTATCGGCATTTTCATAGTTCTCCCCCCCAAGCTTCAACAAGTGCTCTCTTTGTTAGAACACCTACCATATGCTTACGGTAACTGGCGGTGCTGCGAACGTCGTCAATTGGGTTAACTGCCGTTTTAGCTAATTCCGCTGCCTGTATAAAAGCGCTAAGCGTCGCCACAGAATCAATCAGGCTATCCTCCGCATCCTTAATACGCAACTGAGTAGAAGCAACTGAACCAACAGCAATCCTAGCTTTGGCAATTTGCATTGTTCCTGGGTTAGTCGTTAAGAGCACCGCTACATTAACTAAAGCAATTTCATGGCTTTTGCGCTTACCAAGTTTATAGAACATACCTTTACTGTTAAGCGGTGGAAGATCTATTTCAATCGCCGTTAGTATTTCCCCTTGTTGTAATACCGTTTGACCAGGTCCCACATAAAACTCCCGGACAGGAACTTTGCGTGACCGATTCGCGCCTGCAATCAGCAAGCGTGCCTCATACATTAAAAGAACTAAGGCGACATCTGCGGCAGGAGACGCATTACACAAATTTCCGCCAATAGTAGCAAGATTACGTACTTGAGGTGTTCCCAAACTCCTCGCCGCATCTATTAATACAGGGAAATGAAGATTAAGCAACGGGTTCTCTATTAGGGCGCTTATTTGTGTTAGGGCCCCAATCGTGATTGTGTTACCTTCAAAGATGAATCCCTTTAGTTCTGTCAAACCTTTCAAATTTACGATACCCTTCCAGTTTATTGGGCCTTTCTTCATTTTAACTAGTAAATCAGTTCCCCCTGCTAAAGCCCTGACTTGATCTCCCCTATTAGCCAGTATGGAAACTGCATCCATCAGGCTTTCAGGTTCCCAGTAGTTTATATCCAACAAAACTTCACCCCCTAGGAAATTAATCTCGTTCTCAATGTTTAGAATATCAACCATCAGGATTATCTTGGACCATAAAATACAACATAACAATTCGTGTAACAATATTCTATATATTCAGACTATTTTTAGTAAAAAATAATGGAAATTGCACTAAGCATTTTCCAGATGCCCCAACTCTTTTGCATATCACCACCTTGCTATTTATTTAGTCAACAAACCCGTATATAGAGTTACGTGATTGTCTAATGCAAGATGAGTTCCAAATTTGATTATAAATGTCAATCTTGACCTGAACATCTTATCTTCAAGCCTAAACGGTTTATCCAGGCATTAAACGGTCCTCTTCACAGGACCCAGACAAACATTGAAAATAGCCTTGGTACATGACAATACCGCATTATTTCCAATATTTAGCTCAAACATACTATTAGAGCCTAACTACTACTCTATCTTTTCGGTACACATATTTACCACTCTTTTTAAGAATATACCACCTAATTTCATGCTCTAATCAGATGGCATTAATTTATATTTTTGTATTTTACGTAGAACTGTTGGATGGGAAACGCCTAAAACCTTAGCTGCCTGCCTTATCGCCGGATAAGCCTGTAGAGTTTTATGCAATAGTTCAATTTCTAACATTTCGACGGCTTTTTCGAAAGGCATAGGTTCATTAACCTGAATTACTAGAGCCTGATGCTCTGGAACGCTACTCAGGTTAAAAGGCAAATGTTTAAGGGTCAAAACCTCATCTTCATTCATAATCAGCATTCGTTCAATCAGATTTTCTAATTCGCGGATATTACCTGGCCAAGGATGACGTTCAAAAGCCAAAAGAATTTCAGGCTCAAACCTAATATTTCTACCATATTTTTGGTTAAAACGTTCTAAGAAGTGGATGGCCAACGGAATAATGTCATCTGGGCGCTCCCTCAACGGAGGGAGATGAATGGGTACGACGTTTAACCGATAAAAAAGATCCGCCCGAAAACTATGTTGGGCTACCATTTCTTCTAAGTTTTTATTTGTAGCAGTAACGACCCGTACATTAAATTTGATAGGTTTCCCTGCACCAACTCTAAGTACCTCTTGTTGCTGCAAAACCCGCAATAGTTTAACCTGCATATTCATAGGCATTTCCCCGATCTCATCAAGAAGCAAAGTCCCGCCCTCGCAAAGTTCGAAAATACCTTTTTTACCCCCACCACGTGCGCCTGTAAAAGCCCCATCTTCATAGCCAAAAAGTTCTGATTCAAGCAAGTTTTCTGGAATGGCCCCGCAATTGATTTGTAAAAAAGGCTCATTGATACGCGGACTTAACTGATGAATTAACGTCGCCACAATTTCCTTTCCTACCCCGGACTCCCCAGTAATTAAGACATGAGAATTTACTTGAGCTACGCGTACTATGAGTTTATAAACTCTCTGCATACTCGCACTTCGGAATATGAATTCCTCATGCCGCTGAAGTTTTGTTCTTAATTCCTTTATTTCGTGGGCATACCGGATATTTTGTTGTTCCGTATTTTCAATCCGTTCACGCAAAAGGTTAAGTTCAGTCATATCACGTATATTACAGACTACTCGCAGCATTTCCCCTTTTTTATCAAAAATGGGGCTGCCAGTAATTAAGATTTCTTTACCGGTTTTTATCCTCTGTTTAATAGTTATTGGTTTTTTCTGGCTTAGAACAAGTAAGGCGACCGCTTGAGAAACTGTCCCATCATCTTGAAGCTCTCTGACATTACGACCAACGCCATTGTCATGTTTAGACAAACCTGTAATTCTTTCATAACTTGTATTTACTCTTAACAGCGTTCCATCCCTATCAATAATCCCAATTCCATCATAAAATGATTCGAGAATTGCCTCAAATTCTTTATTTAATTCTTTAACACGATCTAATTCTACAGTTAAAGATTCTAGGTCAGAAACATCTTGAAATACTGCAATTGCTCCGATTACTCTGTCCCCTTTAATAATCGGCGTACGATTGGTGACCATAATCAGGTCGCCAAATTCTATCTTTTGCCCTAACTGGGGTTTACCGCTATTTAGTACGGCTGGAAGCCCTGAATTAGGTAATACGTCTGTGATTTTCTTGCCAATGATTTTACTAGCAGGGACTCCAACCATACGCTCCGCTTGGCGATTGTAGATTGTAACTCGCTCATCGACATCAATTGCTAAAATTCCATTATGCACAGCGTTAAGAATCTCTTCCAATTCATTAAATGAAGACAACCTCAGTCACCTCCCCATTGTACTCCATTCATGTTCATGTTCATTTGTGTATCCTTTATTATCCTTTATCAATTCAACATCTCTGCTCCATTTCCTTCCAATAATTAATATCTTCTAAATACATTGGTAAATATGGATATTAAATACATTAAGCAGGGGTCTCCCCCCTGCTTTCACATAGAACTGCTAAACGTTATTTTATAAGCTTCTAAATCTCATATGAATTGCGCTGTGCTCGAGACCATTAATGCGTTCAGTCGCTGCTCGATACACACTGAGTGCCCCGAAGAATATACTTTAACTTTGACACCCACTTATTAGAAGTGGGTGTCTCAACGTGGATCAACTGGTGTGAAAAATTGTACTGCTCCCACACTAATCAATACTCTAGGCTACTGCTATTCCTATTCTTTTTCCTTAATTCTTTAATTCCTGATTAAGCTTCTCATTCATTTGACAGGCTACCCGGAACAGATCCTTAGCCGTTAATCCTATTGAATCTAACGTTTTATGATAAATATGGATGAGTTTTTGCAAAAGGTCTGTTTTTGATTTATCCTCTCGCAAGCGCTTCATTTCAGCAGTCACTTCTTCTATTAGTTCCGGTGTTATCGTGACTCCTGATTCCCTCAATTCTTTTTCCATCCCCAGTAAACCATGTTCGATAATTTGGCCGCCTGAGTGTTTACCATATACGAAAGAGGTCTTCTGTCCTACTAATTCAGATGGAATAGCTTCATAAATACGCCGATCAATGAGTACACCTGCAGTGTGAATTCCACTTTCGTGCGTAAAAACATGGGGTCCTATGATTGGGCAATGAGCCTGGATTGGCATACAGGCGTATTTTTCGACCAAGCGGTACAGGTCATGCAGCTTTTCGTATTTGAAACCAGGAATCTCGATGCCATAGAGCAATTTCAAAGAAACCACCACTTCGTGGAGAGGCGCATTTCCCGCCCGTTCGCCGTAGCCTGCTACTGTCGTGCAGAAAGCCTTCGCACCATATTTAATTGCTGTGATAGTATTGATAGTGCCAAACCCAAAATCATTGTGGAAATGTACCAGCAAAGGTACCTCAGGTATTGCCTGGACTAGCTCTTCTGTATATTTGGCAGTTGCCTCCGGAGTCAAAACTCCTACTGTATCCGGCCAAGAAGGTCTCGTACCACCTGCGGCAAGCCCCCGACGGAACAGTTCAATACAATAATCAACATCCGCTCGCGAACCATCTTCTCCACCGAACTCGATATGAGTTACCCCCTTAGACCTAGCATAACGAATAGCTTCCTCCATCATCTTCAGGTTAGCTTCTTTGTACCATTCGATTGGCCGATCTTCATGTTCAACCTCAGAAATACCTTCTCTATGAAGAAGAGTTTTCCCAATTTTATATTTATTGTGTAGATTGGACGCAGTCGTAAAGATGAAGAAAGTTACTTCTTCAGGTGAGATATTTATCCCGTTAAGAACCTCAAGGGTCGCATCAATATCTCGCTTATTCGAACGACACATGACCACAATTTCAAGATCTGAGCGTAATTCACCGCGGCGCTTAGCTTCCATAATCAAGCGCAAGGCCTGTTGTTCCGTAGCTGAGACTCCTGGGAATCCCACGTCGATGATATGAACCCCAATATCACTTAAAGCCTTAGTAATTTCAAGCTTTTGTTCAGGGGTATAGGCAACGCCCGGCATTTGTTCCCCGTCGCGCAAGGTGGAGTCGTAGATACGAAGTTCTTTAGGATCAGGAAATTTAATATCTTTCGTAAACTCCAAAGGACTATGCAACAGTTGTTCAATAGGCTCACGCAGCATATAAACCTACCTCCTTCATATCCTCTTATTTGTAGTGAACTCGTTCAACCAAGGATAAATTCTTCTTGCCCTGATCAACCCAATATTTCAAGGACCAAATCACCGATTTGACTGGTAGAAAGTCCCGAATCTGCACCCAAGGAGGGAACCTTGCCGGACATCAACAAATTTTGCAGGGCTTTGTCAATGCTGACAGATGCTTCTCTTTCCCCAATATAGTCTAAAAGCATACCCATGGCAGCGATGGCGGCCATCGGGTTAGCCACATTAAGACCCGCATATTTTGGAGCAGAACCGTGGATAGGTTCAAACATGGAAACCTTTCCTGGATGAATGTTACCTGAAGCAGCTATGCCCAGTCCCCCTTGGATCATTGCTCCAATATCCGTGATAATATCCCCGAACAAATTACTTGTAACCCCCACATCAAACCATTCTGGATTCTTAATCATCCACATACAGGCGGCATCAATATAGGCGTGTTCTCTTTCGATATCAGGATACTCCTCACCGACTTCTTCGAAGGTTCTGGTCCAAACATCCATAGCTCGTACGGCATTCGCTTTATCAATTAAGGTTACCTTTTTCTTCTTATTGCGTTTTCTTGCTAATTCAAAAGCATAGCGGATGGCTCGTTCACAGCCTTTACGAGTAAACACCATTTCGGCAATGGCAACTTCATCCGGAGTACCTTTTTTAAAGATTCCACCTAAATTGGTATATGCATCTTCGGTGTTCTCACGTACAATAACCATATCAACATCTTCTGGCTTTTTGCCTTTAAGAGGACAAAATTGCTCAGCGTACAGTTTAATAGGTCGAAGGTTAACGTAGAGATCTAATCCGAAACGCATTCCCATAATAATAGGTCGCTCAATAAATCCTGGCTCAACTCGTGGATCACCCAGGGCTCCAAGGTAAAGTGCATCCATCGTTTTATATTCTTCTAAAATCGATTCCGGCATGGTCTCTCCGGTTTTCAGATAATGATCTGTACAATAAGGGTAATGTGTTAATTCATAGGAAAAACCATGTTGTCTAGCTGCAGCCTCCAAAACTCTAAGGCCTTCGGCAACAACCTCTGGACCTACCCCATCCCCGCCAATAACTCCAAATCGATAGTTGCGTTGATTCTCTTTATTCATTTTCTGCTCCCCCTAATCGTTCACCGGCATAGGCCACAAGCCCACCGGCGTCCATAATCTTTTGCATAAAGGCGGGAAATGGAGCTGCTTGGAAGGTTAATCCCGTCGTTAGATTGGTTACTTTTCCCGTCACTGGGTCAATACTGATTCTCTGCCCTTTTTCAAAGTCTTTAGCAACCTCCGGGATTTCAAAAATAGGTAATCCAATGTTTATACTGTTCCTATAGAAGATCCGAGCAAATGTGGGGGCTACCACGGCTGCTACTCCGGCTGCTTTTAAGGTTAGTGGCGCTACTTCTCGGGAAGAACCACAACCAAAGTTATTATCAGCGACGATCACATCACCGGGTTTAAATGTTTTAACAAAGTTTGGATCTAAATCCTCTAATACGTACTTTGCTAATTCTGTTGGTTCAGAAATATTACAATAGCGGCCTGCTATGATTAGATCGGTATCAATATCCCGGCCTAACTTCCAGACTTCTCCTTCAATCATTGTCGTTTCCCCTCCTTACTCAACGCACATTATTATTGACCTGGGTCAGCTAAACTGCCCCTTAAGGCTGTTGCCGCTGCTACAGCTGGGCTAGCTAGGTATATCTCGCTGGTGACATGTCCCATACGTCCGACAAAGTTGCGATTAGTTGTGGATACACAACGCTCCCCATCAGCTAAAATCCCCATATGTCCTCCTACACAAGGTCCACATGTTGGGGTGGAAACGACACACTCGGCTTGAATAAAGGTCTCCACTAATCCTTCCTTCATCGCATCAAGATAGACTTTTTGGGTACCTGGGATAATGATACAGCGTACTCGAGGATGGATCTTCTTCCCTTTCAGAAGTCCAGCGGCAATGCGCAAGTCTTCAATCCGTCCGTTAGTACAAGAGCCTATCACTACTTGGTTGATAGATACTTCACCAACCTGAGAGATTGGTTTAGTGTTCGAAGGTAAATGTGGGAAGGCGACTTGTGGCTCAATGTCGTCCATATCATAAACGATTGTTTGAGCATACTCAGCATCTGGATCACTAGAATAAATCTTGTAGGGTTGGTTGGTGGCTGCTTTGACATAGGCTTCAGTTTTAGCATCGACAGCAAAGATACCGTTTTTTGCTCCTGCTTCAATCACCATATTGGCCATGGTCAAACGTTCTGCTATGCTAAGTTCCTCTATGGCCTCTCCACAGAATTCTAGTGCACTATAGATACCACCATCGACACCTAAGCGACCAATCATGTAGAGAATCATATCTTTACCAGAAACCCAAGGTTTTTTCTTCCCTCTAAATTCGATCTTTATCGTTGGCGGAACCTTCAACCAAACTTCTCCTAAGGCCCAAGCTACAGCGATATCAGTTGATCCTACTCCAGTAGCGACCATACCCAACGCTCCATAGGTACAAGTGTGGGAGTCTCCACCGATTACCAGTTGGCCGGGTCTTACCAAACCTTGTTCTGGTAGTAAGACGTGTTCAATGCCCATACGGCCTACTTCGTAATACAAGGTATTATGCTCTAGGGCAAACTCGCGAACCTTTTTAGCAACTTTAGCGGATTGAATATCCTTATTAGGTGTAAAGTGATCCGGAATGATCACAAGTTTTTGAGGATCAAATACTTTCTTGGCTCCTTTAATTTTGCCAAACTCATCGATAGCCACAATAGCTGATAGTTCATTAGCCAGAACTAAGTCTACTTTGGCGTTGATAATCTGACCTGGACGTACTTCGCTTAACCCCGCATGATCGGCCAAGATTTTCTCTGTCATAGTCATTGCCATAGTGAGCTTCACCTCTTGCTTATGCTTTTATTTTAGTAACACTAAGGTTTAGTCATTAAAATCTCTAAGATCTACTACCCGTTTAGCTTTACCTTCACTACGTTGCAAAGTCTTAGGAGCCACAACTTTAATACGGGCATTGATGCCTAGAACTTGGTGTAAATCAGCACCTAAGCGTTCTTGAACTTTTTCCAAAGCCGCACTGCCTTGCGCATGGTATTTTTCTGTACATTCTACAATGACTTCCAGATCATCCATATAGCTGGATCCGCGGTCTACAGCGATAACATACTGGGGTTCTAGTTCCTTAATTGTTAAAATCACACTTTCAATTTGAGAAGGGAACACGTTGACTCCTCTGATAATTAACATGTCGTCTGTACGTCCCGTAATTCGCTTCATACGCGCCGTGGTCCTTCCGCATGAACAGCTCTTAGTATCGATGAAGGTTCGATCTCTAGTTCTATAGCGCAGGACTGGGAAAGCTTCTTTCGTTAGAGAAGTGAGGACCATTTCACCTAAGCTTCCCAGGGGCAGAGACTCTCCTGTATCAGGATCGACGGTTTCTACTAAGAAATGATCTTCAGAAATGTGCAATCCATCATGATAAGGACATTCAGAGGATACTCCTGGGCCCATCATTTCAGTAAGTCCGTAAATATCAAAGGCTTCAAGGTTGAGCTTTTCTTCAATTTTACGTTTCATTTCCGTAGTCCAAGGTTCGGCTCCAAAAAAGCCTACTCTTAGCTTAAGATCCTGTATAGGATCAACGCCCATCTCTTTGGCTTGTTCGGCAAGTACTAAGGCATAAGATGGAGTAGCCATTAGGACTGTTGCCCCGAAATCTTGCCAGAGCATAATTTGACGTTTGCTGAGTCCCCCAGATACTGGAACGACGGCTGCTCTTATGCGTTCTGCTCCATAGTGAAAACCAAGTCCGCCAGTAAAGAGCCCGTAGCCATAAGCATTATGAACAATATCGGCATTTGTTACACCACCTGATGTGTAAACCCGCGCCATCAGTTCAGACCAAGTATTAATGTCATTGGCAGTATAGGCAGCGACGATCGGTTTACCGGTGGTACCACTAGAAGCATGCATTCGAATAATACTATCCATAGGTTCTGCAAACATTTTAAAGGGGTAATTATCACGAAGATCATTTTTGGTAGTAAAGGGTAATTTACTTATATCTTTGAGGCTGTTTATATCTTGAGGCTTGACTCCTAAAGCATCCATTTGCTCTTTATAAAACGGTACTTTAGTGTAACAACGCTCGACTGTTTTTTGGAGTCTTTCAAGTTGCAACTTTTCCAGTATAGGCCGTGGCATTGTCTCATGTTCTTGGTCCCATATAAAGCATTGTTTAGCTTTATGCACAGCATTTTCCACTTTCTGGACCCTCCTTTAAACTACTCTTAGTTAGTGCCTCGTGTTCGTTTAATTTAGGAAAAATCCTTTTGCGTAAATCCTTTGTACACTAGTCTCTAACTACGGCTGCTTGAGCCCTTGCTTGGGCCATTTCCACACCTACTTTAAAGGCCTGAAGGTTTATATCGACAAGTTTTGGCGGAATACGTTTCCGAATAACTCTTTCCCAAGCTTGCTGAGACAGATCCAAATGAGCGGAAAGAGCCCCCAGAATGATTAGACTACTAACCTTAGGATTGCCTAGTGCTTTAGCTTGAGATGTCGCTGGTATTTCTTGAATTTGAAAGCCTTTATTTTGAACGAATTCCATTATTCCGGTGGGATAGGGTTGATATTCTCCGATCTGGCCAGGCATGACTTCAATGTCATTAATCAGCATCAGACCTCCTGACTTAAGATAATGTCCGTAACGTACAGCTTCGAGCCTTTCAAAGGCTACCAAGATATCTCCAGTACCGGTGCGTACGGTAGGTGAGTAAACCTGGTCACCGAAGCGCAGATGACTAACCACACTTCCTCCTCGTTGAGCTACCCCATGTACTTCTGTTTGTTTAACTTGGGCTTTTTCCTCGGCGGCGACTAAAGCGAGTACTTCACTAGCTAGAAGGACACCTTGCCCTCCGACGCCACAGAGGAGTACGTTAGTTACGTTTGCCATTTCTATTCCCCCTTCAAATAAATGGCGTCAAATTTACAGGCTTGAGCACATAAGGAACAGCCTGTGCAGGATACATCATCAATGACTGCCTGTTCTCCAGGTAATACTCCTGGGCAGCCGATACGTTGGCAAGCCCCACACTGGGTACATTTATCGATGTCAATAACATAAGGTGTTTTGGGTCTCTGCTTTTCGCCGCGAGCGAAGATGCAAGGTCTGTTCGTGATTACAACTGAAGGCCCTTCATTGTCGAGAGCATCTTTAATTGCTTGGTTCATTTCTTTTTGATCAAAGGGATCGGCCACCTGAACATGTTTAACGCCAATGGCTTTTACAATGTTAACTAAGTCTAGTTTGGGAGCTTCTTTCCCTTGAAGCGTTTGCCCTGTTGCAGGGTGTTCCTGGTGGCCCGTCATGCCGGTAGTACTATTATCTAGAATTACGACGGTTGTGTTGCCACCGTTATAAACAACATCAATTAAGGACGGGATCCCGCCATGAATGAAGGTCGCATCTCCAATAACTGCTGCAACTTTATTGATTCCTCCAAGTTCAAAGCCAAAGGCATTACCAATTGAGGTTCCCATGGCAAAGGACGTATGCATTGCCCCTAATGGCGGTAAGGCTCCAAGTGTGTAACACCCAATATCTCCGGTGACTAAGGCTCCTGATTTTTTGAGAGCGAGGTAGGCTCCTCGATGTGGACAGCCTGGGCAAAGTTGCGGGGGACGACTGATGATGTTAAATTCGTTAGAAAAGTCTTTTACAGGTTGTTCTTCGAATAAGCATTTGGCTAAGACGTCAGGGCTGAATTCTCCTGTTCGAGGAAAGATGTCTTTGCCGCTGATGTTAGTGACTCCCCAAGCCCGAATTTGATCTTCTATGAAGGAGTCAAGTTCTTCAATAATATAGACTTTATCGTATTGGGCACAGAAATCGAGGATCATTTGTTTAGGTAAGGGATAGGTTATCGCTAGTTTCAGTACACTAGCCTCCGGGAGTATCTCTTTGGTATAGGTGTAAGAGGCTCCGCTAGTGATGACGCCAATGTTGCCCTTCCCTTTTTCGATACGGTTATACTCATAGGTTTCTACGTATTCATTGATTGCTGCTAGCTTAGCATCAAGTTTGGCTTTAAGGCTTTTGGCGAAAATCGGTACTACCCAGTTGGGTACATCTTTTATATAGCTTTTGCTCTCCCCTACTTCATTACGTTCACCGAGGGTGACCATTCCTTTACTGTGAGAGACCCGCATCGAAGTTCTAAACAGAACCGGGGTGGAGAATCTCTCACTAAGTTCATAGGCAAGTTTGAGATAGTCTTTGGCTTCTTGGGGATCACTGGGTTCGATCATGGGGATTTGAGCTAGTCTGGCAAAGTAGCGATTATCCTGTTCATTTTGGGAGGAATACATCCCAGGATCATCGGCCGAGATAACCACAAAGCCGCCAACGGTACCTGCGAAAGGGAACACCATGAACGAATCGGCGGCTACATTAAGTCCAACGTATTTCATGGAACATAGAGCCCGTTTGCCAGACATCGCTACTCCCATGGCCTCATCAAAAGCTACTTTTTCATTAGCAGCCCACTGTGCTTTAATTTCACTGTATTGGGAAATGACTTCCAATATTTCAGTGCTCGGCGTGCCTGGATAACCTGAAGCGAAATAGACTCCTGCCTCATAAGCTCCTCGGGCGATGGCATTATTACCTGCCATGAGCAGCCGTTGACCAGCTTCTTGCATCATTTTTCATTAACCTCCTCATTGGGGACTTTAAACTAGGAATTAATATATTGTCACAATCTATTAAATATTCAGATATTCAAACTGATAAATTATTACATATTATTTTTTTAAAAAGCTTAATACTTATTTTGCTTTGGCAACCCCAGAAGCAAAGGCTTTCTTATTTAATTCCAGCAGCTTGGCGGGGATTCTTGCCATAAGGGCATTTTGCCAGGAATCTTCAGGGAAATCCATATACTTAGAGAGAACTCCCATTAGCACAACATTTGTCGCTTTGGCATTACCCGCTTCGGAAGCTAATTCTAATCCATCTAACTCTATAAAACGCCCAACTCGTTCTTTGAGGTCGCTAAGGATTCTCTCTGGGTAAGTTGCAGCTCCTATGAGTACCGTTAAAGGTACTATCTTTTGAGTATTAACGATTAAGACTCCGTCTTTTTTTAAGAAGTGAGACCACCGATAGGCTTCCAGTTGTTCAAAGGCGACAATAAAGTCTGCTTCTCCTGGTTCGATGACCGGAGAGTAAACGTCTTTTCCCATACGAACTTGAGTTACTACTGACCCACCCCGTTGGGCCATACCATGGATTTCTGACATTTTGACTTCATAGCCCTGAGCCAAAGCAGCATGAGTCAGAATCTTGGAAGCTAAAATTGTCCCTTGTCCGCCCACTCCAACGAGTAAAATATTTGTTATCTTAGACATTAGGCATCACCAGCCTTTCGCAAGGCATCAAATTTACATACCTCTATACATAATCCACACCCTGTGCATAGCGCTTGATCGACTAGGGCTGTTTTATTTTCTTCATCGAAGGAGAGTGCTGGACAACCAAGTTTTAAGCACATTTTGCAGCCTGTGCAGTCTTGGACTTGGAGAGGTTTTTCTGTATTCTTAATAATTAGTGCACACGGTCGTCTAGTAATAATGACTGAGGGCTCAGGAATTGCTAATTCGGTCTTGATTACGTCTTTAACTCTTTTTAGGTCAAAAGGATCAACTTCCGAAACTCGTTTTACTCCCAAGGCCTTGCACAAGGCAACAAAGTCGACTTTAGGAGCTGGTTGCCCCATGAGAGTCTTGCCTGTTGACGGGTTGTCTTGGTGTCCTGTCATGGCTGTAATGGAATTATCCAAAATAATCGTCGTAGTGTGTCCCCCATTATAAACTACATCCATCAGACCTGTAATGCCTGAATGTAGGAAGGTCGAATCTCCAATGACGGAGACCATCTTTTCTGCATTTTCTGGATGAGCTTTCTCCATTCCTAAGGCTCCGGATATCGAAGCCCCCATGCAAATGCAAGTATCCATTGCCTCGAGGGGAGCCATAGCTCCAAGGGTATAACAGCCGATATCACCAGAAACTATAAGTTTAAGATGCTTAAGAGTATAAAACAGTCCGCGATGTGGGCAGCCCGGACACATCACCGGCGGTCTTAACGGGGAGTCAAAGGGTTTCGCTACACTTATTCCTTTCTGACCAGTGACCTTTTCAGAGATCATCCTGACGGAAAGTTCTCCATAGGGCGGGAAAAGTTCCTTCCCTATGACCTCAATACCTAAAAGACGAATTTCTTTTTCCATATAGGGTTCTAATTCCTCAATGACATAGAGCTTACTGACTTTAGCTGCGAACTCATTGATTAAGGCTGCAGGCATGGGATTGGTCAGGCCTAATTTAAGGATAGAAGCTTGAGGCAGGGCTTCTTTAACATATTGGTAGGAAATACCTGAGGTGATGATACCGATGGACGGATCCTTCATCTCCATATAGTTGACTGCAACAGTTTCCGAAAATTTGGCTAGTTTCTGCATACGTTCTTCTACTATTAAGCGACGAGCGCGTCCATATGCAGGAAGCATAACGTACTTATGCGGGTCCTTCTCAAAGGGTTTAACAAGTCGTTCCATGGGTTCCTTTAGTTCTACTAAACTTTGGGAATGTGCTATCCGAGTTGTCGTTCGTAACATGACTGGGGTATCGAAGTTTTCTGATATTTCCATAGCCAAGCCAACCATGTCTTTAGCTTCCTGGGAGTTAGAGGGTTCTAATAGAGGTATTTTGGCAAACGCCGCATATAATCTATTGTCCTGTTCGTTTTGTGAGGAGTGCATTCCGGGATCATCTGCTGATACTAATACTAAGCCTGCACGAGTTCCGGTGTAAGCTACGGTGAAAAGTGGATCGGCAGCTACATTAACGCCTACCATTTTCATAGTAACAATGGCTCGAGCACCGGCAATAGCTGCCCCAATGCCTACTTCCATTGCTACCTTCTCATTAGGGGACCACTGACAATATATTTCTGGGTATTTGACAATATTCTCAAGAATTTCTGTGCTTGGCGTGCCAGGGTAGGCTGAAGCAACACCGACACCATATTCGTAGACACCCCGAGCAATTGCAGCATTACCAGTCATTAATGTTTTCATGTCTTTCTTGTCCTCCCCCTTCAGTTAATAATTTACTGGAATTTGAAAATAGTGCCGGTTACACATCACTCTTGTAATTCACCCTCCATTTCCTTACAGACATTTTGTCACTACAACTGACCTCTACCCTATATATTAGCAATAATCATGCCAAGTCAGAATCGTATGAATATACTGATAATTTTAAATAATGTTGCTGCTCAAGATGAAACAATATATATGAAACTTAATTAATGTTGCATTTTGTTCTAGAGTTGTTGCATATGACCGAAACGTTACCGTTGTCCCTGACCAAAGTATGTTAAGGAAAACAATGTTTCAAGTTCTGTTTTTCCTTCCAATAGAGACCAAATTTTGAGCTAAGTTGGTAATATTATTGAGTGACGTAGTAAGTTCGGCTATTTCGGCTGCCTGCTGTTCGCTTAGGATATTCTGTTGATTTATGGAATAAATAAAATGTTCTATTGATTCCATAACACGTTTGATATCATTTTCTATTGCCGTTGATGCTGTATTGGTAGTATAAGCTAATTGACGAACCTCATCAGCAACAATTCTGAAGCCTCGCCCATGTTCTGCTGCCCGTGCCGCCTCAATCGCTGCATTTATACCTAGGATCTTACTTTTAGCAGAGATCCGCTTGATATCTTTTATTACTTCTGCCATGTGCTCAATTTTTTGACGTACTTGCCCTGTAGCATTATCCATGCTCTTAGCATTTACTGCAACCTCCTCGCTTTCGGCTGAAACTTTCTGCGCCGAAACATATACGCTTTCCGTTGCCTCTAGAAGTTGCTCGCCCATAGATACGAGCGAATCAAATTGCTCGGTGGAAATAACTACAGACATCGCACCTATGATCTGACCCTCATCTCTAATCGGTGCAGCGATTGACACATAAGGAATTTTGAATCGAGTTTGATCATTAACCCTGACAACTACACGTTTCCCAGAATGGAGTGCTTTATAAGCACCTGATTGTTTGTATTGTTCCATTGAATCGCCTTGACGTACACCTATGTCCAGATCAGGATGAAAGGAGGTAACCAATACCCTCTCCTTGTCTATTACGAACACAGAGACGGCTTGTTCATACCACTCTTGCAGTTCAGGCGCTAAAACAATTGCATGTTCCAATTTCACCACAACCATCTCCCCGCTACGTAACAGATATTTAATGCTTGATTGCCAAGTTTATAGAATTTAGAGTAAACTTTTTTCTTTTGTTAGGAGACCTTTATAACTAGGGCTGCACCGGTGTCGCCGGCTGCGCATCCAGTGAACAGACCATAACCACCCCCTAGAATAGCCAGTTCTTCAATCATTTCAATAATTCCCCGTGCGGCAGTAGGTCCTTGGGGATGCCCGTAAACAAGTGAACAACCATAATTATTCATCTTCATAACATCTAAACCCATTTCGTTAGCCATGTACAAATCATTGGCCGTAAATGGATTGTGCGATTTGATAGCTTTTACATCTTTGATACTGATCCCGGCTTTATCTATGGCCATTTGGGATGCAGGAACTACAGCCGCCGCCATATGAGCCTTTTCGGCACGGGCATAACCATAGGATAGGATCTGAACTTCAATGTTTTTATCTGCACTTAGTTCCCGAGCTTTATCTCTTGTTGTTACAATAAGCCCGCAGTTACCATCAGCTGGATGGGTTTGAGCGCCAAATGAGTGTACACCACCCGGAATAACCGGTTTTAATGGCGTCAAACTCTCAAGCGTTGTGGGAGTTACGCCTTCATCCGCTTCAAGTATTTCCGTTTTCTTTTTGCTGATTTTATATTCCGCTGGGACCATATAACGTTTTTGGAACGCCCGATCATTTGCCAACGCATCCTGATATTGGTCGTACCGTCTAGCCGTAACCCAATCTACGTCTTCCTTAGTAATCCCGCCAGCCTTATTGACCACGTTTTCAGCAGTCTGAATCATGGCAACTCCGCCATAAGGGTCAGTTGCAAAGTTATCCATCAGCCAACTTTCCGAAATCAATTCACCACCTGGGCCCTTTGGATTAGGCCAGACTGTGAAAGGACCATTGGAACAACGATCCGTGACCATGCAAAATGAGGTTTCGTAAAGACCTGTCTCGATACCAGCAGCAGCTTGACCAAGAACAGTAGTGGAAGTAGAGCATGCTTGAGTAATATGCATACCAGGAATATCAGGAGCCCCCATCAAAGCTGCTGCCCAAGGAGCAGAGTAAAATGTATGAAGTTGTCCAATGGTTTTACCAAAAACGAGGTATTCGAAGATCTTGGGATCGATTTCTTTGGTTGCCAACCATTTTTTGGCAGTTGATGCTGCTAGTTCAATAGAATGTTCATTTTGCAGACTTCCCTGCCAGCGTGAAAAAGGTGTGCTGTAGTAACCACCATAGGGAATATAGGCTTTTGAATACATTAAAATACCTCCTCGTATATTATCTGGGCCGGTTACACAATCACTCTTGTAAATCACCTCCATTTTCTTACAGGCATTTCGTCGGTACAACTCATCTCTACCCAAATAATAAGCAATTACTGTGCCAAGTCAAAACCATGGGAATTTACAGACTATTCCAAAAACGAGTTGCTGTCTGGAATGAAACAATATATAATAAACTAAATTAATGTTGCATTTTGTTTTGGAGTTGTTGCATTTGACCAAAATACTTTACCTTGTCCCTGACCAAAGTATGTTAGCGTATACACGGGAAATTCTAAAAGATCAATTTCCTGACATTATTGTTGAAAAGGGTATCTGGGACGAAGGGGACACTCTAACTAAGAAAATGTTAGAGAAAGGAATTGAAGTAGTAATTGCTCGCAGTGGAACGATCCAGTCTTTTCGCCATGTTGAAAATATTACAGTTGTTGAAACTCCAATTACAGCTTTTGATATTATTAGAAGTGTCCACGAAGCAATTAAATATGGCAGAAAAATTGCTTTGATTGCCTTTTCTTCCTCCATGCTTGAAGGAGTAGATTACTTAGCTCATATTTTAGGAGTTGAGATAAAACAATATTATACCGAATACCCCGCCGAAGTTGAAGCGGCAGTGATCAAGGCCTTTGCTGAAGGTGCAGAGGTTGTTATGGGCGGTATAACCACAACACAGGTTGCCAAAAAACATAACCTGCCCTATGCTTTTATAGACAGCAGTAAAGAAAGCATTTTTCAAGCAGCGCGGGAAGCTAAATATGTCGAACATGCACTTCAAATAGAAAAAGCTAAGAAAGGTATGTTTAGCACTGTTTTGGATTACTCTTACGAGGGTATTATAACTATTGACCAAGACCGCATTATTACTGGATTTAATCCGGCTGCTCAGCAACTTACTAAAATAGTAAGTGTTGAGGCCATAGGACAGAAAATAAATAAAGTCCTCCCTACTTTGAATCTGGACAAAGTTGTAGCTACAGGACTTAGTGATTTACATGATTTAGTTCAGATCAAAGGTATGCAAATCATGTGCAACAAGGTTCCGATCATTGTGAACGAAAAACCAGTCGGAGCTGTTGCCACAATGCAGGATGTTACAAATATCCAGCAGATGGAGGCCCGAATCCGTCGCGATATACATAATCGCGGTCATCGAGCCAATTTCACCTTTAGCAATATTTTAGGAAACAGTTCTCAAATTTGTCAAGCGATTGAAATCTCCAAAGAGTTTGCCAAGACGGATTCTAATGTACTTATTCTCGGCGAGACAGGAACTGGTAAAGAGGTCTTTGCGCAGAGTATTCATAATTTTAGCAAACGTACTAATGGTCCGTTTGTGGCAATTAACTGCGCCGCTTTACCCAGTCAGATCTTGGAAAGTGAACTTTTTGGCTATACTGGTGGCGCTTTTACCGGAGCGAACAAAGAAGGAAGACTTGGGCTTTTCGAAGTAGCTCATGGCGGTACTGTTTTTCTGGATGAAGTTGCCGAAATGGACTTTACCACCCAAGGCAAACTTTTACGCGTGTTGCAGGAAAAAGTCGTGGTACGTCTGGGAAGTGATCGTGTTATTCCTATCGATGTACGGATTATTGCCGCAACAAATAAAAAATTAAAGAGCCTTGTTCTCAACAACGAATTTCGGGATGACTTATACTACCGCCTTAATGTTTTACGATTAACCCTCCCCCCTTTGCGCGAACGAAGATTGGATGTTGCTATCTATGCTCAAAGTTTTTTATCAAAATATGCCTCTGCTCTCGGAAGAAAAATGACATTAAGTAAATCCGCAATAAAATGGCTGGAAAGATATCCTTGGCCCGGAAACATCCGCGAACTTCAGAACGCCATGGAAAGAACAGCAGCGATTTGTAAAAATGATGTTGTCGACGTAACTATTTTATCCCAAATCTGTGAAGACGAGTACAAGTTACCGACAATTACATCAGACTCGTTAAGCTTAGATGCTCAAAATATCCTAAAAGCCATGTCCGATGCCAAAGGCAAATATACAGAAGCCGCCAAAATACTAGGGATTAGCCGCTCCACACTGTGGCGGAAAATACGCCGATATGGATTAAATATATAAAATATGAGTAGCCACTTCGCATTGCTTGGAGTGGCTACTGCTATGCAGAGCAATAAATATTTATATTGTTCTTATTTTACCAAAGGTGTATTATATTATTAAATATCTGACTATTCAGAATTTAGGAGGGAGAAAATGATATATTCAGCACTTAATTTTCCGCCCTTTAATACATTATCTGACGTGGTTATAGCGGATTTAATACCAAAACTCATTCTTAAGACCTATCCTAAAGATAGCTTTATTTTTACTAAAGGCCAGCAGTCACTTGGCTTTTTGCTAATTATCTTAGCCGGTTCCGCAGGAATTGTTGTAGATGGTGAAAAGGATAGCTCCAATGTTGTAGGATTACGCAAACCTGGTGATTTTTTTGGAGAAACTGTAATATTGACAGGTAAAACTTATCCCGCATCTGTGAAGGCTGTAGAAGAATTAACCTGTTATTTATTAAAAAAAGAAATTTTTGAAGATTTGCTGCAAAGCCATAGCAAATTTGCTAGTTTTTTTAATAATATTTTAACGGATCGCCTTCGAGAATTGTACGAACAAATGGTCCATGAATCGGTTGATTCTTACGGACTTAGCTCTGAACCCTTTAAACACCGACTTAAAGATATTATGTCAACTCCTGTTATTACTTGCTCACCTTCAACACCGATCGGTCAAGTTGCTAGAATTTTTTCGCAGCAACATATTAGTACTATCGTTATTATCGGGACTACTGGAAAATTTTTAGGTTTAGTCAGTGAAAGAGATTTGATTAATAAGGTCCTAGCTTTAGATTGTAATCCCACAATTGTACTTGCCTCAGATATTATGGATAAGTCTCCCCCAACTTTGCCAGCAGATGCATTTTTTTATGAGGCATTATTAACAATGATTAAACGTCAAGATAAGTATATTTTAGTAGCTGAAAATGGATTTCCTCTTGGGGTTATCACAATGGGGGATCTTACACGATTACGAAAAACCAGTACTTTAAGCATTGTTAGCCGAATCGAATCAGCTAAAACCACTACCGAACTCAGTTATGCTGCCAAGCTTATCCAAAAGGTTACCGTAAATATGGTATCTGATAAGGCTTCTGCTAATGAGATCTGCGAGGTTGTTTCAGAACTTAATGACCTTATTACCCGTCGCCTCTTAGTTTTAGCCGAAGAAGCGCTAGACAAACGCGGTCTAGGTCTGCCACCACTCGATTACTGTTGGTTAACCTTGGGAAGCGGTGGGCGCAAAGAACAAACTCTTTCTTCTGATCAAGATAATGCCCTTATCTATGCCGAGTCTCCACAGAATCAAGAACAACAAGTCAAGGAGTATTTTCTCACTCTTGCAGATTTTGTAGTTAATGGACTTGAAGAAGCTGGTTTTCCCAAGTGCCAACATAAAATCATGGCTAATAACCCAGAGTGGTGTCAGTCTCTACCAGCTTGGAAAAACTCTGGTAATAGTTGGATTTTTGCTCCTACTGAGGATTCCTTTCGAAAATTTACAATTTTCTTGGATTTTCGAGCTGTATTTGGTCAAGAAAAACTGGCCCAAGAATTACGGGACTTTGCACATCGTCTTTTCCGATTAGCCCCCTCGATTCTTCACCATATGGCTAAAGATGATCTGCAAACTAGAGTACCATTAGGACTCTTCAAACAAGTAATTTTAGAAAAAAAACAAGGACATAAAGATGAGGTCGACATAAAGGGTTCTGCCTGTGTTCACATTGTTGACTGTATACGTATTTTTGCACTGCGTGAAAATATTCTTGATACTTCAACCTTAGCTAGATTAAATAAGCTTGTTTCACTCGAGGTAATATCTGCGGATGATGCTGAGTATTATGAAGCTGCTTACCTCTCTCTGATGATGTTTAGGATCCGGGGAAACTTGCAGAAGTTGAGTAAAGGATTAGTACCAGATAACTACGTTAACCCAAGTACATTAAGCAAAAGACAACGTACCGTTCTTAGGGAAAGTTTAATTGCAATAGAACGCCTACAGACATTTACTGGTTCTAGTTTTCGGGTAGAAGGCTACCTGTAAATTGTGAAATGTGCAGATGTTTGGAGTGATTGCAATGCTTACTACTTTGCTTAAACTAGTCAAAAAGGGCCAGATAGATAGCTTTCTACTCAGCTCACCAGGATTGCCCAGTTTACATGAAAAGGTTACTTTCTTAAGACACAAAACTTTCCCGGATTATATCTTAAATAGTAGTCGATTTGTTGTTTTTGATACTGAAACAACTGGCTTTTATTATAACAAAAAGGACGAAATCATCTCCATAGGAGCAGTAGCTATTGAAAACGGGCTAATCACTAAGTCTTATTTCTCACAATTTGTTAACCCCAATCGGCTTATTCCTGAAATTGCTACAGAAATTACTGGGATAACCAATGAAATGGTTGCTAATTGTCCAGATGTTTTAACAGTTATAGACAAATTTTTAGATTTCAAAGGGCTTTCCCCCTTAATCGCCCATACTGCCTCTTTTGATTTAAACTTTATAAATATAAAACTACGTTTGTATTGTGGTCATAGGCTCAATACCCCAACTATTGACACTCTTCTACTGGCACAATTACTTTTTCCAAAGAGGGAAAACCTTCGCTCTCTAGATTCCTTAGCCGAATATTACGCTATTGATCCTATCGGAAGGCACACTGCACTTGGGGATGCCCTTATCACAGCCCAAATTTATATAAAAATGCTGGACAGCTTATTCGACTTGGGAATAAAGACTACCTATCAGCTGGCAAATCATCTACTTTTCCACCATTTAATCTGATAAGCCTCTGCCCCTTATACCATACTTTGTATTTATAGTTAAAAAGTCGCTGCGCAAGAATACGCAACGACTTTACTTGTATAAATCTTTAACAAGTTATCGAAAAGTCCAGATTGTAATAATAATCAGAAGGATTTACTTTGCCACTACAACCCCAGAAGCGAAGGCTTTCATATTTAAATCCAGCAGCTTGGCTGGGACTTTAGCCACAAGGGCATTTTTCCAGGAATCCTCAGGGAAATCCATATATTTAGAGAGGACTCCCATCAGCACAACATTTGTAGCTTTGGCATTACCGGCTTCAGAAGCTAATTTTAATCCGTCTAACTCAATAAAACGCCCAACTCGCTCTTTGAGGTCACCAAGGATACTCTCTGGGTAAGTTGCGGCTCCGATCAGTACAGTTAAGGGTACAATTTTTTGAGTATTAACAATCAAGACGCCGTCTTTTTTTAAGAAATGAGCCCACCTATAGGCCTCTAACTGCTCGAAGGCAACAATAAAGTCTGCTTCACCTGGTTCGATGACCGGAGAGTAAACGTTTTCTCCCATGCGTACTTGAGTTACTACAGATCCACCCCGTTGGGCCATGCCGTGGATTTCTGACATTTTTACTTCATAACTCTGAGCTAAAGCGGCATGGGTTAAAATTTTGGAGGCTAAAATTGTTCCTTGACCACCGACTCCAACGAGTAAAACATTAGTTATTTTAGACATTATGCATCACCGGCCTTTCGCAAGGCATTAAATTTACACACCTTAATACATACTCCACACCCGGTGCATAGGGCCTGGTCAACTTGGGCTGTTTTGTTTTCTTCATCGAAGGAGAGTGCTGGACAACCAAGTTTTAAACACATTTTGCAGCCTGTGCAATCTTGGACTTGGAGAGGTTTTTCCGTATTTTTGATAATAAGAGCACAAGGACGCCGGGCAATGATCACTGATGGTTCGGGAACAGCTACTTCGGTCTTGATCGTTTCTTTAACCGTTTCTAGATCAAAAGGATCAACTTCAGTAATTCGTTTTATTCCCAAAGCTTTACATAAAGCAACAAAGTCGACTTTAGGAGCTGGCTGACCCATGAGAGTCTTGCCTGTAGACGGGTTTTCTTGGTGCCCTGTCATGGCTGTGATAGAGTTATCTAGGATAATCGTTGTTAGATTTCCGCCATTATAGACTACATCCATTAGTCCGGTAACGCCTGAATGTAGAAAGGTTGAGTCGCCAATCACAGCGACCATATTTTCGGCCATTTCTGGATGGGCCTTAATCATTCCTAAGCCTGCGGATATTGAAGCCCCCATGCAGATAGTAGTGTCCATGGCTTCGAGTGGAGCCATGGCTCCCAGAGTGTAACAGCCAATATCACCAGATACAACGAGTTTAAGTTGTTTTAGGATGTAAAATACTCCGCGGTGTGGGCAGCCAGGGCACATGACTGGAGGACGAATTGGAGAGTCAAAAACCGGGGCTACTGTTATACCAGGTTGGCCGCTGATCTTTTCGGATACCATACGAACGGAAAGTTCACCATAAGGTGGGAAGAGCTCCTTCCCTATGACATTGATGCCCAAGGAACGGACTTGATTTTCAATATAGGGTTCTAATTCCTCGACAACATAAAGTTTCTCTACTTTTGCAGCGAACTCTTTGATTAAGCCTGACGGTAAAGGATTGGTTAATCCTAATTTGAGGATGGAAGCTGTGGGCAGAGCTTCTTTGACATATTGATAGGAAATCCCGGAGGTAATAATGCCAAGGGTCAGGTCTTGCAGCTCCATATTATTGACTGCTACCGTTTCAGTATACTCAGCTAGTTTATGCATCCTTTCTTCCACCACTAAACGCCGGGCGCGCCCATTCGCCGGAAGCATGACGTATTTACGTGGGTTTCGTTCAAAAGTCTTAACAAGACGTTCTAGGGGATCGTTTAGCTCTACTAGACTTTGGGAGTGAGCTATCCGAGTCGTAATCCGTATCATAACTGGGGTATCGAACGCTTCAGAAATCTCCATAGCCAAGCCAACCATGTCTTTGGCCTCCTGGGAGTTCGAGGGTTCTAACAGAGGTATCTTGGCAAAAGCTGCATATAGTCTATTATCTTGCTCGTTTTGTGAGGAGTGCATTCCGGGATCATCTGCTGATACCAAGACTAAACCCGCACGCGTTCCTGTATAAGCTACAGTCAAAAGCGGATCGGCTGCTACATTAACACCTACCATTTTCATGGTAACAATGGCACGAGCACCGGCTATAGCTGCCCCAATTCCTACTTCCATAGCAACTTTTTCATTTGGCGACCACTGACAATAAACTTCTGGGTATGTTGCAATATTTTCGAGGATTTCTGTGCTTGGTGTGCCGGGATAGGCTGCCGCTACGCTGACACCATATTCATAGACACCCCGAGCAATTGCCTCATTGCCTGTCATTAATATTTTCATGCCTTTTCTAGTCTCCCCCCTTAGTGGAAATGTAAGCAAACTTTTTTAAACTAGTTCATGTAAGCATTTTAACTCAGAAAATAGAATACTGTAAAGAGTCTAGGAGGTTCTTTATTTACAGATACACGATCCGGTATTCTGATTATCCAAAAAAAACCCGTTCACAGTTAATCTTTTTTACATCAATCTGACATTAATACCAGCAAAAAAGTATCTCATTATTTCTTAGTTGGGGCAGCATTCACGCCATAAAAATAGCCACTTCCCAAACAATGGAAAGCGGCTACTCATTATACATTTAGAGTTTATTCAATTAAATCTATTGGTTTATTGCACTGTCTTTGATATTATTTAAAGGTTGGGATACTAAAGTCACGACAATGAAAATAACAGCACTAGCAGGTAAGGCTACTATCAGTGGATCGATATAACTTAAGGAGCCAGTTCCTGCAAGAGAAACCTTTCCGAAGATGGCTTTAGTCAATCCGAAGATGGCTGATTCCTTAGCATTCACAAAGAGACACATAAAAAGGTAAATAACTGATCCTGAAACCATGCTCCAAGTTGCGCCGGCTTTTGAAGAACGCGGCCACCACAGTGCTCCAATATACATTGGCAGGAATGCAGCAGCGCAAAGACCGAAGAAAATAGAAGTTCCAATAGCAATAATGCTTCCCGGTAACAGGTAAGCCACAAAGACGGTAACCACAAAACCCACTATCAAACCCATTCGGGCTAACCAGAGAGTTTTGCCAGAATCGTCTTTACTCGTTTTGCCGAGAAGGTCATAACTGATTGAGGTTGAAATAAAGTGAAACTGTCCGCTCATAGTAGACATAGCTGCTGCCAGAAGCCCTAACAAGAAGAAGTAATAGATCCAGGAAGGAAAAGCTTGAGTTAGAAATAACGGTATGACTTTATCTGTGTTAGGAGGGGCTCCTCCAATAGCAGAAGCCATCATAGATACTTTTTTGGTCGCTTCGTAGAAGTAAACATTAGAAAGAGCACCAACTGTAAAAGCTACACCAGTCATAAAAAGAATAAATACTCCGCCAAAAGCTAAGGCCCTATTTAATTCTTTGCCAGATTTAACGGTCATATAACGAACAATGAGTTGAGGTTGGGCTAAAACCCCGATGCCAACCCCTAGAACCAAGGTTGAAATTACAAACCACCAGTTTTGAGATAAAAATTTTGGCATTGAAGCAAAACCAACCATTCCTTGTTTTGCTAACGCTGCAGGGACTAAACTATTCATTGCATTTAATTTAGCATGAGCTACAGAGACTCCACCTAACATACGATACGTTAAAATGATGAGCAGGAGCATCATAACAAACATTAGAGTGCCCTGGAAAGCATCCGTATAGACAACTCCTCTGAGACCACCAAAAAAGACGTAAGCTAAAACGACTAAAGAAAGAATCCAGAGCGCAGTTGTGTAGTTCATTTTTAGGGATTCTTCTAAGAATCTTGCACCACCGATCATAACTGCGGCAGCATATATGGGTAAGACGATACTCATAAGTGCCGCTGACCAACGGCGAATAAAGTTGGATTCATAATGTGCCCCTAAAAGGTGAGGGAAAGTAAAGGCTCCGTATTTCTGCCCCAGAGCCCGTGTTTTTTTGCCAAAGAAAACAAAGGCAATAAATATTCCAACAAAAATATTGGCAACGGTCAACCATAACATACCCATTCCAAAAAAGCCAGCAGCCCCACCAAAACCCACAATAGCTGAAGTGGAAATAAAGGTTGCCCCATATGCCATGCCCATTACATAAGGATGAATATTTCCCCCTGCAACCATATAATCTTTAGAAGACTTAGTATGTTTATACCCTAGATAACCAAGGATGGAAGTGATAATTACGTAGAATATAAGAATGGTATAAAAAACGCCCATTGATTATTCCCTCCTTCTAAAACATAACTTCTTAATCTTTTTCCCAGTTGATTACACCGTATACCACACAAAGAAGGGCACTGCCGATTGATAAGAGATAAGCAGCTATTATTCCTGGGTCAGTTAACCCTAACATAAACCTCACCTCCTTCCCAATTATTAGAATATCCACCGACTTCTTTTCAGGTTCTAGTTCAAGAATACATTGAACCTTTCGCATTATCCTTATCGGGATCGGAGCAACGATGAACACCTCTCTACTTTTTAAATTATACTGCAATTACCATGCCATAGTCAGAATCGTATGAATTTACTGAGTTTTCAAAATAAACGTTGCTGGTGAAGATGAAACATTATATAATAAACTTAATATCTGTTGCATTTTGTTCAGGAGATGTTGCATATGACGAAAATACTATACCTTGTCCCCGACCAGTCTATTCGCCATGTTGCCGATATCACAGTTGTTGAAACTCCCATTACAGGCTTTGATATCATCAGAAGTGTCCAAGAAGCAACAAAATATGGTAAAAAAATCGCGTTAATTGCCTTTTCAAAAGTACTGAGGCCATAGGACAGAAAACATTTAAGATGCAACATAAATGAAATAATTTCAGATTCATAAAAACAAATAATCTGGGGAAAATAGATTAGAATTTTAATAAAGGAGGAGTATTACATGCCAGAAAGAGTCAACAAAATGCCTCAACCTAATGGTGGTATCAAATGCGTCGTTAACACCTGCCATTATTATGGAACTGGTGACCATTGTTATGCAGAAAAAATTGAAGTTCAACCACGTGACGCCCGTACCACCGATATGACTGACTGCGCTACTTTTCTCTCTGAGTAATTCAGACTAATTAAACGATAATAGTTTCTTCCCTAAGGGGAAAATAATAGGGCTTGTCCGCTAGGCAAGCCTTATTATTTATCACTTTAGAAATTTCTAACCGTTCATCTTTTTACTTAAAAGCCCAGCAGAAGCAATAAATTTCAAAGCATCCTCCGAAGAAACTTCGAGCTGTTGAACTTTGTCTTCTGGTACCAAAATCAAATTTCCCGCCCATTGCATTGACTGCATTAAGTAGACAGCTGCATAACCCTTTGGAATAAAGGCGCTTTCTTCGTCATTTGTGAGGAATCCTAGAAGTTTAATATCACTAGACAGGTTCACCATTACTAAGCGGGAAAAACCTTTCTTATTTGAAGAAAAGGAATTGACTGTGTCCTTAATAATTCCGTAGATACTGCCAAGTAACGGAACTTTAATTAGGATTCTATCTAAATAATTGAGTAATCTATTCGTAAGCCAGTTTGAGGCCAATAGACCTACTAGGAAAATTGCAGTAAGCGTCACAATTACCCCAAATCCAGGAAAATATAATCCAGCCCGTTCTAGCGTTCCTTTAAATAAGCCATCGGTTATTAAAAACATCTTATAGAGAATGTAGAATGTAAGCGTTATAGGTGTTAGAACGAGTAAACCCTTGAGAAAAATTCCAATAAATTTTTTCAAAATACCTCTCCCCAGTTCCATAAAAATTAATATTTTGCAATTGTATTTATTATTCTATTATATACTTCAAATGTCAAATTTTACTTAGTAGCATTTGGTTAATAGCAAAAAGGTATATGAAAATGCACATGGTTCTTATGAGCAAATAAAAACGAGTTTTTCCATAACACATATGGAGAAACTCGTTTTTTTCGGCTCGTTTATACCCTAATGTTAATACTGGTCAATGAACTAAAATTGACTTAATTCTTTGGTTTTTTCACCAATCTTTTTGCTTTTTCCGCATGAGCATAAAGCCATACTGTTATTTCGTCAAGATTAAAATTCTTATCCAACTGCCACTTCCAATTTCCATGGATCATCCCTGGGACATTCATTCGGGCCTCCTCACCCAACCCCAGAATATCTTGCATCGGTAAGATAACCCAAATCGCTTGGCTCAAATATACCTCTTCAATCAACTGACAACAATCTTGTCGGGCTTGTTGATTCATTTCCTGTTTAGTCAAAGTACTACTCTCTTGGCCTCCCTCTTTTAACAGGTAATTCTTCTCACACCAGCCTAGCAAAGTATTATTATCATGAGTTCCTGTATAATAAACAAACTTCGTTTCTTTTTCTAGTAACAACTCTTTTGGTGGCGTAAATTGAAGTACCTTAATTCCATGAAAGCCAAATATCTGTTTTAGGATATTAACTTCTGTGGTGATAGTCCCTAGGTCTTCAACAATAAAGGGGCATTTCCCAAACCTAGCAAATATGCTTTCAAAGAATCGTTTACCCGGTCCTTTTATCCATTGCCCTTTTACTGCAGTCTCTTCCCTAGCATCTACCTCCCAGAAGGCCTCAAAGCCTCGAAAGTGGTCCAAGCGAATATAGTCAAACTGTTCTAAGCCAAAGTTAATTCGCATTTTCCACCAAGCATACTGGGAAGTGGTATGAGCCTTCCATTCATAAACGGGATTCCCCCATAACTGACCGGTCTTACTAAAATAATCGGGAGGGACTCCTGCTGTTTTTGCAGGCCTGCCCTGTTCATCAAGTTTAAACAAGCCGCGGTTTACCCAGACATCGCAGCTATCGGCACCTACAAAATGAGGCAAATCTCCAATAATTTTAATTCCTTTATCCCCAGCGTAATTTTTAAGTCTATCCCATTCATAGAAGAAAGTATATTGTAGAAATTCGATAAATCCCATCTCTTCACGAAGAAGCATTGAATAATTAGATAACGCCTGCGTTTCACGTAAAGCAATCTCAGATTCCCAATCAAACCATGGAACATCCCCGAAGTAAGCTTTTAGAGCACGATAGAGAACGTAGTCCTGAAGCCAATCTTTATGTTTAACTTGAAACTTTGTGTAGTTTTCCTTAGATAGATATTCTGAGTATTTATAAGACAGGTATTCTGAGCTTAAGGATATAGACGATTTACCTTTGTTTAATTCAAGCCGCTCAATAAATCTTTGATAGGCTTCATAGAGTAAATCCTGCTTTAGCTCTTTTAAAGCTTGGTTCAATAAACTTTCTCGAAGTCCAATACTTATTAACTGTTGATATTTTTCACGAGTCTCTTTAGGGTCTAATAGTCCCTCATTAATCAAATGATCAAGACTGATAAACACTGAATTTCCAGCAAACACTGAATCACTTTGATAAGGACAATCTCCTACTCCAGCAGGATTTAATGGTAACACCTGCCACAACGATTGCCCCGCTTCTGTCAAGAAATCTACAAAATCATAAGCTCCCTGCCCTAAATCTCCTAGCCCCCAAGAAGAAGGCAACGAGCTAATATGTAGTAAAACCCCGCACGAACGGTCAAGTTTCAAATCACAAGGTGGAATTTTCTTATTAAGCAGAACCCTACCGCTCAGAGCACTGATTGACAAGGCACTAAGTGTTTCTGGTGTAAGTCTTTCTCCAGTGATTAGGTCAATTATTAAAGAAGAAGATTGTAGATTTGTGCTGAGATTAACTGTTTTTGTCTCATCTCGATGACGGTTGATAAGAACAGTAATTTCTTCTTCATCTCTTACTCGTGTGTAACCATAAACATCTAATTCATAACAAAAAGCTTTAAAATCACCCGTTTGAAGCACTTCAAATTCAGATCGCATACGCAGGATTCGTCGATACCAATCCATGATTTCTCGATCTTCTCTACCCCACGGATATGTACCCCGATTATAAGGATCAGCATAACCTTCCACGCCTGCTTCATCCCCATAATAAATACAAGGAACTCCGGGGAAGGTCATTTGAATCAAACTTAATAGTTTAAGCCTTTGTAAAGCTAACTGCCGTGCGGGCGTTGAAAGCCGAAAAGCCCTCTGCTCTGTATTCGTCAAGCTTTGTTCTGGTGGAGCATCACCTAAAAGAGTCAAAACTCGTATCGTATCATGACTTCCAATTAAATTCATGGCAGCGTAAAAATTCTCTCGAGGATAGTTTTCAAACAAGCTCATAACCTCTCGATGGACATCCACAGAATCACTTTGACCAAGTATAAAGCGCAGGAAGCTCTCTCTGAAAGGGTAGTTCATGGTGGCATCCAGTTCATCCCCAAAAAAGTATTGCCGTGGACTATTATAGCTGATTTTATTCGAAGCGTCTTCCCACACTTCCCCGATTAGCACAGCATTAGGGTTAATGCGCTTAATCGCTTGCCGTAGCTCTTGAATAAACTTATCCGGAAGTTCATCGGCGACATCTAACCTCCAGCCAGCCACACCAACCTTAAGCCACTTTTGAATCACACTGTTTTCTGAGCCATAAATAAACTGTCTGTAGGAGGAGTTCATTTCATTTACTTCCGGAAGGGAATCAACCCCCCACCAAGATTCATACTCTTGGTGGTTATTTTTAAACTTATACCAATTATAATAGGGAGAATCTACAGATTGGTAGGCACCGACTTCTGGATAATTGCCATATTTATTGAAGTAGATGCTGTCACTGCCAGTATGGCTAAAGACACCATCAAGTATAATTGAAATCCCAAAGTGTTTTGCTGTATCAATCAATCGTTTGAAGACCACAGCATCCCCATACATCGGATCGATTTTGTGATAATTCGCAGTGTCATATTTATGATTACTAGAAGCTTCAAAAATTGGATTGAAGTAAAGAATACTAATCCCTAACTCTTGAAAATAGGACAACTTTTCAATGATTCCTTGTAGGGTTCCACCAAAAAAATCCCAATCAGTCACTCTGCCCTGCTCATCCTTAAGATAGATTGGCCGATCTGACCAATCTGCATGATACAGAGCGTTTTTCCTTGGATAGTAGGTAAATCCTTTTTCGTGATGATTAAAGAACCTATCGATAAAAACTTGGTACATAACTCCTCGCTTATACCACTCAGGGACTGCTATCTGTTTATAAACAGTAATTTGATAAGCAGGTGGTTCTTGTTCCCAGAGACTGCCTTTTCCCCCAAGCCTTTTGGTATTATTTCCATAATAATAGGTTTGAGCGCCTGAGTGAATCACAAAATAGTACCAAATCAGTCCAGGCGTGTTTGGCACTACATATTCAACCTCATATAATTTTCCGTCTTCAGCATCGTCAGGTCTATGTTCGGAATTAGACGCTGTGTTATGACTTTTCTTCTCTAAAGTTAGCTCCATTGATTTCGTTATTTCCCGATCTTTTTCCCATAAACGAAGAATACAGGCTTCAATAGGAACTGGCGAAAGTGTACTTAAACGAAAGGTTATTCTTTGACCACAGTTAACTGCACCAAACGGATTACGATATAATAAATCGTGAGAATTATGGTACGCCGAAAATTCCATACATATCACCTATACCCTTGTCGTTTATTCATCCACTCGCGCGACATCCTTCTACAAGTGGGTGTGGGTGCGTTTATGGTTAATATGGGCTTTAAGATATCTGCAATAATGACTTATATTTTTCGATGTATGCATTCGCAGATCTGTTCCAACTAAAATCACTCTCCAAACCCCTTAATCGTATATTATTCCAAACGGGCTTATTTTCATGATATATATTCAAAGCTCGTTGCACCGTAAATAAGAATTCGTGAGCATTATAATTAACAAAGCTGAATCCATTTCCTGTTCCAGTAACATCATTATAAGGAATGACAGTATCCTTTAATCCTCCAGTTTCCCGAACAATTGGAACGGCTCCATAACGCATAGCGATCATTTGGGCAATGCCACAGGGCTCAAAACGTGAGGGCATTAGCAGTATGTCAGCTCCAGCATAAATCTGATGAGCTAGTTCATTAGAAAACTCTAATCTTACAGCCAGCTTTTCAGAATATTTTGTAGAAAAATGCCCCAGCATTTCTTCATATTTTTTTTCTCCAGTGCCTAGGATAATCATCTGAATATCCAGCTCCAGCATCTCTTCAATAACATGGGCCAAAAGGTCAAAGCCTTTCTGGTCAACAAGTCTGCTTACCATTCCCAATATAGCGCAATTATCTCTAATGGGAAGTCCAATAATATTTTGCAGATGCTTTTTGTTTTCTTCCTTAGCCAGTGATACATTATGATAAGACCTAACCAGATAGGGATCGTTAAATGGGTCATAGACCTCATAGTTAATGCCATTCAAAATACCCGTTAGCAGATCTCTTCTTTTTCTTAACATTCCATCAAGGCTTTCACCATAAAAAGGATTCTGGATTTCCTCAGCATACGTTGGACTTACTGTCGTGATCTGATCCGCATAAAGTAATGCACTCTTCATAAAATTGACCGCACCATGAAATTCTAAGCCATTTTCCTTGAAGAACTCCATCCCAAGCCCCAAAATATCACCGAGAACCTCCTTAGGAAAAATCCCCTGATATTTTAAGTTATGAATCGTAAAGAGAGTTTTTATTGGATAGTAAAGAGGCTCGCGGTTATAAAACTCTTTGAGCATAAGAGGGATTAAGGCTGTATGCCAATCATGACAATGTAAGATATCTGGTTTAAACCCCGGTATGTGGATCAAACTTTCAAGAGCTGCCCTGGAAAAAAAAGCAAATCTCTCTGCATCATCGTATTCGCCATAAACATTTGGACGTGTAAAATAGTACTCATTGTCAATAAAATAATAAGGTATCCCTTGATAAACCATCTCTTCCAAGCCGCAATATTGTTTACGCCAAGCAACAGGAACGTCGAAATGTGCCAAATGTATAAACTCTCTTTGAAAATCTTTGGAGATACTACTGTACTTTGGCATAATAATCCTTACATCAATCCCCTGTTTATGCAAGAAGGCTGGCAATGAACCCGCTACTTCTCCTAAACCTCCTGTTTTAGCAAAAGGATCTGCTTCTGCAGTCACAAAGACCAGTTTCATACTCTCCCACCTTTCCTTAGATGACCGTTTTTTTGAGAACAACCAAAGGGTGGTTCACACTTCCCTTAAGGACATTTTCCCTTTGAACTATTACTGATTTATCAAGAATTGTATAGTTCGTTTTTGCATTGGCATGAATATGGCACTTTGGCATAATAATGCTGTTTTGAATTCTACATCCTTGCTCTAGAATCACCCCACGAAATACAATCGAGTTTATTACTTCCCCCGCTATAGAGCAGCCACTGGCAATTAATGAGTTACTGACTTTAGCCTGTAATGTATATTTGGTGGGAGGATTGTCCACAATTTTTGTATGTGTGCGATCTACTCCCAACCACAATTGCTCCCGAACTCTTAAGTCCAAAAGATCCATACTTCGATCAAAATAATCCTTTATGGTATGAATCGTTCCAATCAATGAATTTGTTGGACTGCCAAAGATATTAAGAACTTCGATATTGGAAGAAATAATTTCAATTAAATCATTACAACCATAGGAACCATACTTCTCAATAATATCCAATAAAAGCTCGCGACGTATTAGTATAATATTCACAAAGTGAAGTTGGGCAAGGTCTTCTCTCTCAAGACTGTTCTTGTCATGGAGCTTTGCCACTTTCTGGTCCCCATCTAGCTCAAGAAGTATTTGATTATGCGAACCATCGTCAAAGGGGTTTTCTGCTTTATATATCAAGGTAACATCAGCATGCTTGTCCCTATGAAATTCCAGAGTATCTTTAAAATTCATATTATATATTTGATCACCACTACTTATGAGAACATTTTCAACATAATCCTTCTGTAGAAATTCTAAATTGTTCTGTAAATCCTTGATACAAAAGGTATCTTTGCTCCCTGCCAAACTATGCATAACGCCGGGCAAGATAAATAGCCCTCCGTCTTTACGTTCTAAAAACCAATCTTTTCCCGCCCCCAAGTGGTCTAGTAACGGTCTATATTGGTGAGGTGTAACTAAACCAATGGTCCTTATACCAGAATTGACCATACTAGATAACGCAAAATCTAGAATTCGATATCTGCCTCCGAAAGGAACGGCGGCTATTGGTCTATCTAGAGCAAGCCCTTGTAAGTTATCAGATCCGCTATTAGCAAAAATAATTCCTATAGCGTTGGACATTATTTACCTCCTTTCAAATCGCCCGGCTTCTATAAATATGCTTACCAGCTTCAATAACAGTTCCCTCAGTAATCAAATGATAATCCTCAATTACTGTTATCCCTTCATGAGCAGAGCCGATTTTTCTCTCAGCGCCGATATTACAATGACTCATGATTTCTGCATTTTCGCCAATAATAGCCCGATGGACGCTTGATCCTTTGTGCAATTTTACATAAGGTAATATAATAGAGTCCCTAATTTCCACTCCTTCGCCCACATAAACCCCTGGCCCTATGATCGAATTGCTTACCTTACCATGAACAGTACACCCATTACAAATTAAACTATTCTCTATTTCTGCTGTTGACCCCACAAAGTGGGGAGGAAAGATATCTTCGTTAGAAAAGATTCTAAACTTAGGATCGAAAATATTCAGGAAGTGTCCATCCTTTAACGACTCCATATTAGCTTGATAATAGCTTTCAATAGTACCGACATCGCGCCAATACCCTTCAAATTTGTAAGCGAAAACTCGTTTTCCGATATTTAGCTGATGAGGAATTATATTTTTCCCAAAGTCGTTTTGCGACAAATAGTCATCCTTGTCAGCAATTAATGCTTGCTTTAATGTCGTTCCGTTAAATATATAGACCCCCATTGAAGCAAGATTACTCTCCGGATGGACAGGTTTTTCTGTGAATTTTGTGACTCGTGAATCTGAATCAATGGTTAGTATTCCGAATCGAGAAGCTTCCTCCAGCGGTACTTGAATCGTCGCAAGAGTAATTTCTGATTTTTTTTCTTTATGAAACTTTAACATAAGGGTATAGTCCATCTTATAGACGTGATCTCCTGAGAGAATAATCACGTATTCAGGATCGTAATAATCAATGAACTCGTAGTTTTGATAAACTGCATTTGCTGTTCCGTTATACCAACTTCCTTCGGTTTCCCCAAGGAAAGGGGGAAGAATATGAACTCCACCAAAAGGATTATCCAAGTCCCAAGCAGAACCCAAGCCAATATATGAGTTAAGTAGAAATGGCTTATATTGGATGAGAACACCTACGGTATTAATACTTGAATTTGTACAGTTACTCAACGTGAAGTCAATTATTCGATACTTGCCACAGAAAGAAACTGCTGGTTTTGCACGATTTCGAGTCAAACCGCCTAATCTACTTCCTTGTCCACCGGCCAATAGCATTGCAACACATTCCTGCCGCTTCATACATTTTCCCCTTTCTCTAAGATTAGTGAGTTAGACCAAGATAGATTAATTTGAAGAAATACAATTCACGGTACGGTATCGAATCTTCCATATCCAATCTGCATACTCTCTAATTGTCCGATCACTTGAGAAGATTCCTGAATTTGCAATATTAAGCAAAGAAATTTTATTCCAATCCTTTGGACTATGATAAAGTGTTTGAAGTTTTTCATGCATTTTAAGATAAGATGGGAAATCTTTCAAAATGAAGAATTCATCATTATAGATCATAAGAGAATCATACAGTGTCCTGAATTCTTCACCCATATTATCAAAAAAATCACTGTTCAATTGATCAACGCACCTTCTAATGTCCGAGTTATCGTGGTATTGATCCCATGGCTTATACCCTCCAGAACGGCTATAATCCAACACTTGTTCAGCAGTAAGCCCAAAGATAAAAATATTCTCCTCCCCTACAGCCTCTTTAATTTCGACATTTGCTCCATCCAGGGTTCCTAAAGTTAGTGCTCCATTCATCATGAATTTCATATTTCCAGTTCCTGAAGCTTCTTTACTAGCCGTCGATATTTGTTCGCTAATGTCTGCTGCTGGATAGATTAATTCTCCTTGCGACACATTGAAGTTTTCCAAGAAGACAATCTTAAGTTTCCCCCTAACCTTTGGATCGTTCTCAATTTTTTTACTTAAAGCATTAATAAGCTTGATCACGGTTTTAGCATAATGATACCCTGGGGCAGCTTTTCCTCCAAAAATGAAGGTTTGCGGACATGACAATAAGCCTGGTTCATCGATACCTATATTATACAAATGCATAATCTTTAGCACATTGAGCAATTGTCTTTTATAGGCATGTATTCTCTTCACTTGAACATCAAAAATCGAACTAGGGTCGAGGACAAGTCCATACTTTGCTTTTGCTTTCTCGGCCAGTCGACATTTGTTTTCGTACTTTACGTTGGCGAGTTGCTCCAAAAAACTCTGATCATCCTTTAAGACATGAAGTTTCTTAAGTTCTCCAGCATCTTCTTTCCAGTTTGGACCGATTGCCTCTGTGATCAGGTGAGATAATTTAGGATTAGCCGCTAACAGAAATCTCCGATGATTAACACCATTTGTCTTATTATTAAATTTATAACCAAATACTCGATAGTAGTCTTTAAAGACCTCATTCCTGAGAATTTTGGTATGTAGTTGAGCTACCCCATTCACTGAGGAGCTTCCGACAATTGCCAAATTGGCCATCCAGATATACCCATCTTTAAAAATATGCGTATTTTGCTTGACTCGCTCATCATCCATAAAACGTGCCTTTAAATCCTCCTTAAATCTTCGATCGATTTCCTCAATAATCAGGAATATCCTAGGCAAAAGGTTTTGAACCATATCTATCGGCCATTTTTCCATGGCTTCTGGCATAATGGTATGATTAGTAAACGACATGGTGTTGACGGTGATGTTCCAGGCTTCATCCCATCCCATTCCTTCCTCATCAATCAATATGCGCATTAACTCAGGGATACATAAAACTGGATGAGTATCATTTATATGAACTGAGATACGTCTTGAGAACTCATGCAAAGAATTTAAACCGTTCTTTTTCTTATAACTACGTACAATGGTTCCTAACCCTGCAGCAACAAAGAAATATTCTTGTTTAAGCCTTAACTCTCTTCCTGCACGACTACTATCATCCGGATAAAGAATGTATGAAATAGCCTCTACTTCCGACCTGAAACTAGTGGCTTGATTAAACTCCCCACGGTTAAAACAGTCCAAATCCAGTTCACTGCATATTGTTTCGGCACTCCATAACCTTAAGTTATTAATATAGCTTGGATTATCGTAGCTCATAATCGGTACATCGTAAGGTACAGCTAAAACTGGTTCATAGTTCTCATGATAGAACATTGCTCGCCCATCTTTGAATTCAGTTCTGACCGTCCCTCTGAATTTGACGATTACGGCTTTATCCGACTTTCTTGTTTCCCAAGGGTAGCCGTTTTTAAGCCAGTTATCTGCTACCTCAACTTGGTTACCGGAAACAATCTTTTGTTCAAATAACCCATATTTATAGCGAATCCCATTACCATGTCCATCAATTCCTAAGAAAGCCATCGAGTCAAGAAAACACGCAGCTAATCTTCCTAATCCGCCATTACCCAAGCCTGGATCTGATTCTTGCTCTAAGAGATCATCAAGCTTAATACCTAATTCTAACAAGGCTTCCTTCACGAGATCCTTAATTTTAAAGTTGACTAAGTAATTATCCAATAGTTTGCCAATTAGAAATTCCATTGAAAAATAGTAAACCTGTTTTCCTTGTGAAATATTATTTTTGTTTATTGCTCGATAATAGCTCATTTTTTCTTTTAGCAACATAACTAAGGCCACAAATTTATCCCAAGAGGTTGCTTCATCAGCGGTAATGCCTTCCCCCTCAATTAACTTCATTAAATAGGCTTGCTTAAAGCTTTCTTTATCCGTAAACATACGTTTTGCCCTCCAATACTTAAGTATTCAAATTTGGTTTTAATATAACTATTGCTAAGGGAGCAATCTTAATTGTTATAGAAAATGGTTGCCCATGCCATGAGTCCTTCTTTGCTATGACTAATGAGCGATTAATATGATTATTTCCTCCATAAATTCTATAGTCAGAATTAAATATTTCTTGATAACATCCTTGGTTGGGCACTCCAAGCCGAAAATTCTCATAACTATGCGGTTGAAAATTAATTAATATAATTAGCAAATTGTTTTTTTCTTGTGCCTTTCGACAAAATATCAAAATGCTTTGTTTGTGATTATGAACATCTATCCAGTTAAATCCTGACCAATCTTGTTCATTTTTCCAGAGGGCATTTTCTTGGCGATAAAGTTTATTTAAATCACGTACATAATTTTGAAATTTTTTATGCATTTCATAATCCAAAAGGAACCAATCCAGTTCACCCTCCACACGCCACTCGATAAATTGTGCAAACTCCCCACCCATGAATAATAATTTTTTACCCGGATGACACATCCAGTATCCAAATAAACATCTTAGTCCCGCAAATTTTTGTGAATAGTCGCCCGGCATTCTATCTATTAATGACTTTTTTCCATGAACAACCTCATCATGAGACAACGGCAAAATATAATTTTCAGAAAAAGCGTAAGTCATTGAGAAGGTTAACAATTGGTGGTTGTCTTTGCGCAATGGAAAATCAAGACTCATATACTGCAAAGTGTCATTCATCCATCCCATATTCCATTTGAAATTATAGCCAAGTCCATTTTCATCTGTCGGATAGGAGACAAGTGGCCATTCTGTAGATTCCTCTGCAATCATAAGTACATCCGGAAAATATTGAAGAACTACTTCATTTAATCTTTTCATAAAGGCAACGGCCTGAAGATTTTCTCTACCCCCATTAGGGTTGCGTTTCCGGGAATGTCGGGGTTTCTCATAGTCTGGATAGAGCATACTGCTTACTCCGTCCACTCGTAAGCCATCAACGTGGAATTTATCAAACCAAAACACAGCATTCGAAATGAGATAACTCCAAACCTCAGTTTTCTCAAAATTAAAGTTATACGTACCCCATTGTTCATTTTCGTCCTTTTCATAAACAAGTAATCCGTTAAATTGACCAAGACCATGAGCATCTTTGCAAAAATGACCTGGTACCCAGTCTAAAATAACCCCTATACCCTTAAGGTGACATTGATTAACGAAATACATAAAATCCTCTGGATTGCCGAATCGGCTTGTACATGAGTAATACCCTGTTAATTGATATCCCCATGAGCCATCGAAAGGATGTTCCATGATAGGCATCAATTCAATATGGGTATACCCCATACTAAGCACATAATTCAGTAGCTCGACAGCTAATGCGCGCCAATTATAATATTTTCCATCCTCTTTTCTTCTCCAGGAACCAAGATGAACTTCATATATTAAAAGAGGCATTTCCTTAACATTTACTCCTCTTTGTTTCATCCATACTTGATCTTGCCAACTAAAACCCTCAAGTTGCCAAACGACAGAAGCTGTTGCAGGTCTTAATTCTGAAAAAAATGCAAATGGATCCGATTTCAAAAACACTTTTCCGTTTTTCGAATGGACTTCGTATTTATACAACTTTCCATGGAGAACGTTTGGTATAAAGAGAGACCAAACCCCACTGGTCCCAATCTCCGTCATTGAACTTTCACTGGAACACCAATTATTAAACTCTCCTACAAGGCATACGTTGAGTGCTTCGGGTACCCATACCGCAAAATTCGTCCCGCATATTGAATCACATTTAATTATATGAGCACCCATTTTTAAGTAACTATGGTATAGTTCTCCACGATTGAAAAGGTATATATCATCCGGTTCAAGATAGAACTTCTTGTTCATAAATTGTTACACCTTCTTCACTCTGGTCCTACTCCTTATAGCTAATACTTCTCTTAACTGATGGCATTTCCTTTCATTTTGTGGAAAAGATTTACTGACAGGTTTCGTCATCTTTTTTGAAGACTTAGATTTTCTTTGTTTTATCGTGTATTGACAGCATATGCGATAAGTAAATCAATTGGTCCAAAAACTTTTTGAAAATACCCTTCAATAGCAAAGAGAGTTCCTACCGCATTTTGGTAAGGAACTCTCTTTGCTGATTTATATTCTATCTAGATAAGATCGGATGTCTCAAGCGTTCTCTGAGCGATATATAATGTCAAAATAACACTATAAAATGGCAAGTGTTAACCGAAGTAGGTGATATTATATAGATATTTTTTTTAGTGTGTAACATTCTATTCCCCTCTTACGTATTAAGAGTGTAGTATTAATTAGACAGCCAATAACCATAAAATATTATGGCTGAAATCGAAAGGAGGAGAAACTATGTCAAAGCGCTTGTATCGATCTAGCCTTGATAAACAACTAGGTGGAGTCTGCGGAGGATTGGCTAAGTACTTGGAACTTGATCCTAGTCTTGTCCGGATCGCAGCTATTCTTCTCATGTTTGTAGGTGGAACAGGATTTTTAGCATATCTAGTTGCTTGGTTCGTGATCCCCAGTGATAATTAATTAGCTGGAATACGTCTTACTAAATGTATCAATTGACACATTTATAGGGCATCATTAACAATTTCCGCAATGTCCCTACTTTGCATATCTCCCTTTAGACCACTAACCGCTCCACTCAATGTTGTTAAACATAATGAACATGCACTCGCTAAAATATCAGCTTCAGTTTTCATAGCCTTCCTGACTAAGATGCCATGAACCGATTTCTTCCCGTAATCTCCCAGCCATACTCGTCCACCGCCAGCTCCACAACAAAAAGCATATGATCGATTATTTCGCATCTCGATCATTTCTAATCCTGGAATCGAGTTTAAAACCTCTCTTGGGGCATCGTAAATAGAATTATATCTTCCTAAATAGCAGGGGTCATGTAACGTTACTTTGCTAGTAACAGAGCCATTTAGAGTAATTTTCTCCGACTTAATCAGTTCAAGTAGAAACTCTGAATGATGCATCACATGATATTGCCCACCAAACTGAGGATAATCATTTTTTAATGTGTTGTAGCAATGAGGACAATGAGTTAGAATGGTCTTGAATCTATAACGGTTTAAGGTTTCCACGTTTTTAAAGGCTAAGTGCTGAAAAAGCTTTTCGTTACCAAGACGCCTAACAGAATCTCCACAACAGTTTTCTTCCCCTCCCAAAATTGCATAGTTAACTCCAGCTTTTTCTAAAATATTTACCATTGCCTGTGAAACCTTTTGATTACGTGATTGATAAGCACCAAAACACCCTACCCAATATAGGATATCTGTCTGTTTTTTCTCACTAAGTACTGGAAACTGTGAGTTTTCTATATGAGAAACTATACTTTCTATGCCTTTGCCCCAAGGATTACCCGATTTATAAATATTATTAAATACTTTCTGAACCTCTGGGGGTAAGCCCTGGTCATTACTTGCTACACTTCTTCGCATATCAACAATTCTTTTAACGTGTTCAATATACATCGGACATTTGATTTCACACAGACCACACGTCGTGCAAGACCAAAGTGTCTCTCTTGAAATTACCTTATCTATAATAGGGTAATTATTTTTTTTGTTGGCGTGCCTCTTTAAATCCTGTACCACGTCTCTTGGCGTTAAAGGTGCTCCGCTCATATTTGCGGGACAGCCTTTCTGACATCTTAGACAAGAAATACAAGCATCTAATTCAACAAGTTGTTTCTTACTAAACTCTTTAAGATGAGCAGCTCCTATGCTATTAAACTCAGTAATAGGAAAATCAACTGGCGTTAATGCACCAATCTGTGAATAAGATCTAAAAAAAATGCTCAATGGAGAAGACAACATATGAAATAATTTTGAATAAGGGATATAGGCAATCAGCCCAAAAGTCAGCAACATATGAAAATACCACAAAAAGGCATGATCAACTGAGGCTGAATGAACAGATAAACCGATTTTTTGAGTCACTACAGAGAAAAATAACCCTACTGGTGACCACCATGCCCACGGGTCGCCAGTTGAGTAAATTCTTAAGCCCTCTAAAACAAAACCTGTAAAAAGAATTAAAAAAACAAGAATTAAGACGAGCGCATCATCATAAGTGTCATTCTCAAAGTCTCGTACATGTATATATCGTTTATAGGCAGCCATTACTATGCCAATCATGGCCATTAGTCCAAATAAATCAAGTAACAGGCTAAGTACTAAATATTTTTTCCCATAGAATAATGGAATTCCAAATTGATCCTGAATTGCAATAACTAATGTTCCAAACGTTAATATTATAAACCCGTAAAAAATCCCTAAATGCATAAAACGACGATAAGGCGCCCTAAAAACACCTTCATCGTGTTTAAAGATTGCAGAAAAGAACATTTTGAATCTTAAGCCTAGATTATCATACTTAATAGGTCGTCCTTGCTGCCAACCCCAAACCTTTCTCATAATTCCAACCATAAAAATAACGAAGGCTATCATGGCTAAAATATACATTGTGGGCTTTCCGTCGATATTCCAATATATCTGCCTTGTCGCCTCCATATTACACCTCAATAATTATTATAGTGACTCGTTCAGCTAATCCATAGAAATTCTTGGCGGCGGAGGAGCAATTAGCCTCCAGTAAAGCCTAGCTGTTCTAGCCAATTAATAGTATAGGCAAGTATCTCTTCCTTTTCGGGTTCATTATGAAGCTCATGAAATAAACCTTGCCATATTATTAAAGTACAGTGAACACTGGAAGCAAATTTTTTAGTGGCTTCAGAAGATGTAATTCGGTCATCTCCACCGTGCATTAGTAGTAAGGGTAGATTGAACTGGATAGCATTTTCCATTGCCCAGCGCCCAGCTCGGTCCATAACAGCAAAAAGACGGACAGCAATTTTGTTGTGAACCAGTGGGTCAGCTTTATAGGCATTGATCACACTAGGATCACGTGAAAGTGCATTTAATTTAAGTCCGTTGGAAAGTGACAAAGTTGGCCATAGTATACTAAGAAATCTTACGAACGCTCTAAGCAATGCAGGTGGTTCAATAGCTAACTTAAGCCATGGACTGGTAACAATCACTCCAGTAAACTTCGGTCGACGACGTAAGACATAATTGAGCACTAAATTGCCACCGAGGCTATGACCGTACAGAAAGGTAGGCAAGTCTGGAAAACGTTTTATAGATTCACTTCTAAAGCACTCTATATCATCCAACAGCATATCATAGCAAGGTATATGTCCGCGCCTACCCGGCGAATTGCCGTGACCACGAAGATCAAAGATTAATAAAACATAACCTGCCTGAGTCATTTTAAGTGCCACATTAGAATATCGCCCACTGTGTTCTCCTAAACCATGCACAAGGAAAATAATCCCCCGTAGCTGGTTGCTTTTTGGCTGCCACTCTCGTGCGTAAAGTACTGCTCCATCATTTGTCCTAAATTCAAATTCGGTGTACTTCAACATCATCCACCCTTCCATAATTGAACAGATAGAGCTCCTTTAGCTTAAACTATAACATATAATAAATATTCAACAAAGTTATTAGCCTCACAAAATAGTAAAGGAGCACTCGTTAACAAGACGAAGGGCTCCTTTATCACTGTTTCAGGTGTATTACCTTCGATTTAAGATTCTCGAACTTAATTGCTCAGATTAAAGGGCGATATTTCGACTTCCAAAGCCCTAATAATATTAGTCTGGGTCACTGCCTGATGAGATGCATGCCACAAGACCTGTCCCTTATTTAAAAGCAACACTTGTGGGGATTGATGCTTAACTCCCAATTTTTCTGCCGCAAGGTTAGAAACTGGTCGTGACTCTATTACTTTAATCATGATCACGAGGATTTCATTCGGACTTTCTCGGATAAATCCCTGCACTTCCTGCCAAGCTCGTGCACTGATTGGACAGGTGGTGCTATGTTTAAAGATTATGATTTTACGTTGAAAAGACTCCTCCAAAACGCTTTCAAAATCTTGTATACAATTAATTTCTTTGAACTCTGCCATCTTTTACAACTCCTTATTTCTTAGATGTTAAGATCATGTTATAGTTTCGATATATACAAGAACTATCCTAGATAATATTTATCACTTTTAGGTTTTGTGCATCAAGATTCTCATTTAAAGACTATTTTCCTTTCAAATGCTGCCAGCGACAAAGGATATTATCGAAAAAATCCACGACAATAAATAGTCCTACCCCAAGTAAGGCCATCATAATTATCCCAGCAAACATCTCATCTGGTGCTGCGCGGCTCCAAGAATCCATAATAAAATATCCTAAGCCTTCAGTTGTAGCAAACGACTCAGCAAAAAACAAAACAGCAATAGCTGTACCCATACTTAAACGAAGAGACGTCAAAACATCTGGCAAACTCGCTGGCAAAAGTACGTAACGATAGACTTGTGCCCGATTTCCGCCCAAAGAACGCAACGATGAAATTGTTTCTGACTGTACCTTGCGAACTGCATCTCGTGTTGTGACTAATATTTGAAAAAAGACGATAAAAGTAATAAGGAAAATCTTTGAAGCGTCTCCTAAGCCAAGAAACAAAAGTATTAGTGGAAGAAAAACTATCTTGGGGATAGGATAAGTAATATAAACTAAAGGGGCTAAAAATCGGTCTATGCGACCTTCATAACCCATAATCAATCCTAATGGAAGTCCTATAAGTAACGCAGCCAAAGTAGAAATGACAACACGATAAGTACTGATCCAAAAGTGTCTTCCAAGATCTGCTTCAAATAATCGAGCGGTGGCAAGTATAGCGGCCTTCGGTGTAGGCAAAAGGGGGTTTTTAAGACTCCAGGCAGCATACTGCCAGAGTGCTAATAAAAAAAATGTGGCTCCTAAGTAACCCCAGAACTTTCCCCTCAATACTCTACTTTGCAGATTCATCCAGCCCACTCCTTTCAAGAAGTGAACGAACATAGCTTGTTATCCGGAAAAATTCTGAGGTCTGACGATATCCCTTTTTCCCAACCAGAGGGTTGTGGATTTCACCCACAACATGAGTGGGCCTGCCATCAATAAGTACTAAGATACGACTGCCCAGAAAAACAGCCTCTTCAATACTATGAGTTACTAGAACAGTCGTCAACTTCTGTTCCTGCCAGATTTCTAGTAGTAGAGTTTGAAGTCTTTCACGGGTCAAGGCATCTAAGGCTGACAAAGGCTCATCCATTAAGAGTAAATCAGGTTGTAATGTTAAAGCCCGAGCTAAAGCTACTCTCTGTCTTTGTCCTCCACTTAGCTGACTGGGAAAGTTGTATTTTACTTCACCTAATCCCATTTTCTGAATCATGTCCTCAGCCAATGCCTTATACTTGCCCTTGGTCATATGCCTAACCCGTAAGCCCAAACTAACGTTTTGCTCTACATTTAGCCATGGAAATAGTCCATATTCTTGTAAAATGAAAGCTGTTTTCTGGCGGGTCCCCTGCACTGGTTCACCCCAAATTTGGACCTCGCCTCCTGTCGGTTGCAACAACCCAGATAAAAGGTAAAGGAGAGTACTTTTTCCACAGCCCGAAGGACCAATTAGAACTAGACTTTCTCCTTGTTCAATCTTTAAATTAAAATCGTCATATACCTTGACCTGTGACTTTGCTTGATTATATGTTAGATCACAATGAGAAACTTCAATCACAGGTTATTCGCTCCTTTATACAGTGGTTAGAGGGCAAATTCGAGGTTCGTAGTTCGTGGATCGTGGTTCGATAATTAAAGCTTGCCTGAGGGGGCAAAGCCCTGAGTTCGTATGCGTATATTTAATTATCGAAGATCGTATTATGATTTTGGTAGAAGATTAGGATCCACTAACTCTTGATAGTCATAAGCTTGGGGAATGAGGTCCTTTTCAACCATCCATTTCATAACACTCTCGACTTCTTCCTCTGTTGGTAGCTGGAGCTTTGAGAAGGTTGGAGTTTTATAGCTTTCCTTTAAATCTTGGGGAATTTGTGCTTTCTCCAAGAAAAGGTCTCGATACTGATCAGGATTATTCGTCAGTGCTTGTCCTGCAGAGCCATAAGCCCGGACAACAGCTTTAATTCCCTCGGGATTCTCTTGGATACTCTTGGCACGAAATAAAAAAACAGTCTGGGAAATATTTCTGTAAGTATCATCCACAAGCATATGGGCCCCTTTTGCTTGCGCAAGAGAAGCCAAGGGATCAGGAAGACAAGCTGTATTGATTTGGTCCGATAGCAACATATCCAAACGCACAGGCATCTTAGGAATCGACACCTTCTTCACATCGTCTAGCTTAACTCCTTTATCAAGAAGCATTTGATCACTGACATAATCAATGATTGAGTTCTGTGATATCCCAAGTGTTGCTCCATTTAAGCCTGCCAAATCTTTAATACCCGACTTAGGTGAGGACAAAATTGCAAAACGACCCTCCTTGGGATTTGCTCCTAGTCCGATCGAAGCAATTTTTACATCCGTGCCAATTTTCTTTAATAAAGCTACCGCTAACAAATCTGCTACTTGTCCATCGATTTGTCCTGCTTGCAGTGCGGCATCTCGTTCTAAAGCACTCGCAAAGCTGACCAGTTCTACTTGAACCCCTTCATTAGCGTAGATTCCATCTTTTTCTGCAACATAGAACGGCAAATTATCTTCAATCGGCAAAACCCCGACCTTGACTGTTTTACTCTCATTTTTCGTTGGTTGATTCTCCGAGGTTTTTTTGGCTCCGCATCCAGAAACAAAGATAGCTAAACTAAGAACAATCAAAACCATACCCAATCTTGAAACTTGTTTTCTCATTTAATCTCGACACTCCTATCTTAAACTACCCATTTTTGACACAAATTAAATTATTCGACATGGAACTTATTATACCTTTTTCTTCACATTATACATTATGTTCATCTGTCTTTGTCTTTGTCTTTGTCTTTCCCCTTGCCTTTGCCTTGGCCTTTAGCTCCGTTCTCAAACTGATCTTTATCATCTTCTAATGGCGGGAAATTTTCTTGAAACCACTTGTATACTTTGTTAGAAAGTTTATTCTGTTCAATGTATTCCTCTGGAATCTCAAAGGGGGTGACTGGAGTTGACATTAGAGCTCGCGACAGGATTTCATGGAAAACCACGGCGGGCTCTGAGCCGCCGGAAGTAGTTAGGTAGTGATTATGATCAGTATTATCATACCCCATCCAAACTGCAGCCGTGAGTTCCGGAGTATAGCCAACAAACCAAACATCTTTAACTCCTTTGCTGATTCCAACAAATTCTTGGGTGTGGGGAAGTTCGACGGAACCAGTTTTACCCGCTGTAGGTCGTGGAAGATTAGCATTTTTTCCTGTGCCATTGGTGACAACCTCTTGCAACATGAGAGTCATCATATAGGCTACGCTTGGAGTAGTAACTTGAACCACCTCTGGTTGGACTTGAAATAAAATACTACCTTCTTTCGTGGTAATCTTACTAATGGCATGGGCTTGATTCATAACTCCAAGATTAGCGAATACTCCGTAGGCTTGTGCCATCTGAAGCGGTGTAACCCCTTTAGAAAGACCCCCAAGGGCTAAACTGAGTGTGTAATCTTCCTTTTCTAGAGGGATTCCACTTCGTTTAGTGAAGTCAACACCGCTATCTATCCCTATTTCATTAAGTAACCAAACTGCAGGGATGTTCCAAGAATTACGAATAGCCTCTTGCATTGTTATATACCCACGATACTGGCTGTCATAATTCTTGGGTGTATACCCATTAATATTTAAGGGATGGTCACTGACCATTGAATTCGGAGAGTATCCCTCTTCCAATGCTGGAGCATAAACTGATAAAGGTTTTAAGGAGGAACCCGGTTGACGCTCAAGTTGGGTCGAATGATTCAACCCGCGGTATACTCTTTCACCCCTGTATCCTACTAATCCCCTGATGCCTCCCGTTGAGTGATCTAAGACAACCACTCCGCTTTGGACAATTTGATCCTCTTTCCCCTTAGGAAAATAGTGGCTTTCTTCATAGACATCTTCAGCCGCCTTTTGAACCGAAGGATCCATTTGCGTATATATTTGTAGACCTCCATTTAAGATTTGTTCTTCTGTAAAACCAATGCGATTAATTGCTTCTTCAATTACATAATCGACATAGGGAGCATATTGACCGGTAAGATCGCTTAGCGATCCTTTTTTTAAGACAATGGGTTGAACTATTGCTTTCTCATAATCAGCTAAAGTTATAAGATTTTGCTCTTTCATCAATTGGAGTACGAGATTTCTTCTCTCTAAAGACTTTTGCTTATTACTAAGCGGGGAATAAATACTAGGGGCTTTAAGTAACCCCGCGAGCAAAGCGGATTCCTCTAAGGTTAGCTTTTCAGCATTTTTACCAAAATAGAGTTGAGCCGCATTTTGAAGGCCCCAACGTCCTTCACCAAAATATATTTGATTAAGATAGGCCACTAGAATTTCATCCTTATCAAGAACAGCCTCAATCTTTAAGGCATACGCAGCTTCCTTTAGTTTACGAGCTAGAGTTTTATCTGAAGCTAAAAATAGATTTTTGGCTAATTGCTGGGTAATCGTGCTTCCCCCTTCAGAAAAGTCACCCGATATCAAGTCCCGATAAAGTGCGCGCGAGATAGAACGAAGATCGACCCCTTTGTGCTCATAATAACGACGGTCTTCGACTGCGATAATGGCTTTTTTCATAATAAGAGGAATTTGCTGCCCAGAAACAGGTTCAATACGTGAGGATGAAAGCTGGGAAATCCGGTTGCCTCTTTGGTCATAAAGATAGGAGGGTTGAGAGAGAGGAGTCTGTAATTTACTAATATCTAAGGAGGAGATGTAAATGGTGATTCCTCCTGAAATTAAAATAATAAGCACTAATAAGATAATACCCAATCTACTCCAAAACTTTGGATTTCTCCAAGGTTTGAAGTTCTTCAAAAAATGGATGAATTTAGATATAAGTACACCCAATTTCGATTTTTGGAGCTGTAGTGTACTCGTTTTTTCCAACTGGGATTCCTTCTTTCTATTCAGCCTTCAGTAAGGACAAGTCTCAGTATTATTGTACCACAATGAAACACCTCAAACAGGATAAATGATATATTGCTTAACCTTAAAACAAGAGCCTTTCACTCACTTATTTTGATAGTGAGTGAAGGCTCTAAAGCACTAATTAATATTATTGCATTCCCCAAAAACCTTAGCATAAAATCCTCTGTACCAGAATGAATTCATGATTTCAGTGCAGAAACCCTCTAATTTCTAGTCCAAAAGCAGGAATTCACCTCCGTTATATTGAATTATACAGTATAGGAGAGATATTAAGAGATATCTGGATTTAATTTGCTTATACTGTGATTTG
>Ga0209639_1000114_pt1 | contig 128453 bp, 82 predicted proteins | sample EPASupsiteHSE605_FD_187268 | JGI IMG/M metagenome (GOLD analysis project Ga0209639, IMG submission 187268) | Bioremediated contaminated groundwater from EPA Superfund site, New Mexico - Sample HSE6-05 (SPAdes) (version 2) | ecosystem: Environmental > Aquatic > Deep subsurface > Groundwater >...
CGAATTCCTGATTGAAAATGGAGCAAACCCATTATATGTGAATAAGTGTTTTATTTTTAATTTTTTGGTATCTCACCTATTCATTTTGCATCAAATAATGGACATTATAGAATTATTGAATTATTATTTAAACATGGAGTATCAATTAACAGCTTAGATAAACAATGTTATTCTCTAAATAATATCTCAGTCCTCTTCACTATGCTATTTCAGGTTGCCAAATCAACGCAGTGAAATATATACTTTCTTATAAACCAGAAATCAATGTTAGAGATGAAAACATTAACATTATTAATCTTCTTCATCCCCTCTTCATTATGCAGCAATGAAAGGACAAATTACTATAGCAAATCTCTTAATCGAAAAAAATGCAATGATTGAAGCTCGAGATTATCTTGGAATTTCTTGGATTTCAATAGAACTCCTTTACATATAGCTGTACTGCATAAATTTATTGACATGGTTCAATTTCTTCTTTCCAAGGGTTCAAATATCAATGCCCAGGATTTCGGGATCAAATATAGCATCTCTCAAAGACTCCACTTAATTTCGCTTACAAATACAAATATGAAGAGATTATAGAGTTCTTGGTTAGTAAAGGCGCCAAAAAGGGTATTAAAGGGTAAAAATTACCATTTTCGATGAAGAAAATTGCTCCTTCGCCCAAAGCAAATAAACAAACAAAAACTTCTGAAGAGATTGTTGTTGAGAATATTAATCTGATTTCATCCCCTGATGCGGCTAAATGGGGGGCGATGTCTACAATAATTAATTATAAAAACGAAGTACCTGATTTGGCTGTATATTTATGGTTTTCTTCTGGAACAATTACTATTTTGTTTACCGAATTTTTAACAATAATTCAAGATTATGACGAAGGGTTAAAAACCGAGTCTCTTCATAATCTTCAAACAATAATGTCTTTATTTTATATTATATCAAGTGATGATCGAACAAAGGTCAATTTTATAGAATCCAACATTCCATTTTATTTTATTCCAATCATGGATCAATGCTTAGACTCTCCAAATCAGATTAGAATCTCTGCAATGTGTTTATCAGTTTTTGCAGCATTAGCCCAAAACTCAATTAAGGAAGTTATGGTGAAATTTGTTGAGCTAGGACTGCTTTCCATATGTACAAAGTATCTCCAAAATTCTCCTTTAGAACTCAAAATTGCAGCATCCCATATTACATATTCTATGATCAATTCAGAGCACATTCAAGAATCTATTTTTCAAACACCTGATCAGGTTTCCCTTGTTTTATTTCCCCTATTGAAAATATTTTCTGATCTATCACAAAGCTTTAACAAACGACTCTCACAATATGTTGTCCCTCAGATCTTGATACTATTCGAAAAAGAAGGAGTCATAGGAATTTCAATTAAATTTTTATACGAAAAAATGAAATCAAAAAAAATCTCTGGTGAATATGATCAACAATACCTGGATTTGGTCGATTATATCGAAAATGAAATGGCAAATGCTAAATAAGTTGTAAATAAAGATACTTTACATGACTTTACAAAAAGTGGAACTCGAAATGGAGATGGATAAAAAAGATCCCAAATACGAAGAAATTCCAATTGAAGTGGCCATTATGCCCGGAGAAAAGAAGAAAATAGACTTTAAGGATTGTTCAGAGGTATATTTTTCTTCGGCAACTCTAGGAGAAACCAATCAAGCTATGAATGGCCAGAAAATTAAATTATTTGTTAATTTTGATTCATATTATCTCGATTCTGATGATTCTGACTCTGCTTCTCCCAGAACAGCTGGAGAAATAGTAGAAATCATGGAATTTACAGCTGGTGCTACGCCAAACAGAAGTCCAATTGAGTTGATATTTGCAAATCAGATGAATCCTGTGTTTTATACAAATGGTAATGTAGTTATCAAATTGAGCGGGTTCTTGTATCAACCATGTGATACCGAAAATGATGAATGTACCTCGATTCCTGTTCAAAAAGAAAAAGTAGAAATAGATGTACCACAGGATGTAACGTTACTGATTCAGGCGAATTAAATTTAATACTGATATGATAATAAAACTTATTTGATGAATGTGTTTGTAGAAAATCATTTACTGGTTACGAACGCCCTGTGATGTAATACTATCTCCAGTCCATTCTGTCTCAAAGAAATGGAAGTCTCCCATTTGTGCTTCTCCATCATTACTATCATTAGATTTTTTGGTTGGTGGAACCTTTTGAGCAAGCCAAAGTGCAGTCCTTCCTAATACAGGCATCTCCATTGATTGAAGAATCTTTGGAAATGCATCCATCATTGTAGTAATTGTAACATCTGGGAGCATAGCTAACTGATCAAATCCTCTGACAATGATTGCAGCAACGAAATATGTTAGCCATTTTTCAGGATATGGGGAGCAATTCAATTGCAACCAAACAGACCAGATTGAAGAAAATGAACGCTTAAAAAGAAGAACAAAATCTGAGTAACACCATAAAAGCCCATCGAGAGCATTTCTCCTCATCCAAATTGAAGCCAATGGAGAGACTTTTGAAAGTATATGAAAAACAGCTTTTGCTTGACATTGACACTGTTCTGTGACGTTGGCTAACAACTTAAGGTGATTTGTATTTCTAAGCATAGCATCAAAACACCAAAATACTTTCGAAAGATATGGTTCATGATCAATTTTCTCTCCATTATTATCAATAGGAGATCCTTCATCATTCCATTTTGGAAGAAAAGCCAATAATATCGGAACAAATAAATCATTCATTCCTTGAAGATATCCGATTGGTGGGTTGAATATACAATATGTTTTGAGTAATCTTGTTACCATTTTAAGACCAGGGGCTTTGGGATGCTTAAATGCTGGTAATTGTCTATCTGTTCTACTAACATCGTGTTTGATTACACGAAAAGCACTTGATAATCTCTTATTATTCTCAATTTGTTCTTTCTTATATGATAAAGCTTGCTTCATAATGTAGCTAAACTCATGGGCTAGCTCTTCGTCTAAAATCACTCTTTCTTTTTCTGTTAAATTAGGAGGATATACACCAAAAACGTATGGAAGAGCTTTAGAAAGAACAGCTGGTTCAATGCCTTCATCAAAAACTCTTCTCCTAAATCCATCTGGATCGATCAATTTACCTTCGGAGTCGAAAAGATGAGGAAATTCTTCTTCAGTTATTCTTCCATATTGAGGATTTTGCTTTTGGGCATTATCAATTAAATCAATCACCCTTTTATGAGAAGCCCTTGCCGCACTTGCAAGCGGGAACTGAGGATCTTTTGGAAGGGTGTCACTTCCATCAAGATGATTGATAAGAGTTTGGAAAAATGCATGAAGACAATCCCAAAAATTCGTAAGCTTCATAAGAGAATCGACATTGAGTTGAATGTGGGGTGGGGTGTATGGATAAACTCCCCTATGGCATCTTCTATAAAACTCCAAAGAAAATGGCTCTTGAGGTGATGGAACTGCAATTCCGTTAATGATTAGCTGTTCAACTAGTTCTGTCATTGATATAAATTCGGATTCAGAAAAAGAGAAAACCCTTTTGCCGGGTTTATCACTACGGATTATAGTAATAGATAATGGGTTTTCATGAAGTTGAACAAGAGCAACCAAGCTACACTCAATCCTGAATTGAGAATTGGGCTTCCATGTATCTTCTTTGGGTGCATTTTGGTTTTGATTAATCAAATAATGGGTGGTGTTGTTTCCATCAATAGGAGCCCATTGTAACTGAAACGTTTCTTCAAATCTTGATAATACAAGAGCACCACTATTTCCTCCCTTTTCTGCTGAAATATCTGTTGTGGGCTCAATAGTACAAAGCTGAAATCTCCTAGCTGTTCCTGGACTTGCCATTGATAATTTTACAAAATAATCGTAATATTAAAAGAATTGTCACTTTTTGCATAATCAATAAATAAAGTGGTAAGAGAAACAGTACAGATTAGAGAAAGTCTTATTTTAGAATAATAAACAATCCTTCTCTTCTACAATTTCGTGGAATTCAAAGATTTAATTAATATTTAACAATTTCATTTTATTCATTTTGTTTGAGCACAATTTCCATTAGCAAAGATCTGACTGGGCGAAGAATAGGTGGTATTAATTCATCATTGGTGTAATTGTAGATATATTTAAAAATAAGCTTCCAATCAAGAGTAATGGATTGCAAAGCAATGGCTAATCTAAGAATTGTTTCTGATATATGGTCAGGATGACAACATGAATAGAGAACTTGTAGCATTAGGGTTGGATCTGAAATCATGCATAATTCAAAAGCGTTGATTAAATCCTGGTTAACATCAAATCCAAGTCCTTTGAACTTTAAATTTGGGTAAGCAAGAGGGGCAATGACTGAAGAAAACATTGAGTAAAGAAGGAATATGTCTTCCTCTGGAATAAGAAACGATCTTACCATAAGGTGCATGAGTTTCCAATAGTCTTCGTGATCTTTGGAATTAATAAAACTTGTATACTCCTGGATAAAAATACACTTTGGGTGTGATAAATAGTCATAGAATACAGAAACTTTGCTATCATTATGTATTAAAGATTCCTCTTGTGAAAAGAATGGCTTTAGTTGCTCGAAAATATTATGCATATACTCTCCTTGAATTTTTATATCATAATCAGGAAGAGGACACTCGAAACGATTGGATACACACTCCAAATCTTTGTATAGTTGGTTATTGTTTTGTTGTATATTAAATATCAATTGTGTATACCATGAGCATAATGGGTCACTTGTATTAATGGTCTCATTGTTGATATCTAATAATGAAAACTCTACTCGAGGAAGATAATTAACTGGCATTGCATCAATTGATGCAAGAAGAGATACGAGATGATTTGTAGTAATCTTTAAACTACATATAGCTTTAGTCAACTTTTCATTCAGTTGTTCTTTTAGAATCCTGGTTTTGGCATCATTATGCCTAATCTGTCTCCAAATCATCTGAACTTCAATTAAATGAGACAGTGAGTGATAAGGCATATCTGGAGTTTTAAGAGTTGGTCTATAGTTTAAATCTCGTGCTGCTAATTCATTTTTCTTTATCAAAGCGATCCCCTGCTTTATTTGTTCCACTAGCATGTTCCTGCGAAAATTCAAAAAAACATCATCATTTGGTCCTGGATAAATATAGAAAGATATATATTTAGCGACATCTTTATGATTCATAAACCAATTCTTCAGTTTTTCAAATATTATGTTTTGATCAGATTCATCTAAAAAAGAATTTCCTTCAATTTTTTGCAAAGATGAAAATATTGGATGATTATAAGAAAATGGGATATTTAAATTATAAGTAGATGCTGTATTAGACGAGTTTTTCCTCCAAAACATAATAAAACACCGGAGGGACTTTTACAAAAAGTGTCCAAATCAAAAATCTACAAAAGTAAAATTTGTAATATTTTTTCAAAGATTTCTTCTGATCTGGATCATGAGCCTGAATTGGATCGAGAATCAATTCAACACATCATTCTAAATCAAGAAAACAAAAATAGAAGCATAATGAAGAGGAGTCATATCATCTTTATCTTTAGCATTTATATCAACATTTCGATTAACTAGATGTTCTACAACATCAAAAAGGCCATTATCAGCAGCACAATGAAGAGGAGTATAACTACATTTATCTTTTGCATTAATATCAGCATTTTGATTAATTAGATATTCAACAACAATAAGATCACCATTATTAACAGAACAACGAAGGGGAGTCAAGGCAAATTTAAAAACTAAAAACCTTTGGTTTTTGTACTTATATCAGCTTTTGGATTAACAAGATATTCAACAACTCTAATCTTAGGAAAACGATGTTAAGGGATTCATTGTGTAATTAAGATCCACATGCAAGATCTTTTGGCTTATTGATTCTTTTCATTATCATCAATCTTGTTAAAACTCTAAACCATAAAATGGTTTCCATTTGTCGAACAAAGAATTGGAGTTCTTAAATAATATATAATTAATCCTATCTTTTTCTTATGGATTTCTTTAAAAGAGAGACCTAATAGTGTCCAAAATTCTTTTTAACAAAAAAATATTTAGCACTTTTTATATCACTAAAATGCTAAACGATATTGAGCTTTGTGTCTATTGCTGCAAAAAGGATAATGTCAAAATATTATCAAAGGAGCTATCAAAGGGGCCTCAAGTTAAAAATACAATTCCCGAAATAACCATAATAGATTATCATTCTCAAACTTTTTCATTGTCTCATATATGCGCCTCTTATGGCAGTATTAATTGTCTCAAGTACTTATTGAGCAGAGGAACGAATCCGTCTGAATTGAATAATGTTTTAGGTTTTTTTTTAAAGTAGTTTTTATCTGATTAACTGGACTCCTCTTCATTTTGCTTCAAAACACGGACATTATGAAATTGCAGAGCTACTTATAAAATCTGGAGTTGAAGTCGATAGATATACCGACGAGAAGGTTTTTTTATTATACTTTATACTCCATTGTTGCTCGCATCTTGGTTTGGACATTTGGATATTGCCAAAATTCTTATTGTTTCAGGAGCTAATATAGTGCATGTAGATAATTTTAATTGTACGCCCTTGATAAGGGCATGCCAATGCAGCAATTTTGAGATTGTAAAATGCCTTTTAGAAAATGGAGCTGATCCTAATTCTCCCAATAATGATGGAACTCCACTTCAGATAGCGTGTATGACAGGTGATATTGATATTTTAGAATCTCTTCTTGAGCACAATGCCGATATTAGTGCCACATTCAAAGGTTTTTTAATTTTTAGAATAAAGCTGTTATACATATTGCAGTGATTAACTACAGATATGACATATTAAAGATCCTACTTAAATATGGTTTAAATGTTAATCAACCAGATTCTGGTGGAAACACTGCCCTTCATTTAGCATCATGGCTTACCCAAGATAAAACCGTGAAACTACTAATTGAAAATGGAGCAGATGTAAATGCACAAAATAGGCTATTAGAAACCCCATTGCATCGAGCAGCAGAAATAGGAAGTGGTTCGATTTTTGAGATCCTTCTTAAAGCAGGGGCAAATATTGAGATGAAAGATAAAGTGAAAAGGGACCCTATTGATTGGGCAAGGATCCAAAAACAAGAAGCAATATTTGAAGCATGCGCAAGATGTAATGTAAAAGGTTTTGCAGAGCCTCCTCAACCTCAAGGAAATCTCACATTATCTGAAACAACTGATTCTTCATCTTCATTCAGCTTGGGTCTGAGAAGCTCGAGTTCAATGTTTTTACCTGTTAAAGGGCTCGATGATACCAAAAACTCTCTTGTTCATCAATCAATTACAGAAGAACCTGAAATCTAGAATAAAAAACCTGTTCAACGATCATATTTGTAAGAATGTGTTTCGGATCCCAAAACAGGATTATTACTGTTATTGTTTCGTGTTTTTCATATGCTCTAGTGTTTTTTCATCGATACTCAACATCTGTTTTAGCAAAACAGTTAGCAACTTCAATGAACGTTCCTGTTGATGATATAAACCTTTTTGGTTCAATGTACTTTTGGACTTATGCTATAATGCAACCTATAGGTGGCATGTTAGCTGATATAATTGAGCCAGGTCTTTTGATATGTATATCAACCATGGTTTCTTCAATAGGATCTCTAGGTATTGGGTTTTCCAGAAACTACGTCCTTTCCTGTGTTCTCAGGTGCTTGGTTGGTCTTGGTTGCGGTCCTATTTATGTGCCATTAAACAGAGTTTTGGCCAGTCATTTTAGCCCTGAAAGATTTGGTATCGTGAATGGAATTTTGATTAGTTCTGGCTCAATAGGTGGGCTGTTAGCCCAGGGTCCACTTGCATCGATGATAGAAGTGACAAATTGGTCTTGGGCATTTATTGGTCCTGCTCTTCTAGGATCGGTTATTGCAGTTATTGCCCCCATAATGCTTAAGGAGAATGTACCAAATAAGAAAGCATCTGGATCTGTCACAAATCATATCCAGAAGCTCAAATCAAATCTCAAAGAAGTTGTATCAAATAGTAATTTTTGGAAATTGGTGTCCTGGGGATTCTTTGGTCCCCCAACTTTCTTCTCTCTGGCTGGTTTTTGGGGTGTTCCCTACATTGTTTCGGTTTTCGATACAACAAATGAAAAAGCTGGGTATATTATGCTTATGCTGACTTTTTCAAGCATAATTGGAGCACCTGTATTTGCACTTATATCTGAGTATTTTCGAACAAGAAAGTACCTAATTTTTGTTGGGTCAATAGTATCTGCAATATCTTCTTTAGGCTTTTTCTTTTTCAATATAAGTACTAGAAAGTTTCTTCTATGGGCCAACTTATTCATATTTGGTCTTTCTACTAATGCGTTAATTGGAATTGCTACTACAATGTATAAAGAAATGAGCACACCAGATATAGCTGCAACGACAATGGGATGTGCGAATTTCTTTCCTTTTATTAGTTCCACAATCATACAGAACCTAATTGGTTTCCTTTTGAAAATGATAGATGGTGCAAAATCTAATCATCACACTCCCAAATCATATAGATATGGACTTTGGATCACAAATGCAATCAGTTGCGCCATTTCAATCATAGGAATTTTCCTTGCAAAAGAAACATACATAACACCGGAGAAACCTTCAGATATAGAAAACTATCAGAACATAGATTAAAATATTATTTCTTTCTTTTAGCGAAGATTTGTATAACTATGGAAAGTAATTGGATCCGATGAAGAAGCTCTTGCACTTGCCAGCGACCCATGTCGGCATCTGTATGTAGAATTCCAAACAGGAGGCCTGGCTTCTTTTGAAATACCAGATATCTTGTTCACTTCTCTCGTTCTATTAACAAATTCCGTGCAGCTTTGCGATAAAAACGGATCAGAATGAACAGGAACAAATCTTGATCTGTATTCAGTTGATGGCCGAAGTAGTGTCGCATCGGGAGCTGGTGGGGGTGGAGCTGAAAGAGGAATCCTCTTGGAAACGGTGGGTCCACTCGACCTTTCCATTGGAACTTTGCAAGAAAATGTAGAATGTGTAGTAGAGTCGGGAGTATGAGCAAAGCACTCGCCCTTCTCAATGCTCCGCAAACAACGGCGTATGACCGGACGTGTTTCAGATAGCTGAACAGGATCAAGTTTTGCCGGAACCTTCTTAGGAGCCTCAAACCTTCGACGGGACCAGGACGATGTGTCGCTTCTATACACTGTGTTATAATATGAGTGCTCACTCTCTTTTTTCATTTTTGGTTTGAGAGGTTAACGGAAAACAGCTCACAATTTTTATTTACAAATCGTCGTTGGATCGTATTAAAAGTGCCTCGTTCAGTGTTGAAAACACCTCTTCTTCTGGCTTTTGTCTTTTTATAATGATAAGAGCAATAATGAATGAGGATAATATTGCAGCTGATGCTATGTATATCCAGGTATATTTATGTTTTTTCTCTGGAGATTTTGTAGGGGAGGCAGGGGAGAGCCAAGCTTCGGTTTCTGTGGGCCAGTCGGGTTTCTTGTGCAAGGGATCGGGCCAGATTTGAGTGAGTGATGGGTATTCGGGCTTCTTGAATTGCGGGTCTGGCCATGTCTCTGTCTTCGATGCGAAAAGGAGGAAGAAGAGCATTTGGCACTTTTTGTGTTACATTTATATGATCGGCTTCTTCGATCCAGTACCATGTGAATTTGAGTCTATAACTCGTATTCAGGATTCTTTATATGAGGGAAATTTTGATATTCTTGATGTTGATACTGTTTATTTGCCAACTTTGGCTCATACATTAGTGAATTTGGTCGAGATTCGTCCATTTAAGCTTGATGAGATAGCGAATTATTGCGTTTTTTTCATGGATGTGGCTGAATTTTTTAATGTTTTAGTTGAAAAATCTATTGAGCAATGCAATGTTTTGGTGTATAAGCTATTTAATATGGGATGTATATCAGTTTCTGAATTGTTTCACTTTTTAACAAAGCAAAAATGCATATTTCCATATATTTATTTCACTCAACAAATCAGCTGCTATGATATTCTTGCAAATGGCGCTCCTGATCGAAAGATATTCAATGAATACTGTTCTAAGGAATACTTGAATGAATTAAAAGATTTTGGTTTTCCAAATAATTCTCTAGAATACATCATTAAATATGATGATGTGTCTGGTTTATTGAACAAATTAAGTAATCCTTTGATGGATGAGCATTTGAAGTGGACCCCTTTTGAATGGTCAAAGAAACCATCATCATTATCTATGATTGTATTCGCTGCCCATTTTGGTTCCATTCATTGTTATAAAGTTTTGCTTATGAATGGTTATAAAGTCAGTGAGCATGTTTTGAAGAGTATTGTTTTTAGTGGATGCCATGATATGCTACATTTATTAAATAAGAATACTTTTGATTGCCAATATATGATAACAAATGCAATTGAATACTGCCACCCGTCAATAATAAATTGGATAGGGTTCTCATTTGATAATTGGAAATCTTTTTTCAATATTAATTATTCTAGGTCTATTGCTTTTGTACTTAGTAAAAACAGAGGAACAAATGAAACCTCAATATCATTCAATTCTCTCTTTCATATGGCTGTTAAAAGGGGTGACATATCGTTAACACAGTTTCTTTGCCAAAATGGAATTGATATTAATTGTTTAGATGAGTTGATTTATGTATGTTTCAGGTAGTCAAAGTTAAAATCGTTATTCACCTCTTCAATTTGCAGCATTATATGGGTATTATGACATTGTAAAAATTTTAGTGTCAAATGGAGCACTTATAAATCTTTCAAGAGCCGCTGGAAGTATGTCAGGCACCCCATTACATTTAGCAGCTTTAAATGGAAATTATGGAATAGTTAAATACCTGGTTGAAAATGGAGCTGAACTCAACCCATTGGGTGATGTTTCTATGGTTAACTTTATGGCAGCTTTGGGTGTTTTATCGAACCCCTCTTCACTATGCAGCTTTAAACGGTCATATAAAAATTGTTGAATATATGGTTGAATATGGCGCCCAAATTAATAGAATGGATGGCTATTCTCAGACTCCTTCAGATATTGCTAATAATCAATACATTGAGATGATCACAATAAAAATTCTAATTGAAAAACAGAATAAGAATTGCATATTGCTTCCTGTTATCATAGAGAAAATAAAAATTTTCCAGAATATTGAAAAATATCTCATTAGAATTGAAAATGAAATCCAGACATTTCTAAATAGCCTTAAAAATGATTTTTATCCCGAAAATCCACTTCCAAAAATGATATTCAATTATACAGATAAGAATGTATCTCAATTTTAATTGGAAAAACATTGCTACATCATGCTGCTTCTTCAGGAATGATAGACTTCGCAAAATACCTTATCGATAATGGAATAGATATAAATGTAGCAAATACACATTTGAATAATGGAAATACTCCATTATTCTATGCAATATTCAGTGGTAATCTCCTTATGGTTGAGTTTCTAATTTCAAACTGTGCAAACATCAACCAAAGAGATTTTGTGGTTCTCTCTTTTCAAATGGATTTTCCCCCCTAGATATAGCGAAAAGGTTCAATAACACAGAGATCATTGAGGTTTTATTAAAAAATGGAGCCAGGTAAAATAATTGAATAATTGTCGTGATCTGAATTATACAATTTTTTCACATAAATCAAACAAAAAATCAAGTGGATTTTAATTTTATTTGTTGTTTTTTTACTTACTTTTATTTTCTATCTGGAATCAAATTGAATTACAGTTGAAGAATTCTGATAAATCATAGTAAATTGATAGAGAACCAACAACCATTTTAATTGATGAATTCATCCCTTGTTTTCCTATCATTGAAGAATCACCATGAAAATAGCCCAATGATATTATCCAATAAAATTAATTATTTCATTGGATTCTCAAGTCTGAAGAAGTCATTCTCTCCGTTTATCTTCACCAGTCATGGGTTTTCTTCCTACTCATGCAATTTTCAGCATTTTTTATACAAAACAATTGTCTTTTCGAGCATTCCCAACTCATTAGTAATAATGAATAGAAAGCACCACTTACAAACAATTAATATTTCGAATACATGGTTTAATAGTACAAGATCATCAAACAAAGGAAGTGCTATTGAAACAATCTCATATTGTAACCTTGTGATTAATTCTTGTATTTTTACAAACCTTTTTTCAACAAATGAAGGTGGAGCAATATACCATATTGGGCCAATATCTCTGATGACAAAGTGCTGTTTCATGTTTTGTACAGTTAGCTCAGCTTTTGCTCCTAGCCAAATGGGAGGTAATATATTCACAATATATGGAAACACAAATTTATCTTTTGTTCATGCATCTCGATGTGCTCCACTCACAACACTAGGAGGTGACTCACTTTATCATTTAAACATGGGTTTCTTTAAAGTGGATGAATTTAATGGTACCAACAATTTGACCCCATTTCTTGGTTGCATAAGCGGAGCCTTTCACTCTGCTGATAAGGATTCGAAAATCCAATACTCATTATATTTCAATTCATCTGATCATAACATGTTTGAAAGTTGGGATTCTATTAATGTTTTAGTTTCTTATTCCAATTTTATTAAGAATACTGTATCAAGCAATTTCATGTATTCTTTTTCAAGCACCATTGAGGTTTATTCTTGTTCATTTTATGGAAATACTCATCGTGTACCTTATGGCATAGTAACAATCAGTAATTGTCTTGGTGATATTGAAACATCTGGTATCATAATTGCCCCAACAACGATGCAGCCTGCAACTGGAGTTCCTGAATGTGACACATTAATTCCATTTATAACACATGAAATGGCCAAATTGAATCAAGCCTTAGTGAGATGGATGTTCATTACTTTTTTATTAATATGAAATAAAAGGTCTTACTGGTTAGCTTTTACTTTAAAGCTGTTGTTGGGCGAGGTTAATCATCTTATTAATGAATTCTGGAGGTAAATCAACGAGACCAATCATAGCTGGAGCTAGAGCACAGACAATTGCATCGACAACATGGTTAAGTGTGAGTGAACTCTCGATTCTTTGGAGGCTTTGAGACATCTTAGCACCGAAAAGGTTTCCTTTGGCACTTGTACCAATGATGAAAATTCCTGGAAGCTGCATCTTAACTTCAACTTTAATTAGCCTATATGTAACGGTATCATCTTTGAAATTGGGCTCAAATGTGATCGACAAAAATGTTAATTTACCTGTTTCTTTTGAATAAAAGACATTAAAAACATCTCTGGTTGCCTTTTCGTAGCTAACAGATTCGAAATCAATAATATCCTGGAAAAAGTTTTCAACTTCAGATTTATAACCTGAGCAATCGCCATTTAACATTCCCAATACACGATTCTTAGAAAGTCTAAGGCCATTCAAAACGAGAGAAGACTTAAAAGTCATTTTTTCCATCGTCATTCCAGAAGTAATCGACTTAAATCCATTTTGGTCAATATTTAACACAACTTTACCATCATAAACACCATTATGCATCTTACCAGATAAGCCATATCGATCAAGATATGCTCGAAGAACAGCTAATGTGAAAACACTACTTGACATTTGATTCTGACAAGGCATTTGACAAATGTCATGTCAGAAACTGTGATTGCAAAAAAACAATTTGTGTCGGACTCGAACCTTTTACTTTAGGTAGGGTATTAATGAATGCTTCTTGAAGTACATAGCTTCATCGAGTGCAGTCTTTCCGAATACATTTTTAGCGTGTATATCCGCTCCTTTTTCCACCAAATACTTAACAGTCTCAACTTTTCCAGGCTTGATTGACATTATCAGTGGGGTTCTGAAATGAGGGAAAGAATAACATCAGGATCCAAATTCCAAATCTATCAATAGCATTAATGCTTGCACCATGTTCTATTAAATACTTAACACATTCTGTGAATCCAGTGTTGCAAGCCCAGTGAAGAGGGGTTCCTTGATCTGCCCTCAAAGCATTGATATCTGCTCCTTTTTCAATTAAGAACTTCACCATATCCAGATATCCACTATCTACTGCAAGATGTAATGGTGTTATTTGATAAATAACAGGCGAAAAGCACTATTCCGAGAATTAATATCCAATCCTTTATCCAGCAAATAATTTACTAAGTAAATATATCCAAATTCAGCTGCATAATGTATTGCTGCGTTCAAACCTGTATGTGGAGAAGAAGATGGGGTAGCCGCTGTTCTCATATTGATATCTGAGCCTGAGTTAAGTGCCCTAAATAATGACTTAATGTTATTTGTTTTCATGAACTCGGCTGGATTGAGGGTTGTTTCACCACAATTTTGCATGATCCATAACAAGACATCATCCTTTCTTACATAAGATGCTGTGTATAGATGTTTTGGACTCAAAACACTTGAAGAAAAAACCATATGGATGATTTCAAGCGACCCACCAAATACAGCATCAGTTAAATCGCACGTAGAGTCTGGGTATGCAAGAATTAAACTCTTGAAGCATCTTGTTGAACCGAAATACGCTGCTAGAGACAAAGAATTAACATTTGATGGCTGTTTTGCATTCTCAAAACATGACCACTTCAGTAATTTATCTATTTTGATTGTTGGGTTTTTCATTAGTTGCTGTAATTCAGATTCCTGATCATATTTCAAAATATATCCTATTGAGCTAGTTTCCCAGCCATATTTTATCAGGTCTGGTAAAGCTGAGGGATTCTTATTCAAAGCTTGGATTGGGTCATTGTATAAATAAAATTCCTCGAAGTACTCTATATAATTCTTGATATTTGGTATTTCTCTGAAGAAAAACAGAATAGTCCTGCAATAACTCCTGTAATAATCAAATTTGTTCTTAATTTCGGCAAATTTGAAGCTTCCATGTTGGTATAGTCTATACAATACAGCAGGAGAATGAAAAATTGTCTCATTTAGTATTAATTCATGGTAACTCGTATCATTTAGCATCAAAATGCATAATTTAAAAACAGCTTCAACACTAAATGTCCTAATGTATGGAACTCTCGCTATTTCTGATGATATGAATCTCTTAAAATCATCTTGCATTAAACTCTGATAGTGGAGAATCCTGGAATATGTAGCATCAACATTCCCTTCATCAAGGTTTGAAACCAAATCTTGGATTGCTACATAAGGAACAACATCTTTTGGAACTTTAAGTTCTTCAAATAATCCAATATCCTCCATTAAAAAATGCTTCAAAAATAGCCAAAGAATTGTGAGAAAAATATGACGGTGTTGTTTCCAAACAACAAAAAAAACAATTCATATATTCATACAAAAAAATTTTAATTTTGAATCAGGCGCATGTAGGTAATTCACTTGTTAAAAAATTGGATATAGAGTTGACCAAATTCGATGATCCAATTAAATAAAGTGAAACGTTTCCTTCAGGCTGAAGAACAAAATCTATTGTTGCTTTCTGATTTTCCTCATTATTATTTATCACAATTGAGCGCTTTGTTGAAGTTGGATTTGATAAACAACCGTTAAATGGTTTGATATATTTTTTGATTGCATTTAAAACATCACAACTATCAGCTGCGAACTTATGATTAATCATGCTTGATGTTGGAAAAGATTGGTTTGGTAGACTTTTACATTTATTTTCTCTGCGTAATCCAACAGACTCGTTGATCTCTTTATCATGTTCTAAAAATAGGTAATATATTAATTTTTCATTATTTGGAGTTTGGGAAAATAATAAATCCAAAATTGCTTTTGTGGATTTGTTAAACATTTGTGTAAGTTTAGGTAAATAATTTCTTTGTAATTGAACAGGTATGTTCAAATTAAATTCTGGGGTAATATTTATAAGTGATGAATTTGTTAGTAATTTGTATATTTCATGGGCTGTTGGGCGTTTATCAGGATTGATTGAAAGCATTTTCGATATTATATTAACATATTTTTCTGGAATTCCTTTATAATTAACAGGTTTTGAATAATCGTACCCTTTGTTTACATCGGGATAAGGAAACCGCTTTGTAAATAATGAGAAAAACACAACACCGAGACTCCAAATATCAGCCTTTAGCCCATTATATTCCTCGCAAGTTTGGATTTCTGGTGCCATATAAGGATAAGAGCCTATAAAACCGTTAACTTTTTCGTTAAATGTAATTGTTGCCAATCCGAAATCATTCAAAACCGCATTTAAACTATCATCAAGTAATACGTTTTCTAACTTTATATCACGGTGACAAATATACCTTGTATGCAAATAATGAACCGCTTGAAGCAATTGCGAAACGATTCTCTCTTGTGCCTTATAGCACATATTCCATTTCGACAAAATGGACAATAAATCACCCCTTGAATAGAATTTTGACACCAAAACAAGAAAATTTGGGGTGTCAAAAACGTCCTTAACCCCAACAATATTAGGATGAGATAGCAAAGGAGCTAAACACCCTTCGTTAAAAACAATAGACTCATCAACTTGCTTTTTGGTAATAATTTTCGAAACTAAGCTATTCTCATCATTATCAATATCATCTTCAGACCAACAAAAATGTATACAAGAATAAGTACCCCTCTCAATAAGATCGCCTATGAAATAATTGTGAACGCGAAATACAGACTGACTATCTCTTTGCTCCTCTCTCATTTGATTCCTTTATCACAATATTTCATAACCATTATCAAATTTCAATGTCGCGGAAATATTTTAATTCAACCAAGATTGAGGTTCACAAATATTGAGATAAACCGGCCCGAAACAATTAATGTCACTTTTAAACAACATGGTCTCTCAATGGCATCGTAAGGGTAATTTAAAGGGCAATTTTATCGCTGATTATCCGGGGTAATACAATCATTAAATAGGGTCAGCCACTTTCAACTATGGTCGGTTACCTTCTCAATTGTTTCGTATTCTCAATAATTGAGGCATAGATGGTCTGTTGGACATTGAATTGCATGAAAAAATGGTCTATCGCTTTGTTGGTTCTGAAATTTGATTGCGATAGAATCTCACATCACATTGTAATATGGCTGTTTCCTACAAAGATCTTGGCCTTGTTAACTCCAAAGACATCTTTGCCAAAGCTGTCCATGGCGGTTATGCTATTCCCGGGTACAATTTCTCCATGATGGAGCAACTTCAAGCCGTTATTTCTGCTTGTGTTGAGACCGAATCTCCAGTTATTCTTCAAGTTTCTGCTGGAGCTAGGAAGTATGCTAACCAAACAATGCTCCGCTATATGGCTCAAGGAGCTGTTGAGTATGCTAAGGAAATACATCCACAGCATAAAATTATCCCCATCGTTCTTCACTTAGATCATGGTGATAGTTTCGAAATCTGCAAATCATGCATTGATAACGGTTTCTCATCTGTTATGATTGATGGTTCCCATCTTCCATACGAAGAGAACGTCGCTCTTACAAAGAAAGTTGTTGAGTACGCTCACTCCAGAGCAGATTATGTGTCTGTTGAAGGAGAACTTGGCGTTCTTGCTGGTGTTGAAGATGACGTTCATGCTGAGCACCATACCTACACTCAACCAGAAGAAGTTGAAGATTTCGTTAAGCGCACTGGTGTCGATTCTCTTGCTATTGCTATCGGTACATCCCATGGTGCTTACAAATTCCCACCAGGCACCAAAGCTGAAATCCGCCTTGACATTCTTCACGAAATTGAAAAGAGGCTTCCAGGATTCCCAATCGTTCTCCATGGTTCATCCTCAATTCCTGCTGAGTACGTCGAACTCGTTAACAAGTATGGTGGCCGCATGCCAGACGCTGTTGGTATTCCAGAGACACAACTCCGTGAAGCCTCCAGATCTGCTGTTTGCAAGATTAACATCGATTCTGATGGTCGTATTGTTATGACAGGCACAATCCGTAAGGTATTCGCTGAGCATCCTGACTGGTTCGACCCACGTCAATATGTTGGTCAGGCACGTGATGCCCTTAAGAAGATGTATATGGAAAAGAACCGCAATGTCCTTGGCTGTGCTGGACATGCTTTCGACTAAAACCCCAATTAAATAGAATTTTTTTTCTTTTGTATATAAACAATTAAAAGGATTATTGTTTATTCTAGACTACTATCTCAGGTGGATGGTTTTGATTTTTCTCTTCATTTAGGATTCTAAGAAACTCCTCATGTACGTCTTTGTAGTAGGCCTCTAGATATGCTGGGTTTTCTGCAAACATAACTACAAACGAATGGTAAATTCCCTCATAAATCCTGTATTTAAAATATGAATGGGTAACAAGGAATATTATAATAACAATGAGGATATATGAATCAATAATGGACGGGCGGTCCTTCATCATTGAATCTAATAGGTCTTTGTAATAAGCTAAAAATAGGAGAAAATAGTAAACAATGTCATTATAGCAGAAACTAAAGAAATTACAGTGATTAATGAGAATATCTCCCCCTGATTGGCTCTTCATCCGTTTTATCCTTTCGTTCGCTTTTTCAGTAGGAATATGAAATAGATGGGTATATACACAAGAAATTGGTTCAAATTCTTTAATAGCATTCTCTATTGATTCAGATCTTATGCTCTTTAAAAAGCTATTTGAATTGGAAACAAAATCATAAAAATTGTATATAGAGAATTTGGTAAACAATAAATCTTCATTGGTTGGATTTAACAGTGGAATCTTGAAATCTCGTTGAATATCTTTCAAAAAAAGCTCAGATGAAGCCGTAATAAATATAATATTTCCAAAGGATAATGTCGTTCCTATAACAATAATTAAAAGAATCGAAAACAAACCATAGTAATAAATGGAATTGATACAAACTACCATGAACAATGCTATTGCAAAGCCAAACATTGATGAAAAGCTTGTTTGCACACCATATTTTACAACACATCTTTGAATTTCATAAGCTTTGTAATTATAGAAAACCTGAATCACTCTTGTTATAACAACTCCAGAAAAAAGAAGGATCTGAGAAACACCTGATTTTATCCAAAAATAAATTATTAGAATTGGGGCAATAAACTGGTTGATCACAACAAAAAAATAAGGAATATATTTGTGTATTGAATCAAACACCCAACAAATCACAAAAAAAAATGCTGAAAAGATGATCATTGGTGAAAAGCACAAGGCAGCCACTTCAAAATCCTGGATAAAACTAAAAACTATAATCATTACTAAAGAAATCATGGAAATAATTGATGTATAAGTCCACCAGTTGCTCACTTTCAGATCATTGGCTTCTTTTTTTACTTTTTCTAGATCCTCTTTGCGATAAATCATGCATCTCTGATAAACATCATTTCTAGTGGCTTGATCCGGCTGAAAAAACCAGCCAATAAAATTAAATTCATCATTAGGAATTGGATTTTCACTACTAGGGTTATTAGGTTGTTGAACATCGACTTGTTCAACTGAGCCAACATTCATTCAAAAATTTGAAAAAATGTCGACATATAATTGAACTGGAATTTTTATCAGAAATAGCTAATAGATATAAACTTGTGAATAATTGAATTCTTGTGAAATAAAATTCCACAAAGGATTGGCCTTTTTTTTGAAAAATTGGGCTTAATAGATACTATCTATTGAATACTCTTATCATCTTAAATACTCTCATTTAATACAGTTGGATCATTTTGAGTATAATATCCCAAATTCTTTGAAAAAAAACCTTATAGGTCTTTCAGTAACACGAAATTCAACCGAATTCTTGTGACATAAAATTATGAAACTCTCCTGTTTATCCCATAGGGCAAATAATAATATTATTACAGAAGTAGGCTTGGGCGCTCGAGCGTTTGTCATGTTCCGAGCTCCGAGCATGCTCGAGCATTTTTGCCCAAGCCTATACAGAAGATCCCTGGTATTGAAAAAGTAATTAAAATAATCTAACTCATTACAATATCCATTATATCTCTTCATAGTTTGTCTCAAAATCAAAGAAGAATCTAACAGGATGAATAACACATGATTCATAAAATACTACATCCAGAAAAGCATTTGACAAATTTCGATTGTTGATTTTCTATCTCTAATCAAAAATATAAACATTTCTGACACTTTTATCATAAAAACTCAGAAAAATATTTCTTTGTCTTAGAAAACGAGATGCATTGAAATCCATAAAAGTTTTGAAAAAGTTATTTTGACGAAGAATTTTCAAAGGGGATTTCTGAAGAAACAATTTTGATTATTTAATTTATTTACAAAATAATCAGGCAAGATAGTAACCAGCTTATAATGGATGAAGCGGCTGATACCGAAGATAAGGAATATATTTTCAGTCGGATATTGCTAGAAAGAGGGTACAAACTCGGAGACAATGTTGGCCGTGGAAGCTATGCGTGTGTTTATAAAGCTTTTAGTATTAAGTATCGTCAAGATTTTGTAGTTAAAATATCAGATTTTTCTGGGACAAAAGCCCAAAAAATTGATGAAGCTACTCAGAGTGAAGTTGATGCTTTGTGTCAACTCGATCATCCAAACATAATCTCAATTTATGACCATTTCTGCTATGAAACATACTACTTTATTATTCTTGAGTATTGTGAAGGAGGGAGCCTGTATGATTTTATCATCAGAGGAGGTGTTATACCATATAAAGAACTGTGTATTATGTTCAAACAGATCATTCAAGCACTTATTTATTGCCATTCTCTATCTATTGCGCACTCAGATATAAAACCTTCCAACATTCTAGTTGATAAACATGGTCGGCCCAAATTAGCGGATTTCGGCCTCTCTCAAAAGTTCAGAATTGGCGAGAATACATCCACATTTTGTGGTTCAAAGCCATATATGGCTCCAGAATTATGGAGTAGAAAAGCCTATAATCCAAAGCTTGCAGATATATGGTCCCTTGGATGTACAATTTTTTTATTAGCAACAGGTAGACTTCCATGGACGACCGCAAATGAATTACAGATGGAAAGAATGATTAAAGCGGGGGTTGTATTGTTTCCACAGGAAATGCCGCCCCCACTCATAGCTGTTTTAAAAAAAATGCTTGTTGTCGATCCGACCAGGAGAGAATCATTGGACTCTCTAATAAAAATGCCCCTATTTGTTGGAGAAGAAAGCCAGGTTAAGAAGAAAAGAACACTTAAGAAAATGATTAGCTATGATGGTGCAACTTTTCAAAAACTCCAACCTGAAAAATCCCAGATTAGATCATTTGTACAAATAAGAGCATCTCCTACATTTTTAAATATTGAAGTTTAGACATTTTTTTATCGTAAAGATATATTTGTTGGAGATCCTAGCTCAATCATACTATCTAAAGTTGTATTTTCATATAATTGCTGACAGTAGCCACGGTGTGTATCATATTCTCCACACATTATACTAACCATACATAGAGTTCGTGTACTTGCATGGCATTTAATAAATCCAGATGAGCAAGGTACTTGAAACTCTGACCCTGTTGGTGTATCAAGAATAGCAACATAATCTTGTTGAGGATTGATATTAACAAACGAGTTCTCGATACCTTCAAAATCAGATTTGTAGAATCCTTGAACTGCTCTTATCCCTGGACCACTTACTGCCACGGCTTGATATCCTGTTCTCAATGACAAAATCTTGGAGAGGCCTCCACCAAGCGAATGGCCAACTATTAGAACATCTTCATCACTATTGATCTTAATGGATTTGATATACGTTTCATATTGTTTAACATATCCATCAATGAGGGAAAACTGGGGGAAGATATATCTGGGAATTGACATTAGTGAACCCAAATATGATCGGGAGTCGCTTGCATACATTTCCAATAATGGAACAAATGGAAGTACTGCATCAAGAACAAAAGAACCAAACCAGAGCTCAGCATCAGCCAATGCATCCATGGCACTGTATGTTCCACGTATTGCAAAAACAACAAGATTTCGATCCTTAATCTTAAAATGACGGATTGCTCCCATAAAGGTTGTTCCATTAGCTGTGGTATCAATAACATCAATAGTGGTATTCCAATCATTTCCGAAGAACTCGGACATTACAACATCAAGACCTTCGGTTTCATTCTTTGCAAAGTAAGCGGCCTCTGTTAAAGCAATCAATTCTAGCATTGACATATCCTTTGGTCTTGCATAACATATAGAATTAGTAATCAAACGAAAAGCATCTCCACTATCCATTAATGACTTCACTTTTGGAGTTTTTGTAATATTAACATTACTTCTTTGAACAAATGATTGGTAATTCTGAGCAACAAAAACAGACATAAATAACAGAGAAAATATTAGGGAAGAAACAAGTAAGGAAATCCACCTAATCTTACTATATTCACCTCCCCATATCATTAAATTATTGTTATACTCATGATACTTTTTGGTGGTTCGAAGTTCATCATGTTGGAGTTTAAGTTCGTTTTCGGTGATGGGCTTTGAGTGATTTCTGGAAATCCAATAAAATGGCATTGGCATCCACATGCACAAGGGTATGATTAGCATATCGAAAATAACTATAACATATACAGCTTGTGATACTTTAAGTGAGCTCTTGCTAAACTTGATCCATAAATATAACAAAAGGGCTACAATTACAAAAATTGAATATGTTTCCCTTGAAAAAAGAGCTCTTAAAAACACACGAAAACCAGAAGACTGCAATTTTGTTTCTTCTTCTTTTTCATCATTCAGTTCTGACATTGAATCAACACTTTGAATAGAAACTTCGTCCTGATCATGATTTTTTTCAGATGAAAAACAACACTTGAATAGTTCATAGTAAGGTCTTGGTCTAAAATATATTGAATTTAGAAATGGATCAGAGAAATCTCCAAGCTCTCTATACCTATTTCTGCACGATTTAAAACAGCTGGCAAACCCATGGAATGTGTAAATAGGAATTAGCAAACCATGTTTGATTGGGGATATAACAACAGCAAATACCATTATAAAATAGCCAACTATGTTACTTGCTTCTTCGCTGAATGCTTGATAAAGGAATAAAACAATGAAAACACAAAAAATAATCCCCTTGAAAAAATCGTGGTAAGATCCTGGGGGAATAAAATAGTCTCCTGATGATGGCTTGACCCAGCCATACACTTTAAAAAGCTTTTTGATCAGAATTTGATGATGAGACCATAATGTTTTCTCATAAAAAATCTTCAATGCAGTTAAATCATTGACAGCAATAGCAATTATATTGACGAAGAACATGCTGTAGAGCATTAATGGAAGGAGTACAAAAATGAAAGCAGCCATATTGGATGATAGAAGGTATACTCCCATTGTTGACAAAAGCACGACAACATTAATGAAAAACGCAACAACGAAAGCGAAACCTGTAAGATCCCAAAGAAAAATCAAAATTTTCCCAAAAATACCTAAATGTGAGAAAAACGAAACAAATGAATACCAAAATATGTACCAAAAAGATTTGCATGATGTATCAATATATCCATTTTCAGTGAAAGATGATGCTATGGTACCTAAATCCTTGATATAAAGCGTCTGAGCCACATTCTGCAAAAACTCGGCATTAGAGGAACAGACAGTTATCACATCACCTTGAAAAATAGATCTAAGCAAAATAGCATGGTTTCTATATGAGGGATCGCACGAAAAAGCATATATGGTCCCCTTATCAATGCTAATCGTTCTCTGGAAAGAAAAGTGCTCCTCTCCAATATCAACATCGAAATGATCCATATTGCGATCATAAAACAGCAAACTAAGCTGCTTAGTCGAGACCTTATAATCAATGGGATCCAGCTCAAATGGCTTGCAGCATAAACACGACATTAACGAATAATGTTTTTCTAAACTTTATCACAAAAATCGAATTTTATTAAACAACTCAGAAAAAATGGATGAGGCAGGTTTTGATTCCATTATCACCTTGCTTTTGATATTTTTTGGGTTGGTTAGCCGAACATGGTGCATTAATAATCCGGAATACATTGTTCCTACTGAGAGGCATTATGGTAATATTGTTAATTGTATTTTAAAGGGGGAGTTTTTTGTTGATAGCAATCCTCCGCTTGGATGTTTTATTTTGTCTGGTTTTGGATGGGCTAATTGTTATCATGCAGATATTGAGTTTTCGAAATCTCCCTATTTTTTTAATAACAAAGTTTTTCCTACTATTCGTTTTACAAGCGCATTTTTCTCAGCTTTTGTGCCAGTTATAGTTTATTGGATTCTCCGTTTCTCGAAAAATTCTTGTTTTGTGTCATTTGCTGGATCAATGATGATCGTTTTTGAGACTTCCTTTATTTCTGAATCGAGAATTATTGGTATTCATGGAATATTTCTCTTTTTTATATCTTTTTCTCTTTTATTAGTTACTTTCAAGCCTCAATCATCAAGCATTTTTGTTAATTTAGGGTATTCTGTTCTTTGTGGTGTGTTTTTTGGTCTCTCTATTTCCACTAAATTGCAGGCTCTCTTATTATTTCCCTATTATGCAGTTTTTTTATATGTGAATCACAATAGATATCGACTTTATCAGTTTATAACATCATTTATAGTATCTGTTTTGGTTTTATTCACGGTTTTAGTGCTTCAAATTGCTGTAACTCCTTTTGAATCCGACAAAAAATATGATATCTGGCCAGAAATGCAAATGAGATTGATTGATAGAATTGATTACGCTGTTGGAGACATTGATTATACAAATAGGATGAATAGTGAGCCAATATTATGCTCTGCATTCAAACTCCTGTGTTTAATCATTAAACAAAAGCCACCCCAAACTCAGACATCGAGGTGGTATCTTTTTCCTCTTGGATTGGGCTCTGTCAGTATAATGTGGCAAAATAACACACGAGTTTTTGCAACTTATGCGAATTTCTTTAATGTTATACTTGGAACAGGATCAATACCTTTCATGGCAATAAGTAATATGAATAATGTGGCATTATTGGTTCTGTACATACTCTCTTTGCTTTATTTAGTTGTTTTGGGCAGTGCATCAGCATCTGACTATAGCTTGTCTTTGATTCTGAGTGTGATTTGCTTCTCTTCATGCCTTAAGAAGAAGTCTTATATTAACAGAGCTATTATTTCTGCTGGTTTATTGTTATCTTTCATTGGATTTTGCATTTGGAACAGCCTATCATATGGATTACCTAACACAAACAATTATTTTGGTACATTGCAAATAACTAACGTGTAATTTGTTTTATTCAAAAGATCAGCAATACTTGAAAAACTGTTCCATTGTTTTGACAAAATCCTCTAATTTGATTTTTCCATCATGGTCTCCATCCATCAATTCAATAATGTTATTAAGCTCTGCATCATCAAGGCTTCGTCCATTAAGATCATATATACAGTTCTTCAATTGGTCTTTGGTAATAACACCTGTTCTTTCAGTATCGTATCGGTTGAATATTTCCGAAATGGCTTCGGCATTTCTAGAATTCATCTTTTGAAGTTGACTTTACAAATAACGAGAGTTGTGATAAACCGTAAAAATATATTTAAAAAGTGGTGTACGAAATAATTCTATTAATTTTTTACACAACAAAATAATAAATGTACCGATATCTATGTCTTGATTCTGAGGTTTTGGCATAACGAACAATAACTTCTGACCCATCAGGGTTTTGTTTGAGGAAAGCTTCGGGGTCTTTCATTCTTAGCGATGATATATACACTAATCCATCTGCATCACCTGATGGCTCAAGTCTGACAACGAGTCCAATATCATTTCTTGATTTGATATTTGCATAATAGAGTCTATTGGATTCTGGGAGCTCGCCGTATTTCAACCAAATCGGTCCCTCTTTTTTTTCTGTGGGCTCATGGGATGTGCTATGGTGTTTGTATTTGGTATATCTCAATTCAATAGATTTTGAATTTGCACTTATTTTTGACAATACTGCCATTATTCTCGAGCCAATTTGGTGACTATTGAGAAATGTGGGATTATTGGGGTGATGAAACTGGGCATTTGCTTTGATATCATATAGTTTTAAGCATATTTTATAATCATTACAGGACATTATGAGGCAATTGTATATTTGGCCTTGTACGAATTCACCAAACGGAGTTAATTCAAGAATGCTACATTCAGATTCGTAAATAGCTCCAGATATTGTGCTACCTATGATAGAATTAATCATAATATTCATAATGGATCCAATAGGCGGCAGAGTTTTAGTCTTCAATTGTCTAAGGATGTCATCTGTTTTTGTTTGTACTGACAACAATCGAGATATTTTGAATGATGTCAAAGTGGGATTAGTCTTGATTAAATACCCTTTAACAATTTGTCCTATTTGATATTCTGGTTCAATGTAAGTACCAAGAATTCTTGACTTCCGTAATGACACATTCTTCCCATCGATAACATAAAAATGTGACATATCACCGACACATATATTCTTAAATGGATCAGGGGGATAACTATCATCAATTTCAGTGATATCTAAAGATCTCATATCATCTACACCAAACATTATTGATGCTCCTTCTGATGAAACCCTCAATACTTTTCCAAGAATCATGTTCTTCCCTTCTATCGCATCTCTTCTTTTTAACACAATCTTTGAATATTTCAATCCATAAACATTACCAAAAATTCTCTCTCCAACCCTAATATCTGTTATTGATTTACCTAAATCAAGAGCAAGCATTGAACCTTCAACAAAAGGAGAAAAACTTAGCATCATTGAATCAGATGTGAGTCCGGTGACAATGGCTTCAGCATATTCACCGATTCGGAAGTCAGATATGTTTTGGGGCTTGGTTTTATCCATTATCATGTATATTTTACCATTATTTATCTCAATCTCCCCGTAAACAATTTCTCCTATTTGAAAAGGTGTACTTCTCTGCAAATAGTGAATACAAGCTTTCCTCCCATCCTTAAGGATACCATTTGCAAATGGAGGTGAAATGTCTTGAATCGTTAATGAAATCTGCATTTGCTCATCATCAAACAAAAACAATGGAGTACCAATATAAACCTCCTGAAACTTTTTAGAAATACTAACTTTGATCTTGCCTCCAGGAAAAAATAGATAAGATACATCTTTATGATGAGTATAATCACAGAAAGATGATAGTATTATTGTATTTTGATATTGCATTACAATAATAGGATTAAAGACACCGATTATAATTGCATCAATGATTGTTCCTGAAGAAATAACAAAATTCTTATCTATTCTTGAACACAGCAGTACAGTATTAGATAAAGAATCAACATAAGCCACTTGAACATCTTGTTTTTGAGAAAAACACTCATAAGAAATTAAAGACCATGATTCATCATTAGAATAATACTCATAATAATGATTAGTTGACTTAATAAATGGACAAATATTTATTATTTGTCCGATATGATATAAAGATGCAAAAATAGTGCAATCATGAAAATACGATAGAACATATCTGGGTGTCTCCCCTTCGTTATTATTCAATATCCCATATACTTGTTCATTTGATCTTTTTTGGAAAAATACTCTGACTGAATCGCCTAATGATAGAATAATATCGGGAACAAAAACAGATATATCATTAAAAAAACTAACATATGACCCTGATTCTCCTATTCTCGAAATAAACCCATAACTCATTCCTCCGTTCCGAATATCGTTCTCTGTTTTCGGGATGGTATCAGAAGAGCCTCTAATACATCTCTTTTTTGTTGCAAGATATGAATTCTCTGCTAATTTACTCACTATTATACACCAATCAATTGTGTTTCCAATTTTAACCAAACTAAACAATTTTTGAGCAAGCAATTTGTTATCAGCAAAATGTGCACTTGGTATAAAAATCCTATTGTCGTCATAATATCCAACAACTCCTTCTTTTGTCAAAGATGTAACAACAAAAGAAACCTTTTGGGAAACTAAGTCTTCATTTATCGGAGGCAACGAGACTCGACAAACAATATTGTGAACATACTGGGTTATGATAATGAACATTATTTGTCCTTCAGTAAAATTTTTTTCAATCAATTGATCATTTCTCAGCTTCAAATCATTCTTTGTAGCAACAACATAGGAAGTGGGTAAAAGTTCAATGCGAATTGCATTGTGAAGGATCTTGTTAACGATTGCAATTACTGGTTTTTTGGATAAAGTGTATTCTTCAAATTCGTATCTATTGTCTCTCTTGGAAAAAAAATCAACTATCTCTTTTTGCAAGGCAATCCGGACGAAATTTGGTGTATTATCCAGAACTACAGCTTTATATGACATTCCTTTGACCATCTCTGAATTTTTGTCAATATAATTTAGCTCAGCAATTGCTTTTTCTCCTTTCTCCAAAACAAATCCATGTCCCAGGCTTGAATCGGTTTGAAAATAAACAGCCTGTACAATGGTTCCTGGATCGAATTGGAATGATGGTGGGGGATTATTATTTGGGATTATTGAGGCCTCAGTATCACATCCAATGAATACATCACAATACTGATCATATGCCAAGAGTTTTATCTTGATCGCCTCGTTAATCCTATATTCCTTAACTCTAATAGTATTTTCATGATATATTACAATAATATCTTTCCCGTCAGTCGGTGAACACATTAAGGTACCGTCATTTAGTATAAGTAAAATAATAACATCAATTAATTCATTATTAGAGGGCAATATTTTGTTATTCTGTTGAACTATATTAGATTTAAGAGAAATAATGTACTTTTTTCTGGTATAATCAACATATATCGGACGGAAAACAACATTTTGTGTGGGCTCAAGAGAAAAAAGACTGTGTAATGCAGGACATATCAATTCTGTATCATTTTCATCCAAAATTTTTGAATAATTCTCATTAATTTGCCCAATGTATATACCAGAATATCTGTAGCAAGGATTAATATATATAGAATTGAATAGATTTGGGACGATAGATGTATCAACAATATTAAGTTTCAGATAATAATTCTCGAATATCGACTCTATGCATACATATAATGGCTCTGTTTCAAAATGAGACGAATAATCATTCAAAAAAGCAATACACTTACCAACACCAATATCAACCAAACACTTCTCATTAAATATATTGACTACTATTCCAAAAAAAACTTCCCCTTCTTTAATAGAGTGCCCTTCGTTGATCAATGTTGGAGATATGGATAAGAATATTTCGCCATTCTCCTGGGATTCGACCGCACATGTTAAATAAGATCCCTCTGGAAATAATTTTGACAAACATTTCGGACTTAAACAGAGATTTCTGTCTTTAATTCGGTATAATAAAAAACCTCTGTGACCCCCAGGCAATAAAAGATGTGCAAAATCATCCCCATATGACTCTAAAATGCATAAACATAGACAACCATGAACAAAATCTCCTTTATCGATATAAAAATGATCTTTGATTTTGGTAGACACTTCTTTCATAAGGTGACACTTTTCAATTTAATACTTAATTGAAAGCTGTTTTTGATGAAGAAAAATGATGACAAAAAGAGGAGCTTCCTAATTGGGATCATTCTGGAATATAAATTTATAGAAGAATATCCTCCTTGATTATTTTCAAAAATCAATAGTGATTTCTGCATTTCAATAATCTTGCACAACATTTCCTAGAGTATTTCTTGAGAATAAATTATAAGATAAAAGGTTATTTTAATCAGAAAAAAACCATTCTCGATCAATAATTATGCTTTGGCACATAAAATATATTGTTTGTCATACATCTTTTATCTATTATCAGATATAATATGGACTAGATACATTATCATCATCAAGATGATTCTTTTTTTTGTATCTCTTACTTTCATTATCATTATCCTTATCTTTCTTCCTATTCTTTTCTCTCTTTTGTTTTTTCTCAATTTCTGATGATGATGGGGAAATTTCATTCATATTATTTTTGCTTCCAAGGTTGTATGATATCATCGCAACAATGATCATAAACATTCCAACAGTTGAATACATGAATACTGAATTTGATTTGTTATCATCAAAAATATTATTTGATTGATCATCGGATATTGATGGTGTTCTTTCATTGAAATCTACTGGAAATGATCTTTGATTTGTTCTTTGTGGATTCTGAGTATGAAAAGGAGTATGTGCAGGGAAAAAGGATTGATGAGGAGTATGTGCAGGGAAAAAGGATTGATGAGGAGTATGTGCAGGGAAAAAGGATTGATGAGGAGTCAGTTCTGGGAAGAGAGATTGATGAGGTGTTGGTTCTGGGAAGAGAGATTGATGAGGTGTTGGTTCTGGGAAGAGAGTTTGGTGAGGACTTTGACATCCAAAGGATTTGTGTGGAGTAGGGTAGGGTGTATTGAGCTCTTGAAGTACCTTCATCCAAAGTTTCACTTTCTGAAAAGGCTTACCTTCGACGAATCCTGGGAAGCAATCATTTGCAAAACATACATGCCGAAAATCATGAGTTTTTAGAGCACCAATGCTATAGTACCAATAGCTAGTTTTCCCAGCCGATCCATCCAGGAGAGTATTTGTACTTTGGTAGGATCTTACAAGGCCACCCCAATACATGTTAGTCCAAGTTATTGATACTGCTTCATAACCATCTGCAATTTGTCCACTGACTTCAGCTTCAAGTACCGGATTCTTGGTTTGGCGCCACCGGCTGTACCCAGAATATCCTGGATATTCCAACAAAAATTCATATTTCCCACCAATTTTCATATCTTCCTTAATAGATCCAAGAAAACTGAATTGTTGAGCAGAAGAAGATGATAGAGCGTGACTAGTGTTTTGGAATAATACACCCCCACTAGAATCATGATAAAATATTAGCATCCATTTTGATCCATACAGGTTTTGATACTCATATTCTAAGAGAGAAAACAATAAAAGAAACAACATATACCATAAAAAAAATTCCAGTTATCTAATTCTCAATTATTGAAATTTTATTGAGTGATGAACTGTCATTATGGTTTTTTTCCTCAATAAAACATATCATAATTTCTACTTCCTCTTCATATTCATTAAAACTCTATTTTCCTTGTTATTGTTCATGAAATATTACAGAGTTTTTGGGAACTTGTTCTTGATTCCGATTTTTTTTAGCCTGATATCATCCAAATGGTGGGTATTTGAATCATCATGATTTATTTTTTTCACTGAAAAACCTAACTGAACATTGCCAAGTACACTTTTAAAACAACTAAATTCTAGAAAATGGGTAAATTGATTGTTTTATTATTATAACAGAATAATTTGTGAAACAAATAGTCAACAATTATTAATGAAAACAGAGATTTTTTTCAGAAGCAAATGATCTCCATGATAATACATTGTGAAAGAGTCTCTTCATTCAGTGTGATAATTAGTTTTTATCAAATTATTCACCTAAATTCATTGATCATCAATTGTTTCAAACACAATTGGATTTCAAGGACTCAAATACATTGAAAAGGTTATTAATCGTGCTTCATAATGTCACTTTTTATCCTTTCAACTTACTACAAATAAATCAACAAAACATAGAGATTTATTAGTTGAACTTCTGCCTATAATTAGTAATTATAGAGTTAAGGAGAGCATCTGCCGCTCCGGGAACTTGAGAATCAATTCTGGAAAATAATTGGGAAATTTTGGCTAAGTTTTCGATTAACCCTTTGTTTTTTGGGTCTTTGAGCATCTGACTAATGGCTTCGGCAATAATGTTGTTCGCGTTCTGTCTATGCAACTCAGACATTTGATTATCGTTTCCCTTTGAAAAACTGATATATTTTTTCATAAGTTTATTCTTCGTATTCTTCTTCAGTTGCTTCTGCTTTTTGCTCTTGTATTACAGGGCTAGTGAATTGTGGATTTTTCTTTTCTTCTTTATGGGTAAGAATCTGTTCTATTATTGCATCTGATATGGGGGTTTTCATATTCTTAATTTCATTAGCTATATTCATGATTTCAGCTGAGATATCAGTAATCAGCTTTCTCTCTTTTTCTAATTCTATTGTTGCTTCTGTTGATGAAGCTCGCTTCATACATGAAGAAGCTGTTCTATGAATATTCCTATAGAGATCATCTCGGTAAGAAATAGCATTAAGCCACTGAGATACTTTTGTTGTCCTTTCACCAGCATTAGAAACACCATCTGCAGACTCAATAAAATATGGATACTTCATCTTGGTTTTTAAAGCATATACCTTTTGATGAAATTCAGACATATTAACCCCTAAAGACTGAAGATAATGAGATGACTGCATTTCTCTACAGAAATTACAAATCCAGCGCCCATCAGAGGCTGTGGAAGTATCTACACAATCAAAGTGGCTATGACAATTACATATTTCGCACTTAATAAGTTTACGAGTATTATCAGTATTTTTACAATGGCATCTCATTACAATAAGACTACTATTGTTTGAATTAAAAACTTTTTCTATATTCTGACGATCTCTTGCCCTCGGATCTGCATATAAAGCCAATTTGGCTAATTTCATTAACCCGTCTTCCTGATTCATTTTTTTGGGCAAGTCATAAATTATTCAATTTTTCCACTTTTTGGAAAAGTGACTATTCTGTTAAAATAGGGAAGAACCCTGGTGTTTATTCATTTCGGTGATATGTTTCCCATTAAGCCTGTTGTGTTGGCTTTTCTGAACTGCTTGAGTCTTTTTTACGGAAAATTAGCAATCCATATATCATGTATCCTAAGCCTCCTATTATCAGTAATACTCCAATAATTATGATTATGGTAGATGTACTTGAGTCAGTGGTTCCTTTTGGATCATTAGAATTTCCATTTGAAGGTACAAAAACAGGATTATCTGCATTGCAGAAGTAACTTTTCATATATTCAATACGATAGGTTTGCATACTGGTAAAAGAGTTGTTATTTGAAGTAGTAACATGAGGTTTAGTTGAGAAATCAAAATCATGAGAAATGAAACAATGTAATACTTCAAGGGATCCTGTAATAACATCAAATAAAATTTTTTGATTCATATCGAAAACGCAATAAAGCAAATGGGGGAATCCACCTGCAGAAGAAACAACTCCAAGGCCAGGGCTGTTGTTTTGAATTATATTTGCATAGCATAATGATTCAAAGAAGTTGTTAAAGTATAAACATATTCCTGTTTTTGCATCATTGTTTGAAAACGTGCAAAAAGTACTATTAAATGGGGAAATAGTATTTGCTAAAATCCCCGAAACTTGGTCTGCCTTATTTAATGATAAATTGTTATAATTAAACATGTATTCACCAAAGTGAGATGATAATGCCCCATATCCACTTTTTTGGTAAGAACATGACAATAGTGACATATATTCACAATTATTGCTAATAGAATTGATAAAATAACCAAAGTGCCCCCATTTTGATGAGCAGTTGCAGGCACAGATCATTTTCATTGATGAAGAAGATGCATTAAAAAATATTGCTCCTCCATGAGAAGAAGATGAACAATTAAAGAACATTGAGTAAGAAATGCTCATAGTCAATTCTTTTTCATTCACAGAAATAACCCCACCATAACCAGTAAATGTTGAAGATCTCATGAAGACACAGTTCGATATTTCGATATTTGAATCATTATAAGACCTTCCAATTTCAATATTTTCCAGGATGCATTCCAATCCGGAAAACGTTAAAACTTTATTTTGATCAATAATTCTTAGAGGGGTTTTCTTATGGATTGTTGTGCATTTACTACTCCAACGAATATTATTCGGAATCATTATGCATAAACATGATGTACATATGAGGAGAATAATTCCAAAGTGAGACTTCATCTGATTAAATGACCATTCATCGAAAATTTATCAGAAATATTGAATAGTTATTTTTCAAAGTTAGACACTCATAATCAATCTTAAGAAATAATAAAAACATTTTACAAATAATCAAAGGTTATTGAACCATTATTTTTTTACAAAATAATCGTCATAAAAATCCGAATTTCGAGTATGTTTGGTTTTTTGAGTCCAGATCCTTTAGTCGAAATAACAATAGACTCAAACATTGGTCTAGAACAATATAAAAAAAGATTCTTAAATATTGAACATGCAATTTTAACATCAGGGGATAGCGTTAAGGGAAATCTAAATGTTATCCCCCCACCAGGAAAGGCCGTTCGCCATAATGGTATAGAATTATATTTAATTGGGGAAGTTAGGAAGAATAATGGGGAACCTCTTGAGAGATTTTATGTCAGAAAACAAGAATTGGTTCCTATGGGTGATCTGAAGAATCCAATTTCCACCAAATTCTCATTTGATCATGTTCAATTCCCATGTTCATCGTTCATTGGAAACGCAATTTGTGTAGTATATTATATCCAGGTAGTTGTAGTGCATAAGGTTTTTGATTTTAAAGTTGAAGAAGTGTTTTCGGTAATTCATTTTTCGGAGAGAGAAGCATCTCTTTCTCCAATCCATAATGAAGTTGGAATACGAAATATCCTTCATATCGAGTTTGTATTTCCTAATAGTGTTCTTGATTGTAATGAACCTTTAATTGGATCAGTGTATTTCATATTAGTTAAACTTCGTATTGTACACATGTCATTATCATTGTTTCAAAGCGAATTATTCTCAAGTGAAAGTACGTATATTAAGAGAAAAACAGAACTCAAAACAATAGAGATTATGGATGGTGCACCAGTCAGAGGAGACCATATACCAATCAGATTCTTCATCTCTGATGGCAATTTCTGGCCATTTAGCCAATTTAAAGGATCAAAACTAAGAGTAGATCACTATATAAAGGCTCAACTCATTGACGAAAATGGGAAAAAGTACTTCAAAAGACTCAAAGTTGAGTTCACCAGGTTTAGTGATAATTATCCAGGCAAATAAATATAACGGTTTTATGGCGGTTTTGTAATTTTGTGGCCATAAAATGTATGAAGATGAGAATAACTATGAAGACGAGGAAATGTTAGATCAAGAATTAGATCAGGGCGATATGTGGAATATTGTATCTTTGTTTTTTGCCAAGTTTGGATTAGTGAAGCAACAGTTGAAATCTTTTGATCAATTTTTAGGTCAAAAGCTTGATTCGATATTGGAAAACCTTGGTGATATTCAAATGAAGAGCAACGATATTATTGCAAAACAATCAGAAGATAATTATGAAAGCAATAGCAGAATTTTGGTCAAATTTAGCGATTCCAAATTTATTCGTCCCCAACTGACAGAACAAGGTGAAAGGGACAAGAGACTTTTACCCCAAACAGCAAGACTTCGTGGTTTGTCTTATAACGTTGTGGTCAAAGCACAGCTCGATTTCTACGTTCTAACTGAAGGGGATTCAGGACTTGAAGAGTCACATACTGATGATAACCTAGTTATTGCTGAGGTCCCATCTATGGTTCGTAGCCAATTCTGCCATCTTCACACAAGTCAAGATCCAGGACAGAATAACGAGTGTGAGTGTGACCCTGGTGGCTATTTCATTGTTAATGGATCTGAAAAAGTCATCATTGGTCAAGAACACATGGTTATTAATAAGCCCATTATTTTTACACAGGCATCAATGGTAAAATATGATTTGTGCGCACAAGTTAGGTCTCAACCGGCCAAATTTGGAGAAATTTCACAACCCTTTGATTTATACCTTTGTACTCCATCTCAAAAGGATCCACTTCCCAGGATCCATTGCAAACTTGCAAAGATGGAAAAAACCGTTCCATTGTTTATATTATTTAGAGCTATTAACGTTATTAGTGATAAAGAAATCATTGAACATATATGCTATGATCCAGAAGACACAGAATTTATTGATATGTTACGTCCATGTATTACAGAGGCTCAAACATTTAGAGGTTATGAGTCATCTCTTGATTTCATTGGTAAAAGATGCTCCATTGCTGGTGAAGAAAAGAGTCGCCGTCTGCAAAAGGCCAAAGAAATGATTGATAGAATATTGTTGCCTCATTTAGGAGAGAAGGGTTGCGAGACTTCAAAGAAAGCATACTTCATCGGATATATGGCACATAACCTTATTTTAACAGCTCTTGGACGCCGTGATCCTGATGATAGAGATCATTATAGTAACAAGAGACTTGATTTAGCCGGGCCGTTGATTGGACAATTATTTGCTGGTCTTTTCTTGAAAATGAAAGATAGCATCCAGAAACATCTTAAACAGAAGTTAAAGGCTGATCCTAAAGCCGAAGAAGTCGCTAAACTTGTTAAACAATCAATCAGAGATCCCTCAAGTATTACATCTGGTCTCGAGTATTCAATGGGTACTGGTAATTGGAATGCTGAGAGGAAATCTGTAACAAAGGTTGGCGTATCACAGATGCTTAACAGATTGACATTTTTGTCAACATTGTCAAACCTTAGGAGAACAAATACTCCTATTGGAAGAGATGGCAAATTAACAGGACCCAGACATCTTCATAATACTCACTGGGGATATATTTGCCCTGTCGAAACTCCAGAAGGACAGGCTTGTGGTTTAATTAAGAATTTGTCTTTAACAACCATTGTTACTATTGATAGACCTGATGTTGAAAATATCAGAGGTATTCTTGAAGATACTGGATTAATATCTATTGATTCTGTTACAACCAATCAAATCAAAGACTACGCAAAGGTTTTCTTAAATGGATCATGGTACGGTGTTCACCATGACGCTGGTTTACTTATTCATAGATTGAGGGCTGCCCGTAGACAAGGCCAATTCCATCCAGATGTTTCACTTATTCATAACATTGCAGATAAAGAAGTATTCATATGGTCTGATTCGGGGAGAGTCACAAGGCCTCTTCTTATTGTCGAGGATAAAAAACCATTGCTTAAGAAATCAAGAATTCATGATTATGAATATTGGAAAGATTTGCTTAGTACTGGTGTTGTTGAGTATTTGGATATAGATGAAGAAGAAACAATGATGATTTCTTTATCAATAGACAACTTCCGGAATAGGAAATCTGATGAAATCATGCCCAATTATACTCATTGCGAAATTCACCCGGCTCTAATTTTTGGTGTAGCAGGTTCAATTATTCCATTTCCTGATCATAACCAATCCCCTAGAAATACTTATCAGTGTGCTATGGGTAAACAAGCTATTGGTTTGTATGCAACTAACTTTATGATGAGAATGGATTCATCAGCCCACGTACTATGGTATCCTCAGAAACCCCTTGTTATTACCAATTCAATGAACTATATACATTTCAAGAGTTTACCAGCTGGTATTAACTGTTGCGTTGCAATCGGCTGTTACACAGGTTACAATCAAGAAGATTCTTTGATGCTTAACAGCGGATCTATTGACAGAGGTCTATTCCGTAGTTTCTTCTTTAGAACATACAAAGATCAAGCAGATGAAGGTGATGTATTCACAATACCAGAAAAAGATACATGTAAAGGCATTAGGAATAGCAATTACACCAGGCTTGGCCCCGATGGTCTCGCAATAATTGGAACACGTGTTGTCGGCGATGATATTGTAATCGGTAAAGTTTCCCCAGATGCTCCCACAAAAAGTGATGCCAGAGAGAAGAAGGACTCATCTACACCAATTCGTCATATGGAAACAGGCATTGTTGATTTAGTAATGAGATCAAAAGGTAAGAAAGGAAGAGAAGTTGTGAAAGTTCGTACAAGACAAATGAGAAGGCCCGAAATTGGAGATAAGTTTTCATCCAGACACGGACAAAAAGGTGTTTGTGGTATGACATATAGACATGAAGATATGCCATTCACCAGAGAAGGTATTGTTCCTGATATCATTATGAACCCACATGCTATTCCATCACGTATGACGATTGGTCAGCTTATTGAGAATCTTCTTGGAAAAACATCCGCATTGGAAGGGCATGAAGGTGATGCAACCCCATTCAGCCAACTCACTGTAGAAGACATCGGAAATCAATTACAGAGACTTGGATACGAAAGATACGGAAATGAAACATTATATAATGGACGTACTGGAAAGAGACTGAAGGCCAAGATTTTCTTTGGACCCACATACTATCAGCGACTTAAGCATATGGTTGCCGATAAAGCACATGCAAGGTCTCACGGACCTGTTACAATGCTTCTGAGACAACCTGTTGAAGGTCGAAGTCGAAATGGAGGCCTTCGTTTTGGAGAGATGGAAAGAGATTGTCTTATTGCTCATGGTGTTTCAGCAATGCTCAGAGATCGTTTGTTAGAGAACTCTGATAGATATCAAGTTTCTGTTTGTGAAAATTGTGGTATGATAGCTATTAACAAAGATGGAGGAGATGCTGCTTGCACTGTATGCAAAGAAAACGCCAAAGTTTCCAAGGTTGAATTACCTTATGCATTTAAACTGGTTATTCAAGAACTCATGGCCATGTGCATATTACCCAAACTACGATTAACTGATTAAACGATCATTTATTTTATGTAGTTTTAACGATGTATATTCAATTTTATTAATGCTTTTTGCATCTGAAGGAGATATTATAGATGAATACAAAATGGTTAGTGAGATAAATTCTAAAGCAGAATCTGGTGTTTGGATAGCAGAACATGTCAAAACAAAAAATTTGGTCGCTGTTAAAATAATCCCAAAGGCTTCTTTTGAACAAGCGAAACAGTTAATGCAGTATGCTCGAGGAATATCTATTATGAAGCAAATCGAACATCCTTTGATTGTTAAATACATATCTAACACTGAAGACCAGCAGTATTTCTATGTATTTATGGAGTATTGTGAGAAAGGTGATCTTTCTCAATATATCGAAAGAAATGGCCAAATATCTGAAAATACAGCAAGGAAAATGTTTTGCGAAATTATTGTAGCTGTTTCATATTTGCACTGTGTAAAACACATAGCCCATAGAGATCTGAATCCTAGAAACATCCTTATTTCCAACAATGACTCTATAAAACTAGCAGACTTCGGGCTTAGCAAACAATTCACTGATTCGAATCAGCTACTATCAACACTTTGTGGGACTCCCCAATACTTTGCTCCTGAGATGGTTAAAGGAAAACCATACACAAAAGCTGCTGATATTTGGTCATTAGGAGTTCTACTGTTTCAGATTCTAACCGGCTTTCTCCCTTTTCAAGGCCAAACCCTATCAGAGTTGCTTAAGAAAATCGTTTACTCTGATATCATATTTCCATCATTCTTAACAAGTCAAGTAACTGATTTGATAAGAAAAATGTTGAATAAATCTCCTAGCGAAAGAATTACCATCGAGATGGTCCAGAAACATCCATGGCTTAATAGAGATGAGTGTTTTAACAATGTCTGTCAATGTATATCTCAATTGTGAGATTTGTATTAGATATTGTATATAAAGTAAATTACATCAATTTTACAAAACCGTTATTATGTTTATTTTATCGTATTTGGATAAACAATGAACACTGAATCACAAGATGAATTGTTGAGTTTTTTTAATGATGATGCCGAAGAAGATGCCGAGGTTAAAATCGAAGAGGAAAATCTAAGTAATTCTTTGAATAATGATAATAAAGGTTCATCAAATGGAGGCACTTTGGTAACAGAAAATAATGGAACAATGAATCAAGCAAAATCTGAAGATGATAAACAAATAGATAATAATGCAAATAAGAATGGAAAGGAATCAGTAAGTACTGAGTCACAAAAAAGGCAGGAGATTCAATCTGATGAATTAGTTAAAACACCAGAGATTAAACCTGAGGAAGAAGAAAACAAACCATCTGAACTCGCTAAGCAGCCACCACCCTCACCAAAAGAAGAGAAAAAACAACCCCAACCAGTTCTCCCACAAGTGGCCAAACCAGCGGAGCCAGTTAAACCAGCTGAACCTAAGCCTAAAGAAGAAGAGAACAAGCAAGCAGAACCAATTAAACCACCAGAGGTCAAACCAGCCGAACCCAAACCCAAAGAAGGAGATAACAAGCAAGCAGAACCAATTAAGCCACCAGAGGTCAAACCAGCTGAACCTAAACCCAAAGAAGGAGATAACAAGCAAGCAGAGCCAATTAAGCCACCAGAGGTCAAACCAGCCGAACCCAAGCAAGCAGAGCCAATTAAGCCACCAGAGGTCAAACCAGCCGAACCCAAGCAAGCAGAGCCAATTAAGCCACCAGAGGTCAAACCAGCCGAACCTAAGCCTAAAGAAGGAGATAACAAGCAAGCAGAGCCAATTAAGCCACCAGAGGCCAAACCAGCTGAACCCAAACCCAAAGAAGGAGATAACAAGCAAGCAGAACCAATTAAGCCACCAGAGGCCAAACCAGCTGAACCCAAACCTAAAGAAGCGGAAGTCAAACAAGCAGAGCCAATTAAGCCACCAGAGGCCAAAACAGCTGAACCTAAGCCTAAAGAAGGAGATAACAAGCAAGCAGAGCCAATTAAGCCACCAGAGGCCAAACCAGCTGAACCCAAACCCAAAGAAGGAGATAACAAGCAAGCAGAACCAATTAAGCCACCAGAGGTCAAACCAGCTGAACCTAAGCCTAAAGAAGGAGATAACAAGCAAGCAGAGCCAATTAAGCCACCAGAGGTCAAACCAGCTGAGCCCAAACCCAAAGAAGGAGATAACAAGCAAGCAGAACCAATTAAGCCACCAGAGGCCAAACCAGCTGAACCCAAACCTAAAGAAGCGGAAGTCAAACAAGCAGAGCCAATTAAGCCACCCGAGACTAAACCAGCCCAGCCGGTTAAACAGCCAGAACCCAAGGCAAACGAAACAGGAAAATCTGTTCATAAAAGTATTCAACAAGTTTTCATAGAAGATGAGGAAGAATCAATTGAAGATAAAAACGAAAACAATGGAGACCAAGGCTTTAATTACGAGGAATATATATCTAATGAAGACCCTGAACAAAACGAAGATGATAATAAGGAACCAAGTTTTTCCAGGTTCGAGAACGATAATCAAAACCAAGATGAGCATGTTGTGACTATTGATAATAACCGAAGAACAACAAAGAATTTTTATTCCCCATCACATAAGTATCATACGAATACAAATATTCCATCAATCTCATCTCCTAGGAAAATTCCAAAATTCAAAAGCTATTCCGAATCAATTGAGTGTTCTACTAATACTCTTGAAAAAGAAATGCCAAATGAATATGAAAAGATTATCGAATCATCTAAAGACTCCGCAACAAAGAAGTTCGACAGCATTGTTTCAAAATTCCCTCAGCTTTGCATCAATGAGAGGATTGTTGATGGTTATCCCGAAGAAGAGGAACAAATTCCTGATGATAATAATCCAGAAACAATGAGTAATTCCTACCTTCAACTTAAAATAGCCGAAATGAATGCTGAGAAAATAGCTCTTCTCAGAGAAAAAGCTTCGCTGTACCAGAAATTAGGGATTAACGAGTAAAATGAGGAATTAATATGCATTTATTTCTTCAGCAATATAGTTCTTTGCTTTTATTTTTTTTGGGCCTGGTTTACGCTATTATAACATGTATTGGTTTATTAAGTCTAAAAAACCACAATGAACCTATCTCAGATCCATGGTTTACTTCAATGGAACTACTGATTATTATCATGTCTCCTTTAATGGTAGTTTTTGTGATTCAAATATATGAAATATCGTCAAAAAACTCCAAAATATATAGTATATCGGCAATATGTTTCATGTGCATCACTGTTTGTATTACTTCTTGTTTACATTTCATAATCTTGTCATTCCCATTGCAAGAAAGAAACAATCACGACTGGTTCTTTGCATTTAAATGGCCTTCAGTAATATATGCACTTGATATTTTAGCATGGGATTTGTTTTTTGGACTATCAATGATATTTGGGTCTTTATCATTGATTGGAAATCCAAAATTTAACCACATTCGATATTTAATGCTTATTAGCGGGGTACTCAGCCTTTTTGGGCTTCTTGGACCGGTATTTCACAATATGATGATAAGGAATATTGGAATTATTGGCTATGGAATAGTTTTTCCAATTGTTTCTCTTGCTCTATCAGGATCAATTCATTCCGCATTGGCTGAATCGAAAGCAGAATAAACAACACTTTTAGTAAAACTTATGGAAGGTATTTTTCTCGAATTCCCTGATTATATCCACGAAAAAACCGGTCCAGTGTTTTGCGTTGAAATCGATCACAGCTTAGATTCTTTTTCTAACAGATATGGAGATATATATTCTCGAATTAAAGGGTTTTCACAGAGAATGGGAGAAAGGCCTGCAATACGGATTGTTTCTCTCAAAGATATTAAAACTATGACTGATGAAGAGTATTGCAATATGTGCTTACGTGGGTCAGAAGAAATGGGCAAAGTATTTACTCATCCAAACTTTTTCAAGGATTTTTCGATTGATACCGGTAATAACTTTAAGGAAAACTATCCCGAGTTTCCTAATTCCACTAAATTTCGGATTACTGATTTCAATACGCATCCACCTTGGTTTAAATGGATTCGAAACCTCACATTTCGCTCAATAAGGTTTACAAATGGTATGATGATTGATTATCCATACAGTATTTTGTATTTTTATCATGCTTCTGCTTATGACGCGGCAATTGAATCAAGGAAGAAACTGGATACGCATAATTTTCCTGATTTCTTTGGGATTGGTGATCAAGGGGATTCCAAAAGGTCTAACAAGCCTTTGGTTATTGTTCTCATATTATTGTACAAGGATGATCTTCCTCTGATTGACAACAACATTGGCTTATTCAATATCTATTTGCCATTGAAAGAATCTGATTTTTTTTGTGATTTTCCTGGTTTGTTCGATCAAGCGTATGATCAATCATTTAAACAACACGAGAACTATATTAAAACTATTATAAGCCCTGAAATACAACAAAAGAAGGGATTCTTCTCCTCAAAGCCTCAAATCACAGATATTGTTCAATTAGCCTCAATGAATTTCAACAAAAAGAAATACGAAGAATCGCAAAGATTTTTCACACAGGCTTTAACAGAATACCCAACAAAAGAAATAAGCCAATATACACGGCTTATGAATTCGCTTTGTGTATTTATGACCACAAATAATAACAATGATTTAATTCTCGAAATGAACCAGTTTTTAACTTTACCACAGAATTCCACATTATCTTTACAAATGATAGTTTTTCGGATTATCATTGTTTGTAGTGTTATTGAGTATTCATCTTGTCACTTGAATGATCTAAAGAGTGTCTGGACAAAGGTTTTTACCTTATTAAAGACGATCAAGCATAGATTTAGATCATTTTATTTTATGTTTTCTGCATTGTGTAGAGAAGAAATGGCTGTTTCACAGAACAGATGCGACAATAAGAAGAAGTTTGTTTTGGAAATATTGAAAGCAGGAGTTAAATATGAGAAATGCCCCTTTTATGGACATGCCATTAGATGTTTTTGTTTTGTCCAAGCAACAGTCTGTCACTCTGCAAAAAAGAATAGCAATGAATTCGTAATCGGGAAAATTTACGATGACGAAGTCAAACAGTCTCCATTGTATTGGCAAACAATAGGGAATTTCGCAGTTTTTCGATTAATAGGGCTTCTTGAAGCTACAGATCAATTTAAAGCAGCTCTAATTCTTAATATTATGCTTCTTGCAGCGCCTCCAAATAACTTGGTCAGTGATTTACACCTATTTCAGAAGCTTCATCACTATTTCAACACTTCTAAGATATCATCTTTGTCTCTTAAGTATATACCATTACTAATGCTTGACCCATCACATGTACGAATATCTAAGTATGGTGAGTATGGGTTTTCTGGTTTGAAAGAATCAAGTTTTCACCATCTTCAAGAAGTAATGAGGAAAAAGTATAGAGCAGTCAGAGGGAATAACGCAATTTTATCAATGTGGGGACACAAAGAACAACTCGGAGCTATTCCTGTAGTATGCGGAGAAAAAATTCAAATCACATTTCCATTTCGGAATTGTAGGGCAGGAAGCGTTCTTATTGAAAATCTTCATATTGGTTCCACAGATGACCAGACAATTCTTGAAAAGGTTGAGCATCAATTTAATAATGGGATTGAGTGTTATTCTGGCAAGATAACCGATGCATCAATAACAATTATAGTGAAAAACCCTGGACCAATTTCACTTAATTCTATTCACTTTAGATATTGGGCTATACTTGATGATGTTCTTTGTTTTGATACAATTCGATTTTTAGCAGATAATACACTTCCTTCACTTATGGTGGAATTCTTATCCTTGCCTACTCATGTGAAATCTGGAGAATGCTGTTCTCTTTATTGCAAAATTAAGAATTTTGGCAATGTACCAATTAAAACCATAAATGCAATATATGATTGTCCTCGAATGCTCATTTTTGAAAATGCACCAATTAGTATAACTCCGATAAAAATTGTTGAGATAGTTAATGAACAAAATCAATTAAACCCAGGAGAAGAAAGGCTAATTAAATGCTATATAATGGCGAAAACAATCGGTACTGTTGATATGAGGTTTTTGTTTAACTATAAAGCAGATGAAGCATCTGCATTTAGATTTTTGCCCATTCAAGAAACTATTATTGTCGAAGAAGAGGAAATTTTTTCTTCAAGGATAATATCACATCCGTGTGATGTCGACAAGAAATTACTAGTTATGGAAATTACCACTAAAGACCAACCAGCAACACTTTCCGATGTGGTTATTCCTAAGTTTACCTACAATTTGAAACAAAATGTTTCACAACCTAATTCATCATATACATACATCTCTACATTAGAACCATCATCAACAACAATTGAGGATTCATGGAGAAATCATACTGTTGACAGTACAAAAGAGCAAGGATTTGCATTAGTATCCATCAATGGACGCCACTTAACAAGTCAGTTCCCAATAGCTCAGTTTCCGAAGCCAGCACTGCCATTCATGTACAAAGTTATTGCTCCAGCTCAAGCATCATTTAATTCCAACACCCAAATTATTATTAATGTAGATATCCTAGTTAAAAATACCAGTCAAGCTCCATCCGAATCCTTTTCAATCAAACCAAATAACTATGTTTCAATCAGTACAACAGGGAATAGCAAATCATCACCAACATCTCAAAATATTTTCTGGATTTCAAACATTAAAAGGAGGTGTCAATCAATACCGCCAGGAGGGAGCAAAACAATTAATTTTTCATTGTGCATTTGTTATCCAGGTGTTTATGATATAGGGAGATTCTGTATCAAAACACCTAGCAAAAAAGAATTCCTGGACCTTACACACATACTCTTTGCTAAATAGTAATTTTTATTGTAAATATATGCATTAAGCACAACATGGTTTCGTGTTGGATGGCGTTGAACTCGGCGATGTGACATTAACAGCGTTAATCTGCTCCTGCGTTTGACTTGCTTTTAGGGCTTCTTGAGCAGCACTAGCAAACATTTCACTAACACCATCGCCTGTCCTAGCCGAAACAAAGAACATATTGGGATACTTAGAACCATATTTATCGCGGATCGCTTCTTGCGTGAGGTTTGTTCCCTCTGATAAGTCAGTTTTATTAATAGCAACAATGACAGGAGGGAACTCACCAGCTGTATGCAACCTCTCGAGCCAAATTTCAAGATTATCCATTGATCCTGAATCAATATAAGACGCTACTAAAATGCACACATTAGCACCACGTGCATACATTGAAACTAATGATGCAAACTGTTCCTGTCCAGCAGTGTCCCATATTTTAAGCTCTACGTCATGATTTCCAAGATGAACAATTGCTTTCATATGAGATGTCCCAATAGTAGGAGTCATCTGAAAATTGAACTGGCCCCTGCACTGTCTGTTCGCAAGAGATGTCTTACCAACACCAGAGTCCCCTAATACAATGCATTTATATGATAAAAGTTTCCTATCAGTTTCCATTATATGACAAAACCGCCGACGTAAAGTGACAAAAACCTAGATAATCGTTATATATTCAATTATTCATATGTCATTTTTTGTTGGATGAATAATCACTGACATTTGACATGAAAAGTCTGAGACATTTTATTTCAATTTTCATCCATATATATTAATGAAAAATCAGAGACAAACTTAACATGCTCCATAAATTGGTAAACTTAGATTCTTCTCTTAATCAACATAATGGACAGATACCATGATTTGTTCCATTACACTACAAAAAGCACATCTTGATTCTTTTGAATATATACTTCAAAGGAACAAGTATCTGATTCAAATCCAAAGAACTTCTCATTGAAAAAATCATCAATGGACTCAGAATATATTTTATTTATCTATTTAATAGCATCATAGATTCAAATCTTTTTACAAATTCGTAAAAAATGAGATTTATCTGCAAATATTTTATAAAAATGAAGCTTTCCGTATTACTTTTTATTTTTTAGCTTTTCGATATTGATATAGCATTTTTTCATCTTCGTCTTTGGCTTTTCTGAGCTCAATAACTTTGTTTTGCATATTCAATTTCTGTACCAACTTATTTGATGCTTTTCTTGGTTTCTTTGCTTCCTCAAGAGCAAATCTCTCCTGAGCAAGTGCTTCAGCTTTTCTAACAATCCTGTCTGAACATATACGAACAGTCTTAACATGTTTGTTCATGATACCTTCTGGATCCCCCCCTTGCACAAGAACTTGGGCAACCAGTTGTGATACTGTCCCTTTTACGATTTTTGCTGCAGCAATAATTGTAAACTCGGGATTATCATCACTACCTTCAATAAGGGTTTCTGCGCAAATCATAATCAGTCCTGCTGCTTCAGTCAATTCTTGAGCTGATCCTATTAGAAGCTTTTCGTTATCAAGATGCCCAAATTGTGATACAAGATCTTTGGTAATTTCCTGTGCTCTTTTAAGTATTAGAGAAGCAGCCTTTAAAATTGGGGCTGATTCTGCAATGACAAATGCAGGAAGTGAATCTGGTGATGGAGAAGAACTCATATTATCTTCTTCTTCTGGTGCTTCCTCATTCTCTTCGACGTTAAACTGTTCACCAAAAGACTTAAGTCTTGCACTCATCTCTTCAATTGCTGCTGCTGTGGCTCTCAATTCTGATGTGACCTCATCATTTGTTTCAGAAATTTCTGGGATTGATTTCGCGGCTTGATCTGCGATATTCATCAGTTTTGAGATTTCAACATCGAATGAAGAAATAGATTCCTTCATTTCAGTTTCATAAGTTGAAGATCGCATAAGCCTTGACCGTAAGGCATCTTGAATCGATATAAAAGATGAGGCAAATGTGTGAAGGGATGTCTGTAATTCTACTTGATAGCGAGAATCTGAAGTAACAGAGGCAAGAGATAAAACTTTCATTGAAAATGTCTCGGCTTCTTTCCTTAATTGAGAAAAAGAAACTAGAAGAGATTGACTTGATGAATTATCATCTGCAAAAATGGATAAAAATCCACTTATACATGATTTCATTAAGATATTGCACTCAGCCAATGCATCAAATGCGTCAGTAGTAGACATGTTCAAAGATTGCATGGGAGAAATAATAAAATCATCAGGTATCTTTGCGGCGGCTTCGGGATCAGGGAGAATAACAATATGATCTAATAGAGTCTGAGCCTTAGAAATTAGTTGAGGATAAGCCAAGAGCAATGGATTAATGATCTTTTCAAAATCTTGATAGCAATCTGATGCCTTCATTGATTTATATATCGTTACAAATGATTTACAGCTGTCAATAAAACCTGTAAATTCATCTTTGAATATAGAGAAACATGGTTCTACCGCATCATTTGCCACAATATTAATAGATGCATTGGCTAATTCAATCGAACTTATTAAAGATGAGGCAATTATTTCCTTTTCATCATTGTAAATATGAGTGATACTAAATAATTGAATTCTTGATACTAATCTAGATATCTGAACAAAAACTTGTGATATTTGACCAATCATATGAGCAACCCTATCTTCAAATGGGGATTTGTATGATGGAGTCGTCTGTTGTTCAACTATGTTCAAATACTCATCAAGTTTTTTCGCAATACCTCTGTATTCTTTCCTTAAAATCGCTTCTGCCGAAAAATAATCATCTAAACTCAACATTTGCTGAGCAGTTGATACAAAAGCTATTAAATTAACCAGAAGCTGATTTGTTTCCTTAGAATATAAAACAGATATTTGGGATTTCAATAAATCTTGGCAATTTAAAAAGCAGTAAGTAAACCTTATAGCATCATAAGCACATGAAGATACTTTCCACAGAAGCAAATCAATTTCGTTTTGATTCATGTCATGATTTTTTGCACATCTTATCAAGCTCATCGAACATTCCCTAATAGTTTCGGCTCTATCATAAACACTATCACAAATAATATCAATTTCATTTTGTTTATCATTTGTCCCATCTGGTAATAAATCCTGCAAACATTTTGAAAGAACCCCAACTGTTTGATCAATCGAAGTTGTCGATCCAGAAAATAAGTCCATTAAAGAGAAATCAATTTGATTTTGTATATAAATGCTACTGTGTGGTGTTGGATATAGAATAAGAACTTTCAGGGATGAAATAGACCTAATAGAATTCATTGTTTGTTCAAAACCAGAATTTTGGCCATTTTGTATGTTTTGCAACAAAATCAAAATATTCTTAATCTCAATAATAATATCTCTTTCCCTCTGGGCTAATGGATACTGATCAATTGAAACAAGTGTTTTTATTTCCCAAAGATAAGAATAAATCTTATATACAAAGTAATCATTCGAAATTGACATCGACTCCAAACAAAGATTGAGAGATTGAGTTAATAGTACAATAAGCCTTTCTTTTGTGTGTGTGAGCATAGTGAGATCAATAAAAGATACTAATGATGAAAGGAAACATGTTAGATTATCAAAAAGTATTCGGAAATCATTTCTCACTGATAGCCCAGAAGATATTACATCTTTCATAAGGTTTTCAATAGAATCATTCAATGAGCAATTCAAAGATGTAGATACATCAAACCATTTCGACATAAACTCAAGAATTAGGGAATTTTGGGTGGATTTATATTCATTGAGCAATTTATATCCTATCATTTGAGAATTATGAGATGGCAAAGTAGGACATATTTTTTCAAGATTTCGGGTGATTCTAAGTGATTCTGGTATAATTACTTCAATAAATGGTTGTGGAAGGAGCTCAACGATTGATTTAAGCTCATCAAGCATTCTATTAAGAGATGATATATAATTACTAACTTTCTGAGGGCTCTGTGTTGACATATTCCAAATAACATCTAAGGATGTTCTTATTGTTTGAGGAAAATGTTCAAGTTGATCTCGGAAATCTGCATTTAATTGAATAAAAGAACTTATTGAAAGGGCAGATGAATATGAAATGTATATTTTCAAATGGTAAATATAATCTTCATTGCTAGGAATACTCAATTCTATCCTTGAAAGTAGCGATAATATTGCTGAAACAAAGTAATATGCTTGATTTATGAAGCTCAAATCCCTCAAAGACACTAAAATCATTTCTGATCTATAATCACTAATTTTACCCAAATATTTAAGACCGCGTTCAATTAAGATTTTTGCATCAACTGTTATTGTTGGATTCATGTTTGATTTCAATTCACATATTTGGCCAAATATTGATCCAATAAATTGATTCAGTTTTAAGGCATCATCGAGACCAACAACAAGATGATTATGAGATTGTTTGATTATGCTTTCAATATCATTAATTTCTTGGAATAATGGATGATTTTTGTTTCCACAAATAGGTGAATCGTGATAATATTTAATAATTCTGAGAACATCAGTTGAAAACTTCATGGTATTCATTGATATTGTTATCAATAATTGATTGAGATCAAAATATAGATGAGTACTTAAAAGTTCAAAACTTTTCAAAATTGCGGTAAGTGAGACAATAATAGTTTCATCATGTTCACATGTATCTATAAGTTTTTTAAGACTTCTAGTTAAGCTTTGACACGAAGAAAAACAAATAATTGCATCAGATAAAAATTGTCCATTATCGAGTCTAAAACTATTCATTGATATTAAAGACTTGATAAAGTAGTTAACTTCACCCATAGCAAACTCATTAAAGAGCTCAATTCTTGATACAAAGAGGTTATCAATTACTTTAGATTCTTTTTGAGCCGATATAAGCGATTCATTTAGAGATAGCACCAAAATTTCGGCTAATTTATTATAGATTCTAGTTGATTGGTCAATTGTCGGAGCAATATAGGCAAATGAACGAGAGATAGAACACAAAACATCATGTAAATTATGTTTTAAATTATCAGAATTTCTCAAAACTTCTCTAGAATTCTTTAAAAAGCACTGTAAATAATCATCTTCATTATATAAACCAACTTTGTATCTCTGTTCAATAAAATCTAATATTAATAATGAAGACGGAATAATCTCTTTTGGTAAGTCAGATTCTTTGTATGAAGACTGAATTCCTTCAATGATACAATTAATGGGTTCAGTATATTGCGATTGCTGAATCTCATTGATAATTTGCATTAATAAAAGTGAATGATCAATGAGTGAATAGAAGAGAGCATTGTCATTTGATATTGAATGGGCAGAAGATACAACTTCAAAAAGATTAGGTGATACAGACATCAAAATATCGATAGAGCTCCATATTTCTTGTGTATTAAGAAGAGCTTTGCTAAACAATGAATTAGAAAATTGAGAAAACGCTTGAAGCCATTTTTGTATGTTTTGTTGGCATTGTGTAGATGTTTGAACACCATCATAGGCAAGGAAAAAATTAAGGTCGATAATGATATACTCAATGAGGTGCAACATAACAACTGCTTGATGTGAAAAACTAAAGTCAGAGAATGAAATATCTCCACATTGTGCTTCAATAAACTCATCACATTTTGCTGTAACAACTATAATTTTCTCCAGATTTTCAATTACTATTTTTAAGTTCTGTTGAAGTGATGGTATATATGATACCATTGAAGCAGCAGTGGGAGAGACAAGATGTGGAATAAACTGACAAAATTGGCTTAATTGGTTAAATGCTTCCATTAAAAGCCCTGAGCATTGAAGTTCCACAGGCATATCCTTATCAGCCTCATTGACGGCAGAATTAATTAATCCAGAGAGCGATGATATTTTATTATATTCGACGCTTAAATTCGATATCGGACCAGATGTAATCGATGGAAGAACTTTTTCGATAGAAACCAAAATACTTTTTATTGAAATTGCCTCTGTCCTGATTCGATCAACAAAAAATCCGGAAACCTCTGTCCTAACAGCAACTTTATCAATAGGAATAATATCATCGCAGTTTTTATATGTAAAACCAGAACTCGACACGCAAAATCCTGCTAATGAAGACATTGTATTGACAAACCGTTTGAGATAAAAAACTTACATTGAACAATAGAATTAACTGAGTGCTTTCATGTTACTTTTTTGTTTTCTATATGATGGATTGCTGATGTATAGAAATAAAAAAATTTAATGAAGATCTTTATCCTCTCATGAATTAATCTCCTCCTTTACTTTTTAGGTATTCAATTACTTCCAATATTTGTGCGAATGCCAATGGTGTTTTCCCATTAATATTTTTTGCATTTATTTCAGCATTGTTATCAACTAGAAATTTAACAACACTTAAATGGCCATAAGAAGCAGCTATATGAAGAGGAGTATTTTTGAATATTTACAAAAAGCATGATTATCTTTTGCATTTATATCAGCTTTTTTGTTTACTAATAACTCCACAACATTAAGATGACCCTGATGTGCAGCTAAATGAAGAGGAGTCCATTTAAACATGAAAATGCAAAATCACTATCTTTTTGATTAATATCAGCAGATTTATTAACGAGATAGTCAACAATACTAATGTGTCCACCATTTGCAGCAAAATGAAGAGGAGAATAATTAAATATTAAAAGCCAACAAATCTGTTTTGTGAGTTTATTTCAGCTTTTTTATTCACTAGATATTCAACAACATCAAGATGACAATTCTCACATGCATAATGAAGAGGAGTATTATTAAATTTTTAAACTAATCATCAAAACCAATCGCGTTTACATCAGCCTTATGATTTACAAGATATTCAACAACTCTTAGATGACCAAATAATGAAGAAAAATGGAGGGGTGTTGAATTTTTCATTCCCCAATCGAAATAATAGTCTTCATTATTATAGATTTCATTTACATTTGTTCCATTTGCTAACAGATAAACAATGCTTGTGAGTTTTCCCGTTGCCGCAGCTTCAAAGATGTTTCCTTCGAAGTCTGGCGCCTTTATCGATTTCCATTTCCCATTCACAATTCCTTCAAATTCTTCTCTTTTATTCTTCATTTCTTCAAAAGACTTCTTTAAAATTTCCAGTTCTTCCTTAATTTTAGTATTTTCATCATTTGAGATCTTGATTTCATTTTTAAGTTCCGATTCTTTCTTGATATAATATGAAGTAATTGAGTTTTGTTCCCGAAAATTCTGGACAAACAATAAATTTAACTCATTGACATCCTCTTTGGACAGAAAATCCAGACTTATGTTGTTAATTAGAACACGAAAACCATTCGGACTGAGACTGCAATAGTTATTTAAGAAATTTTTCAACTCAGAAAAAGGTAATGCCACTTTGTTTTGTTGAAATAGTCGAATCAGAGTGGGAAGAGGCAATTTAACAAATTCTGGTTTTTCTATAAAATCCCGAAGATTTTCACTGATGAATTTCTCAGAATTTGGAAGATCAATTCCATTTTTGATGTCACTCAACAGAATCGCCTTGAAATCAAATAAGTTGCTAAGAGAAGAACAGCCAAAAAACTCACATATCTTATAAACTTCAACATATTTGTGAATCTCATGTACATATTTTTTTCCATGAACAACATCCAAAAACTCAATGAAAGATTCATCATCAATACAAAACTCGAATATTAGATCACATGAAGGGTTTAAATAATACTGATCCTTAAACACAGAACTATGGATCAAAAAGCGATTAAAATTAACATCATAAGACTTCTTGTTAAACTTAATTGGAAATTTATTTTCAGTAATTCTCAAAAGAAAGCTGTCCATATGATGAAACTGGAATTTCCATTCAACTAAAAGATTATTAACAACTTTTTGTCTTGAAAGATCTGATGGAACTTCTCCACTTTGTAAAAATATGAAAAAATCCATAAAATCAGAAATTGATTTGTTTTTCAAATCAATTCTATCATGTTTCGAAAAATCTCTAGAAAAAACAGCAGAATTATACATTAAATCCTTTCGAATCCATTTCTCTCCATCTTTAAAATCGAAAACGACATATTCTTCCATTAAAAAAATTCCAGAAATTTTTGCCAAATTTTTTTTGGATAAATAAACTTCTGAATCATTGAACATAGAAGAATTCAGAATGTAAGAGTTGATTGTTTAATCATCTTAATTCTGGTAATTAGAAAACCTTTTAGAAATGAGAGAAAGATTCAATGACTTTGATTTTCATAGTTTTTTTGCCCAAATGGGAACATTTTCAGGATGATTGGATATTTCTATCAACATTTATACGAGAGTGATATCAAAAAAACTAATTACTTATATAACCCACCTGCTGAATTGCGCCTATTGGAGATCAACAATCAAATTCATTATTAACAATTTCTGAAGTCAAGTTCAAATATTTCTTATACTAGCATTTTTAATGATGTACACATAATAAAACAAATCCATTTCCAATGCAAATTATTTGGCTAGACTTTCTCAGAGAGTCCTGAATCCAGGTGAGAAGACAGTTAATTGACTTACTCTGTTTATTTAGATTCATGACAGTTAGAGACGAACTGTTTTCCCTCACATATGGATCGTTGGTCCGGGCCATTGTAAAGGAAACGAATAACATTGAGGATGCTAATGCAAAACTATATAAGATCGGAGAAAATATCGGAAACCGAATAACTGATGATTTTGTAGTTCATTCTGAGAAAAGCAGATTCAAAACTCTTAGGGAAGCATGTGATGTACTTGTTGATTTTTCATTGAAACATTATTTAGGGATTAACGCTCAGATTATTGATCCTTCAGATAATCGTTGTATCATCCGCTTTACCGACAATCCAATCACCAGATATGTGAAAATACCACCAGAATATGATGGGTTAATATATCTAACACCACTTCTTAGTGCAATTAAAAAATCTTTGGAGTTGCTTCATATGAGTGTCGAAGTCAACATGGTACATGATATGCTAAAAAATGGTGAGTATAACGATATAGAAATCAAATTCTTGGGTTTAAAGTCCGATTCATTACCAAATGGTGAATATATCAACTAAAACACAGTGGATTTATTACTTTTTCAACAAACGAGGTCGCTTTTGCTCCGGCTTTTTAACTGATTTAGTACTATCTTTGTTTAATGGCTTCCTAATGTAATCATCTAGAACTCTTTTTCTTTCATATTTTTCGATTTCCCATCCTTGCATGTTCAAACCAAGCTTTTGGCAATGATCATTTGCAATATCTGTCAGAATTGGACAAAACTTGTTTGCGATTTCATCCAATTGATCTTCATTGCTATCAATAATCCTCATAAGCTCAATGTCACTGAATTCTTTGAATGTCATCGTTGGAATGTGAGATTCAGTTTGTTTGTCCTTAATATCATCAGGAATTTTCTCAAGGCGAGATAATAAATCAATTTTTTCATTGATATCTCTACATATTATATCATATTGTTTGGAGTTAATTGAGCCATCTCTTTTCCTTTTAGTGGAAAAATGATGGGACATTTCACTCATTGATTGTTTGAGGCTCTTCATCTCCATTGTCAAAGCATCCACATAATTATTGAATCTGGTAAATGGGGATGGGGTGGCATCTGGAAACCAATCCACTGGAAGTGCATTCAGTTCATCAAATTTAGATGGATCTAAAGAGGGTCTATTTGCTATTGGAGTAATCCATTCCCAAAAGGCTTTTTCATGTTGGAATATCTCCTTGATTTTCGGATGGTTCTCAATGGCCCTATTTAGGGCATCAATGTGAGCAGAAAGAAGTGGAATGTTTGCCTTTAGACTTAGAGAATATAGTGATGATTCAGGATCTATGGATCTAATTTGAATATTGTATGCTTCCCTAGTCATTTCTAGATCGCTCAATACAGATAATTGAGTGGATATCCTCCCAAAAAGCCTCTGAATTCTTTTTGTCTTCTCGTCCATTGTAATAGAAGAAATGTTGGTTCTCTTAACTTCCCCAATTGTGGGATCATTCAAGCATTCACTATATGGTGGCAGATATTGTTTATCCTCTTCTGGATAAAACGGAGAATATAGTTTATAAAACATATCGAACCTCCAAATAAGCCATGACAGTGCTAATAATATGTGCTGTGCAGATTCATCAAGGTTAAATAAAAATGGATCAAAGCCCAATAATCGCAACACATCAACAGCTTGATGAATTGAGGCTTGTCTAACCCATTTCCTGGCATCTTGCTTGCTTGAGAATAAAAATGAACTCAAAAATGTGTACAATGCAACTTTTAATTCGTTTATAACATCATTGTTTCCACTAGCAGCTTCAATCATTGTTTTAACAGAGATTTCAATACCCAACGGCTTCAAAATCTTATCAAGAGTAAACCTAATCGATTCCTCAGCCATTTATCGTTTATGAATACATTCTCCAGGTAGAGGCAGGTAGAATTCACCCAAGTATTGTATATTACATCTGAAATGTTTCATTCTCGTTATTTGATCTTCATAGATCTTCAAAAGATCCAATTCTAGTGAGATTTCTTCAGGGTTCTTTGTTTCCGAGAGAATAATATGGAGCACTGATACTATGATCACATGCGGCATAGATGACATAACAAAAGATATGTATGGGTATGATGCAATCTTATGAGAAAAATAAAAATGATGAAAAATTACATCTGATATAATAGAGAACAGGGAAACAATTGAATGAACAATAGAAAACCTTTTAGAGGTAATAGATATGAATTTAATGTTCAAATACACAAGACCAACTATGATTAAACTATAAATAAAAAATATTACATAATACAAGGTTTCAATTGAAGTATTCACCCCAGGAGTGTAGTGTTCATTTCTAATGTTATAGAAAATTGATGCATCAATAAAAAGTCGAGTAATTCCGAGGAAAGACAATAAAAAATCAAATATGGGGAATAAATATGTTTGATATTCAAATAGTGATATCACTTGTGACAATAGTTGGCCGCAAACATATCTCTTGAATAGTAATGCGAGAATGTTCTGAAATATGGATCTAATAAATGGTGGCATGGTAATCATTCTTAATGATTGTATATCAGGTATTGAAGAAACCGCACCAAGGAGCCCTAATACTGTGAGATGCATCTTTGTGAACAGTGTTGAAAAGTAAACTTTGCCAATACTATACATAGTTATTGTGGAGCAAGAGATAATAAAACACAATACAAACACAATAAAGGAAAAATCTGCAAATCCAGCCTGATCTCCCTGAATTACAATATCATAGGCACAAAATGGGGACAGGTCACCAAATAATTGGACTTTCACAAGTAATCCATCAAAAAATTTGACATTTCGATCAACTATGACTAAATCAGGTCCAACCAACTCATTACCAACAAATTGATAAACAATCGATTCTTTTTGATAGAAATCCTCATTAAAATTGGTTTTCATATTATAGAAACTTATTTTTCTGGATATATTGAGGTAATTAACTTCTAATTCGTTTTCATCAATCCTAACAAGCTTTATTAAAAGCGAAAAACTAGACACAAAGTCTAACAATCCATCAACTTGGTATTCTATATCATATTGATGTGGAGAAGAAAAAAATTTCATGAGATTCCTTTGTGTTTTTTGGTTGTTAGATTTCGACATGATATATCCCTGATACATATAATAAATAACAAACAAAATAGGAAAGATAATGTTTTGTATCAGTATTTTGAGCTTCATTTCATTTAATACATATGGAGGATTCGCTTGATATCTATCTATCATAATAAAATACCTATTTATTTCAGGCGCTACAGTATTGGTTGAAGCTAGGAAGATTAGGATCAATCCTTTTCGCTATGATATCTGCTTGTTTGATCGCTTCTTTCAAAGAATCTGTTGTGTTCTTCACTTCATCATCTAATGATCTAAACAAACCAAGCATCCTGGCAAGTCTTGCGGCCAGTTCATCATGCCTTTTGTCAATTAATGAAGAAAGTTGGATAAATTCTTCAAGTTGTCTTCTGACGTTACTAGAAATACTCTCTTCATTGTTATTGATCCTTGAAGATATTCTTTGGAAATATGCTCGAACGAGCTTATGAGCATCTTGTAGATCATCACCATCAAGTTTAGATCCATCAAATAGTTTTTCATTCTGGCCTTTTCTGATTAACAATGGTTCAATCACAGGTATGCCTTCGTATTCTTGTGGAGGAGGCTCTTGAACAACAGTAGCAGAAATAGGATCGGGCTTTGAGGGAATAACTGGTGGTTTATTTTGGGGCTTCGATTCATCTTGTCCCATTTTTTATCGATTAGTAAACTTGATGAAGTTTACGTAATAATCGTTTCATAGCTTTTTCTGAAATTTACAAACAAATTCTCAAAAAGCCAGCACTTTTGTTTCTACAACAATAAAATAATGTCGACTCCATCATCACCTATGCAAGTTGAGGCGAATGTGCCTATTGATGTCAAAGTTGAAAACATCGAGAAGACAGTTAAGCAGTTAAAGATCCTGTTGTTAAAAATGAAAAAAGACTACGACAAAGATGTGTCCGTTAATCCATCAAGTGGCTCTTCAATTGAGAATGACGACCAATTAGCTGCTTTTCAAAATTTACAGTTTTTGGTTAATAATTTAGCAGCAGATGTTAATGAAATGAAAGAGTCAAGGACAATAATGAATGAATACGTCTCTAATGAAGTACTAAAATTCTCGGAAATTCTTGATTCAAATAAAAATGAAATCCAGAAAATGGTTGACGCGGCAATTTTCAATAAGATTAAAGAATTGAGCGATACAATGAATGCTCATGCCGCCCAAATTGATTTATTGAAGAATGAGAATGAAGAACTTAAAGCAGAAAAAGTTAAACTATCGGAACAACATAATGATCTTCGTCAGCAAATGAACCAGAATGTCGATCAACTCCGAGATCAGGTCAGGGTTCAAACAGAGTCAGAAGCGTCTAGATTTACTGCTTACAAATCCGAAATTCAATCACAAATGACTACTTTTAAAAATGATTTTGATGTTAGCTTCAGGGAGAATCTAGATAAATCAAAAGAGGTTTCCAAGCAAATACAGGATTCTCAACAAGAGATGTTGAACCAATTTCAAACACTTAAAAACCGATTATCAACTTCAGATTCCGCTCTTAAAGAAAACACATTAAGAATCGAAGCTGTATTCAAGACTTTTAACGAATCAAAAGAAGCTCTTGAGTCCAAAATCCAGTTTATCAAGTCAAGTATATCCAATATAGATGAAATGGGGAAAAATAATATATCCAAAATCGAGTCAATGAGTCAGCAGTCAAAAGCCAACAAAGAAAAAACTGATTCAGATATTCAGACTATTAAAGGTTCTCTTACCAGGGTTGATCAAATGTGTAAAGCATGTTCGACAAAAACCGATGAGATTTCTTTGCAAGTACAAGAATCAAATGCAAAATTTGAAGTAAGTATTCAGAAGCTGCAAGCAATTTTATCTAGCACCAGTGAAAATACAAAAACATATACATCAAAAATAGAAAGTGCTTTTCAGCAGATCAGTGAAGCAAAGGATCAGTTTGGATCAGGTATTCTTAAAATTAAAGGACAGATATCAGATATGGATGCTTCTATGAAGGGATTGTCTTCAAAAATGGATGGATTTCCTTTACAAATTGTTCAAATTCAAGAGAATTTGAACAAGAAAACCGATCAAATAGATTTATTAAGACAAACAATCGAAAAGAATAGGATCGAAATTGAAAAATCTTTATCTCAATTGAAAGATGTGACATCATTCATCAATAAGGACGAGTTTGAGCTGCATAAAAAATCAATAAGAAAGTTAAAATCGAAACTGCGAAAAATTGAACAAATTGATCATGCAAAGCAATCTGATAAAGCTGAAACAGTCTCAACAACATCAGCAGAAAACAACAAAGATTTTATTATTTCCGAAATGCCAGTCAATATATCTGAACCCCTGATATCAAAGATACAACTGGATGAGGTTGAATCCAAGCTTCAATTATCTTATAATGATTTAGCTGTATCAATCAATACTCTTCAAGAACAATTAAAATCATTGAATGAAAAATATGTTCAAATAGCAGAAAAAGAATTAACTCAAATAGCTGACAACCATAAAAAAGATATGGTATCAATGGTCAATGCTGTAAATGAATTACGAAATCCCCAAATAATTCATCAAAAATTAGTATCAGAAGAAGAGATTATTAGTATAAAACAAGATCTAAACAGGTTATCAAACAACATTGCTGATATTGATGCATTTAAGATTCGAATTATTAATCAACAAGGTTCTAATACTGAAGAAATATCTATGATTAAGAATAACATAACAAAGATTGCCGATCTTGAAAAATCAATTGATTATATTAAGAGACAAGACCATTTATCACAACTTCATATGATAATGGATAAGCAACAAAGACAAATCGAATCAATTCAGAAGAGTATACCACTTTCGATAGATAAAGGTCAGCAACCTAATAGTATGGTTCGGACAACCTCCATGGATTCAACTTCATTCGCTTCGAAATCTGATCTTGTTGTTTTTGAAAAAGATCTAAATGATTTAAGGAATCAAATTGAAAACATAACTACAACAAATGCATCTGATATTGATAGAGTTTCATCTTCTTTATTTGATTTGATCAATAAGACTCTTCCAAATGAGTTGGAGTCCATTAAAAAAGATACAAAGAAACTTCGTCGCCAAGTTAAAAAGTTTAGCAACATCTCAAGTACTGAAGAACCATTAGATAATAATGATATAAACGAATGTCCAAATATGGCGGATAATGAGAATTTCAACAAAGAAATGCATGAATTAAAGTCACAGATGTCAGTCAGATTCTCACAAATTGATCTTTTATCGGAAGAAGTTAACCAAATGAAACAATGTGTTATCAAAATTGCTCAACTTGAACAAACGATTGAAGATATTCGCAAACAGCCTGTTTCATCACAGCCAGATATTTCATCTGAAGAACTTTTACAAATCAAACAAACGATTGAAGATATTCGCAAACAGCCTGTTTCATCACAGTCAGATAATTCATCTGAAGAACTTTTACAAATCAAACAAACGATTGAAGATATTCGCAAACAACCTGTTTCATCAGCACCAAGTATTTCATCAGAAGAAGCCAACCAAATGAAACAATGTGTTATCAAAATTGCTCAACTTGAACAAACGATTGAAGATATTCGCAAACAACCTGTTTCATCAGCACCAAGTATTTCATCAGAAGAAGCCAACCAAATGAAACAATGTGTTATCAAAATTGCTCAACTTGAACAAACGATTGAAGATATTCGCAAACAGCCTGTTTCATCACAGCCAGATATTTCATCTGAAGAACTTATACAAATCAAACAAGATTTGAGCAAGATAGCTCAAATTGAGCAATCGTTTGAATTTATTAAGACAGAACAAGCAGGCTTAGTTCAAAAGCAATCGGATCAAAGCCAACTAGTTAGTAATAATTATCAAGATGTTTCCGAGTTGAAATCTCGTTTTAGTGAGATCAATCAGAGTCTAGACCAGTTTAAATTCCGGGTTTGCGAAGAGTTTGTTCAAAAATCCGAGAATACACTCAAGGGTTCTCAGTTATCGGAATCAATCAATCAGATTATTTTAAGATTAGATGCTTACCATGAAGATTTTGGAGGGTTCAAGAGTGAATTGGAAGATATTAATAATAGGTTTGATTTGCACATTAATGATAAGCAACTAGCATCTGATATGATTAGCATATCCAATAAGATAGACTCTTTTTCAGAAGATGTGGAAAGACTTAGCAAACTTATTGAGTCTTTGAACCACTCAACAACTATCAACAGCCAAGAAATCATGGAGCTAAATAAGTCTGTAGTGGATATTCAAAAATCCAATGATGCAACTGGAGAACAAATGCAAAAGAATGTCAGGAGATTAATGGAAGACTTTGCCGCTATTAGTTCAGAAAAGATTGAACAAGAGCAGAATATTCCAGAGACAATTGAACAAATGAAGAGCGACTTTGGTGAAAGGTTTGATTCAATAGAAAAAAGTAGCAAAGATCAGCTTCTTTTACACCAGCAACAACTTGAAAACCTTAGGGTTGCAACAGATACATTAATGTCAAATTTGAAGACCCAACAAAATGTTGCTTCTCAGGAGGATATTGTATCGCTTCGTGATAATTTGGAAAATAGTATATCATCTTTAAGAGACCAACTTAATTTATCTGTTAATGAAGAGATTGAACAATACATTAGCCAGATTAAGAATGTGTCTGAACAACATAATTCTTTAACAGTTACATTTGATAGTTTCATGTCTTCAAATGAGCAAAAACTTCAATCATATCAAACCGAGAATAATAGATTCAAGGAGACAATTTCCCTAATCACACAAAAGATCAGTTCAATTGAGACTTCTTTGGAACAAATGAGAACTAGTGTTGATTTAACTAATAATGATAGAACATCAAAAGAAGAAATTGAAGATTTAATGAAAGGGTTTTATTTGAAACTTGGAGAAAAAAGTGAATCAAGAGATTCATTACCCATTTCATCAAGCCAAGAAATCTCCAATCAATCAATTGATTTATCTCGTGTTTATAAAAAGCTCTCAAAGCTCAAGTCAAAGATTGCTGATCTTAATCATAGAATTCAAATTCTTCCCAATGACTCACCAAATAATCCACAAATTTCTCAAGTTTTTGTTGATTTGCCTACTGTAGCAGCTGTTCAACTTGTTTTCAGAGCTCCTCAACCATGATTAGTTTTTAAAAACAATGATTTTACTAAATAAATTATCTTGCGCCTTTCAGTATTATTTGGGGCCTTGACATTCTTCTTTGTCCATTCAAGTGGCCTGTTTTTTCATTAGGAGCAGGTGTTCTTGAGTTTGGATGAGGAGGAATCCTTCCTTTGATTTTTATCAATTCAGGAAGATTTGATATTGAATTCTTGTTTGATGATGTAGCATTTCCTCTACTTAGAGTCTTAAGTTTCGAATTAATTAAATCAATCATCCTTTCTCTGTTCAAAAGCCTATACAGTGCTGTATACTCATTGTATTCATCATTTAACAACGAAGATTGGAGCTGTTTTGTATTATATCCATATGAAGCGATTTGATCCACTATTTCTCTATCGATTCCTTTAGACTCTAAATATGTAGCATTCATCATTGAAGTATTAACAATAGAATTATACTCGCTTTGAGAGAACCATGGGTGCTCCTTAATTTTTTCGATAGTTATTCTACTTTCAGGATTCTTTTCAAGTAGTTTGCTTAGAAGATCAATGAGTTGTGCAGAAAGGGTAATTGGGATTTCTAATTGTGTGTAAACAATTTTCTTGAGAACCCTCTTCAGAGATTGATCATCAAATGGTAGTCTTCCTACAACCATTGCATAAAGCATAACGCCTAAACTCCAAATATCAACCGCCTTAGAATATTTTTTCCCAATTATCATTTCGGGAGGGGCATATGCAGGAGATCCACATGCGGTATCAAGGTATGGTTCATCATCAGTAAAACCTTTGCTCAGCCCGAAATCTATCAGTTTTATATTAGAATGACGATCCAGCAGAATATTTTCGGCTTTCAAGTCTCGATGAACGATATGACAATCAGCATGAAGATACTCTACAGCACAAACTATTTGCGAGAAGTATTTTCGGGCTTGTTGTTCAGATAGAGCTCCCTTGTTATTGACATACTCAAGTAAATTCCCATTCTCACTATATTCCATTACTAAACTTGAACATAAAGGTTCTTGAATGACATCAAAAAGCGATGCGATAAATGGATGGTCAACTTTTTTGCATAGTTCAATCTCGCGAACCATTTTGGTCTGAAAACTTTTGATGTCGTTATCTACTGGTCTTACTACTTTTATTGCAACGCTTCTCTTCGTCAATATGTGCTCCCCAAGCCACACTACTGCAAAAGAGCCCTCTCCAATCTTCTTGATGAATCTATAGTTCTTCAGCGAAGGTATCTGTTCCATTAACCAACTTAATGAATGATTATATTCCTTTTCAATGTTTTTATTCGACAGTTTAGAAAAAACCGATTCTTTTCAAATAAATATTTTTATTCTGCTTTGAAACATAGATTTTGAAAGGGAAATAAAAACACTTTTCATTGAGGAAAATATGTGCTGATTAGTAGGGCCGAAGAAATATTGGACGACGATGAGGAAACTGAGATTTCATTTAGGGTTTCTCTCAAAAAATCAACATCAATAAATTGTATGACATCATTGAATATACCTGTGTCATTTGAATATGACAAAAGTTTGCCAAGACTATTCAAAGCCAAACCAACAATATCTTCATTTTCAATGGATATATACTCTAATATGAAGCTGATTTCGTTAACAATATTAAATTCACTGTAGTTGTTAGTCCTATTGATTATTATGAAGTAGGCTTGTGCAGATATCATTACTATTTTATAGTTAGATGTACAAATGATCTGTTTAAGATCACTACAAACATTAATAATATCGATTTCTCCCAGATCAATTGAGCCAACAATCGAGCACATTAAATGGGCAAGATCTTCATGGATTTTTATTATTCTGGTCGGTTCTTTCAAACGCTCTATAATATCTGAAAGGCAATTATCATGAATATTCACATTGTTTTGAACCAGTAGCTCTAATATTGAAGCACCAACAGAATCTATATCTTCTCCTGAACAATGTTTAACCACATGCGATGCAAAAATATCAATGAAGTATAACTCATTATATTCTTCAAGAATTGCTTTATTTCCATCAAAATCACACATAATATTCTTGAGTGTAAGCAAAGAAAAATAAACAGATTTTGCTTGGTTTTTCACTAGTATGTATTGGCATATAGAAAAAACTTCATCATAGTCAACTTTAGACATATCAATTACTCCAGAAATTTTGCTAAAACAAAAAGAAACAGATTCTAGGTCATATTCAGATGCAAATTCCAAGAATTCTCTGGTTTTTGTTGCTAAATTGTCAACATGAATATACTTGTCAATTAAAGGGTAATAACCTTCTTCTATCATTAAAAGGTTGCCAATGAGTTTGAATATGTTGGATTTTCCTGCGAAAAATGGTTTCTCCATGTACAAATCAATGATTTCCATAAAATTATCTTGATTCATCATATCTTTCACCTCTTTATACTTAATAAAAAGGATCGAAAGTATTCGGAAAACATAACCAACAGGAATACCATCCAATTCGCTCTTATTCAAGAGAAGAATATCTTTAAGAAATTGAATCAGCATCTCACAATGATTAATATCAAAAGAGATTCCTCCTAAATTAATTTGATTTTCTAATAAAAATTGTATAATATTCTTTAATGATACCTCAATCAACTCCATATCACCACTTTCTATCGATGCCCTAATCCAATCAAAGTTCTGACCCAAGCCACATTTCAAAGCTATAAGTTTATCGGTTTCATCATCTTCGCATTCTTCAAGATTTATAGCTGTCTGTTCTCTAATACTAATTTCTTTGTACTCTGTATTCATTGGCACTTTTAGATGAAATCAAGCGTTATTGGCACTTTAACAATGAATAAGTTGTTAGTTATTCATGAATATTCTCCGAACATAATTGAAAATACCAGATTTACTGTTTCACCAATTCGTGGAAGAGAGGATGAGAGAATAGGATTTGTTTTTTCTTTTCGTCTCGACAGAGACAGCTTTGCACAGTTTAATATAACATTATCAATCAAAAATTTACTATATGATCGATGTGTTTCCAATTCAGAAATGCGGGCTGTGAATAATGATAAAAAGTCAATCACAATTGAACTTCCAATATTAATGAGCGATATTATAATTGAAGAGGGGTGGTTTTGTGATGATAAATTAGAGTTTACTTTTGAGATTGAGAGGATTAATAACAAAATAGAAGAGCACACAAGTATTTATCCTATTGGTGAACAGAAGAAATCCAATATTGCAAAAATCAATGATATGGGATCAACATGCTATGTCAGTGCTGTGATACCAGCCTTGTATTACTTATCAGCGTTTAAAGAATTAATTTATAGACAAGCTGAAAACAATAACTTTGATTCAGTGGTACATTGTTTGAAAGAGATTTTTCTATTGATGGAAAAGCATGAAAATGGAATTTCAACATCGAATTTGATGAAAGCTTTTGGCTGGACAAAAAGCGATTTATTGATACAGCATGATATTCAAGAGTTTCTGAGGCTAATAATAGATAGAGTTGAAAGCGAAACAAGAGATACTCCTACAATATCGTGGCTTTTTAAAGGAATTTTAACAAATTCTATATCATTTACTGAACTTGAAAGGACAATACAGAGTAATGAAGAGTTTTATGAGATAAATCTTGTTGTGAAAGGGTATAAAGATTTAAATGATTCTTTGGAAAGTTATTTTGCTTCAGAAGCTCTTATTGGTGATAATCAGTATACAAGCGGAATTAATGACAGATGTAATGCTAACAAACAGGTTAGGATTGTGGATTTCCCTGCTGTTCTTCAGTTACATTTAAATAGATTTGAATGTGTTTCAGAATCATCCCAATTGCGAAAAATCAATGACTACTTTGAGTTTCCCAAAGTTTTGGAGTTATCATCATATTTAAAAGAGGAAAATATCTCTTCGCATCTGTATTATGATTTGTATTGTGTTTTTGTTCATTCTGGAGATATAAATGCTGGACATTATTATTCTTTTGTTAAACCAGAGTTGAAAGATACATGGATCAAAGTCAAAGATGGAAATATTACATATGCGAGTGAAAACGAAGCTATCACCCAAAATTTCGGAGGAAACTTTGAGTTTAATGAAGTATCAACAATGACACCAGAAAAAAATTATAGTGCTTATGTTCTATTATACACAAGAAGAGAAAATATGGATTCTTTATTTTATAAAATTGAACAAAAAGATTACAAAATACCAAAGGCAATGATTAGCCGTTCGAAGTCAGAAGATTTTCTTGAATATTCAATGATTTTTGAATCAGATTTATCGAATTCATATCCTAATTCTCTTTTATATAATCAATTTGATGATAATCCGCAGAAAATACGAGTTTCAATCAAAAAGAAGGTTTCAGACTTATATGACGATGTTTCAACAATGGTTCAAAAATCCCCTCGATCAATTCGTCTGATATCTGTATCTGCAATGTCACTTATGTCAATAATTCATGAGAATGAATCTAAAATCAATTCGGTGAGGAATAGATGGATAATTGTACATGAAAAAGATGAGAGTGAGCCATTAGTTATTGAAGGTTCAATTTTTATATTATGTTTTGTATTTTGTGCTTCTCAAGACCCAATTAAATACTTGGGGTTGTTTAGCTTCCCAAAACATCTACAGTTATCTGATTTTTTAACAATTCTCAAAGAGAAACATATATTAGATTCTAAAGAATGCTTATTTGCACACATAGTAGGGTCAACAATCCAACAGATTACCATGACCAAAGCTTTCTCAGATATTTCATCATCAAAACCAATTCAGTTGGTCATAACATTGAATAAGAATGACCATAAAACCGAAAATGAACCTATGTATAAAAACCTCGAGTCATATATTGAGATAAACAAAAAGAGAATCAGACTTAGACTGACAGATTATGAGAATAATCGAATATCTAATGTATTGCAGTTTCCAGTTATTTATGATTTTTCCAAAATCCGTTCCATCATTGCCAGAGAGTTTAATCTAGATTATTCACCAAAAAAGGATACCATTGTTTTCTATAGAAAAGGATCAAACAGTGGATTTTTGGCTCCTCAGCAGATAGGTTTTAGTGAACGTTTCGATTCCGCATTTCCATCAGGTCAGAATATTCATGATGCATTATTTAGGCTTTACAAAAATATCACTGACACTGATTTTATTGATAGGTTCCCTGTTACTATTTACTATTCTGAAAATGGGATATCAATAACACATCAGAAACAAATTGTCATTCCTAAGGGATCGTCTGTAAATGATGTTCTGAAAAGTGAGGATAAGAAGCTTTTTAAGGATTTGGTGCTTCTGAGGTGTTTTTCTGTCTCCTATCAATCTTTTGGTAATTCTTTAAGATTAGATTCAATTTGTCCAATGGATATTAGGATCGATCAAATTCAAGATGATGATAGAGTGATTGACCAGAATGAATTGCTTATGAGATTCATTCATTGTGAACCCATGGATGAATTCTTGAAACCAACAGAATTAATGTTTTTAATGAAAGTCAACAAAGATGATACTAGCAAAGAGTTAATTGATCGTTTGAAGAATAGAATTGGGAATAAGCAAATTGAATTTCAGAAAACCAAATTCATATTTGCACTCCACAGGCAATTAACATTATCATCAAAGGATTTTTTCCATGATAACCAAACCCTTAACCAACTTATGGGTAACACAATTAATCCGGATACCCCAATACTTTTTACACAGATGTCTCTCTCCAAATCCACAAACACAATGCCGTTCAACCAGTCTTTGTTTAAAAATGTTAAATAAACGATTTTATGCAGATGTTTGTAAGATCAAAAGTGGATAGTTTCCTGTAGCATACATTGCCACTGCTGTTTCAATGCAGTATTCCCAAGAGTCATTCGAGTCTATTGATATTCTATCTCCGGCATCATCAAAAAACATAATATTGTTGATTGGGCCAAATATGTTACTGATAAACTCAAAACCATGCTGCTGATTAAGATTTGTTGGCAGATTAAAGAAAATCAGCGGCGACTGGTTTCCGAACACCTCACATCGAAAAACAGCTCCTGATACTTTGGAGGTATAGTCTTTATGGCCCAAAATCTTCTTAAGTCCTTCACATTGTTCGTTAGGAACCAAAACTATATGAATATCTTGCCTTTCTTTCGCAAAATACCATCGAAACAGCAACTGTAAGTCATCCTTATTTTCAAGTAGAATTGTCCTCCCAGAATCATCACGATATCCAACTCTATATGTCCCCTCTTGTGGTTTTTCGGGTCCGAAGCCAAATCTGACCGCACAAATAAAATCATCGAATGATATATTAGGCCTAATGACCTTAGTCCTTTTATTTGAACCACAAATCAAAATTGCCTCACTACCAAAAACTATCTCTTGTGCGTTATTGGATACAGGAAGAGACATATTTGATAATGCATCTAGTCTCGACTTCAATGATTTCTCTCTAGTATCCTCTTTCGAAAGGAGTTCCTCTAAAAAAGACTGGATTTCATCGCTCTTAGTAAGGACTTTTGACATTATATATTGTAAAAACCGTTATCAAGATAATGAGGAAATCGGTGTAATAAGGCGGAATATTCATTATAAGTGAGTTTTAATTAGTGGATTCCTCTTATTTTCGTTTTTGGTTCATATACGATTATTTCGGTTTTTCTAGATTTTTTGGTCCATCAAAAATGAAGAATCATCCACCAATCAGACCAACTGTGAGAAAGGCAATGTATTTTCTTCAATCATTTTTCCATAAGAAATCATTTTCCAGCAAAAAATCTGTAAGTGTTGGTCCAGAAATCCCGAAACCGTCGAATTCTATTTGTCGGGAAGTCACTTTCATTCCTTTCGAGACAAAAGAATGCAAAAAGATAATTAATTCGGGTCATTATTCGGGAGAAATTTTGTTTTTGCGAGCTACTCGATTCTTTTTAGCTGCTGCTTTGTTTTTTGCTGGATTTATTCTCAATATATATCCAAAATCGTGTTTATCTATCTCTATTTTCTTATTTATGCTGTTTTTGTCCAATTTAGTGTTTGGGTTTATACGAAAACAACAGGAAAATTCAATAACAGATACAATACAAAATAAATCGCAGTTTAAAATTAACAAAACTGAGCAACCAGCGGAGCTCTTTATTAAAGCCAGAAATATACCATATCCAAACACGGTTTCTGACAATCAAAATCCTTCTTCTATCAGTTTATACAAGCCATTTTCTATTTCTGATAGACCAACATCGACAATTCACCGTAATTCTCTCTCTGTTTCACCTGATGTTAGTATTGAACAGCTTGCAATCGAAACAATCAGGAAATTGGGGCTTTCTTCATCAATATACTCCCAATATCTTAATAACTTTAAGGCATTTATTGCTAAAACCATTTTGCAAAAGCTCATAATTAAAATACATACAGATGATCCTTTGATTGATTCATTCTTATCCATTCCGAATTTTGAAAACTTTAGGCCATATATAATCCAACGGATACAGGTATTATCAGGATCACAGTACCTAGCCGGGCACTTTGGAGAAAGAGGAGATAGATTCAAAGATAGAGAATGGAATAATCAAATGCCATCAGATAATCAAATTGTTTTACATGTATTAGGAATGTGGCTTTCATATTTCATGAGCGGCAAAAAACAAGCCAAAAGGATTAATAATACTTTTGGTCATAAATATCTTTCATTTTCCAAAGAACCCAAACTTGAGGGAGATTCTGAGTTCATTCTTTGCTCAGATGACTGGACAAAGTTTTATGTTTTAGCAAAAGTACCTGGTTTGCAACCTGAAAGGTACTGGGCATTTCCAGGCAGAGAATCAATGTATTCTGGTTTGTTGTTGCTATTTTGGTTCTTGAAGGAGAAAAAGAAGTTCCTTCTTGATGGAGCCGACCTAAAGGATGCTCCAATATGCATGGACCGCGTGTTTTCGATGTCTAGAATGGAATAAAAATACAGATCTTTTTAAACGAATTAGATGAGTAATTATGAGTTTTTTTCGAGCCCTTTCCGATCAATACCATCAGATATTAACAGAAAACTTCATAAATCTCATGATAGAGAAGAAGAATTAAGGAAAATGTTTGAAGCGCACAAAAAGCAATTAATTGTTATTTCTAAAAGGAGTGAAAAATTAAAAAATTACGCAGAAAGTTTAAAATTAATCGAAAAAAAGCTGAAAAATAACAAAATTGAGTTCGAAAAATCCCATAATTCAATTAATGGTGAGATAGATTCTAAAGAATGCGAATTATCTGAAGCTCTTCAAATATTTGAAGAGAATATTAGCAAAATGAAAGAATCTATAGCAAATATATCTATTTATTGTGAATCTTTATCAAAGAACATTCAAACCAATCAATTTCAAATGAATTCTTATGAGAAACTGAAGGAAACTACGATAATTAATGAAGAAATTGATGAAAATGACTTTGATGATATTAAAAAGCAAATAGATTCTCTTGAGGATCAATTAAAACCCATCCGAAAGCGCTTAAAGAAGCTCAGTAACCTGGCACAAAGAAATCAGACAGCATTGAGTACAATAATAGGAGAAAAACAAATGCTTTCCAAAGAATGCGAGAATAAAAGAAATTCTATTCAAAAAGAGAACAAAAAACATCATCTTATAATACATAACTTGAATGAACAAATAGACTGCAATGAAGAAGATCTCCTTCGATATTCAGAGTTTGTTACATCAATTAATTTAAATGAGATTAAAAGGGCTTCTCCAATTCCTAAGTTACAAAAATCATTGGATCTCATAGTTCAGAAAGAAATGATTTTAGATAAGACCCTGAATCCCCTTAGAATTGCTGATAGTTGTTTTAAGGAAGAATATGAATCTCTACTTGAATTGTGCAGAGAATTTAATGATGGGGCTCAAGCCAAAAAAAAGATGATTAGGGCGATTCAATTAGCAACAGAAAGGGCTGTGAATAGGGAAAAGGAATTGAATACTGAGATAGAAACAGTAAGAGACATCGCAAAAGAACTTCTTGTTGATCAGTTTGAAACAGAATGCAGTATTGAAAGATTTATTCGAGAAAATAATAATATTGAGTATGAATTAAAGTGTATAGATCAAGAAATTATTAATGAAACCAAAGAGCAATCAAAACTAACAGATATGATTAATGAAAGCGCAGAAGAAATCAGTATCCGAGAAAAGAACAACTCCGAATTTTTGAATTATGAATCTGATTCAATTTCTTTACTAAAAGATATTAAGAAGAGGATATCAGAACAGTATATTGAGGAAAAAAAACTGGTGAATAGAATGAGTAATTTAACTGATTCATCTCCCATTGTTGAAAGCAAAGAAGTTGCTTGTGTTAAAGATAGTATAAATTCTATATTCATTGGATATGAACAAAGAATTTTGCATACACAAGATATGATTAAATCATTGACACTCAAGGTCTCAAATTATTCTTCGAAAAGAATGAAGAATTCAGAAGAGAATCATGCAATTCTGTCTAATAAGAATAAATCCGAAATTCAAAACAGTGAAATGAAGTGCTTGGAATCATCTATTCGAAATAATGAATGTTTTTCGAAACCAAATATTTATGAGAATCAATACATCAGGATGATTGAAACATCTAAATCGCTGTTTGATGTGGTAAACAAAGAAATAGATAGAATTAGAAACCAACCTGAGATTAGGATTAACCAATGGATACCAATCATATCCAAATATATCGCTAATGCAAGGATCATTCTTGATCAAGAATAAAATGTAATTTGTTTATTCAACAGGAAATTGGGATACAGGCATTGAAATATTTGATGAGTATAAAGGGACTGGAAACTTAGGTGAAGTTGAAACAATATGAATAGAATCTGTTTTCCCCTCTTTATTAATTGATGATATATTGAACCTTGCAGAATACTTACATCCTCCTTGTAATGAAGGGATTACGACTAGAGAAGGATTAACTTTATACATACTTTTCTCATGCTTTATTATCACATTAATGTTATCAATGATCTCTTTCCCAGTATTAGAAACATAAACAACAATGATAAATGAAGGACCCATTCCAAGAATATCAACAGTAAAGCTTATATCATCAATTGGAGATAAAACAGATGATTCGATAATCTGAGCATAGGTATTGACAGAAATCATCATTAAGTATCTCATAGTATTTTGCCATGCATGATACATTTCTTTGGAATTCTTCTGTTCATACTGAGTTTGCTGTAAAAACAGTTGGTTTTTTCTTGGAATTGGTAGAGGAGCTACAACATCGAACTTAGGAGATTCAGAAGTCTTTTTGGTGTTAATCCGAGATAATATTCTCAAATACAAACCTCCATATGACGACAGCATTAGTAAATTATTGGTTTCTCTCCCAACTCTACCAAAAAATATAGAGCTTATTCCTTCTTCTAATTCCATTGTAGTATTAACAGTGTTTTTTTCAAGGAAAGAAATTTGACCGTTAGCGCAAGCAACACAACACATTGACAATTGTCTTTCTTCGATAACTACTGGAATTACACATAAGATATGCCTATCAAAAGAAATCACATGAAGAAGCTTTCCAAGAGAATCAAAAACTTTAACACACATCGACATCAATGCGACGTATATTGTGGAACTAGATATAGCTACATCAATTGGAATTGAATCACATCTAACAGAAATCGGATGCTCATTCATATTGGAAATAATTCGAAGAATAGAATCTCTACATATAATTGCAATTGTCGAAGCTCCAGCTAAATACCCACTTGCTCGAATTGTTGAAGGAGGGGCATCAAGATCCCAGGTTCTTTCAACAGAAGTGTCTTTAGCATCAAGAAGAAATATACTCTTGGATTCTGTTCCTATCAACAGTCGAGTTGCTTTATCTTCGTGCAGAGCATTACACTTAATCGATGCCATTGTAGTAATGCAATCAGAACTTGCTATATTTTCCAATATAGAAACATATCGATCAGAAATTGCTCTATTTGATAAATCCGCATTAATAAAAGCCAAAGATTGAGAACAAAGAGCTTTCCCACTTGCTTTAATCTGTTTGAGATGATGCTGTAATTCAATTATAGAAATCCCACCTTCTTTCTTATATTCAGCAAACAAAGATTCTTCATCTGGCGTTTTAAAAGGAGGAGGGAGCGAAAATTTCGAAAACTGTCGAAGATTAAGAAAGAAAAAAATTGAATTCCCTGCTCCAACAGCTACTAAAGGAAGACTTGACGAAGAAGAGCCACTATAATGGACGCATAAACAACTTGGCATATCTGGGATTACCATTTGTTGAGTTATTCGAGGCCCATCAAAACAAATCAACTTTTGATCCAATGATGCAATCAAAATTCGGAAATTTCCATCTCCAAAAACATCTCCTGTGGTCATGCATTGGGGAACAGAATGAATACCAGCTGTTTTGTCCGAAAAAGCGACGATCCAGCTCAAATCTTGTTCAACTTTTTTCATTAATTACGATAGCGATTATTTTGTAAAATTAACACATTATAAATAGTTTAATGAAGACCCAAAAATAACAGATTTGCGCATCTGAGCAATTTCTGAATTATCTTTGGCATTGTAATTGACAATATCATAAAAATTTGTTAGTCCTAAAGTAAATAATAGTGGATCAATCCTTGTTCTAGCTCTTGAAATGAAGTATTCTTCATGTCTAATTGATTCAATAACAAATGAACTTCGATATATAGCATGATTATATAGAACCCAGTGTTTCTTTAAATCAGTTCTAATAAGAGAAATCATTCTTTTGAACTCATGAACGGTGAATTCTTTCCCGATTTGTCTGAATAGATACAAGTTTGTTCCATAGTTGCCCTCTCCTTCAAGGAAAAGATCTAAAACATTTTCTGCACTCGAATTCAAGCCTTTTTCAAGAAGCTCTAACCTAGCCATTTCAGTAAAAATATCAATATATTGCGGGGTGAATAAAAATGCAACATTCAAATAAAATCTTGCCGACTTCATATTAAAATATGGAAGAAGCGGATTCATTGAAATTTTTGCTGCTTCCACCCATATTTCTCCACTTTTTGGAGAATTTGAGATTGCTTTGGTGAGAGTGTCAATCTGTTTTTCATCTGATTCTAACTGTATTTTAAGTGCCCAAAGTCTCCCTGTGCTTGGATGCAACTTCAAAGCTTTCCTAACCAGTCTAGAAGCGCTATTTATCATATTGGTTCTGATCAAGAACATGGCATACTCTAGATAGACCCTCCAATCAGATGAATTATACTCTACCAATTGATCATAAAGTCCTTTTGCTAAGACGTGTTCTTGTTGATACTCATAACATTTAGCACATGCTAATATTGCATTAGACAATGATTTCCTTGGAATAATGGATTGAACTGTTTTAAGTAATGGCAAAACTAATCTATAATCACCAAAAAAAGTTTCAATAAAGGACGCTGTAATAAGATATCTCCATTTTTGGTCTGCATTTGCTAAAGCTACTGATTGAAAAATCAGTTTCCTAGCTAAATCTGTATGTTGTAAAATAGCCAATTGGATGGCACTAGTTACAATAATTTTTGACATTGATACTGGTGATAAAAACTCACTAACATCATCAAAAATTGTAAGGACATCATTTGAATCTTGAAGCAATGTGATAAAGTGAGACCAATTGCTTGGCATTGCAGAGTATTTCTCGATTCCTTCTTTCGAAATCTTAAGAGCGAGATTGAAATATCCCCTTCTGAACAAATTTACTGAAAGGTCTATATAGTATGAATTTCGAACCATAACTTGGTTTTGAACATGATCAAATAGCTCCATGGCCAAAATAATATCTCCATGTTTTATCTCAAATAATATTCCATCCAAAATAATCTGAGGAACCTTTGGAAGACTCTCAGAAATAAGTTGACCAAATATTTTTCTAGCTGAGGTAAATTTTTGTCTTCTCTCATATTGCTTAATTAGCTTGGGTAGTAATTGTTCATGTAGTGAGTTGTGTTGAAGACCTAAAAGCAAGATTTTCTCGGATTCTTCAGAATATCCAATTTCTTCCAAATACTTAGATTGTTCAATATAGTTCTGAGCTGACAGTGGATCAAAACGGATAGCTTTATTGTTGAACCTAATTACATATGAAACATATCCAAATTTCTTATTAACCTCTGCAGCATTGCGGTAAATCTTTGACTTCTCTTTCCTATCATTGACAGAGTTAATCATTTTCTTTAAAACCATTGAAGCATCTATAGTTTTATCTCGAGAGATATAGTATTCGTATGTATCAATGGTATTCTTCTCATCTGAACTATCTATAATAGTGTCTAAATCTTGGGGCAATAGATTGTATTGCTCAATCACCCCCTCGGAATCGAGAAGCGATTCAGATGAAAAGTCTAAAATTGAAACATCGCTATTATTGCAAGATTTGGATCTTTTGTGAGATAATGACGGGAATGGCCCGATTTTTTGTGACTCTTTTTTTATCGGAAGCTCCTCACTAGACTCATTTAACAAATCTTCTATTTTAGTAATTGACTTTTTAGGCACAGAGCCATTTCGCTTTTCAAAAGAAGACACTTCTCCGTCTATTATATCTTTCCAGTTGCTTATGGACATTTTGATTCAAAAATCTGAACGATTATTAACAAGTCAAAACCAATGGATTTTGTAAATTTACCCGCGGAAATAAACAAACATCAACTAACTACAAGCTTTTTACAACAAATCATCGCATTCAGTTTCATCTAATTCGCTATCAGTATCACATCTCTTTTCTGGAAGGTGTAATAACCTTGCATCAATAATCATCGCACTTTGACTTCGTTTAGGACGAAATGCCTTTTTAGGAATAATTGATGGTACAAGTTTTGGCATTGATTCTTCAATCTGTTTGGTTAAATCATGTGTATCTCCTGCGCCCATTGGAGATAAGTCCCAGACTCTTTTTGGCCAAAATGATGGAGCTTTCTGTTTAAATAGGAATAATTTATAATTCGATGCCTTCTTTGACTCTTCAGATGACATAACAACACCGGCAATATTCAAAGATAATTCTCCCGCATTTGCTGGATGGAGAAGCTCGTTTTCTCCCTGCAATATCCGAGATTCAAATAGCTCTATATATCTGTGTCTATTAGAAAATGAAGGATCCTCAGGAAAGATCATTAATGACAAACCATGTTCACATTCTGATATTTCTGCCGATACCTTGGGTAATTCTCTTCGACTATTATCTATCTTTTGAGATGTCTGTGAATTTGTCTGAACCCAATCAGGTGTGCATATCCTTTTAATCGGAGGAGGGTGATAAACAGGAGTTGATACATGTCTAGTCAAGAAAGGCGAGCCCTTTTTGGTTTTGGTATTCTCTTTCTTAGTTTTCTTTGGAGGTTTTGGCTCCTCTTTGATTTTGATTTCCTGCTTGGGAGGCGCTGGAGATGGCGCAGGTTTATCAACATTCTGGAGTTGAAGTAATAATTGCTGACAATATTTATTCAATATATTTTGAATTGCTGGTGTTATTGACTCTTTCGAAATATTTTTAAACATTTGCAAAACTTGAAGATTTTGAGATATCTGCTGCATATTCAACTTTCCAGGCGATTCGGAACTGCTTAAACTGGTTCCACCTGACAAAGTCTCTGTCTTGGTAACACTCATTATCGTCAGTTGATTAACCGTCACAATAAGCACTTTTTACCCTACCTGATCGAATTGGCTCTTAGTTCTTATTGAGATTCTTTTTCTCATTATGGATATGGCTTTGATTCATTAAGTATTCCGCAGTACTATTGTGACGATACTTTGATGCCCAATATTGAGGAGTTTTATTAAGAAATTATGAGTAACATATTTATCTTTTGCTTTGATATCAGCTTTGTTATTAACAAGATACTCAACAACATTAAGATGGCCATTTTGAGAAGCAAAATGAAGAGGAGTCCAATCAAACATAAAAACTCAACGCCACTTTCTTTTGCATTAATATCAGCTTTTTGATTAACAAGGTATTCAACAACACTAAGATAACCATAATATGCAGCCCAATGAAGTGGAGTCCATTTAATTATCACAACCTGATATTATTACAAATTGAATTTATATCAGCTTTTTGATTAACAAGATACTCAACAACACTTAAGTGATCATTCACAGTTGCATAATGAAGTGGAGACCAATTATATTGAAAAACTCATCTTCATTGTCTTTTGCATTTACATCAAATTTGGCATTAATCAGATATTCAACAAAACGAAGGTGACCATTTTCACAAGCATAATGAAGAAGATTTTTATCAAATATTTCCAATCAACTCTTTCATCTTTGGCATTTATGTCAGATCCATTTTCTATCATGAAAACAAATATTTGAAAGTGGTGAAACTCACATACTTTAAAAATATTGGAAACATCCAAAAACAAGTGCTCTTGGCACATGTGGAATAGATCTAAACACCCACCACAAACAACCATTGATGTAACTCTCTGATTGATAATATATCCTTTCAATAATAAATGCTTAAAACATCTAATTGAACCAAAAAAGCCGGAAATAGATAAATAATCAAGAAAATCAGGCTTATAACTCCACTCAAATGGACTCCATTTAATTTCTTGATTTATAATTTCATAATTGGTAAATTCTTCAATAACGTCATACTTAAGACAATACTCAATGCTCTTTGGTAGAAAACCATATTCAATCATTTTATCAATTTCATCAGAATTCGCCAAAAAAGCATCATCTATATCACTTGGTCTTTGCTTGGTTTCAATAAAATTATCAAAATCATTAATCTCTTTCCGAAAATAATAACTCAACAAAAAGCAGTCGCTTTTCTTCAGGAATCGTTCCATTTCTTCGAATACTAAATGACCTCGTTTGTACAAACGATAAATTAAAACAGGACATTCATTCGATTTCTCAAAGAGCCTCTCTCTATATCCTCTAATATGAATGTGTTCTGAAGAAAAAATCACTGCTTTTTCAAGTTGATGAGGACGAATTCGTGGAAACATTAAAATTCGATCAACACAGAACTCCATATCATCTATTGATATTTCTTTTTCATCTTCAAATAGATAGCGTTCAAATGAAATAAGCCTTTCCATTAGATAAAATTAATTTCGTAAATTTGGTTATAAAAAAAGTTGAATTTCTTTTTATTTGATTGTCTAATCAATAAAAATCAACGAAACCATATATGAGCTTCTCGTCTTAGTGAAGTCAATTGATTCTTTGCAATTTAAAATATCTATTTGTGAGTAAAAATGCAGATTATTTCTAGAAAGCTTCAAATACTCCATATGAACCAATCAATCCTAATCATTCATAAAAATGGAAAAAACAATCTGTGAGAAATGGGCAAATGGTTTTAGGTCATGAAAAGTTTCTTTGATAATTATTGTGGAATCCCAGCATATTTGAGTATTAAGAATTTTATGTTGAATCGCGCTATTATTTGTTTGATAAGAACATTCTGTGAGGGTGCAATCTAAGAAATCCGAGGAAATATGAGAATCTTCAAACTTGCATTCATATATTTCAAGTAATCCGTTTGAATTTTTGGTATAGAACTTGCTGAATGAACAGTTAATAAAGACAGATTTGGAAATTATCCCATTGTTCTGCATATAAGAAGATATAAAACTTTTTGTTTGAGACTTGCATGATATATAATTAATATTTCGAATTTCATTATATAGAGGAGTCCCTCGAGGCCAGAAAGTGGTTATTCCGGTTCCCTGGACATTAGAAACTGTGATGAATTGAGAAACAAGGCCCGATTCTGCTGAGCCAACAAAAAACCCTGCGGCTATGTCATTGCTTTGAAGATTAGAAAAATTGTTGAATGATAGCAATGTAGAACCGCTTGCATATAAAGCTGAACCTGCTCCAGAAATCACATGATCGCTATCGCTTGTTTCATTAAAGCTTAATGATCCAACTCTTTGTGTAACATGGCCCCATACAAGTATGCCAGGACACCGAAAAGCTTGGCATTTGGAATAACAATTCGAAAAAATGCGAACATCATAGGCTTCAACAATGCAAACAGCTCCTCCATGATATGTCCCTGTTGTAGAACATCTATCAAATGAACAGAACAACAAAGAAACGTTTGACAAGTAATTATTTAAATAAATTGCTCCACCATCTCCGTTCTTGGAACATAAAATAAAAATACTAAAAACTAACTGAAATGACCCTAATTGTGTCGATGATAATCCAATACTCTGAAGAACAGTCTTAATCCCACTCATTACAACAAATAAATAAAACTGTTTAGCTGTATCAAGCTGAATACAAAGGCTGTCGGTAAGATTTTTGTAACCCTTAGTATGGTTTGTGGGTTCTTTTCGAGATAATTTGCATTAGCATAGCAATGATTCGAAGAATAAAACTCTATCATAAATGTGGATGTGAATCCATTATTATTGTTGCTTAATGTTATGGACCCCCATGATAGATAATCAATGTGATACACACTAGAGCCAGACACAGAAATAGACCCTTGAGTGGAATTAAAAAGGGTACCATGGTTGTTATGGAAAACGCAGTTTTGGAAGGCAATTTCTCCATTGTTTTCAGTGGAAATAATTCCAGTTATTAAACAAGTATTATGTACTATATTGCATTGTTCAAATGAACCTAGAGATTTTGTTCCAAGGATTGATGGACCTTTGGCATCTTTATTATGTGAGAATGAGCAATGGTGGGATGTAAATGAGGATGTCTCTGCAAAACGGAATCCAGAGCCAAAATCAGCATTGTTTAGAGAACTGTTAGAATAATCATATTTCGTGTATCCATATCCTAATACTGTTGAGAAAAATCCTTGTTCTGCGTTTGAACATCTAGTTACAGATAGATATTCAACAGTGTTATTCTTTGATTTCGAAGTATATAAATCGGCAAAATGAACTGCTTTAGCACGGCAATCAGAGGCGCATATCATATACAACTGAGATTCCGCATTATTGCACCATACGCAAATCGCTCCACCATAATGCAAATTCACAGAATCAACTTGACAATTATAAAAAGTACTTCTTTTAACTACAATACTATATAGATTGTTATCTTTCAAACAAATAACACCACCATCACCAATAAATACTTGGGATCGAACAAAAAGGCAATCACTAACATTAGCGATCTGGTTTATTCCAAATGAAGATGAACCTACTTCTTTATTACTATCAATACAATTAGAAGAACGAAACAAAGGTTTAATTATGAAAAAAAAATTGGAAAGAAGAAACATTTTTTTTACACTTTCAAAGAATTAAAAAGACTAAATTGACTCTGGGTGTCATTGCATCCCTGGTAAGATAACCAAAAACACGACATTGCGCAGATTGCTTAAACACAAACATGACAATAAAGAAAAAAACAATCACAAAAAAACCTATTATTATAACTGATCAACTTAACTACAATTTCGTCCAATAGATGCATATGCAAACACCAGAAGATACATAGTTGTTTGAGAAAGTGCAGTGTGAGCTTGGGAATAAGGATGGAGAAAAAATATAAACTCCAGAAACCCAATTTGCTTGGTTTGTTGAACTGTTTGTGTTATTAACTCTCTGATTACCATAGACTAAGACAATATCATAACTTCCAGATGTAGTATGAGAGCATTTTGATACTGACAGATATCACACTTGATGCACCTGAGATGCATAAACAAGAGCAAAATGAAACTGAGAAATAGAGCATCTATTATTCTGAGAGAAGAATTTGAGAAGTAGAACCATTTTTCTCCTCCTATTGATGAACAAAACAGTTATATAACAATGAATAATTGATATTCATTGAGTAAGAACTAACAGTAACATATATTTATTGCACCGGCACTTCCAGAGTATGATGAAGATATTGAGAAGAAACATTTAGAAATATTAATATTATATCAATGAATGACCTTTGGCTATTAAAGAATATTTTAGTGGCCTTCTCAACCCTTTTGATAATGTTAATTCGAGTTTCTCACATAATGAAACCAAATCTTCATGCTTCATTACAATCATTGTGGGGCATTAAATCTTGATTCTTTAATATGGAAACGAAGGAGAATAACAGGGAAAATGGAAGAATCTTTCTTGTTTATCACTCCTTAATAAAAGTGACAGGCCTAAACAATGAACGATAATTCTCCATTGTTCCGCCAGTGGTCCTTGTGGTATCTTATTCCTGACCGATTTACTAATAAGAATGCTGATTGGAAAGAATTTTTGCATTCCATCCATGATTTTTCTTCGATAGAGGACTTTTGGTCAGTCTACAATTCAGTTGAGAAACCAGCAACCCTTCCAAAGGGATGTCGGTATTACATCTTCAAGAAGGGTATTTCTCCATTATGGGAAGATAAGCACAACAAGGGTGGCAACGAGATTTCTTTTTTGATCAATAATGATACAAATAAGGAAATTGTCAGTGACATTTTCGAAAAAGTCTTGTTTTCGATCATTGGTGAAACACTTCCTGAATCAACATCTGTAAATGGTGTAGAATTCACAACAAGAGTGAACAATTATCGCATAACAATTTGGACTGGCCACGTTTCCCAAGAATCTCTCAGCACAATATCCAATGCATTGTGTAGTATTTTGGGAAGAAAAGAACCAAACAGCGTTTCTAGCATCAATAAATAGCTAAAAAACCTGAATTTTTGATCCAGAACGATTAAATGATGCTTTCCCTTAACCAGCAGAATGAAGAGAGCGATTTGCTCCGTGAGAAATTTGATAAAATTCGAGCTTATGCTGAGATAACGTGTAATAGGATTAAATTTATGAGAGATTATTTTTCTAAATTAGCATCAGTATACATTTCCACAGCTCAAACAATCAAACCAATGAATGATCGTGAAATTTTAGCTAAGGTATCTAATAATAAAACTGAAACCCATATATCTCCTGGTGTTCCTGGAAGGCTTATTGTTAATTTCACAACATTAATGTCAATTCAAAGCGATTATGCTGATGAGATAACACAATTTGCTACCTTTTATGAAAAAGAAGTAAACACCTCTTTTGATAGGATGATAAAGGAGCAAGAATCAATGATAACCACACAGCACAAAATTGTTCAACAAGTCTATAAACTCAGGGCTGAAGCCGCAGAAAGATATGCTCATGACTTCAAAAACTCTGAAAAGCTCTTAATCGATGCTAACAAAGCATATATTGCCCATGTTGAGGCAAAAGCCACCGGTTCACCTGATTCTGCCAAATTAGCATCAAAAGTAACCAAAGCAAGCGAGAGCTATAGAGCTTCTGTTTTAACTTTGGAAAGTTCAACTAAAAGCCTGAATCACTCACATCGGCATTTAGTTAGAACAATTGAAGAAGGTATTATCACCCTATGTCGCAATGAGAACGAAAGGAAAAAGAATTTATATGAAGTGTTCAAAAGCTTTATTGATAGGCTCCTTGCAGCATCAGAGCAACTTACAAAAGTCCAAAATAGGCTAAGCAAAGCACAGTTTAATTGGGAAAGCGATTTTAATGATTTTATTACATTTCATCAGATCACAAGAGGGATGATACCTCCTGCTCAGTTTGTTCCGTATAAACTCAATTTCGAAGATCCTGAGATCAAAATTATCAACAATCTCCCTACATATGAAACTCATGATATCCCCCTCTCAGTGGGATTGATCTCTTCATCTTTTTCAGGAACAAATGAAACAGAACTATCTATACTCTCTGGTGAATATGTGCTATTGTTCGAAAATGGAAAATCTAAATGGTGTTTAGCATCATCTCTCGATCAAACTCGCATTGGATATATACCAAGCTGCATTATAGACACTAAGATAATTAACTCTTCATATGTAGTAAAAACACACACAAAAGAAAACCCTGGAGACTTGTGTGTTCCTGCAGGCGTGTTCCTTATCATCAAAGAAAGAACTAACGAAGGTGCTATATGCGAGACTTTGACAGGTGAACAGGGATTCGTGCCAAATGAGTGTCTAGCATCTGAGTAAAACTAGGGTATTTTATGAAGTTTATTTCGGCGATGTTTCTTGTGAAAATTCGGCCATTTCAGAATGAGAAAGTTGGCTGATGCAACCGATGGTGCTGCAAAGATGACTGATGAGAGATTGATATCTGATTTTGGTGCGAAGCCATTAGATGCTGCTATATTGGAAAGGTGGGAGAAACTTACAGGGAAAAAACCACATCCATTTATGGCTCGTGGCCTCTATTTTTGCCACAGAGAATTGGAACAAATTTTGAAAGCCAAGGAACAGGGGAAGCCCATTTATATTTATACTGGGCGTGGACCATCATCTGATGCACTTCATCTTGGCCATTTGTGCCCATTCATCATTAACAAGTATATTCAAGAAGCCCTCGATTGCTACTTTATCATACAGGTTACTGACGATGAAAAATTCATGAGAGACTGCAACCTTGACTGGGAAACAATTCAAAGGTATACCGAATCCAATATTAGGGACATTCTCGCTCAAGGATTCAATCCTGAGAAAACCTTTATCATGAGAGAATCAAAGTGGTACAATATTTGTCCAGGGTTTTTGTCTGAACTTTGCAGGAACATGTCATTGCATGTTGTGCAATCGCTTTTTGGTTTCTCTGAAGAGCACTCAGTGGGATATGTCGTTTTCCCAATGAGGCAAATTGCACCTGCATATGCTCAATATTTCCCCATGATTTTTGATAAACCAAAGGAAACAGTATGCTTGATCCCATGTGGCCGAGAGCAAGATCCATATTTCCGATTTGCCAGAGAACTTGCTCAAAAAATGAAGATTAATCGCCCATCAACTGTATATGGCAGGTTCATCCCTGCTCTACAAGGTGATGCGAAAATGACAGCCTCAAAGACAAACACAGCCATTTATTTAACAGATACACCTGAAATGATAAGAGAAAAAATCGTGGAACATGCCAAAACTTGTGTTGAAGAAGATGGAGCTGATTTGAAAAAAGATGTTGTTTTCCAATATCTTGAAACATTCGATGAGAATGATGAAGAATTAGAAGAAGTCAGAAGGAGATATGGTAAAGGTCAATTGAAAGATGGAGAAACAAGAATGTCTGAGAATGAAGTGAAAGAGATTTTAATTAGAGTATTGACAAATGTTGTTGTCTCTCATAATGAAAGAAAAGCTATGATTACTCCTGAAATTGTTGCTCACTTTGAAACACCAAAGCCATATCATCATTAATAAATTTAATCTGCTTTTCTAAAGTGATCTGTTTTTCTGCGTTTATATACAAAGAAAACTAAGTATAATATGAGTTCTACTACGCATATTATGATCAAAATATTAGAATTATTAACATTTTCATCAAGAGGAACAGGAGATATACTATCATGAACTTCATTTTTCATAAGAGTATGTGCAAGTGAGACAATTTCTTCTGTCATTAGACTCATATTAGAAATACACTCATTTGTGAGTGCCCGTAGTTGATTGTTTAAACCAATATACACCTCACGAAAATCGCTTTGAGTTTCCAAAAACCTTTCATTTCCTAGATTAACTTTAGAGTTTGCTTTTTCAATCGTTCTATCAACACTTGGAAGGATAAAATGTTTCAATGACTCTGCTGTAATTGTAACCATTGCCCTCGATTTAATCTCAGATATTATTTTCACTGAATCATTCAACATATGTTTTTTATCTGTTCCAAGTTTCGATTGGGCACTAATTGCATCTGTATAATAACTGCTTGATGTTTGCATATTGACTCTCCTTCTCCTTTTCATAACTCTTCTATTGATAACATTATCTAGGAGTATTTTTCTATTTATCGCCGAGAAATCAACACTTTCATGTGAATTGGTAAGTGGAGATAACGGGAATACCATAATACTATGGAGATCATTATTGTCAGCGTAATTGGTGGTCATCGAAGCAAAAGAAAAATAACCTGTTTCAATGATATGTGCAAATTTGGTTTCAGTAGTAAATGTCCTTTCGCCACTTGTAAAAGCCAATTCAATAGATGAACCCCTTTTAGTAATTACCATTTTTGGAATAAACTCATTTGAACGTACCAGCACACGGCCAATTGGCTGAATTAAACTCAGATTGGTGGTTTCGTTGTTATTATTGTGCATAAATATTGGAGATCTTCCCATTCGATCAACATCTGATGTGTTAATCCACAACGATAATCCTGTCCATCTCAATGGAAACTCGGGACAAAACTCATCAGTGAAAAAAAACCAGAAACCGCGGCCACCATTTCCATCCTTCGCTGAGATCTCTATTTCAGCCCTCCAGTCACGAAAATTGGTCGGAACCCGGTGGCATACTCCTCCATATGAATTGGTAACTACGCTGGTGAGTCGGATAATCTTTTTGAGCGCTACTGCAGAACCAATTACTGACCAATTTCCGATTTCAGAAATGTTACTCTGAATAAATGGAGGCGTGAGAATATAATCTGATATGCTATGGGTGAAAACCACAAAAAGGATCATTGGACGATTAGAACTTATCGGCAATAATAATAATTTTATTTATCATAACAAAATAATCAAACGTCGAGTATTCAATCATTTCCAAATTCTCTCTGAAAACATGATGATTTTTAAAACTGAATTCAAAATATTAAATGTTTACAACAAGTGGAATTCAAATATTTTAGTAAATTTGAAATAATTTTTCATTTAATAATAACCATACTCTGTTATGATACAAATGAAGGCAATATGTTAGTTTCCTTTCCATCTACACATTTCAATGTCTTCTTCTTTGCATTTTTTAGTAAAAAATCCATTTATATGGCGAACTAAACGCATTAATGATAAATCAATTTTTCCCAAACCATATTGTCTTGAAACAGCTTCGCTGTCTTCAAATGATAACTCCATGAATCCATGAGATGGGAAATTTCCTTGCTGGTGAAACAGACCACCTTCAACAGTTTTAACCCCAATTAATCTCGCAAAAGGCTCTCGATCAACCCAGATAATATCATTACTAATCCATTTGATTCCAATATGTGGCATAAATTCTGGAAACAATTCAGTAATCCTTAAAGCATTATATAACTTATATGGAAATTTGGAATTAGTCGAATTTCTCCGACGGAAAAACGAAGCTACCAACAATCCGAAGCCAATGGAATCCGAAGCCCATGAGCTGGATGGTATGAACCCAAGACGTTTTGGTGGAATTGTAACTGTTGGATCAGAGCACACTTCATCAAATGATAATTCTGATATCCCCTTATGCAAATTAAACCTTGGGAGTGACAATGATAGTGTTTTTGATGAACCAAGTGATAATAATGAATTATCTTCCGGGTTTGGCCTCGAATCATTTTGAGAGATTTCGAAAATGGTGTGACTCGAAGAAATTGTGTTTATTTGGGATCGATGCCGAAGATTTTGCTCTTGCAAAGATATTCTTGTTGAAGTACCTATAAAGTGCCTCCTTATAGGAGCACTAATGTTCCCTCGAGGTATAGTGGGTATTCCGCTATTGACGTGATTTGTAAAGGATGAAAGTGAGTAGGGAGATGGAGGACCTTTTTCAGAATCCGATTTCATTTTTTATTATTTACAAAAAGTCGAAATTTTTCAATAGCCTGATTATTCCGCTTCAATTGAAAAGTGACACAGACTATGAAAACTGTTTACAATTTTCTGAAGATTATAATGAATCAGAGGTTTATCCAGAATATTTTATCAAAAAATTGGAGCTTTTGGGAGACAGCCTCAAATCACGGAAGTTATTAATAAAATATTGCCGCAATGTAAAAATATGGTTAAGTGATGTCAAGTCTTGAGTAGGTGCTTGATATTCATTTTTAAATATTAAATCTTTTATTCAATCAGAGACATTCATGTTCAATTTCGGACTTTCCTTTGGGAAAATCGGTAAATAAGCATATGATTGATGCGAATATGGCGACTGAAGCAGACAATCCTAGAGATGCACGGATTTTGGATATAGTCAATTCGGGTACGATTTGTTTATAATATTTCATTCCATAATATATTACCACAACATTTGAGATTTGTTGTCCAATAACGATAAAACAGTTTAAAACTCCAATGTATATACCCATTTCAGATTCTGGTATTACTTTGGCGAGAATTGCAAATGGAACAGAATTCATGACAAAAAAGCATATTCCCATTGGAGCAAGTGATAATAACAGCCCCCATCGATCACTTATAAAGAGAACGGAGCTCAAACACAAGGATTCCAGTATTAATGAGAAAGAAAATGTGTTTTTGAGTCCAATTTTTGCAACTATAAAATCATGAATAAAACCATATATTAATACAAAAACATACGATGTTCCAAGCGTTAGCATTCCGAAACACAGCCCTTTGGCCTTTTCAGAGGGCGGGAAAACTTCATTTTCGAAAAAACTAGTAATTTTGATACAAAATGGGAAATACGAAATCCATGATAAGAAAAGAACAAATGATATTCCGATAAGCTCCTTGGGTATTTTACGAAATGCCCGATATATTTCTAAAAAGGGATTCGACTCTGCAAAATCTACTTTGTTTGGGACTTCTTTTGCACAAAACAATGTTATTAACACACTTATAATTGTTAAAGAAACAGATGAAATAATTGTGATAGAATTGACTTTGGTTGCATATGTAATTGAGTTAAGAAAATACCCAATACCTCCAATATAATTTGGAAAAACAGACGCAATACTAATAATAATTGAAGCAATAGAATTGGCTCGATCCAATTGATTGGTTGGCACAATATCACCTATTAATGCCCTTGATGCAGCTTGATAAATATTAGTAGAACTAAAAGTTATAAACAAAATTACGATTAGATAAAAACCTTTCAAAATCCTGGCCAAATTCATCCCATATTCCTTGAGAATTAGTAAAAATATTAAACCTGCCCAAGTTAAAGAGCATCCAAACAAAATAAAGGGCCTCCTTTTTCCCCAAGAAGATTTGCAACGATCAGAATAATACCCAATGATAGGTTGGACTAAGAATCCTGCTAATGGACCACATGACCAGGCTAAAAGGGATGACTCTTCGGAAAGTTTCAAGCTATTCATAATGGGATCAGCTAATGCAAAAATGGCACTATAGACAATTTGAAATCCAAACATTGATGAGCATATACCTACTATTCGCCAAGTTGACAAAGATTCTTTTTGCGGATAGGGCGCACTGCTTCCTTGTTCACTCATGAAAATGAATCTTAAAAACACTTCTCATAGTAAGAATTCCTAAAGCATTTCTTTCAATAATTCAAAAGAAATATTTAACTCTTCCACACACTTTTCAGACAACTATTGGTCATACGAAACGTTTCTTTCATAGAAATATCTTCTAATGTAAGGCCTGCCCATTAAACCAACAAATATGGTTTAATCCCCTTTTTTCATGCTCTCATTCATAAACATCCTTGAAAGAATAGATGGATCAATTTTCTGGGGGTTTGGATCTGTACTTTTGGGCTTGGGTTCAGACTTTGATCTTTTCGGCTTTGGCATTTTTTTACGGAAAACTTCTGGAGGAATAAACACAAATTCGTCGTTATTATCTTCATCGCTGGATTCTGAAGAACTTGAACTACTATTATCTCTGTTAAGTAATTTATCAATTTTTTCAACAGATTCGTATAGCCAGTCATCATACTTATCTATTTCCTTCAAAATTCCCATATTTCTCTCCCTCAGTTTCTCAATCTCAAGTCGAAAACGCAGTATTTTTTCATGCTGATTATCAGACATTTTGGCGGGAAATAATCGTTTGGTCCGTTATTCGTAAACTGACGATTAAATAAAGTAAGATTTTGGATGAGATCTTATGTTACCAGTTTAACCAAGGTGAATAATAGAAAGGAACGCGATTATTTAAAAATGAAGGAACTTGATAGTGTAGCAAGAGAAAAATATAAGATTCTTCAAAATGTTGCCAAAAATTCAATGGTTTTAAAGAAAAACTATCAGAGAAGAGCAATAAACCAGAATCGGAATAACATGAATGGAAGTAGTGTTTTAAAGATGTCCAATAGCAATCGAACCCGGGAAAGCGCTTTTTTATTTGATTCAAGTGAGTATATTTATAGAAATTTTGTTCTACCTGCTCAGAAAAGTCATGGAGCCAAAAGGTTTTATGATTCTGATAAATATACCAATTTAATCAGAGAAGGTCTTGAAGAATTTGCAGATCTTCAAAAGTATCCAAATCCATCACTAATTCCTCTTTATGATGCTACAATAGACCCTGTTTTGCATATAGGGAGCTTTACAGATTTTGAAATACAATGGAAGAATCAATGATGAAAGGCTCATCCCTAATCCTCACTGTATCTTCCATTAAACTGTGGCATGTGTTTCCAAGAATGTTCCACATTGTGCTTTCTATTATTAATACCGATTTTTCATGTCTTTCTGGAAGCAATGAAAAGAATTCTTCGAAATTTCTGCATAATTTAACCAAATACACAAAAATGATAAAGATATGCGAATTTTGAGTGAAGTAAATGCAAATACTGAATAAAAAAGAGCAAAAATGTGTGAAATTAGCAGATTCTTGTTCTATTCCATAGTATTTCGCAAGGCCACGAAAAGATGTAACAATATTAATTAGCTCATACACAGACCTGCCCTTCATATAATGCTCCAGTGATCTAATTTTTACAATAATACCGCTTAATACATTATAAAGTCTCTTTGTATCCAAAAATGCATAGTTTTCGTTGTAATCACCTTTGCATCCTGCAATTGTAATTGCATCTTCAAATGAATTGCAATCTGAATTTGCAATTGCCTTGGAAAAACAATCAAACATTTGTTCTAAATCTGATTCTTTCTGATTCCATTTGTTTAACACTTCAAGTATTACCCACAATTTTGCAGTGGGATTTTCAAATTTATCAACAAATGACGGAAGAATATATGGATATTTCTTTTCGGTGACTGTTGTTGATCTTCTTGTTCTTGTTTCATTAAGTTGGTTACCTGATTTACTAGAAAGACAATCAAACGAATTTCTTCTATAAATTAGCAATCCTTTGTATAGTGACTTCATTGATTCATAATCATAAATATGGACAGATTGTTGAAACACTAGATTGAATCTATCTATAACCCTTTCAGAAATATATAAAAGAAATGACATAGATTCGACTTTTGCCATATTGTTCTCAAAATACAACATATACTGATCCTTACTACATTGATTTAGAATTAAATTAACTTTAATGTTATCAAAGCACCTTCCAGAATTATAATCGAACACTAAAGGAGTCATATTCTTTGAATGAGATGGTTGGATTGACAATATTTTTGGTATTTTGCTTGAAGATCCGATCAGTTGTTGAAATACATATACTTCATAAAAAGACATAATCACAGGAGTTTGAATACTCACACCAAATTCAGAATGGTGCGGTAAAACAATATTCATTGTTGTCTCAAAAACTACATCCCAAATCCTAGATCCATATTCATGAGAGGTTGCATTAGTTAGAAAAAACAAAGAAAAAAATGGGAAAGAGTCTGTATTAAACTGATTAGAATACTCTAAATATGAGGGGAGAATAATATCTTGAATAATAAACTCAAAAAACTGTTGCCCGTAATGCTCTTTCATTGATTGCATTAACTTTCTTTGCTGTCTTGGAATAAAGCAAGCAGTTCTTTTAATAGATTGCAAAAAAATTCTAAAACTATCATCATGGTTTGTGTTAGATATCAATAGCGTGTGATACTCTGTCCACAATGAGTTAAAAAAATCAATTGAACCGAATATAAATGATGCAAAAAAATACTTGGAAACATCATAGTCCCCCACTTTCATTAGATAGAGAAGCAAATCAAGCGCCAGGTTGGAATACTCATCAGAAATAAAATGGAAAAACACTGAGGGAAATGTAACAGTGGCAAGAAAAACTATATCTTGGCTTTTTGACTTGATGTTTAAAAGAATTTCATCCACAAATCTTTTTGGGTCTGATATAACTTCAATAATCAAGTTCATGATATTATTTCCAACATTGGGAGAAATTTTATTAAGAAACCTTTGCGGAGACAAAACACAGTCGCATAAACTAAGAGCCATATTGTTTGAATCTTTGCTGAGTGTACTATTAATTACTGACATCCTCAATAAATTAATTTGGCGCAAATTGCTCTGCAATTCTATATTAATGTCCTGCAAGCTAATTTGTTTGTTGTCAAAAATCGCTTTCTTTCTCCAATCTTTAGACAGAAAAAAACTATTAAAATCTATCATTTAGCAACAGGATGTTTTTGTCTCTGGCAAAGATTTCATGGCATGTTCTTCTTGAATTGTTCTACCTGCTGTAGACACCACCTGCTCAAAACAATAGCGAAAGAGCTCCTTAATACCAAGTCCATTTAAAGCACTTGTAAAGAACACCTCACATCCAATTCTTTGAGCCACTATCATTGCTTCATCTTTTGTTACAGCATGCTTTTCGACATCAAATTTATTACCCACGAGGATTAAAGGTATTGTTTTCAGATATTCGTTGCTGTCATACCATGTATCACAACTCATAAGTGATTCTTTGTTTGACATGTCAAAAACAATAATTGCTGCTGAAGCACTCTTTGTATATATGGGAGTAATTGCCCGATACTTCTCTTGGCCGGCTGTGTCCCATATATGCATATCATACTCAACATTGTCAGAAATGTATGGGGCGCGAATGTATGCTGCACCAATAGTAGAACTCATATCATTAACAAATGTATTGGTCAGAAACCTGCGAATTATCGATGTTTTTCCTACACCAGAATCTCCAAGGAGCACGATTTTGTTTCTGAGCATGAAGATTTTGGCAAATGACATTTCAAAACTATTAGTTTATTCTGCAGCAACTGCCCTCTTCAGACGCTGTATTTTTCTGTTCTGATGGGCTTTGCTGCTGTGTTGGCTCTTGCTGTACTTCGATCTTTGGAGGGGCTGTTGCAAATTTTGCCACATCACCAAATAAATCATCAACATTATATCCCGACTGAGCACTGACTTCATAGTACTTGGTGTTTTTGGATGCTGCGAATGCCTCTGCGTCACTACGTTGAACATTTCTTTCTGTCTCATTGTCCATCTTGTTTCCAGCGATTAAAATTGGATACTTTCCAAACATTTTCAAATTCCCGTAGGCTGTTTTGATAGAATTGAAGCTCTGAGCTGATGTGATATCAAAAACAAGGATCATTGCATGACAATCGCGGCAAAGTTGAGGTATATTGTAATCACCCCCAGCGGTATCGTAAACAGCAAGCTCCATATTAACATTATCTATTTCAACTTCTTGAATTTTATAGGAAACAGAAAGAGTTGGGGATAAGGATCGCGGATCGAATTTATTGTCGAGCCACTGTGTAACAAGGGCAGTTTTACCAACATTCTTGTCACCAACAACAACTATTTTGTACCTCATAAAATATGGTTTTTCAATAGTTTATCACCAACGATAAAATAAAGTTTTTTTGAGTTTTTCCACAAACTCACCGAAATTGAATGGATTTTTCATGTTATTGTTATAATCGGACTGGAATGCTCCAATAATATCTAAAACCTTATCAGGGTTGTTCGAAATATTCAGTACATAGTTTGTAAAATCTGTGAAAGTAGATTCATTGTTTAGAATGTATTTTTTAATACATTCGATTTCAATGATAGAAAAACTGCTTGGTGAAAAAATCTTCTCCCATAATATTTTCATGGGAATGTATAGGTCTATTGTGATACTATTGTGTTGTTGGATTTGGTGGAAAAATGTTACGCTTGATTTTCGAATGTAATCATTGTGTGATTCTAGACCTTTGGTCGATATATCAACCAATGCTTGGACCAATTGAGGATCCGTGAAAAAAATCCTTTCTGCCTGGTATGGAATAATTTTTTCAATCATTGTATACAAATTTCTTTCAATTTTTGGGTATTGGGAAATATCACTTACATCAATATGATCAATAAGTATATGTATGTGTTCAATCAATGAAACTAAAACATCGCTTTTATACAAATCAAATGCTTGAAACATAACATAGTTCGCGCTTAATAAACTTGATAAAATATGAAAAATTTGTTTGAGGCATCCTATGTTATTAGTAAAGTCTGAAACAACATATAAAATGGAATTTTTCAAGATGGCTGATGTGTTGGCTAAAAGTTTAATTCCATTTGCAGAGTTCATAGAAAATATAATCCTTTTTCCATTTTCATTCACTAATATTGATTGTATGAGTTTTAGAATATCTTTAATATTGATTTCGGTAAAATGCTCTGATTCTCCAATTATCTGATCAAAACAATAAAGCTGAAACAGTTCATAAATGCTTTGAAAACAAAATGATGAACTATTACAAATAAATAGTCCCCTAAGATCAATTATTTGGTTTGATGTATCTTTTGATTGGAAAATTGATGAAAAAAAAGGGTTTTCAATACTAATTTGTTTGGAATTAATGAAAAAATTTGCGATTATGGACACAATTATAACTCTTTGTTTATAGCATTCTGGTATTTGAAAAAATTTAAATCTTTTGCCAATGTAAAGATTGGAGATTTGAGATAAAAGCTGGTCATCACTGATAATTTTCACTGATTCCAAACATATACTAATTATATTGACATCTTCACAATTTTCAATTACAGAGAGAATGGTATTCAACCCTGTTTGTTTGAAATGCAGAAATACTTCATCGCGATTCGGTAATTTATTTGTCCCAAAATATGTGCATATAAAAGTAATTTTTGCTTGCAATAAACAAGAATGGGATTCGGTGTATGTATTAAAAATGCTAATAATATCATTAACAACATTTGCTTTGATTAATAAAATATCTTCGTTAAATGATACAGATGGTGATACTTTTAATAGCCTTGATGAAATTAAAATAAACAAAGAAACTTGGAAAAAATTATTCTCGTCTATAAGTATTGATTTACATATTCCATAAAAATTTTCTGGCTGGAGATGAAAAAAATCCACAATGTATGATAAAATCTTGGATTCAACCAATTCATAATAGTCAGAATATCCAATATTTTGCAATATATCTTTTAAAAAAACAATAAATGGTTCAAAAAGATGTTCAATAGTGTTGTGGAAACATCTTTTCTGGTTTGTCAGTCCACTGTTAGAGAAAAACCTAAACATATTAATCCAAAATGATAATAACTTTTCAGTGTGATTGACATTTAGTGAGCTGGAAACAAGCATACTATTGGTATATTGAGAACAAGAGATTAAATATTGCTGAAATAAAGCAAAATCGGAAATTTCCAGATCAGTAATACCTGATGTAGAGCTTGTCAATGTTTTTATTAGATAAAAATCATATTCATCTCCGATATATACCTTAGTTGACATAATCATTGAAAAAAACTTAAAATACTCTTGATATGCCATATTCTTACCGTTTTGAGGGTATGATGAAACAGTAAATGACAAGCATATACAAAAAATTCTCATTATCTCAATACTCTTATCAAGAAAACAACTTTGTGTCAATTTGATGAAGAAATAATTCGTTTGAAAAAACTCCTGGAGAGGAATTGGAAGCATATATGAAATAGTATCTTTGCTTAAGGGGCTCCTTGATAAAAAAGTTAAACACATTTCAATTAACTTGAAAGACATTATGTCGCCAAGCATTGAAAGTGCTTTGGTAAACACACTGAGTATCCATTGATTCATAATTTTCCTCTTTATCCAGTCAAATTCTCTGCTTGATATAGAAATTTCATCGAATAAACCATATAAAACAAATAAATGGTATTTTGGAGCCATTTCTAAGTTCATTATCGCTTCTAATACACTAAAACAATCATATCCATTATCATATAAATTCATTATCATATATCCGAGTAGACTAGACATATCAGATAAGTAAATACTGCATTTGTTAATCTGAAAGGAATGAACAATCATTTCTATTAATGAAACAATATCTTCTTTTGAAAAACATTTCATCTTTTCTCGTAAAACCCTGTTTAAAGATCTTCCCAAAACAATTGATTCCTTATCACTCATGTCATCTATTGTTAACAATTCAAATAACTCTGAAAACAAACCCAAATCATTTAATATTTCATTCATCATCACTATTTCAGATTCTTGAGTATCTTCGCCTTGATATGAATTTGTAACTACAGTTCTAAATTGCTCTATCATTACAAATTGTTGACACACAAAATCGCATTGAAATTTCAGAACTTTATGAATTAAAACGATTATATTTACAAAAAATAAACTAGAAAAAGGCTTCATCCTGGTTAAGGGTATCGGATGATGAATATTGCTTAAGATGATCATGGCTTAAGGAGTGCCAATAATGGCATTTGGGCTCACTTGTTACATCTTTGATACATTGCCCACCCTTTCTTGTTATATAGTGAGGAATAACACCTCCTATTGCAGCTGATACTGATCCAAAAGTTGAGTATGGGGTTAAGATAAGTTCATGACATTTAGACAACAGAATTAAATCAATAATTGCCGATTTAATCCCCTGAATATCAAATACATGAGGGTCTAGATTTGATGTTATTAGTCTGTCTTTAAAAAACTCTTTTGCATACTCAGTAATTGATGGTGTGTCAGTGGCAATGAAAAACATTGCATTGGGATACTTAGATCCTATCACATCCGCACAATTAAAAAAGCGATATATATCTTTTGAGGGGAATGCAACCCTATCTTTATTTCTGATTTGAATCCCAATTACTTTGTTATTGTTAAACTGTTGTGACAGTGAATCGATAGTTTTGTTTAATTCATCAGTTAATGTGAATAATTCCTCAAATAATACCTTGAATAGCTGTCCTTTTTGGAATTTCGAGCATATCATAGATCTATAATTGTGATTTGCAATTAATGAAGTCGCAAAATATGCATTTGATGTTACTATCAAGTATTTCTTTTGATATAAACTATTAATATCTTTAGATGTTATTACAGAATATGAATCGGTATGTGGCCTAAATGAACACTGTCTGCAAACAATTATATCAAGATAATTTGCATCATTGTTTGTAATGTTATATAAGCCATGAGCCTCGGAAGAGAAAACAATTTTCGTGCTTGTGAATAATTGGGACAATTCGGCACTGAATACTGGAGTAATTTGCCAATCAATCATAAATTGGCGACCAGTAACAATCGAAAGGAGATATGATGAAATTAAAGCAAGCAATCTATTCCCGGTTCCCGTATTTGTAGGACGAAAAACTATGAATCTATCAGATGACACACTTGGAAAAGATTCATTCATATCCTTATTACAAAATGGCTGGTAATCATGATAGCTATGTACTTTATTAAACCCTTTCCGTGGCTCTTGAAGAATAAGAAAAACTGGGAAACTTATGAATACAATTGCGAAACAAAAAGGAACTAGGAAAACAAATGACCGGGAAGACTTAAATGAAAATATCAAAAAAAACATTATCGATAATGTTAAACATGATGATCCCAAAAACTTTCTTTTAAAAGAAATCATCATATCAGAAATTGGATTATGTACAACGGTAGCAACAATTACAAATAAAAAGGATAAAATCAGACAATAGAAACCTAAAATTTTCGATTCTGATCCGATTTTGGACCAATTACTATCTTTTTGTTGTACTGTATTACTCATAAAAATATTATAACATTTAGCAAAACTGGGGAGGAACACGACAATACAAAGCTACACCTGCGTTGATTAGCTCTTCTTCTGATCGCTTTGTAGGTAAACTAATTGTCCATGCCAAATTATCTGTGTTCCCATTACGTATTGTACATGTATATCCTTCGAAAAACGGGCTTGCAATAGCATTATAATACAATGGGCAATTGAAATACTTTTTGGTTCTTGGTATATGTTCAACAATCTTGCAAATTAGTTCGGGAACTTGTGTGAATGGGGATTTATTTGGAATTTGAATTATATCAATTTCGTTTCCTGATAATGATCCAAAAGCAAGGGATAACCTTGATAATGTAATGCAATTTGGTGTCTTTGGGCCAGCAAAAGAAAATTCATATGATAAATTACCTATTGATTGTTCCATTTTTGTGGCAGAATCGCAAAGAAAAGCATACAAAAGCCCTTTGATATCATCAATAAGATATGCATCTACGATTTGAGGCATTGAACCTTGTATCCATGTCAGTAATTGAGAATGTTTTTCAATTAAATATGATATGAATTTGTTTGAATGAGTTATAAACCATATATTTGTAGATTTCTTCCATGAGTATGGAACATGGCCTCTAAATAGATCTCTGACTTCTGATGACAACACCCCTCGGCTAAGATCTGCTTTTGCTTTACTCAAAAATACATGAATACTAGCAAGTGATTTGTTATATTTGTCAATCTCAGTTAATAAATAATAGAAAACCAATGAATGCATTTTTCCTTCATTAAGCACAGGAATACTATCAGGCATTAACATTAGAAAATTCTCAATTTTGCTTAAGGCTGCCTTGTGATCAATAGACTTTTTGGTTTTATGGAATGATAGGAATGGGGTAATTATCCATTGGCTGAGATTCCAATTCAAGAGAAGAGAGGATTGTTTGGAATTCATTCGTAAAATTGATGATGGCGGGAACAATGGAAGCTTCTGAATTATCTGAGAAAAGCCAGAAAGTGGAATATCTGATGGTAGAACCCATTTTTCACTATCTTTTTGAGATAATGAGAAAGAATCATCGAGTATGGCTGGAACGCAAACATCACTTAGGATACTTTTGAGTCGCTTCCTATCATTGTAATCACTCACTCCACTATAAACAATATTCATAATCTGCTGAGATATGTGGTGGAATGGTATATCACTCGGGTGGGTGTCGATAATAAACCTTATTTGTTTAATGATATCCCTAAATAATAGTTCAGATGGATGATTCGTAGAATTAAATCCTATGGGTCGGAGATTGTTAATAAAATGGGTTATTCCAATTACAATTGATATTAGGAAAGTTATTCTCTTGATAGCCCTCGGGTTAGTTGTTGAAACGATTTGTGATGAATGGTGATTAAACAACTGGAACACAGTATTTCGAAGTGGAAAAGAATCATCAATTGCGATTCTTCTGGATTTTGCAATCATTGATGGACAAATATAATCGAGGGTTGTACAAATTAATATAAATCGGAAATTTGTATTAACTGATGTTGTAGAAATTTGTGTAAAAATGTCTGCAATCATCCCTGCAGCTGCTCTATTTGGTGATGAATAATGAAGAATCACCCAATTACCTCGATTAAGGGCGGTTAATATAGACTTTTTGGCAATTTTGATATTATCTGGGTTATCAGAAAGAGATATTTCATCAATATTTTCGTGTTTAAACCTCGATAAAATAAAAGTATGAATCATTGATGTAGGATCGACATAGTTTCCACATGAAATAATTGTAGGGATAGAAGATGTATTGGTTATCAATGAATCAACCTGGAAATGAGGAATCAAATTAGAAAAATCAGATCCAAATTGTTCTTCAATGAATTGATATATAAAACTATATATATTAATTATATTAGTATACTTCAAATGTTCGAATGATCCTTTATCATTGATATCGCATGTAATAAAATCGCAATTTTCAATTCTTTCGGAGTAAAAGTGCTCAATTAAAAACCCAAGGTCTTCTCTTGATAACTTCTTTTCTTTCTCCTTAAGTAAAAAAGCAGATATAAATAAGAAAAACAATGAATCTCTCACAGGTATGGATGAAAAAACGTACTGGAATGTTGAAGATATCAATGATGTACGTAGAAGTGTATGCTGATCAGCTGAAATGGTCCCTGAATGTAATCCATCGTTTACAAACACGCTCGACACCTGTTTTTGATAGGAAAAAAGAGAAAACTTGGCGGATGGACACACAGTTGATAACTCCCTTGACATTGTTTTCCAAAAAGTATGGCACAAATTGACATGTTGCATAAAAGGCTTGATGGAATCCCTAAATTCATTCCTGAGGGATCCGAAATCAACAGATGACCCTAAATTGACAAAATATTGTTGCTTAGCATTTACCAGATCTTTAATAGACTCGGTATCAGCTAAACAATCATAATCAGGAGTGGAAAATTTGGTAACTGCTATATCAGAAAAAATATCCAGAACCTGGCGTTCTATCTTTTGTAATCGCGATCTCTGTGATATCTCTGTTTTCTGCATTTGAGCGATTCTTGGTGTTAAATCTGGTGAAAAGAAATCAACAAAAGTATTAACAAAAAATGATTGTACTGTATCAAGTGAAGTGGATGATACATCAATCAGTGTTACTCTATCCAATAGTGACTCAGGAATGCTATTTAACGATAAAAGCGAACTTACCATTATCAAACGGAACTTTGGATCAATTGTAATGATTTTGGATCCAATTTTGGTTTCTCTTTGGCCCAACATTTCTTGTTCGATCAGGGATAATGGCATTATATGGCAAACAGACGGATGTAAGCAGTCGACATCAAGGAGAATCAATACTTTTCCTTCAGACAGAGCAATAGCTAAATAACTATCCAAACTAGCGCATGATTGAGAAATTATCATAGTCCTTTTCGTTTGAAATGTTGATATAATCATACTTAGAACAATTCCATCTGGGTCAATTAGCAACGGGGTTCTTTGAGATGATAAAACGTGGTATGTGTCTACAATCGCACTGATTGAGAATGGAACATCAGATTTCAAAACTTCTTCAGAACTCTCGAAAATAAAACTGTCGTTAATATAATCTAAAGGATTGGAATAGGAAAAGGAGAAATGCTCATTTTCTAAAAATGTTTTCACACTATTCATGCTATTGATCCTCTCTTCAGGAACCATATATCCACAAAAAACTATATAAAAAGCAATTGTTATTGCATCTCCAATATACTGTTGCTGAGTTTGAGAATATAATGATCTATCATTGTTCCACTTTTCCAAAAACTGATCAATATTTTGCAGAATTACATCAATATTGGTCTTTCGATTTATAATCTCATTATACTCCTTCTCCACTTTGGCTTTTTCTGAATTTGATTTATCTAAAATAATTTTCTCATTAGATAAAGTTATCTCCACTTGTTCGATTGAGGTTATTTCTAAGTTCATTTCTTCGATAAAAGACCTTAATTGACTGGAATTGTCTTCTAACTTTTTTTTCGTATCAGTAAACTGCTCCATAAGAACAGCTTCACTGCACAAAGTCTCAATCCAATCATAAATTGTCCTCAAAGGAGGGCAATTTGCTTCAAGTTCGGCAGCATTCAAATCATTACTTCCAACATAAGGCAAAACCTCTGTGAGAACTTGATGAGAAATCTGTGAAATATTAATTCTTGCCTTAATAATGTTGATAAACTGTGGATCTTTCAATAATAACTTGCCGCTTCTTTCGTATGGTTTTGGTAACCCCAAAAATATACAAAGAACTTCTAACAATAGTGAAACAGATTTATGGGGATCATCAGTGGTGATCCTAATTGTTTCCACATCATTCTCGGTTAACTGGTCAACTATCTTTGATACTTTCATCACTTGTGGTTCTAAAAGTTTCATTTCATAGTCAATTTTTCGTAGAGCATCCTCATATGTGTGAACAGCCTTTTCTTTGTCTTCTTTGTCTTCTTTAAGCCTGATTCGGCGACTTTCAATAGCTTCTTTTCTAGTTAAATACGAAGACTCGAGAGATTCAGTATCTGACTTTAATTTTTGCATTGATGGGAGTAATTGTTGGGACTTTTGATTGATGGTGATTGATTCCTTTTGCAAATCGGAAATAAATTTCACTGCTGATTCGATGTTCTGGTTTCTTATCTCTATATCGCCCATTTTTGAGGAACTTAGTTTATTAAACAGAGAAACAAAATCAATTACCATGTTTGAATGAAACCTTTGGTGCTTGTTTTTCATGAATCCAACTAATTTTTCTATTAATTTGCATAAAGCTAGAGATTTTTCTTTTATAGATGGATGGTTGCGTTCGGAATTCAAAATACTACGTATTAAATCATGATATGAATCATCAGATTCATGGCTAACATGGAAATAATCAAATGATGGTGATTTAATGTCATATAACAAATCTTCATCAACTGCAATAATAACTCGTATAAATATTCTAATATTTTGAGAGATCTTATTCATTATAATCAACCTTTGTTCAAGAGAGAATTCGTTCAAACCAGAAACACGATTCAATAATTCATCCAAATTGGATTTGTTAAAATATGGTATTATGCAACAATCACTAGCTAAAGATGATAAAACTCTCACTTCATCATGATTATCGTTAGTTGCTCTGATAAAAAAGACAGACTTACGATGATTCACACAAGCATTTGTGATGCAATCCCTAATGATGCTAGACATTGTATCTCTTCTTTCTTCAGGAGATGCAAGATCATCTTGTGATGGTGGTGAAAAGTTAACAAAATCACACTCACACATATGACTGAGTATTCTAGCTAATGAAAACTTACCAGATCCGGATTGTCCAACGAAAATAAGGTTCCTACCTGGCATTGACAAAGCATGGTGAGCATATGACCAGTGCATTAATAGTCTTTTGGAAAACAAAAAATGCAATTTGTCATGAGAGTTGGAATTGAAAAGTTCTATTAAATAAGTTAACTCTGAATATATTTGAGATGATTCCATTGATGAAAATGAATTCTGAAAACAAGAAAACTCATTTGTCAAACTAGATTGAGGTGAAACAATAATTATCCCAGAAAAGAAAGACTGTGCTGATTCGAGAGCCTGTTGATCATTAATCTCAGATTTGAGAAGATCTTTAATGGCTCTTTGTACTTTTTCGTGAGGATATTTATGGCATGAACTCGAAAATAATGAGAATAAAAGTAGCAAAACAGTCTCATTTAAACTTGGTGGATTAGGTAAATAGCAAAACAACTTAACACAATTCATAATACTAGTAATCAAACTCTCTCCAGGAAACATTGAAGACGATTGAACACAAAAAGACGTGACAAATGTATGTCTGTTTTCTTCAATTCCATATTTGGACATTATAGTATTGGATATATATTGACAAGAAAAATCGTTAATGGTATTAATCTGAAGTAGAGCAAACTGGGATACAAAGCAATATGGAAGTTGAGATATGTTTCGAGTTGTTGACACAACAGAGAACTGCTTTAAATCAATTCTTTCAAATACTTTTCGATCAGAGGGAGAGTAATGAAAAACCTGTCTAATTTGAATAATCATTCGAATAAATTCTATAACAATGCTGTCCTGTGGCTCAACATTCTCAAAAATCAAAACGTATTTCATATTACTGATGTCAGGCGAAACTGTTTTCGACAAGAGACCTGTTTGATTCTCAATTAAACTGAGTATGGATTCTGTGGTTAAATATGGAGAGCAATATATGTATAATGGTATTACATTTGGAGTTATGCTTAATAACTGCCGTAAAAAAGAGGATTTTCCACAATATTGTGGCCCATGTATTAAAATATGAGTATTGGTTTTCAGATAAATTGATGCGATATGTAAATCAGGAATAATTTGGGGATTATAAATATCAATTTTGTCTAAAGCCAATGATAACTGCTCGTCTGTTCCTGGAGCAATTGTGTACATCTTTTTCAGTGGACTACTATTAATTGGCACAAAATTTCCATCATTAAACCAGAGAGACCTCAGAGATGGCTCTGTATAATATTGGAGGAAAGGTTTTGGGAGATCGAATCCAATCCATGATGATGGAATTGATATACTAAAAGTAACTCGGAGCCATTTATCAAAAACCATAAGACTATCATGATGAAGCAAAGAACTAAATAGATGATAGTATGCTAATACTAAAATAGATCGTATATCATTCTCATTGGATGGATTAAGATTACTATCTACACATGAGTTAATAGCAATAATGGCGACATATTTTGGAATAATCTCTGAAGCTAAAAACAATAGACCCTCCAATCTTGATGAAACTTGGGATGCACCAATATGATTTGCCAGGGCAAAAACTTTCCTAACGATCAATGGGCTAATCTCACAAAAAACAGATCTAAGTGAATGAATCTGTGTTCGATCAATTTGGTCTGATGCTAAAATAACTGCTTGTGCAAATGGAATTGAAGGGTGGATTAGATCTGTACTCTGTATATGCTGAGAAATGAATGATGATGACTGAAAACTGGTACATGGTATAATACCAGAAATTGATATCAGCGATGGTGGTATTTTATCAATAGAATTGCACTCAATAACAAATTGTGGGAAAACTGGATGTTGACCTTTATTCTGAATTAGTCCTAAAACAAATCCTGATAGATCATTCGATATGTTTCCAATGAATCGAAGGATAGGAATTGTTTTATTATGATGATGCGAACATAAGGAATATACAGCTGAATGTGCAATTCCATAAACTGTAGTGAAACCATTAGAAGGATCATCATATGAAAACCCAAAATATCTTTTCGGAAAATCAGAATTATGGTAGAGGGTTTCAATATTAAAAGGTTTAAACCATGGAAACCTGGTTATAAACTCAAGTCTGTTGAATAAACTATTAAGAATTGAAAAAATCAATGTCTTGCCACTGTTTGGTGGTCCTGATAAAATAATTACCTGGTATCTTTCTAACATATATATTAGCTTGAGGATTTGATTAGACAAATATTCAATGGGTAAATCATTGCCAAGTACTTTGATTTCTTTAGAAATAAATTCTAATATCTCTGGCTCGCTTCTCTGTGTGTCAATACCCTTAAGTTGTATGATAAATTCACTATATGAATTTCCAATTGGAAAAGCAGAAAAAACCATATTAAGTAATTGGGGAAGAAAACGATGATGACACATTGACCTAAAATGGTTGAATGCACTATAGGCTAAAATCAGTTCTTCGGACATTACACCAAGTTTTCGAATTTGAACACTTTGTTTCAAAATTCGTTCAATACTATTTAATATTAAACTATTAGATACTTCAGATGCAAATAAGTGGAGGCCTGATTTAACAAGTATGATTAAAGAACTTGCTAGAACTCTGGATTCTTTAAAACAATATATCACCAACTGAGTCTCAATAATTTTGCTCATATCAGGTTCAACTAATGAAATTGGTCGAGCAAAAGATATGATTTGTGATGGAAAAGAAGAATTGTTGAAAATTGTTTGATTTGATGATAAAAACAGGGAGCATCCATTTTGAACATCAAAGAATTTGGACATGATAACAAATCTAGGATTACTGGCATTTTGTGCAGATATTAATGATCTAATTGAATCAAATAGTACTGACAAAGACCGATGACAGATTTGGTCTATATCATTGAAAACAACCCAAGAACCTGATGTTGCTGCTCCAATAATACTTCTTATCAGTAATACTTCGGACTCGAATTGAACAGGTAGACAAGTATACAAAAATTTTCCAAAAAGAGCTGATAAATACTTGAAAAAGAGCTTCTTTCCTGTTGAAACTGTTCCTGTAAGCAAAGGTAAATGATGTTGAGATAAAGCATTGAGAGATGACTGGAGAAGAGATTCGATGTGTTTTGTATGAACTAATACGGGGACATTCCCATAAAACTCAAAACCATGATCCCATGATGTATCACCAAACTGTAATCTTAATTTGTTAGTTGTTGTGATCAGAGAAAAATGAAGAATATTTCTCCATTCTAAATCTGCATTATTACTAGAACTACTCATTTCTTTGAGAATCTCCCTATAATGTTGAATAATAACTAATAAAACTGATAATTTTTTGGTGTCTGTTTCTTTAATTTTATTTGCTAACCCCTGGACAACATCTTCATACCTTAACCTGAGCAAAGAATCGTATTGAGCGAATGCTTTTGAATTATACTCAGATTGTTTAATGCAATCGGCTATTTCTTTACATATTGAAACATGTAAAGATAAAAATACAATATAAGATGGATAAAGAAGAGCCCAGTCAATCAATGAAGGTCCTGAACAACCGCCAAGGGATGAATAAATAGCATCTCTAACGGCATTGTGCATATAATCAATTGTTTGAGGAATCCATTGTTCAATAGGATTGCTACATAATACTTGTCTCTGAAAATTAAGCTCTTCCCCATTAATTCCAATAAGTCCATATATTTTAAGCTTGTTAAAATTCAATGAATTATTTAACAAATCATTTGGTTTCATTTCTTGTTCATGAAAATCAATTTGAGAAATGTCCATGAATATCTTCTTCAGAATGAATGAAAAAACAGAAAACTGTGTTGTTGACAAAAACAACAGTAAATCATCATTAGTAATAAAGTAGAACCTTGGAATTGATGTTCTCTTTGTATCAAGGAATTTTCCAAGGGATGATAAAACAGACTCTAGAGATGAGTTCATATCAGAAAAAACATCCAAAAGTTGTGGATAGGTTGCAATGGATACAACGCGGCTATCCTTTAATGCATATTTCGCAATTGGGAGCCATTTCTTTTTAATAGAATCAATTTTGCTAGATTGAAGAGGTAATAAATTTCGATTCTCTTTGGATTCAAAAAATGCCGAAAGGATAGACCAATTGTTTTGAAATGTCGACCAATTCTCAATTATTCTGCTTATTGTATCAAGTAATTTCATCTTACTTAATAAACTATCCTTGATAGAAATAGAATAAGGATTCGAATACATTTTTGAGAAAACAATCATTCTGTCATTAATTCTTTCAACAAGTTGAGATGTATCACCAAGCCTAAGATTATCTTCGTTCTTGATTGTCATTTCTACAAAAGGCACTGTAACCTTTTCCCATTCGGTTGTAATTCGATCAAACTCTGAAACTATTTCAAACTCACCTTGTGAGATTGTGGTGATTTCTAGGATTTTCTCTTTCATCTTTAATATTCCCATATTAGATAAATCTTCAATTGTGATATTATCGTGGTATTGGCTAGGTTGAAGACCGCATGCTTTGAACAGTGATATCCAATTACCGGATCTCATTTTACCCTTCGACAACATTTCGATTTGCTCTAAATATGAGTAAACCTCTTGTACTTTTGATAACAACTCAGCAATTATCGAAAAACCGAATTTTGATTCATTTCTCAGTCTATTAATGGATTGTACTAAGTTTTCGATACTGGTAGATAAACTATTTATGTTGATACTCACAAGTGGAACTGACTTCATTGTTCGAGCAACATCTTGCCAGTCTCTTATTGATGTAAGCAATTGCACAGTGAAATTTGCAGATTTCAAAACATCATCATACATTTCCAATCTATTCAAGTCTAGCCCAATTATTTGCTGATATCTTTTAATATCATCTATTCCAGATTTCAAAGAATTAATTTTTTCTAAGAGTTTCTCAGCAGCTGGAAGCCTATCCTCGATCGAGATCTCTTTCATCGTACTTGGCATTGACGTGGATTTTTCATTGTAGTGAGATAAAACTTCTTCCATTTGTGATACCATTTCTTTAAGGGGTTTCTTGAACGACTCGAGGTTTATACTCTTAATTCCCTTAGCTGATTCATGGTCAATCAAAAACTGTTTATATGACTGATGTAATGTGTTTCTAGGATGTTGTATCTCAAATTGATCTAGCATTTCGAATAATTTGTCAATAAAGGCAATATCCTTTTGTATTAAAGGTGAATACTCGATTGTTTTTTGAATTATCTCGCAAAATTGCACAAAAGATATTAAGTTTTGGGGTTCTTGTTGCAATGAACGACTAAAATACTTTAAAGCCCCGCCAACCAATTCGAACTTAAATTGAATCAAACTTTGGATTAATTCTTGTAGTTTTCTCATAGATTCATCAGGGATTGGTAAAAGAATTTCCTTTAAAACATGAGAATCAATATATAAAACACCTTTTGCAGATGTTGCTCGGAAATTAGATACCCTGTTTCTATCGTTTCGAAATCTCTCAATGTCAGAAGCTACTCTATCGATGAAAACAATAGGCATTTCATTGAAATGAGACAAAAAATAATCCTTCGGAGTATCATAATTTGATGAGTTCAATGTTCCGGAATAAGGTAATCCACTATATGTAAATAAATAACTGCTTTCTTTCCATGTTTCGGGAAGCTTATATATCTCAAAATAGTCTATAAACATTTGGGAATACTCATAGGCTTCATCATATGATGATGAAATAATGCCTAATATACTGGTCTTGATTGCACTAAGCTCATTTGAACTTTGTACCAAATTAATGAATTGCGGTCCCTTGTTGAAATACCTTATGTAATTAACTCCACTATCCCTTAAATGTGGAAGCATTTGTGATTGTTTTGGCAGACGTGGAAGTGAGTTCAATGTTTTTAAAGAATCTTCTAAAGCTTTTTGTACTACTGCCATGAGATCTTCTTTGAGAGGATTAAGATTTACTCTACCAGAATCATCAAAGCGAACTTCAACTTGAAATACGCATGGAAGCTCTTGTTGTAAAGTCTCTTTAGCACTCCTCCAGCTATTATGACAGCCTTTTACTAATGATTCGAGAATCATATAATCTACCAATAAAATATATCCTCCAATAAGAATAATTTCCTCATTAACAGATTCTGTTTTCAAAGCACGCGTGGAAGCCTTCTTTTTTTCGAGAATCATTAATTGGGATAAATTGGGATTTCTTCTCCTAATCTCTGGAAAATCTGTATCAAAAACCTGAACCAATGATGGATCAGAAACAACATGATATAATTTCTTAATTTGTTGTTGGGTATTATTTAAATACTCTGAGTATTGTTCTTTTAGTTTAGCCGTCTTTTGGGCAATTTGTTCTTGAAAGTACTCAATACGATACTTACCTTGAGATATGAAAGTTAGCAAAAACTTATTTAATAATTCTTGAGCCACATTCAACCTACTATTAACCTCAACAAGATCCACAAAGAAAGACTTTTTCCGAAACAATGGGTGTTCAATAATACATGATGTTATTGATTTAAATCTTTGCTTCATAACAAAATTTTTCCAAATTCTAAAGGATTTCCAGAAAAAATACTGGGAAAACACCTTAAGTTTCCGAATTGATTTAAAAACAGAGGATTCTTGAGCCCATAAATCGAGAGAGATGGTTTCTGTACTCCCATCTTCATGATAATGAGTCACCCCTGTTGCCGACATCATAAAATACTCTTTTGATACTTCGGAAAATGGAACTTTTCGAAGTTCGTAAGGAGAAAAGTTGGGATCAAGGGGATCATCACCATAAACTAAATATATAAATCTGTGTCCCCTTCCATCTTTCCTTTTGGAAAAATAAGCAACTGGGTCTTCTTTGAAATCAATAGTGAGTTTTTCAAGTTCATTCTGCTGTCTAACTTTCTCAAGAGCTACAATTTTCAGAGGCCTGTTAGATGTTGCAGGACGATGTACTGGGACAAGGACAGATGCTTTATTCTTTCTACTAGTTTTTCCTGCAGTTTGAACCAAATTCCTTGATCCTTGGCTAGTTTTGTTTCTTAGAGCCAAAAGTGCCGGATTATGTGAAGAGATCATAGTTTCATTTGTATTACTATTTGAACTAGAAAACTCAAATGAATTGGCTTGAGAATCTAAATCTGTTGACTCAAATAGCAAACCTTCTGCTGTCGTTGGTTTACTACGGTATGCAGAATGATGGAGTGTTACTTTTGGTTGAACAATTTCACGAAATCGAGGAACTTTCTTAGATTTTTCATTATCGCTCATTTTCGAAAAACGTTTTAAAATCTATTTTATGGATATTAAGGACTGATTAACTGAGCAAGTTTACTAGAAATGAGTGAATGCTCCAGATTCTTCATCTGCATGAGTGCTTTTAATCTTTTTTATGATAACCACAGCTGCTAAACAAACGAAGATAAAAATACATCCATAAATTATCATATTCAAATATGGTTTTTTGGTGTTGGCATTTGATCCGTCTGATTTATCATTAATTGTTTTCAAAGGAGTTTCTGCTGGTGTTTTCAGTGGAACTTTGTCATCAGGGAAAGGCACTCTGGATGGCTGTGGAATCTCCTTTTTGTCGAATGCCAATCCCTCACAAATTATTTTTGGAGATGAGCATTTGAATGATGTATACATTGGATTGCTCTCATCAAAGAAAAACTCTTTTGAATCATGATCACAGTAGTATGACTTGCCAAAGACTGTTACATTATAGCTATTGTTTTGGGAACTGCATATGACTTGCTTGACCAAAAATGAAGGTACCTCATTTGGAATTTTGCTTTCTGCCCTGAAACAAAAGTGATTATTGATGAGATTAAGCGCTTCAATCTTAATTGGCATATAATCGAATCTACTATCTCCATAATAACTCTTATTAAGGGGATTATAAAACCCTTGTTCTGAGCAAAACAGTTTTTCTTCCGATGTAGAACCGGGACAATTTTTTGGGCTAAGTGGACATAAAGCAACAGTTCTATAATCATAACCACATGTATATTGATTATTCTCTTCTTTGGAACAAAAATAGTGTTGAGGAAATGCCTTTTGAGGTGGGTCCTTATGGAGGTTATTGGGTTGGGCCTCCCCGAATGCAGAAAAGTCGCCCCAGTGTAATGGTTTTGCATAAGAAAAATCAACTGAATACCATCCCATATCCTCAATGATACTTAGGACCAAATCAGAAATGACAAGTTTTTGTTGAGCAATTCCACACATAACTTCTCCATTAGAAATTCGAGACTCTGGATGAGACCCTTGAGTACCTGATCCACCACCATCCTCAATTTCTATACCCATTGGCACTCCTGGAGCAAATTCTTCAGATTTCCATCTTTTTGAAGCATATTTATGGCATTGTGGAGTATGAAGAATACTATAATGCTTATTTGGGAAACGTGGATCAGTATATTGAGTCAAAGGAAATTTTTCTCCCCATTCTTCTCCAGTGTTTCTGTTCAACCATTTGGAAAATAAAATATGACTCAGCCCCAACACATGAACAAGTTCATGGAAAACTATCTTAAAGAACCAATTTTCTTCAGATTCATAAGAAACAACTGAATCGGGAACATATTTTGGGCAAATATTGATGAGTCCTTGGATAGGTCTATAATTATTATCATCAAACGAAAAAGGTCCTGCATATGCTACTGCAGATCCAGAGCATGGTCTGGTTGTAATGGACACAAATAAATGGCCATTTGAAATATTAGCTGGGGGAGTAATTCCGTAGACGGATACATTCAAAATGGGTATGGTACTATCGAAAGAATCAACTTTGATAAGTTTTTGAATAAATTGTTGAAGATTATCAAAAGAACCCATAAGATTCAATTTCTTGCTTTTGGATAACACATCGTCACTTTTACATGTATATGTTTCCGAACTTCCAATCATGTTAACAACCTGTCCAGCCTCATAACACTCAAATTCATCATTAGCTTGATTGTAAAACTCAATATTCATTGGGACCCTCTTTGATTCTGATTAATGATAACGAATTCTCCCATTTTCCTTAGTATTCATAGGGATATTGAACTCAAGAACATCATTCTTCAAGTCAAAAACACTTGCGTCTAACTTGAAAAGAATCAGAAAGCAAATACCAATCATAATAAATGAACCATTGTTTGTCTGAAAATTTGAAAGAAAACTCTTAAAAAAATGCCCAACGGCAAACTAAATACACCCATCTAAGAAATCAGAAATTTTGAATAGAGGATTATGACCGATAACTTTGGAATTGGAACGATTTTTAAAAAATATTATGAGTGTCAGCTGACTTGGAAAATGTCATTTTTTTTTCGACCTCCTTTTCTCCCAAATGATTGAATGAATGCACAATTCATTTGAAATCCATGAAAAAGGAATTCCATGTCTATTAAATACAATTAGAATGTTGAGGTGTTTACACGATGAGAATTAATTTAGCTCTTTCCCTGGAATGTTTCTCATATATATAAAATGCTCACCTCTATAATTCTCAAGATACTCTTTCACTCCTTCTTCACCAACTTTTTCTGCTTCTATGGTATATCTGAGTAATGGATATGGGTTGTTCGATAGTTCGGAGAGATCAACCCATTTGCAATCGAAAATTTCAACTGGATCAAATTTAATTTCTTCAGAAACTGGTGTTAGCCTGCAAATGGTGTACAAATCTGGGTGTCCAAACAATCCTGATTTCAAAAGAAAGCGCTGAGATACTACATGATCAAATTTGGCTTTAATTCCTGTTTCTTCAAAGCACTCTCTGATGGCTGTGTCAGACAACTTTCCATCCTTATGAGGATCAAATAACCCTCCAGGTAGCTTCCATGGTCCAGGTCCCTGTTTAAAATTCTCCCTAACACACAAAGCATGGCCCTCTGAGTTAATGCATAAAGCGCCAACCCCAAAATACCCATATGGACCGAGGGGAAGAGTATTAGAATACGTACGAATCCATTTATTGAGCACAATAACATTATTCTCCTTCAACCTATGCATAGTAAAACCAAAATTCAAAAATGTATTAATGTGATCAAGATCCTTTCCTCTTAGTTTAATCCATATACTGGGAGAATCAACTTTTTGCCATTCTTCCATGTGATCAGTAATAAATGTAATAAGATGAAGTGGATCACTCAGCTCTTTCGTCCATTTAATGCCAATATCCCCAAATCTTGGCTTGACCTTAATCGAAAAACCTTGATCCATTCTTTTATCGTTAAGGTAACAGGTTCGATTCAAGCAAAAAATGTCTGTGAAAATATCGAATTATGTGCTGCCTCACTGCTATAGTATTTATAGCTTATCGAAGTTAGGATATGCTTTTACGTTTAATAATGCGGAATTTTTGTGGAAAGAAGACTTCCCTAAGATTGATATTGATTCAATTTTTGCCATTATCGAATCCTGTATGGCTTTTGAAACAATAAATCATGAAGGCTGTCAATTAACTGATTTATACGACTCGATTATGGATTTAAACCCTGATATTTTGAAAAATGTGGCTTTATTGGGAACAAATTTATTATATTGCTCAGTTTTTGATGTTAATGATGGTTCTTATGCTGAAATTGCTCAAAAGATTGAATTTCAAAAAAAACAATTCAACTTTGAGCCTTTGGTTTTTTATTCTAGTAATGGTATTGTTATTCCTTCAATAGACAGTTCAGTATTTCGATTAGCTTGGGGAATATCTATCTCTAACTCGGTTCCAATATTATATATGTTCGATAAAACCAGCGTTGTAACTGTTCGGCATCTGAATTCTAAACAATTTAATGTGTCCGAGTTTTCACTTGAGGATATTAGTTTTAATCTTTTATGCTATTGTCTTAAAGAAATGAAATATGATGTAAAATTTGAATGCGAAAAATATGAATACGACTCATTTTATCAAAAAAATCAGATATCTGGTTTTACCGTCCCTTCTTATTCTTCTGTTTCTATGATGGAATTTGTTCAAAAATCTTTATTGTATCCTGCGGTTTTCTTTAATGTATTAGGTTTAAGTGGGGATCAAGCATTGGAGGCATCATCTATATATCTTAGTTCATTAGATAAATTATTTAAAGTACACAATAAATTCTCATCTCATGTTGTTGAGTATACTCGTTTTACCTATATAATTAAACTTTTAGTTTTGATTAAAAATCAACCAGAGAATATTGAAAAACTGAAATATTTAATTGGGATGTGTTTTGGAACTCATATTTTTATATTTAGATGGGTTATATATATATTTATTTCGATGATGACTACTAATAATATTACCAAAACATTCTCAATCCTTCATTCTGCTATAGGAAATGCCGCCTACAATTTGTCACCGATATCCTTACCTGATAATTATAAACTCTCATTTTGTCTGAAAAATGAGTATTGTATGCAAACAAGATTCCCATCACAAAGCTTGGCATCCTTATCCAAAGAGTTCGTATCTTGTTGGTCTGAAATTGACAGTATCACAACATTTGATAAATTAGAGAATTCCCAAATAACCAAAAATGAATCCGCAACAAATCGAATAGGGCAAGTGATTAATTTACCTTTTGCAGGAATTTGATGAAGAAGGATAGTAAATATTTCTATTTTCAAATTCAAATCATCTATACATCTTTATTAACTTGAATTAAGCAAACCTCCTGGTAAGATACCATGTTTTTGTTCTCTTATTCAAAACAGCGACCCGATGCAAAACAGTTCGGAAAACTTCAGAGTATTTTGAAGCAATAGCATCAGTTTCGAAATTTTTGACAATCAAACTGGAGTGAGCTTTCCCATTATTCTCTCTAATGAAACCAATAATTTTTGTAGCTAGATAATCAATGACCTGTGATTCACAATTATACTCAAGACGGGATATCAACTCATTTGATTTGATCTGACTCTTTGAATTCTTATAAAAACGGCCAGATTGGCGCAATTTTTCAATTGAATCTTTAGCAGCCTTTTTAGCTTTGTGCTTACTAAACAAAGCATTATCTCCATCTCCTACTGATGTCATATCAAAAGGTGCCATTGCATCAGCAGCACCACATATAGCTTTAACTACAACATTATCATCTTCTTTGTCATCAAACTCATCCTCATCTTGCTGAGCTGATATTAGATTATTATCGTCATTATAATCTAGGCTAAATAAATCATTAATTGTCTGAGGTTCTCCTATTCTTTTTTGATTTGGAGAGACAATAATCCGATTAGTCAACACCTGCTTAAAAATTTGGTTGTTATACATCTTCTTTTCTATTGTACCAGAACAAATCATTCGGTACACAAATACATCTTTCTTTTGTCCAATTCTATAAGCCCTCTCAAGTGCTTGGGAATCTACAGAGGGGTTCCAATCGGGATCAATAATAACAACCCTATCTGCTCCAAGTAAGTTAACACCAACACCTCCAACTTTTGTACTTAACAGAAATCCAAACCTTTCACCAGAATTATAGAAATCGATTAACCTTTGACGATCATGAACGCCTGTATCTCCATCGACTCGAAAATAGTCGAGTGATAACTCAGCAAATAATTGTTCAACAAGAGAAAGCATTGTCAAATACTGAGAAAAAATCAAAACGCGGTGCCCTTTTTCTTTCCATTTGGGCAACAATTTCTGAAGAACAATAAGTTTGCAACTTAAGTTTGTATCTCGGGAAGCTTTTGTTTCATCAAACAAGAATGGATGATTACAAATCTTCCTCATTAGATCAATGCCAGCAAAAAATTCTCCGTTTCCAGATTTAATGTAACGAACAGTTGGAGACTTCAAGAAATCCTCATATAGATTCTGTTGTGTCTCAGTGAGATTACAAAATATGATCTGTTCTTTCTTATTTGGTAAATTTGCATTAACCTCGCTTTTTAGTCGGCGTATGAAGTATGGTTTAATGATTTTACGTAATGCAACAGCAGATGAATATGCCCGAAACACTGTATAAGATGTTGCTTTAGCATAAGTACCTTCTTTAATAGGTGTAGCAAATTCTTTGTCGAAAACATCTAAAGAACCTAACAGACCAGGGTAAGCAAAATCAAATAAAGACCAGAGTTCTACAAGATTATTCTGAATGGGAGATCCTGTAACAATCAACCTAAATGTTCCCATTAACTTCTTTATCCCTTTAGATATTTTGGAATCATGATTCCTTATTTTATGACCTTCATCACATATAATACAACCCCAATCAAAGTATCTCAATGGAGTTCCAGTATCAATATTCAATACAGTCTCATAGTTGGTCACAATTACTGTTCGTGAATCCATTATATCATTAAGTAGTTCTTCAGTGGTGATTTTCGTATTGGTCCTGGTTGAATGCAACAATATGCTTCTTAACCAGGGACACCAAATATGCAATTCACGTATCCACTGCTGTGCTAGAGTTAATGGACAAATAATTAATGTTGGCTTTAAACAAATCTCAGACAGAACCAATGATCCAATAAAAACTGAGCAAATGGCAGTCTTTCCGAGGCCCATTTCATCTCCTTCTATTCCACCGGCTTCTTTCTGATAAATATCCCATAACCATTCTACCGCTTGTTTTTGGTGCTTGAACAATGACTTCCATATACCAAAAGGAATACGAAAACCATTGTCCAATTCATGAAACTTGGTATAAGGTTCACAAAAATCGCGAATGAACTCGTTTCTAGATACAAAAACGCTTTCATCGGAGTCATCATTGGTAAGATCAATAGAATATTCACCAACAAATGGCGTATTCATCACCTTATGATGCCAAAACCGAGTTAAATCTGTATCATCTTCAATATCACTATGCTTCGTTTCAATATCAGGAGTACCAAGAGAAACTGTGAGATCAATTGGTAAGTCTCGCTTTATTTTCAAATCATGCAATTCATCTTTCAGGTCTTTTACATAATCCTTGTCTTCTTTGCTGGTTTGAACCTTTTTGATCTCGTTTTCAAGAGCCTCGATTTTGCCATCAATATCATCTTTGGTTTCTCCTTGGCTCTCTTTGTGCATGGTCTCTATTATTTCTTCTCTATAATCAGTTGCCGTCGTTATATGAACTCCTTCTACGTCAGATGCGTCAGAATCGGTGATCATAATATGAGTGATTCCCCGAACACAGGTTTAAATTTTATCAGCAAAAGCTTTTGTAATTAATATAAAATGGACTTGAATAAGTATTTATTGGTATTTCTTTTGTTGGTAGTTCAAATGTGGCAGTATAAATCCTTCATTTCATATACTTATCAAAATGGAGAATTCACAATAATTCAAGCACTCAATAGTGTTGGAAATGAAGATATTTAATCCATACAATTGCATGATAATATGATAATATAATCTGGAATAATTAATCCCGAAGAGAATGCTTTATACAAGATATCAGAAAATGTTGTCTTAATCCTTATTGGTTGAACTTCTCCTAAATTCCTTCCGAATTAAGATAATATCTCAGGAGTGTCAACTTAAATTCATATATCTCTCAATGTATGTCAATTTGTTGGATTTTTCTGCGAAATAGTATTTCATTAAAGGTTCTATAATAAATAATCGCACATAAAAAATAAATATCATAATAAATTTTGAAATAATTCAATTACATCATTACTGTTTTGAACTCTATGTCTATCTTTTCCGGTCATGTTTGTTATGTAATTATTCTGGCATTATTAGAGTCAGTTAAACCTAGAATTGTCGGAGTTGCAGGGAGGAAATATGGATTAAGTGATTCTTCGTTTGGAATTCTTGGTCAATTGTGTCAAGGAGAAAAAATAGTACAAGGAAGGTCCTATGTAGATGAAAATATCAATATTTCGAACTGTTTCTTTGCTAGAACATCCCAATATTCTGGATATGGTGGGGTAATTTATGTTAAAGTCGGCTCCATTTCAATAGTAATTTCCGACTCAATGTTTTACAACTGTGTTTGCTCTGAACAAGGAGGCGCGATATTCTTCATTTCAACTGTTTCTTCACTCAGAAAGGTATGTGCCAATAGATGCTCTGCATCTATTTATTATAACTTTGCATGTCTCCAAGCTTCTCAAATGAATCATGTGGAGTATCTCTCAGTTTCACAATGCTCTCCGACGGCATTTGGACGATATGGTTTTCTTTTATACACCGGAAATCAAAGACTTGAAAAAACTAACAGTTCAATGAACAATGCGATCCTGGTTTCCGGGATTTACATTTCGTCTCCATTATCGTTTGAAAGCTCACATTGTACATTCTCAAACAACAAAGTTACTGATAGCAGGTGCATATACTTCAATTCAAATACAGGAACAACTCTGTTTGCTAATATCATTCACAACAACAGTCCAAATGAATATGGAGTAATTTATCTAAATGGAAATGGAACACCGAAGATGATTTATTGCATATTCCAAAACAATCATAACATATTATTCTGTGTATTGACTGGTTCTCTTGATATCTCTCATTCATTCATCGATCATTTGGTTTCTTCATTCACAAATTCGAATTCAATTACAACAGTCAATAATAATACTTTTACCAAAATTCCTACTTATCGGATTCAATTCTTTAAATCTCACTATTGCAATGCTGAATTACCGATTCAACTTAACTCCCATACGGCTTTATCATCCCAAATTCAAAAAAGAACAATGATAGAATTAGTATTATTGATATATGTTTAACATAAATCAAATCAATAGAATTGGGATTCAGAATGAAACATATTCTTCAAACATCTAACTGCTCGTCTTGAGTTTTTTTCATATATAATTTCGGATAAAGGATGTTCCCCACTAGTACCATTACAAATAGAAAAGCAAAACTGACTGCTGTATATACCCAGGCTGCTATTGATCTACTGTTATCATCATTATTCTGGTTTGATGGAGATCTGGCTGCTAATACAGCGCCCAAAGTCCAATGAGGGTTAATTGAGGTTGAAGGGAGCTTAAACTGCAAATGTGAAACTGGTCCGAATCCTCTATCAAGTATATTGATCAAAGCAATCTGCTGAGACAAAGATGTGTTTATATTAGGGATTTGTGGATACTGGATTGAAGCAGTTTCATAATCCATCATGCTAAAACTAAGTGATTTCTGTTTCAATACAGAAACAGTGATATTTGAATGAAAACCAAAAAATGAAGAAATGTATTCCGGAAAACCAATTGCGAAAACAGTCGGAGATGTTTTTATAGCTTCTGGTAAAGGAACATCTCCAAAAAGTGAATCATGGAACGAAAAGTTCTTTCCCTTTTTAAATACATAAGTCGAAAAGAGATCATAACAATATGAGAAGTTCGAATTACTTATAAATGATCCAGTCATTCCATTAGCCAATTCTGTTGTGAGAGTGCTTCCATTGATAGAACATGGTGTTTCATCAATTGAATTATTAAATAAAAACTGATGGACATTTGATACAGCATTTTCAAAACCAAATTCTGACCAAGAATTGCAGAAAATCGGATATTTCTTGTTTGCAATTGTAATAGTATTAACAAATGGCAGAGTTTCGGGATCATTTGCATTTTCTTCAATTGCCATCTTCATTGACTGACCATCTACTTGGAATACTGGAATTGTTTTAGATGAATTAAAATTGTTCATCAGTTTATTCACACTTAACCATGCATATGTGGCTTCTTCATAGCCTTTGAGAATTTTAAACTCATTTCTTAATAGTGAAAACTCAGAATGTTCTTGTATGTAAGAAAAAGAATCATCCAGTATAGATTTTTGCTGAAAAACACTCAGTTTTCCCATTTCTGATGTGCAATATAATAGAAATGAGATTTCCTTTAGCTTTAATCCCAAATTTAAAGCAGAAACGTTAATATAAGACAATAGTGGATCCAAAACACTCATAATATTGCTATTATTATGTGCTTCAGCTAATGAATGGTTAATACTCTTATAAATAATTGAGCCATTGTATGAAACATGATCAAAAGTACTTGGATCAGATACATATTTGAACTGGTACATATAAACACTCGTGCTACTACTTCCAGCATCAATTATCCCAATATGAGCGGAATTTCCAAGAATAATAAACAAAACCAGCATTAATCAAGATAAAAATGTATTGTTTTTAAAAGAATTCTCAGAATTAACTTCGAAATTGTGATAAACATAATGGGTTAAACTGTAAGGAATTCACTCTCTATTTGACAAACTTTTTAGCCATTTTTGAAACAGATCAATGTAATGGACATATTTGAGCTTTTCTCTAAAGAATTAATGATTTCTGAAGTCGTGAACGATTCATTTTTCTGAAAGTCCCCAAAGAATATTGATTTCATTGAAACACTTTTAAAATGACAATATTCTTGAGGTTAAATCAGCATTTTTATACAATTATTGTAATTATTTAAAGAAAAAAACAATATTGCATTCTTGAAAAAGAATAATGGGAATCATTATTTCAATGATCAGAAGTCAATTCAGTATAAAAACTAAGTTAAAAACATTTAATTATCTTATTTGTGAATATTTTCTTTCATTTTTTGATATTTTCTTTTATATCTCCTAATTTCTGCTTGAAGAACATCAATTTGACACTCCAAAACACATATCTTACTGTTAGAAATCTGTTCAGATGTTTTTGCAGAGAAATAGAAATTTGACTGATTGTCAAGACTAATCCCGGGTTTTCTAATTAATTCATATAGAGTACAGATGCTTTCTCTATATTGATCACATGAATACTCGAAGTGTTCACGGAAATCTTGAACCATTTTTTTTAAAAGTTTTGTTAATAACGATACCATGCAAATACTTTCATTAATCCTACTTGAGCATGTATTTTTGTAACAAGTACAATCATTTTGAAAAACTTGTGACTGGAAAATGCTTCTTTCAGATTTTCTCTTTAGATCAATATAAAATGATTTTGGTTTTTTCATTGACAAAACTTGTCTATCCTGAAGCGCAATATCTGAGTATACAGATGATATTTGTAGTATATCTCTCTTTCTTTTAGAATCTATTATAATTTGTTCCTTTAACAGCACGTTTTCATCGGATAATTCTTTAATAGTATTGGTTAAAAACTCAATACTTTCTTTTTGCTCATTAATAATTTGTTCATATTCAATTATGCATCTATTCTCAGAAATATTATCACTAATATTGTTGTTGGTTTTGTTTTCGACTTCGCTTTTATGCCAATTGCTATTTGAATTCATAATAATAACCTCTGATGAATTATATATATTCTCCACAGTATCTCTCAAAGATATGATTGTTTCACAGTCAAAAAGTTGATTTGGAGATGAAGAACATTCTGTCAATTGATTTCTCAAGCATAGTATTTCATATTGCATCCTTTTATACTCATTCTCAAGCGCATCTTTATGTTGTTGTAATTCCTTAACTTGGGTTTTTAAGATGCTGTTATCAGAATTCAAAAAATGGTTCTTTTTCTCAAATTGACTCAAAGTGAATTTTAGAACCCTGTTTTCATTTATATAATTCGTGAATATTTCTTTTTGAACAAACATCTCATGAATTTGCTGATCGAAAAGAGCTTTATGACTCGATCGGATCATTTCAATATCCCTTTTCATACTATAGCTCGATCTTTTCAAATCAACCACTTCATCTATAATTACAGATGATGTTTTACTCGATGCCAAGGCAACCAATGATCGATTCTCTTCATCTTTAACAGCTAACTGTTGTAACAATTCGTTAATTCTTCTCTGAGAAACTTGCGTATTAATATCCAGATGCTCTTCTATTTTAATTATTTCTTTGTTCTTTTTATCCATTTCAATTCGAAAACAATTCTCAAGTTGACTGATCTTCGTTTCATAATAGTTTCTAAGCTCATTACAATCTTCAAATTTATTACCAGTTTCTTCTTGAATTGACCCGAAATCTTCTTCTATAGAATTATTTAATACAGTATGTGTGCCAGATTGAGGAATTTCTGGGCATAGTTTTTGAAAAATCATTTTCAAAACAGAAGAATTCTCATAAACATGTGACCTTGATACAACATCGGATACCTGAGTAATAATACTTTCTTTTGTTACATATTTCAGCAGAATTGAGGAAAATTCATCTCCAAATAAAAGAATTTCAGCAAAAAAACAATATATTAAATCCCTAAAAATAGATTCTGAACATATAAGAGATAAAAGAAAGGATAAAATTTCATATTCTCCATTAGTCTCTTCGGATTTATTAAAAAACTCGTAGCAAGCTTGGTTACAATTCCAAGAAAGGGTTATCATTAAGCATATACTGGTTAATGAAGCCCTTTTCGAATACAAAATTTTAAGAAATGTGGCAATGAAAGTCTCATGAGACAAAACCAAACCTTTTGATTCACTATTAGCTTGGAAACACCTATCAAAAAGAGAATATAAAAAGTCTATCGAGTCATTATCTAATAGATGATACTGAGGAATATATGCAAGTAAATGTATCACTAAGTCTTTTGGAATTAAACAAGCTATTTCATAAAACAATTGCTTAACATTGAACCTTAACAGTGATGTGCCATTAACAATTCCTGGAAAGCAGTCTTCAATTGCCAATACTATCCTGGCAATTTCTAGATTATTTTTAACTACAGATGTAAGCAAAGAAACCCATTTATTACTTTTCAGAGATACTTTAATAAGAACTGTGAGGGTAGATGAATTAATCAAATAATTTTGAAACATACTCACCGAATGGGATAAAAAACCAGTGAAAAGGTTGAAAACATCTTCGTTTTCTTCCAAAACAAGTACCTCAAGTTTTGAAAGATAGTCTGATCCCAAAAAAAGACTCTGTGTGATACTATTAGACTCTAAAAGTTTTTGAAGAATAGGGAAAAAATGGATCTCTTTCATATTCATAATTATTGGGAGAATTCTATTGGCAATAATCTGCTGCAGATCTATGGAGTTCTCAACAATGATTCCGAAAAAATCCTGAAGTTCTTCCTTTGCTAACTCATCAGTAGTGTTTTCATAAAAAAACAATAGCTGAGAAAGAGATTCGGATTCGGAAATAAAAAAACCTTGAATCAACTGATTTTGATATGAAACCAATTTTTTCAATATTCTAATTATAATAATAGAATTATAATCCTCATCCCAAATATGCAATATGAGACTGGGTATCCCATGTTCTTGTCCAATGATATTGAGAGAATTCGCTGCCCCATTTGACTCATCATCAACAATCCTATAAATAGTGATCAGAGCATCAGAAACGATATTTTTATCGATATTATTGTCTGATAATACGGAAAAAATTTGCTTAAGTGCATATCGACTAATCAATGAAGGCTTTTGGAGAGAAATATCTTTCAAATTGGATATATTTCCTCTTAAATCATTCCTAATCTCTATTTCTCTAATAAATTCCAGCGCTTCTTGTTCAGAAAACTCCCTTGATGTTGGAGCAAATATTGTTTCCAGTAGGGACATTTCAAGAATGAGATAAAAACACACTGTTCTTTAATATATGTATTTCAGTTTACCTTCCTGGATATAAACTGTGTAACATTGGAATGCTTTTTTTGCCCGAAAAATGACACATTGTTGTGATCCATGCGGATGTTTTTCACCATACAACTCATGGTAAGCATGTATATTCCAAGAAACACACGTTTTAAAATCTAATATCCAAATCTGAATTTTTATTCAAAAAGCTTTAATAATCAAATATTTAACAAAACAATACTAAAAATTTAACCAAAAATCCACAATCTGGCGCCCAATCATCGCATTTTCCCATCTCTGAAGCCGATAATATAAACTTTCTGTGCATTTCTTGGATAACAAATCAAGCAACATCAGCTCCATTCTCCATCAATAATATCATTATGATGGTCCCAGAACAAAGGACACTCTCAAATTATTTTTTGTTTGTATAAACTACGTTAGTTTTGTAAATTGATATAATTCAATACCACTCATGGCATCGACCCAGACAATTATCGCGCCCTCTCATATTGGTCCTTACACATTCCGTGGGACCGTTGGCGAAGGTGCTTTTTCGGTTGTCAAACTTGCTCATCATGAGGAAATGCATCAATATTTTGCATGTAAAATTGTTCCTCGAAATAGGGTCATTACGCAGGATTTAGAAGAACGGTTTGAGATAGAAATTAGAGTGAATCAGCAACTTCATCACCCTGGTATTGTTCAAATTATTGATTTGCTTAAGGACGAGATGAATTATTACATATTTATGGAGTTCTGCCCGAATGGCGAGCTTTTCCGTTATATTATTGATAGGCAACGATTATCAGAGCCAGAAGCGCAGGTTTTGTTTCTCCAGATTTTAGATGCACTTGAGTATTTACATAATGTTGGGGTTGCTCATAGAGATTTAAAGCCAGAAAATCTTCTTTTGGATCCAACCGGGCATTTGAAAATCAGCGACTTTGGTTTATCTCGTTTTGTTGGTCCTAGTGGGCTTGTAACGACTCCATGCGGATCTCCATGTTATGCATCCCCTGAATGCTTGTCGGGGGATCCATACGATGGAAAAATTAGCGATATTTGGAGTTTGGGTGTCATATTATATGCTATGGTTACTGGACAACTACCCTGGACAAAGAGAAATCAAACCCAGTTATTTAATCAGATCAAAAGAGGAGAGTATTCGGTTCCAAAGTTTTTGACTAATGAGTGTAGAGATCTGATAAAAGGATTGCTTTGCGTTGATGTAGAAACCAGATTATCATTGTATCAAGCCAGGAACCACCTTTGGATGAAAGATGTTCATAATCGCTCCAGTGTTTTTGATAATGGATATGCTCCTTTAAAGATAGTATCGCTTAAGCAAGTTGACTCGTTTTTCGATCGTAACATGCCAGATTTGGATATTAATCCATCAATACTTTCTTTTAGTCGAAAAAGCCCTTCTTTTAAACAGATGCCAATCGCATATATTACGAAGTTCCTATCTGTAAAAACTCAGATTAAAACCAGATATGCAATTCCTAGACCAGCAATAAATAAAGCCCCTTCACAACAACAGAGCGATACTATGTTACCAACTTTAAAACACAATGGATCCAGAACAGTGATTTCGCAGCAAGGAAAGAGGAAAGTTGCGGTATTACTGCCCAAGCTTACAACATCTTCAATCGGGAATAATACAATGAAATAACCATGTAAATGTTTAATCATGTTATTATAATATAAATGAAAAGCTTTTTTGTGCAAAAAGGTATCAGTATTGAAACTCAATTAATAGGCTATATTTCTTTAGTAGTATTTTCCGCCCTTACACAGTATTTCGTACCTACAAAACTTAGCATTGTTGAGAAAGAACTGACTTTTGGAATTGGATTTCATCCAATTAAGGAAAGTTTCGATATTACATCTGGTATTTTTAACAGATTTTCTCAAAGAATATATGTTAATATATATTTTAGCGGAAAAAAGGAGAATATTGAAGATTATGAAGAGATTTATGGTAATTCTCTAGTTATAGCCAGTATTAAAGAAGATTATGAATATCTTAATGGAAAAGTTGAAACATTTAGCAAAGAAATCGAAAATATTTCCCTTCAAATTGATTCAATAACTCTCAGAAGCGAAAAGATTCATCTTTCATCTCATTATGGATCTGATTTTGTTAGAGTTAAGTATCATTTTTATTTTAAGGGTTGTTTATCTCAGTTTTCGGAGCTTAATTTTCAACAAGTCTCAATAAACGAGAGATATACTATCATTGAGGTATGGTATCATTGTTTATTCATGATATTTGGTGTGATTTTGTCAATATATAAACTCTTTAAAGCCTCAGCCCTTCCTAGACCAGAAATTGTTCACCCTAATACCTTTTCTTTGTTAATATTTTTCTCTCCGCTTCTTGTTTCCATGTTTTATCAGGAAAAATATATAGTGTATTTCCTGTATACCCTATTTAGAGCGCTTTTTTCTATTTATGTTTTTTTGCTATGGCTGTATATCATAGTATCGAGTATTCCAATGGACAAATCACTCATGTGTGCAGTCAAGTTTTCGATTACATGTTTTTGCTTGCTTTTATTCGGAATATCCTTCATTGACTCATTCACTAGATCCAAAATCGAATATAATAATGTGATAGATTGGATTTCAATGAATGTCGGAATTATAGACTTTTTCATTGTTCTTTCAGTCATATTTTCAATTTTCATATCATACATGATAATTCTTGGGAAAAGACACGCATTCTCAAAATCAAACGAAAAGAGCAACATCTCAACATGGGTTGATGTACCAACAGCATCGTTTTTCTTTGCATTGTTCGCGAGGTTGGCAGATGAGATCCTTTATAGATTACGAATGCCTCAATACATGTATCTGGCTCATTTCATAAGAATATTCTCAGAAGTTTCATGTGTGTTCCTACTGGTATTCAACCAAAAAGATGTCAAAGTATCAGACAACAAAGAACTGTTGAGTGACATACACTATTCAGACAAAGATGAAACTGGGTGGAGCATTGCTTTTTGAGTCGGTTTTAATCGTATATTAATGGTTACATACACATACCCTCGCACCCTCTCATTCTTTGGTATGCTCGCATCCGCAGTTGCATCATTTGCCTTCTTTTACACATACTCCAAATTGCAGCTTAATATTCAGAAAATCCAGATACGGCATTATCCAAAAGAGGTTACGACCAACTTTGCCTGGTTTCAGGCGGTTTCTGTTTTGATATTTGGAACACTTTCTGCCATCCTTTCTATTTATGAACTTTTGCTTATTGTTGGCCCGAGGAAATTCAAGTGGTATCAGTATTCTCTTCTCAGAGGTATCATTTACATCGCGACAGGGTGCACTGTTGTTGGTGTTGCAGGTGATCTTGGTGTTTTCACCGCTCCTTTCTGTCTTCTTTTGGGTTTAATTACTGTTCTTTCCGCTTTCCTTCTCTTCTGTGGTTGCATGGATATCGTTGAAGCGAAGAAGGTCATCGTGGAACAACCAGGGACATCAATCAAGGGGGCTGAGAATGTATAAATCCCTTTTTTACCTGTTTTTTTGCGATCAAAACCCGGCTGGACTGTACGTTTGGGTCATTATTTTTATACAATCTACTGATTAAATGGATACTAATTGGGATTATCTTTTATCTCGACAGAAGCTGATTGATGTTGAAGATAGTATTTCTGGCCTTAAAGTTGAAAATGAGAAGCTCAATAATGAAATATTAGATAAAGCAAGAAAAGTTGAAGATTTGGACCGGATGGTTTTGGAAAAGCAGAAAATGTTAGAAAATCTTGTAAGAGAAGTGGAGGAAAATGAAATGAAGAAAGTTGAGGCTAATAGCAAAGCTGAAGAGGCGTTAAAAAACTATGAGATGTATAATAGACAAATGGAAGAAGCTAAAAGTTCTAGAAGGTTGGTTTTGGAACAAATTATTGAAGCAAATCAAAACCTAGAGACAATTGAAGAAAATATTAAAACCTCTCAGGATACTTTAGAGGATTTAGAATCAAAAATTAGCGAGGTTAAGGAACTTAGAAAAACTGTACTTCTGAATTTCGGCCATGAAAAGGAGCTTCAGGATCAATTGACACAAAAGAACACAAAAGTAGAGAAGCAACTTCGACAAATAGAGAGCGAAATTGATGGAAAACATGAAATGTTAGCTGACCTTAAACGACAAAAAGCCGAGCAGGAAAGAAACATCAATCAAAAGAAGCAAATATTGGATTCTGAAACGCAAAAATATCAGAGTCTATTGACACAAAGTGAAAGAGCCCAACAAAAGCTTGATGATATCAATGAAAAGTTCAGTGAAATGCAGAAAAAGAATTCTCAAGCTCTGTCTGAGCTTTCACAAACACAGCAGAAACAATCACTCATAATTGAATCGATTCGGGATTTAGAAATGCAAAAAGAAAGTATCAACTCTCAAATCAGTGGATTAGGTTATGAAGCAGAAGTTATGCAGAGAAATTTGAATTCCGATGCCCTTAAATTATCAAGCATAAGGGAGCAGATTATCATAGAGAATGGAAATCTTGAAAGTATTATTGAAAAGATAGAAAGACAAAAAGCTAGTCTTGAGAGTATTAAAGCTTCATATCAAACCGAGTCTTCAAGATTAACTCAACTTAAAATGGAAAAGGTTTCATTGGAGAGAATTACTAATGGTTTATCTCAAAAAATTTCACAAGAAGTAGGAGATCAAAGCCTAGAAAGATTAGATATAACTCCAATCAAGAATATGGCACCAGTTACCCCAATACAAAACCCAAGAAATGAGAAGAAAAGCAGTTCAAGAAAATTTCAACAAGGCAGCGACACTGAACCAACAAAGCTTAATAGATAAATTTTATTGATTTTTATTAATTTAAGATTATTGAAGTATTACTAAGGTTTCATTCATTGTATATCATCTCAATCCATGGTAAATATGACAAAGGAAACTAGTCGAGAGATTGATTTCTTTGGTTGAATGAATAATGAATATGATTGTTCTTGTTTGGTCAATGGATAATCAGCATTGCAATAGTGAGTAATGAAGAATTGGAACTGATATGTTTGTCCTGAATGAACAAGAGATGTTGTGTCAATTGAGTTGTTGTTTTCTGTTAAAACAGCCAGTTTTGATGATTGTTTCTAATTATGTAATTAAAGAATGATACAATAACAACTGATATAATGGAAAAGAAAAAACACAAATTCTTTTCAAATTGGTGAAAATGGCAACCAAATCATATGTCAATAAAAGTTGCCTCAATGAATGAATAAATTTGTTATCAACATGAGTTTTTAAAATAAATGAAAAACATTAGATTTGTGAACCAAATGATGAGAGAAGGGTACAAAAAATTATTAAAAGAAAATAATGAATTCGGTTTTATACCATTTATGATTTATTCCCCTCCTTTACTCTTGATAAATTCACGTAAATTCGATTTCCTTGCTACTCCCAATGGTGTTTTGCCATCTTTATCTTTTGCATTTATATCAGCTTTTTGATTAACTAGATATTCAACAACACTAAGATGTCCTTTTTCTGCAGCTACGTGAACCAAGCAAACACCTTTATGCCTTGTGTCAATGAAAAAGTTTTTTTGAAGAATATCAATGATATCTTGAAGATTTCCGACTTTGCATGCATCGAAAACACGTTCATTTCGAATCTGCATTGTTTTGAGAAACTCAACGATATTTGAGTCTGATTTTATTTGAGAAGTCCCCAAACATGAATTCATTTCATTTATATCAGCTCCATGATTAACTAGATATTCAACAACACTAAGATGACCACTTCTAGCAGCATAATGAAGAGGAGTCCCAGATAATACTCCACTATCTTTAGCATTTATATCAGCTTTTTGATTAACCAGATATTCAACAACACTAAGATGACCATATTGAGCAGCAAAATGAAGAGGAGTCTGATTAAATACAAAAACTCAACATCTTTATTTTTTGCATTTATATCAGCTTTTTGATTAACTAGATAATCAACAACACTAAGATGACCATTTTCAGCAGCATAATGAAGAGGAGTATTATCATAATTATTTTTTGCATTTATATCAGCTTTTTGATTAATTAGATATTCAACAACACTAATATGATTTTTTGTTGCAGCTAAAAAAAGTGGAGTTCTATCAAAACAAAAAAAACTTCATTATTATCTTTTATATGTATATCAGCTTCATGATTAATCAGATACTTAACAATACCAAGATGACCATTAGAAGAAGCAAAATGAAGTGGTGTAGAATTATAAATGAAAAGACAATATATAATTATCTTTAGCATTTATATCAGCGTTTTGACTGACTAGATATTCAACAATATTAAGATGTCCATTAGCGGCAGCCCTATGAAGAGGTGTCTGAATAAATACAAAAAGCAATCATCATTATTCTTTGCATTTATATCAGCGCTTTGATTAACTAGATATTCAACAACACTAAGATGGCCATTAGCAGCGGCCCTATGAAGAGGTGTCTGATCAAAAACAAAAAGCAATCATCATTATTCTTTGCATTTATATCAGCGTTTTGATTAACTAGATATTCAACAACACTAAGATGTCCACTAGCAGCGGCCCTATGAAGAGGTGTCTGATTAAATACAAAAAGCAATCATCATTATTCTTTGCATTTATATCGGCATTTAGATTAACTAGATATTCAACAACACTCAGATGACCATTATTAGCAGCTTTATGAAGAGGAGTGAAATTAAAAATAAAACATTATATTTTTTATCTCTTGAATTCAGATCAGCTTTAAGATTTATTAGATACTCAACAATACTAAGATGACCATTACAAGCAGCAAAATGAAGAGGAAAAAAATCAAATATTAAATCTTATATTTGTTTTCTCTTGAATTCATATCAACTCCATTTTCAAACATGAAAGTCAATAATGAGAGTTGAAAATTCATTGTTGCCAAGCAAACAATTTCAGCGGTCAAAAATCGTTGTCCTTGACACAGATGAAATATTTCAAAGCTTCCATTGCAAACTACCATTGAGATAACTTTATCATTGATCTTGAATCCTTTCATCAATAAATACTTAAAACACTTGATTGAGCCAAAAAATCCAGAAAATGATAAAAGATCAAGATATTTGGGCCTG